>Ga0207695_10011861_pt1 | contig 10509 bp, 10 predicted proteins | sample KBSC54metaG_FD_184354 | JGI IMG/M metagenome (GOLD analysis project Ga0207695, IMG submission 184354) | Corn rhizosphere microbial communities from Kellogg Biological Station, Michigan, USA - KBS C5-4 metaG (SPAdes) (version 2) | ecosystem: Host-associated > Plants > Roots > Rhizosphere > Soil... | reverse complement strand
GGGATTTTCCCCTGTTCACCACGGTAAGACAACAGATCACGGAAGATTCCCTCATAGCGCATGAGCAAAGGATGCAGGCCATGTGGATGCAGCGCTCCGACGAAAAGCTGGCCTGGTTTACCCAGCACTACCCCGGATTGCTGGAAAAAGTGACGGGCAGACATATAGCCTCTTACCTGGGCATCACCGAGGTGATGCTGAGCCGGCTGCGGCGCTGGCAGTAACACCTCTCGTTGTCCAAAGACAGGCATTAATATTCTCTCTGAACAAGGAACGCCGCCAGCTGTTTCAGCGGCTCTTTACGGCGGGACAGCACAGCAATGTCCTCCAGGGCCTGATAGGCCGATTGCATATATTTCTCCTTTAATTCCATTGCCCATGCATCGACCCCGCAGGCCTTGAATATTTCCAGCATGCCCCCGATCTTCGAAGCGGCATCGGCCTTTTTGAGCTCGTCCATCCGCCGGTGCTGCTCCGCAGTAGCCACCTCCAGCGTTTTTATAAGAAGAAAGGTCTTTTTCCCGGCTACGATATCCCCGCCCACCTGCTTGCCGAACTTCTCCGGGTCGCCAAAAGCATCCAAATAATCGTCCTGTACCTGGAAGGCCAGCCCCAGGTTCTTGCCAAAATCATACAGATGCCCCTGATTCCCCAGACCGGCGCCTCCCATAATGGCGCCTATACGAAGACTGGCAGCCAAAAGCACCGAGGTCTTCAACCCTATCATCCGTTGATACTCCTCCAGGTCCACCCTGTCCATTTTTTCAAAATCCATATCCATTTGCTGCCCTTCACACACCTCCCTCGCTGTCTGGTTATAGATATGCATAATGGGGCGAATATGCTGCGCCTGTATCCTGCTGAGATAATCATACGCTATCACCATCATCACATCCCCCGTCAACAGTGCAGTAGAAGCCCCATATTTCTCATGCACCGTCGGCATGCCGCGGCGCAAAGGGGCCTTATCCATAATATCGTCATGTATCAGCGTAAAGTTGTGGAACAGCTCGATGCTGGCGGCCAGATGCCAGGCGTCGGGATCGATCTCTCCGAACAGCTCGTTGCCCATCAGACAAAGCACGGGTCTTATCCGCTTGCCCCCAATGCCCAGAAAATAGCTGGCGGGCTCATAAAGGGTGGCCGGTTGAGAGGGAAAATGCTGCACGTCAAATTTGGCCGTGAATGCTGCGGATAATTCTTCAAAACTGTGCATGTACAGCTATTTCTTTTTCTTTTTTGTTTTCGTTTTCTTCTCTTTTACCACGGCGGCTCTCGCCGGCTTGGCGGACTTGGCGGGTTTTCCTTCTTCCCCTGCGCTGCTGGCAATGACCCATTCATAATCCAGCTGACGTTTGGCCAGGTTGGCGGCTACCACTTTTATCCTCACCTTGTCCCCCATACGAAACTGCCGGCCGCTGCGACGCCCTACGAGGCTATACTCGCTCTCTACATGCCGGAAATCATCGTATTCCAGGAGGCTGTTGAGGCTGACAAGCCCCTCGCACTTCTGCTCCACGGTCTCCACCCAAAAGCCAAAGGATGCCACCCCGCTGATCACCCCCTCGAACTCCTCTCCCAAATAGCCCTGCATATACTCCACCTGCTTGTACTTGTTGGCCGCACGTTCACTCTCCATGGCGGCACGCTCCCGCTCGCTGGAATGCCGGCATTTTGCTTCCAGCTTTTTATCTACCTCATTTTTTCCTTGCAATACCTCATGTAATATCCTGTGTACCAGCACATCGGGATACCTTCTGATAGGGGAGGTAAAATGACAGTAATATTCAAAACCAAGCCCGTAATGGCCTATATTTTCCGTCGTATAGACGGCCTTAGCCATGGTCCGGATACCAAGCTGCTCCAGCACATGCTGCTCGGGCCGGCCCTGCACATCCTTCAACATCTGGTTAAAGCTGGATGCTATCGCCTCCGGGGACTTCAGGTCAAAGACATGTCCGTACTTTTTGGCAAACTCGATAAAGGGCAGCAGCTTCTCCTTATCCGGTGTGTCATGTACCCGGTAGGGAAAGGGCAGCGGTTTTTTGTTCACCTTTATCTTTCCTACATTCTCGGCCACGGTACGGTTGGCCAGCAGCATGAACTCTTCCACCAGCTGATGAGCCTCCTTGCTCTCCTTTACCATAATGCCGATAGGCTTCCCTTTTTCATCCAGCTTGAACCGCACTTCCGTGGAAGAGAAATTGATGGCGCCCTTCCTGAACCGCTGTTTGCGCAGCCGCTGGGCAATATCGTTCAACACCTCTATTTCCTGTTGATAAAGTCCCTCTTTCTTTTCGATGATCTCCTGCACCTCTTCGTAGGTGAACCGGTGGTTGGAATGGATCACGGTCTTGCCGATCCAATACTGCTTGACCTCCCCTTTCGGCGTCATTTGAAAGATCGTGGAGAAAGTGAGCTTGTCCTCATGAGGACGGAGGGAACACAGCTCATTGGATATCCTTTCCGGCAGCATGGGATTGACACGATCCGGCAGATACACCGATGTAGCCCGTGTATACGCCTCCTTGTCCAACGCTGTCTCCGGCTCTACATAATGGCTCACATCCGCAATATGCACACCAATTTCAAGGTTACCGTTCTTTAGCGTACGGATGGATATGGCATCGTCAAAGTCCCGGGCATCTACAGGGTCGATGGTAAAAGTGAGGATGTCCCTTATATCTTTGCGTATGTTTATCTCCGAAGAGGCAATAATATCGGGCAGCCTTTCGGATTCCTCCATAACATTTTCAGGGAAGAAAATGGGGAACCCATTCTCCAAAAGGATCTCCTTCATGGTCTTGTCATTCTCGTCCTCTTTGTCCATGATCTGGACAACCTCTCCCTGCGGCTTCTTGTTCTTCTCCCATTCCACGATACGTACGATGACACGATCGCCATTGACAGCGCCATTCAGCCTGGATAAGGGAATATAGATATCGGGCATGGGCTTGTCGGTCTCCGCAATAAAAAAGGCAAAGGACTGGCTCAACTCCACATGTCCCAAAAATTCCATTTGCTTTCGATCCACCACTTCCACGACTTCTCCCTGCTGACGGCCGCTCCGGCCGGGATTGCCAAGTACCTGCACCCGTACGGTGTCGCCATGAAGGGCGGTATTAAAATCAGAGGGGCGGACAAGAATATCCTGGTCCCTTCCTTCTATGATCACAAAACCCATTCCTGAACGGGTTACGTCCAGCCGGCCCGTCAACAAATGGGAGGATGATGTGCCGGACTTTTTCTTCTTTTTCTTTTTCGTCTTCATTGTCTTTAGTGCGCAGACCTGTGGTCCGCTTTGCTTATTTGATTATCCCCTCCGGCCTGATCAGGGGGCTTAAAATTGGTAATGAATTTAATGATTAAATCAGTAAAACGCGGCTGCTCACTGAATAAAAACCGCGGTTCGATAGGAAGCACGTAAAAGGGCCAGTCCTCAAGTTCCTGGCGGAACTTGATCAGGCGGACCGCATCCTTCTCCGTGGTGAGGATGATCTTATTCTGCTCGGCGATACTATTATACCGGCGGATCATATAATTCAGATCGTCGATAGAGAATATATGGTGATCGCTGTACGCTAACTCATAAAAGCTGCCGGCCTTGTCATTCAGCCATTTCTTCAGCGGCGCAGGATTGGCGATACCCGTCACCAGCAGCACTTCCATCTTGTCGTTGATCACCGTGGTAGTCCCTTTGGTAATATGATACGGCTGGCCATACTGGATGGAGGAAAAAAATACCTGCTGATGCTTCAGCGGGTTGATCTCTACCTTAATGGCCCTTCGCTCATCTTCCGTAAGGTTCTCAGGACATTTAGTGACCACAATGACATCCGCCCGCCGATAGCCGCCGGGGGCATCCCTAAGATCGCCGCTGGGCAGCCACCAATCCCTTGTGAACAGGTTGGAATAGTCCGTCAGCAGGATATTCAATCCGGCTCTGACCGACCGGTGTTGAAAGGCATCATCCAGGATCACCGCCCGGGTGTTGGGTCTGTCATGCAGCAGCTGCGGTATGGCCACAATCCTCTCTTCCCCCACTGCCACGGCCACCTCAGGGAACTTACTATGGAATTGCATGGGCTCGTCGCCAATGTCCAGCGCAGTTGTCTGAGCTCCGGCCAGCGCATAACCCTTTGTTTTTCGCTTGTATCCCCGGCTCAGCACGGCTATCTCAAAACGATCCTTCAATGTACGTATCAACAGCTCCACCATCGGGGACTTACCGGTCCCTCCTACAGCCAGATTGCCTACGCAAATAATAGGCAGATTGAACTGGGCGGAAGCAAAGATCTTTTTATCATAACACCAGTTTCGTAGAATAACGACCAAAGCGTAAAGAAGGGAAAGAGGGAATAAGAGTATCCGTATAGTCCGCAGCAGCGGGAAGTTAAAGTTCATAGTTATTGTTCAACGGGCGGCCGGAACTATCCCCAATAGGCCAATCCCAGGCCAAAGGTACGTAAAAAATTCAGGCTAAGGCTTTTCAAGCAATTCCAAGAGGGCCGGCCGCATCCGCCGGGCCTGTTCCCCGATAAAATCCTTATTGGGGTTCTCCACATAAGGTATGGCTTGGTGCCAGTCAACCTTGCTCCATCCAGCGATCTCCTTTTCATACCCGCTGGGGTCGCCATTGAAGATCCAGCCGGCCACATCCAGTCCCTGGATCCGACAGACCTCAGCCGTCAGAAGGGAATGATTGATGCTGCCGAGGTAGTTTCGACTGACAAGCAATACGCTAACATTCAATTTTTTAACAAGATCAATTATAAATTCACTTTCATTGAGGGGAACCATCAATCCTCCGGCCCCTTCGATGACCAGCGGACGTTCCGACGGCATCGCAGCCGCGATCTTCTCAAGGCTGATCACCACCCCTTCTTCCCTGGCAGCGATATGCGGTGAAGCAGGCAGCCGCAGCTTATATACTTCCGGTACTACCCTGCCCCCGCTGATCCGGGCCGCTACCCATTCCGTATCCGTACCCTGGTCGAATCCGGCCTGTACAGGTTTCCAGTATGCGGCGCCCAATGCCTCGGTGACGACAGCAGCAACCACCGTCTTGCCTACGTCCGTACCTATACCTGTAATGAAAATAGGGTTCATATCTTATTGACAAAGATGGAGAACACAGTGGTGCCATAATTCCGCTGCGTGACAAAAAGAGGATATCCTTCGTAATTATTCCGGGGAGTATGCTCCAGGACAAACCAGCCCTTGTCCCTCAACAGCTTCTTTTGTGCGATCAGCTTGGGCAATTCATCAATGGTCGCCAGCGCATAGGGCGGTCCCGCAAATATAAGATCGAACTGCTCGGTACACTGTCCGATGAATTTGAACACATCCATTCGCACCACCTTGTAAAAAGGATCCAGCCCCAGCTCCCGGGCACTCTTCTGAATAAAGCTGAACATGGCAGGATCTTTCTCCACCACGGTCAGATCCCTTACCCCCCGGGACGCCAGCTCATAGCTGATGCTTCCCGTCCCCCCAAACAGATCCAGGGTACGCAAGCCCCCCAGGTCCAGGTTGTTCTCCAATATATTGAACAGCCCCTCCTTCGCTATATCCGTCGTAGGACGGGTATGCGGCATTTTGGCGGGAGGATTTACTCTCCGCCCTCCCAGCTCGCCACCGATTATGCGCATACTGCCATTTTCAAAATAGATGAGAAATAATGCAGAGGCAGCTCCCTCAATTCGTCCGTAACCTTGATACTCTCGTCGATGTTCTCGAAATCTATCTGAAGAAAATATTTAAATAGCTCTTCGCTAAGTGCTGATTGTCTGTCAATTAATCCGCCAACTAATAATCTTGCTTCTTCGGGATTGATATCCAGCTGACGACAGGTATTCAGCAGGTAATAAACCACGTCCCTGGCATCCTGGTAATTGAAGGTCTGCATCAAATGCACCTTCCCTTCTTTGATCACCAACACCACCATCTTGTCCGGATAAAAGATCACTTTAAGGCTATCCTTGCCTTCCCCTGCCCCCGAATCAAACATCTTATAGCTCTTTAACAGCAGGCTATAATAATGCCAGTACTTCCCGGCCGTAAACTGCTGCTGGAGGAGATGGTGCAGCTCGGGTGAGATCCTGTACACATTGAACAGCTCCCACCAGGGTATCTTCTCCGAAAGCACAAGTCCCTTCTGAAGATTGCCATGCACAATATCGATGATCTCCTTGTTCGTATCCATGCTGAACAAAGGCTCGGGCACCAGGCTGGATTCCGGGAAATTATAGACCAGCAGCGTCTCCTTCACCTGCCTTTTCAACAGGGGGTCATTCTCCAATATCTCCCGCAATGTCTCTGTCAGCCGCCGGTCCTTCCCCTGGTCCAATTGAAAATATTTTACCACCAAAGGCCCCATATTCCGCTGATTCAATAAAGTATAGGTAAAAGAATGTGCGTTGACCTCGACAAGCAGTCGGCAATGCGACAGATCCTCATCCGATATTTCCGGAACTTCGATTTGGAATGCGGGTTTTAACATAGTTCTCGATTGTACAATTGGGCTGTTGCCAGTCTGCAAAATACTATAAAACTGCTATTTTTGCCATCCATTTTTCAGAATGTCGTCCACTCCTAACTATAAAGTCTCCATCACACACCGGGATGTCCTGCGCATGGCCCTGCCCATTAGTCTGGCGATCCTGGTGCCGCAGATCAATTTCATTACGAACAATATCTTTTTGGGGCACCTGGATGAGAATTCAGAAGCCTTGTCCACCGCAGGTATCACAGGGGTTTACTATCTTCTTTTTGCCGTGGTGGGACAGGGATTGAACAACGGTCTGCAGGCGCTGATCGCCCGCCGGGCGGGTGAAGGCCGTATCCAGGAGATAGGAAAGCTCTTTTCACAAGGCATGTTTATCGCCATGGCCCTGGCCTTTATCGGCATCGCCCTCACCTGGTTCATTGCGCCGACGGTCCTCTCCTGGTCGCTAAAATCGCAGGTTTTACGGGATGAAGCGGTAAAATTTCTCCGCATACGTATCTGGGGACTGCCCTTCCTTTATCTCTACCAAATGCGGAACGCCCTCCTTGTAGGCACCAATCAAAGCAAATACCTCGTGTATGGAACACTGGCGGAGACGGTGGTCAATATCGTCCTGGACTATGGTCTCATCTTCGGTCACCTGGGATTGCCCGCCCTGGGCTTCAACGGAGCGGCCTACGCCTCCATCGCTGCCGAAGCCTCTGGTATGTTGGCCGTATTCCTCGTTATTCACGCCAAAGGCGTCAGTAAAAACCTCCATCTTTACACGAATTGGCGGTTCGATCCGGGTAACAGCCGGCTGATCCTTGTCCAGTCCTCTCCGCTGATATTCCAGTTCACGCTCAGCATCCTCGCCTGGACCTTCTTCTATATCCTCGTCGAACACCACGGACGTCAGGCCCTGGCCATCAGCAATACCATGCGGAATATCTTTGGCCTCTTCGGCGTCTTTACCTGGGCCTTTGCTTCCACTACCAATGCCATGGTCAGCAATATCATCGGCCAGAAGATGGAAGACCGCGTCATAGAGCTGATCAATAAGATTCTCCAGCTGAGCGTGGGATTTGCCGTAATAGTAGCCCTGCTGCTGAATATCTTCCCAGAGCTCTTTCTCTCGGTATATGGTCAGGATGCTGCCTTTACAACAGCTGCGATACCCGTGATCAGGGTGGTGTCATCCGCCCTGGTAATGATGTCCTTTGCCACGATCTGGCTCAATGCGGTGACAGGCACGGCCAATACCCGTATCAACCTGCTCATCGAATTCATCACCATCATCTTCTATTGCCTCTATGTATACATGGTATTGCAGCAATGGAACCTTTCCATCATCGTTGGGTGGATGTCGGAATGGGTCTACTGGGGCGTCATCTTTATCCTCTCCTACCTGTATATCCGCAGCGGACGGTGGAAAGGAAAGGTGATCTGATCTCGAGTATCATACTCCATGAGGAGTATGATACGGTTTAGCTTTCGAACTTCTTGTGAAGGGTCATGCCCGCCTTGCCCTGGAAGTTGCCGATGGGGGCCTGCAGCTTATAGATGGAGAGGATCACTTCCCGTATAAAAGGATATTGCAGCTTTATCTTCCCAATGATCTCATCGGCTATCTTTTCCAGCAGGGGCGACGGCTGATGCATCCGCTGCTTGACGATGGCAAACAGGTTCACATAATTGACGATCGTCTCCAGGCTCTCGAAAGGACGGTCCTTTTCATCGTACAGCACATCGAGGTGTACCTCAAAAGTATTTCCCGTCGCTAATTCTTCTTTAAAGACGCCATGGTGACCGGAAAAGATCAGATTATGTAGCCGTACTGTGACCATAGTTTTTTTGCTTCTTTAAAGTGCGGAAATTGGCAGATCAATGCAAACCTTTTGCCGAGAGGTACCTTTCGGCATCCAATGCGGCCATACAACCACTGCCGGCCGCGGTCACAGCCTGCCTGTATATTTTGTCCTGCACATCACCGGCGGCAAATACCCCTTCCACATTGGTGCGGGATGTGCCGGGAACGGTCTTGATATAGCCTGCTTCATCCATATCGACATAGTCGGTGAAGATGCCGGAATTAGGCTGATGCCCGATGGCGACAAAAAAGCCGCTGATCGCTACGGTTTGCTTCTCTCCTGTCTTGTTATTTTTTATCCGCAAGCCTTCCACCCTGCTCTCGCCCAGCACCTCATCGGTCTCGCTGTTCCAATATACTTTGATATTGGGCGTTTGCTGCACCCGCTCCTGCATGATCTTGCTGGCTCTCATCTTGTCGCTGCGTATCAGCATATGCACGGTGGTACACAGCTTGGAAAGATACAATGCCTCCTCCGCAGCCGTATCGCCGGCCCCCACGATGGCAACCTCCTTGTTACGGAAGAAGAACCCATCACAGACAGCACAGGCGCTGACGCCATATCCATTCAGACGCTGCTCGCTCTCCAGTCCCAGCCATTTGGCGGAAGCCCCGGTAGCAATAATGACAGCATCGGCTTCTATCAGCTTCTCTTCGTCGATCCAAACCGAAAAGGGCGGGGCGGAAAAGTCCACCTTCGTGGCCAATCCAAATCGTATGTCAGCCCCCATCCGGGTAGCCTGTTTTTCAAAATGTACCATCATCTCAGGCCCCTGCACGCCATCCGGATAGCCGGGATAATTCTCCACCTCAGTAGTGATGGTCAACTGCCCTCCGGGCTGGATACCCTGGTAAAGCACCGGCCGGAGATTGGCCCTGGCCGCATAGACGGCCGCCGTATAGCCCGCAGGTCCTGAACCTATTATTAAACAATGTACTTTTTCACTTGCTTTGGTATCCATGCTTATAAAAAAATTTAGGGAGCACGAAGGTAAAACGAAAAGAGGAAAGAGAATGTCGTTTATGTGACCAAAAAAAGCTCCGGCGGATGCCGGAGCTTTTAAAAAAGGAAAATATTTTTGGATTATCCCAAATACGCTTTCAATGCATTGCTGTAGCGGGCCTTCTGCAGACGCTTGATTGCCCTTTCCTTGATTTGACGAATGCGTTCTTTTGTAAGATCGTACTTCTGACCTATCTGCTCGATGGTAACACCATTTTCGCCGTCCAGGCCGAAATATGCATTCACGATCTCAGCTTCACGGGGGCTCAGCGATTTCAGGACCCTGCGGATCTCCGCACGCAGTGAATCTTTCATCACGTCGTCATCCGTCTCATCGCCACCTTCCAGCAAATCACCCATCGCTACATCTTCCGCCTCGTGTACAGGCGCGTCAAGCGAACTGTGACGGGTATTGCTCTGAAAAATGTTGTTGATCTCCGTCTCGCTCATTTCCAAAAGCTCGGCTAACTCTTCCGTACTTGGCTCTCTCTCATGTTCCTGTTCAAAAGCCATGTAAGCTTTGTTAGCCTTGTTGTAAGTGCCAATCTTGTTTTGAGGCAGGCGGACTAATCTGCCCTGCTCTGCCAACGCCTGCAGGATGGACTGGCGGATCCACCATACCGCGTATGAAATAAACTTGAAACCCTTGGTTTCATCAAAGCGTTGAGCCGCTTTAATTAAGCCGAGGTTACCCTCGTTGATCAAATCACTCAGCGATAATCCCTGGTGCTGGTACTGTTTTGCCACAGAAACCACAAAACGCAAGTTGGCCTGTACCAGTTTGTCCAATGCCTTCTGATCCCCCATCTTGATCCGCTGCGCAAGCACAGTTTCCTCTTCAGGAGTGATCATCGGTATCTTCGAAATTTCCTGCAAATACTTCTCAACAGCCTGAGAATCACGGTTCGTAATCTGTGTAGCAATCTTAAGTTGCCTCATATCAAAAAATAAAAGATGACAAAAATGTTTGTCGGGTACTTAATCAATTAACAAGTATTGGACTGTGAGGGTTCACGAAAGTTGCGCAAACTTTCTAAAAGATAAGTTAAGTCAATTCCGTCCAGAACCGTTTACAAAAATAGTCAGCGAAGTTGGTACTTCATAGCGTTGGGGGATAAAATTGAAAATTTTTAATGCAATTTTATTCTT
>Ga0207695_10011858_pt1 | contig 10510 bp, 6 predicted proteins | sample KBSC54metaG_FD_184354 | JGI IMG/M metagenome (GOLD analysis project Ga0207695, IMG submission 184354) | Corn rhizosphere microbial communities from Kellogg Biological Station, Michigan, USA - KBS C5-4 metaG (SPAdes) (version 2) | ecosystem: Host-associated > Plants > Roots > Rhizosphere > Soil... | reverse complement strand
TCGACGGTCACCCGGGTCTCCCCGGTGATGGCCGCGCTTCCCGCGCTGATCCCGTGCCCGGAGGTGGCGGCGGCGACGCTGGGCGGCGCGGGCGGCTCAACCCAGATGCGCAGCTGGAACCGGCGGGAGGACGGCCACAGCGAGCCCAGGTACCGGATCAGCGCCCCGGCCAGGCCCGCGCCGGTGACCCCGCTGTCCTCGGCGATCGAGGCCAGCCCGTCGGTGCGGCTGCCGCCGGGCAAGATGGCGGGGGAGCGCACCTCCATCTGCCCCTCGCTCCACTGGGCGCGGTACATGGATCGCATACCGTGGACGATCAGCAGGTTGGCGAGCGCGAGGCAGAAGGCGCGGCCGCCAGGGCCGCCGCACGCCTCCTCGATCTGGCCGGGATCGAGGCGGAGCGCGGGCATGTCGCCATCGCCCGGATCGCGCCGCAGCACGGCGAGCGGCGGCCCGGCACGGATCGCGGCGGCGGCGGGGGCGACATAGCTGAGCTCGATCTGGAAGGAGAGCAGCGCGGCTCGCCTCGGCCCGCCGGCGGCGTCGATCCGCTCCAGCTTCGTGCCGGCGAGCGGGGGAAGCGCGATCTCGCGGCGATCGCGGCTGTCATGGGCGGACAGGCGGTGGAGGTCGCCGTAGAAGATCAGGGCCGCATCGCCCGCGCCCAGCTTTTCCGGCGCGTGGCCGTCGATCGATACCGTCACCGCGCCGTCCAGCACCAGATGCAGGCGCGGGCTGGCGGAGCGGGCCACGTGCAGTGGCGCGTCGCCCATGTCGATCAGCGCGACGGCGGCGTCGGCGACGTGGAAGTCGCGCTGCAGCGCCTCGCTCAGCGTGTCGGTGGGGCGACCGCCGTTCATCCTCTCTCCGTGTCTCGTTGCCGGGATGCTATCGGTGGGGCGGCGGGGCGTCCATGGCATATCGTCCGATACGCTTCGCAATGCGTCCAGCCGGGCTGACAGGCGAGACTATCGCGTACAGGGCCGTTACAGCGGCACGCCAGGAGATGATATGCCGGGTTACGAGTGCATCCGGATCGATGCGGACGAGATGGACGCGCGCGTCCGCCTGCTGACGCTCGACCGGCCGGACAGCCGCAACGCGATGTCGCGCGCGCTGGTCGATCAATGCCTCGACTGGCTCGATCGCGCTGCGGCTGACGAGGGCATCGGTGCGATCGTGATACGCGGGGCAGGGCGGGGCTTTTGCGCTGGTAGCGATCTCGCAGGATTGGCGGCGATGGACGATGCCGCGCGATCCGCGTTCGAGGCGGATTCGGGCAGGCTGGCGCGCGCGATGATCGCGCATCCCAAGCCGATCGTCGCGGCGGTGCACGGCTTCGCGATCGGCGGCGGGCTGACGCTCGCGGCGGCGTGCGACGTGGTGGTTTCCTCGGCGGATGCGAAATGGGGTCTGCCCGAAGTGCCGATCGGCCTCTTCCCCGCCTGGGGGCTGGAGGCGGTGACGCTGCGGGTCGGCCGCGTGGCGGCGCGGCGGTTGAACTTCGGGATCGATATGCTGGATGGCACGCGGGCCGCCGCGATCGGGCTGGCCGACGCTGTGGCGGACGATCCACTGGCGGAGGCGATCGCCGTCGCCCGGCGGCTCGCCACGCTGCCGGCCCGGCAGTCGGCGGCGGTGAAGCGCTATTTCGCGGAAGACCGGACAGGCGAGGCGGCCGATGCCGAGGCCAACGCCCTGTTCATGACCGCCTGCGCCACGCCGGAGGCGGCGGCAAGCTTCGACACCTACGGGCGCAAGGCCCGATCATAACGGAAGGAGAGGGACATGGCGGGCAGTTTCACGGGCAAGGCGGTGGTGATCACGGGCGCGTCGAGCGGCATCGGCCGGGTGATCGCGGTGGAGCTGGGGCGGCAGGGCGCAGATCTCTGGCTGATCGGCCGCTCGCAAGCCGAGCTGGAGGAGACCGCCCGGCAGGTCGCGGCGGCCGGGGGCCCGCCCGCGCAGATCGCGCCGATGGACCTGCAGCAGCGCGGCCCGCTCGCGGCGCTGATCGCCGAGGTCGGGGCCAGGCATCCGCATCTGTTCGGCCTGATCAGCAATGCCGGGGTGATGTATCCGGAGCCGATCATGGAGGGCACCGTCGATCGCTGGCAGCAGATGCTGGACATCAACGTGATGGCGATGCTGGAGGGCTGCCAGGCGGCGGTGAAGGCGATGCGCGCGCACGGCAAGCCGGGCCACCTGATCAACATCGGATCGGTGCAGGCGCGTTTCGAGGTGCCGGGCGTCTACGGCGTCACCAAGCAGGCGACGCTGGCGATCGGCGACACCCTGCGCGAGGAGCTGGAGCAGGACGATATCCGCGTGTGCGCCATCGCGCCGGGCGGCTTCGCCACCAACCTGTCGCGAGGTTTCCTGCCGGAAACATTGGCGCATCTCTCCAAGGGGTTCGAGAGCATGGGGCTGGAATTCGGCGGGCCGGGCACCGAGCGCGTGATCTCCGATCCGCAGCATATCGCCAACATGGTCCGCTACGTGATGGAGCAGCCGATCGAGCTCAACATCCAGGAGATCGTGATCCGCCCACCGGTCAGCACCAAGGCCTGATCGTCATCGAACCGTCACGGGCGGGGAGCAGGAGCAACCGCATGATAAGCAGGATCATTGGCGGCGCTCTGCTCGCCGCCGCCGCGTGGCCCGCCGCTGTGCCCGCCAGGGCGCCGGCGCATGTCGCCGTCGCCTCCGATCATTCGCTGGGCCTCGCGGGCGCGCCCAACTTCCGCGATCTCGGCGGCTATCGCACGGCGAGCGGCAAGGTGGTGAAGCGCGGCGTCGTCTTCCGATCCAGCAAGCTCGCCGCGCTGACCCCGGTGGACTGGGCGAAGGTGCAGACGCTCGGCGTCGGCCACGTCTACGATCTGCGCACCGTCGAGGAGCGCACGGCCGAGCCGGACAACTGGCCCGCGCCGACCCCGGAATCCTATGGATCGCCCAAGCCCGACATGGGCGCCACGCTCGTCGCGATGAAGCAGGCCGGCGGCGATCCGGTGAAGGTGCGCGCCGTGATCCGGCATTTCTATGCCGGGATGCCGACGCTCTATGCGCCCGAATATTCGGCCTTCTTCCATGGACTTGCCGGGGGGGCGAAGCCGGTGGTCGTGCATTGCACGGCGGGCAAGGATCGCACCGGCGTCGCCTCCGCGCTGCTGCTCACCGCGCTCGGCGTGCCGCGCGCGACGGTGGTCGACGATTACGAGCTGACCGAGCGGCTGCTGCCCCAGGCGCCGATGCAGACTTCCGGCAAGCCGGGCGCCCCGATCGGCGGCAGGGGCGCGGCGAGCCTGCTCGCCATGCCCGCCGCCACGCAGAAGGCGATGTGGGCGGCGGACCCCGCTTATATCGAGGCCGCGCTGGACGGGATGACCCAGCGCTACGGATCGATCGATGGCTACATGCGCAAGGCGCTCGGCCTCAGCCCCGCCGAGATCGCGCGCCTGCGCCACCGCCTGCTCGACTGAGCCTCTCCTAGGCGACGCTCGTCACCAACGCCCTCTCCGGCGCCTCGATCAGCCCGATCGCCACCATGTCGCTCAGATATTTGTGGATGAACGCCTCGGTGACGTGGGGCACGCCCTTCGCCGCCGCCTCGAACCGCGCGCTGCTGACGCGCGGGGGATGCGGCTCGTGCGGCTCGGCGAAATGGCCGAGGATGGCGAGCGAGGAGCGGTTGCGCTGCTCCTCCGGCAGGTTGCGCAGCTTGTCGCCGAAGCGTTGCAGCCAGTCGGCATGGTCGGCGACGCGCTGCACCGGATAGCCGGCGCTCTCGATCCAGTCGACATAGGTGTCGAGCGAGATGCCGTCGTCATGGTGCATGTTGATGCTGTTGTAGCTGCGGAAACCCGCCTGCGGCCGCTCGCCGATCCCGCGCAGCGCGGCGGCCAGCACGTCGACCGGCATGCCGTCATAATGGGCGCGCGCGCGGCTGCCGTCCGCTTGCCCCCGGTAGAAGCTGGCCGGGGCGAGGCCGGTGGTCACCACGCTGAACAGCAGGCGGGTGAACATGTCCGGCACGTTGATCTGGCCGACATGGCGGGAGTGCGCGAGGATCATGTTCGGGCGGAACACATTGACCGGCAGGCCGAAGCGCTCGTGGGCGTCGCGCAGCAGCACCTCGCCCGCCCATTTGCTCGCGCCGTAGCCCAGCGCATAGGCATCGCCGAGCGGCATTTCGGGGGCGGCGACGCGCACGTCGGCATCCTCGTCCGCGTCGCGCAGGGCGGGGTTCATGTGCGGCACGCCGACCGTGGAGACATAGTCGAAGCGCTTCTGCCGGTCGGTCAGCGCCAGCCGGATCAGCTCGGCGGTGCCGACGGCATTGGGCTCGAACAGGTTGCGATAGGTCAGCCGGTGGTTCACCAGCGCGCCGGGGTGGACGATCTGGTCCACCTCGCGGGCCAGCCGAGCGAACCGCTCCTCACTCTGGCCGAGCCGGGGGGTGGCGAGATCGCCGGCGATCACCTCCAGATGATCCTTCGCCAACGCGCGGTAGCGACGGGTGAGATCGGGATCGAGCGTGCCGATCGTCTCGTCCAGCCGGGCGCGCGCGGTGGCGTCGTCGGGCGCGCGGACGATGGCGATCACCTTGCCGCCCTTCGCCGTCAGCGCCTCCATCCATTCGAGGCAGAGGAAACGGCCGAGGAAGCCGGTGGCGCCGGTGATCAGCACCGTACGGGTCTCGTCGGCGGGCGGCGCGGCTTGCGCCGCGGCGTCCAGCGCCGCTTCGTCCAGAAAGGCGGGGAGCGTCAGATCGGCGGCGCGGATCGAGGTCGGGTTCTCGCCATGCACCGAGGCGAAGCTTGGCATGTCGCCATCCCCCGCTGCCACGCGATCGACATAGGCGGCGAGCCGCTCGGCGCTGCCGGCGGGATCGAGGATGATGCCGACCGGCACCGTCACTCCGAACATCTCCTCCAGCAGCATCGACAGGCCCACCGCGCCGAGCGAATCGCCGCCGAGATCGCGATAGCTCTGCGGGTTGCGCGGATCGACGCTGGCGAGGCCGAGATTGGCCTTGAACGCGCCCGCCACCCGATCGATCGTGGCGCGCCCGCTACCCTGCGCGCGCAGCTGGGCGAGCTCTTCCTGCTGCTGGCGGTCCATCTCCTGATACATCGCCTCCAGCCGATCGGCGTAGCGGCGCTTGAGGTTGGGGCGCAGCGGCTTGCGGACGCTGGAGAGCAGGCCGTTCTCCAGGCTGAACGGCTCGCGTTCGATCAGCACGTCGCGCGGGATCTCGAAGGATTTGAGGCCGGTGGCGCGTGCCCGGACGGGAAGCTGCTCCAGCACCATCCGCCGCAGCTCCTCGTCGCTCGGTTCGTGGCCCAAGCGGGCGCGGGCATGATCGAGATCGGGCACCACCACCGCCAGCAGGAAGGCGCGGTAGGAGCTGCCGTAGATGTAGATCTGGCTGACCAGCGGATTGTCGGCGAGATAGGCGGATTCGAGCGGGCCTATCGCGACATATTCGGCCTGACTCAGTTTGATCACGTTGTTGCGGCGATCGACCCAGACGAGGTGATCGGGCCCGCGCTCCTCCATGATGTCGCCGGTAATGACGTAGCCATTCTCGTCGAACACCCTGGCGCTCGCCTCGGGCCGCTTGAAATAGCCCTTGAACTGCAGCCTGGTCTTGATGAGCAGCTCGCCGCGCGGGAAGGGCTTGTCGGTGGTGTAATAGCCGAGCTCCGGCACGTCGCGCAGCTTGTAGTCGATCACCACGTTGCGGATGATGCGGTTGGCGGACGCCGCCGCGCCGCCGCCGGCCTCGGTGGTGCCGTAGCCCTCGATGAAGGCGATCTCGAAACATTCGCGCATGAAGGCGCGGACCTCGGGCGCGGTCGGCGAGCTGCCGACGCCGCCGATGACGAGCCGGTCGCCGAGATAGGATCGCCGCATCGCCGCGCGCACATCGGCATCGGCCGTATCGGGGTCGATCCCGCCGGAGACCAGCCGCTGCACCTCGGACAGGTAATGCTGGTACACCAGTTCGGCGAAGCGCGGCAGGAACAGGTGCCAGGTCGGGCGGACGAGACGGATGTCCTCCAGCAGCGTCGACAGGTCGCTCTTCAGCGAGAAATAGGATGTGCCGCCCTGCGCGAGCACGCTGAACACCATGTTGCGGCCCATCGAATGGTTCATCGGCGCGTAGGCCACGGTGATGGTCGGCTGGTAGAGCGGCAGGCCGGACCAGAACTGCGTGCACATCGCTTCGTGGAACAGCGCGCCCTTGGGGGTGCCGGTGCTGCCGGAGGTGTACATCAGCATCGACAGCGCATCGGAGCCTTCGGGGCGGGTCGGCAGCGGGGTCCAGGCATGGCCGCCGCCGATCGTGACGATCTCCGCGAAGGTGGCGAGCGTCACCCGCCCGCCGGCTTCGGCCAGCCGGGCGCGGGCCGCCTCGATCGCGGCGCGGTCCTCGTCGACCCGATCGTCGGCGTCGATCACGATCATGCTGCGGACGCTCGCCTGCTCCAGCACGTAGTCGGTCGCGATGGCGAGATGGTCGATGCTGGCGATCATCGCCGCCGGCGCGACGTCCTGCAGGATCTCGCGCATGTCGGCCGCCGGCAGGTTGGCCTGCACCGGCACCGCGATCGCCTGCGCATAGACGCAGGCGAAATCGATCGCGGTCATCTCCGCGCCGGTGAAGGAGATGAAGCTGACGAACTCGCCGGGGGCGACGCGATGGCGCGGATCGTGGCGCCAGGCGGCGGCGATCGCTTCGACCCGCTTCGCCAGTTCGCCGTAGGTGATCGTCGTGAAGGCGGGGAGGTAATGGCGGGCGCCCTTGCGCACCTCATAGGCGCGCACGCCCAGCGCCGGACGATCGGCATAGCCGCGCAGCACCGTCGCGATGACCTGCTGGTAGCTGAGGCCCGGCACCTGCATCGCGGCGGTCACCGCCGGATCGGGCACGGCGCCCGCAATCTGCGGATCGGTTTCGACCATCCCGGCCAGCCGGGCGGCGGCGCGCGAGAAATCGGCGGCGTAATCGGGCTCCTGCAACATCCTCGTCTCCTCGCAGCGCCTTTCCGGCGCGCTTCTTCGTTGACGAGCGGATGGTAACAGAGCGAACGATCCCGGCATCCGGCTTTACGTGGCGCGGCTTCGCATTTCGTCCAAAAGGCTTGGCCGCGCGTGCCGGCGGGTGGGGCGGCCCACCGGCGGGCGGGATCAGTGGTTCGGCTGGCGCTCCGCAAGCACGACCTTGGCGGCCTCCTCCCCGGCGAGTCGGCCGAAGGTGAGCGCGTTGCCCACGCCCATGCCGCCGCCCGAGTAACGCGAACCCTGGATGCAGCCGACCGTCTCGCCCGCCGCATAGAGGCCGGGGATGGCGCGGCCGTGCACATCGCGCACGCGGCCCTGCACGTCGATGTCGAGCCCCGCGCTGGTCTGCCCGATCACCGAGGCGCGGATTTCGATCGCGAAATAGGGGGCTTCGTCGATCGGGAAATATTTGGGCGCCACCTTGTCCCACTCGCTGTCGCGGCCGGCATGGGCGTCGTCATTGTAGCGGCGCGCCGTCTCGGCCAGCGCGAAGCGGTCGACGCCGATCCTGTCGGCGAGATCGTCCAGGCTGCCGGCGGTCCTGATCCTGCCGGTGGCGACATGCTGGCGGATCAGATCCTCCGTCCACGTCTGGGAGAGTTCGCCGGTGTGATAGGGATCGGAGAAGCGCCGATCCTGGCAACCCTCGATCATCGTCTTCTCGTCGAAGATCGCCCAGGCGTGCGCGCCCGGCTGCGCGTCGATCAAATAGCCGGAGACGGCATAGGCCGCGTTTTCCGGCATGAAGCGCCGCCCGCGCTCGTTCACCACCATCGTCCACGGCGGCAGGAACGCCTCGACGTTGTTGGGGATCAAGGCGGCGGAGGGGAGCATCAGCCCGGTATCGTGGCCGGTGATCTGCGCACCGATCTGCTCGCCGAACTTGATGCCGTCGCCCAGGATGAACGGCGCGTCGTTGTGGACGGCGTAGACGATGTCGCCATGCTTGGCGATCGAGGGGAAGTATTTGGCGCGCATGCCGGGCGAATTGCCGAAGCCGCCGGTGGTGACGATCACCGCATGCGCGCGCAGGTCCATGCCCGAGGCGTGGACGCCGACGACGCGATCGTCCTCGACGATCAACCGCTCGACGCGGGTCTTGAGCGCGGTCTCGATGCCCTTGGCGCCGACCTCGTTGATCAGCAGCCGGCCGATCGTGTCGCCGGCACCCACCGTGCAATGGCCGCGCGGGGTGGTGTCGACGCCCGATTTCACCACCCACTCATATTCGGCGCCGAGGCTGACCAGCCACTCCACCGCCTGCGCGCTGCGTTCGGCGAAGAGGCGGATGATCTCGGGCCGCGTCTCCCAGCCGTTGAGCGTCATCACGTAATCGAACATGCCCTGCGGGCTGTCCTCGATGCCCTTGGCCTTCTGCACGCTGGTGCCCGCCGCATAGACGACGCCGCCCGAAAGCCGCGTCGCGCCGCCCAGTTTGTCGTCCGCCTCGAGGATGATCACGGAGGCGCCGACGGCCTGCGCGAAGAGAGCGGCGGTCATCCCCGCGCCGCCGCCGCCCACGATGATGATGTCGTAATCGGTCTTCATGGGCCGGCTCTCCTGACGATATGCTATGCTGGCGTACTATATGCCGTATGACGAAGAGGGCAAGCCGGTCGTGGTCGGTATCGGCACCCTATCGGATTCACCGATTGCGCCCGGCGCATCATCCGCTACGTCGGTGGGGAAGGTCGCGCGGCCGGTCGTCGCGGGCCGGGCGCGGAGGAGGAATGCCGGCACCCGTCGATCACGATGCCCGCCGCCGGCTCATCGCCGAGCGCGCCGGCGCGCTGATCGCGGAAGGGGGGCTGGATGCGGTGACCTACCGCCGGCTTGCCGCCGACGCCGAGTGCAGCACCACCGTCATCACGCATTATTTCGCCAACCGGCACGAGCTGCTGTTCTGGGCCTATCGCAACGCGGCCGAGCGATCGCAGCGCCGCTTCGATGCCGCCTTGTCGGACAGCGGCGGAGATCTGATCGCCAGTCTGTCCGCGCTGCTGCCGGTCTCGCCGGAGAGCGTCGCGGACTGGCGCATCTATTTCGCCTTCTGGCACACCGCGACGATCGATCCGGTGCTGACGCGGGAGCATCGCTGGTGGCTGCACAATTGCCGCCGCGTGATCGCGGAACTGCTCCACCACCACCACGCCATCGAGCCGAAGCGCGCCCGGCACCTGTCCCGGGTGCTGCTCACCCTGCTGCTCGGCATCGCCGCGCAGGCCATGTTCGACCTGCGCGGCTTCACCGCCGAGAGGCAGCGGCGGCTCCTGACCGATCAGGTCGCCGCCTTCGGCCTCGATAGCGGCCGTCAGTAACGGAAGGTGAGCTGCACCTCGACGGTGCGCGGCAGCGAGACGTAGCCGATCTCGTCGGCGATCCGGCCCGCAGCGGTGCCCGTGCCGCTGCCGCTGTTGGGGCCGTCGACCGCGCCGGTGACGATGAAGTGATTGCTCAGGTTGCGGCCGATCACCGCCAGCTCCCACTTGTCGTCGACGGTCTTCAGCCGCGCCGAGGCATCGACGCTGACATAGGCCGTCTGCCGCGACAGCGGCATCGCGAAGGCGGAGGCGAAATAGCCGCCGCTGTAGCGGGCGTCGCCCGACAGGCCGAGGATGAGGTTGCCGCCCATCGGGATGTCGTAGCTGGTGCCGAAAGAGGCCGTCCAGCGCGGCGCCATCGCCGTCGGCTTGCCGCTCAGATCCTGGCCGGGCGGCAGCGTGCCGATGTTCGCGGCCGTCACCGTCACGCCCTTCTGGACGAACACGGTGTTGCAGCCCTCGGCCGGCGTCTGACCGCCATAGCAGGGCGCGATATAATTGGCGTAGCGCGCATGGTTGTAGTTGAGCGAGCCGTGCAGATTGAGGCCGGGGACGCCACGCGGCGCATATTCCGCCTCCAGCTCCACGCCGTCGGTCTTGGCGGCGCCGGCGTTGGTGGTGATGAAGGCGAAGGTCGCCGAGTTGAAGAAATCGACCTGCAGATCCTTATACTTGTAGTGATAGGCGCCGATGTTGAAGCGCAGCTGGTTGTCGAACAGGGTCGTCTTGATGCCGCCTTCGAAGCCCGATGCGCGCTCCGGCTGGAAGGCCACGTCGTTGGCGGTGGTGCCCGCGCTCACGAAGCCGCTGTTCGAGAAGCCGCCCGATTTGTACGCGGTCTTGTAGGCGCCGTAGACGGTGATGTCCTTGGTCGGCTTCCAGGTCAGCGTCGCTTCCGGGGACCAGTTGTTGAAGACCTGGTCGGCGGTGATCGGCCGGTTGGGGTTGAAGATGCCGGCCAGCGCCGGATTGACGTAGGGCTGGTTGAGATAGCTGTTCTTGGTTTCGTGGGTGTAGCGGACGCCCGCCGCCGCCTCGAGGTTCGGCAGCACCTTCCACGTGACCTGGCCATAGCCTGCCAGCGTCTCGCCGTTGGTGAATGAATATTTGTCGTAGGC
>Ga0207695_10011854_pt1 | contig 10514 bp, 11 predicted proteins | sample KBSC54metaG_FD_184354 | JGI IMG/M metagenome (GOLD analysis project Ga0207695, IMG submission 184354) | Corn rhizosphere microbial communities from Kellogg Biological Station, Michigan, USA - KBS C5-4 metaG (SPAdes) (version 2) | ecosystem: Host-associated > Plants > Roots > Rhizosphere > Soil... | reverse complement strand
ATAAGAACGTCCCGAGATCGATGGAAGGCCAGTTTGGCGCGGGTAGCGTGTGGACGTGGACCGCTATCGATGCCGACTCGAAGCTCGTTTGCTCGTGGGTCATTGGTAAGCGTGACGCTGAAGCCGCCCACGAGTTCATGTCTGACCTCGCTTCCCGCCTCACCAACCGCGTGCAACTCACGACTGACGGCTACAAGACTTACCTGGAAGCGGTTGATCACGCGTTTGGCGGAAACATCGACTACGGAATGCTGATTAAGATTTACGGTGCCGACCGTCCCGATGATGCCCGGTACAGCCCGGCTCAGTGCATTGGGGTAATTCGCTGGGGAGGGGAGCTCATTAAAACCCCTTTAGAATCAAACTAGTCAACTACCGTGCTACGGGTAGTGGGCTAGTTTGAATTTGGCCGATCTTGACATCCGCTTCGCATCTGGTCACGCTGGAGGTATGCCTAACCGCTCAAGAAATCGTGGCGCAGGAAAGAAGGACGTGAACGTGATGGCCTGGGAGATCGTTCAACAGGCTACCGGGCAGATGGAGAAGGTTGAGCCGCCGAAGGAAAAGAACCCAGCCGCCGTATCGCTTGGCAGGCTGGGAGGGCTGAAGGGCGGCAAGGCGCGGGCGGAAGCGCTTACGCCGGAGAAGAGGAAAGCGATAGCCAAGAACGCGGCGACGAAAAGATGGGGGCGCGCAGTTTAATTTCAGAAAGTGATCCTTTTGCCCCGGAGTAAGAAATACGCTGTCTCAAATCTGGTCGTCTCCCGAATCCACATAGTCGTGTCTGGGCAAATCCAGCCGCATGCTTCAATAATTTCCTTGTATTCACGCTCTAGATCGTAGCGGAGGATACATTCGTGATGCGCCACTTTGTTCCTCAGGTAGCGAATAGAGTCGAGCCTCTTATGCGCTACCTTGTGTCCGATTTGCTTGTAGGGGAAGGCCTTGTGCAAATGAGGCAACCATAATCTCGCGGCGTAATGGCGGGCGGCTAGGGAAGACCAGAACCCAAAAGTTAATTCTGAAACTACACGAGAAGAAGTCACCGCATAGCCTTTCTTTTTTATCTTGTCCTTGGTCTTCTTGACAGTCTCCATTTCCGGCTCTTCCAGGTCAACGTGGCTGTACCAGTCGGGCTGGCCTATCCCCCTCACAAGCGTCTCGTGCATAGAATTCCTCAACACGATTTCGAACCCCTGCAGCACGCCGTACAGTGACTCGGAAAGTGCGGTATTCTCCTCATATAGCCTAACGGCGCTCAGGTCATCTCCTCCTGAAGATTCCAAGTAAAACGCGAACCGGTCTAACGACAGTCCGCGCTTTAGCTGAATCAGTTGGGATTCTGAATACGTAAACTTTCTGGTAGAGCGTTGACTCGCGACCATATAGGCGTTATCATTCCTTTGTAAGCCCCGGTGCACCCCTGCTATGCATGTGCCCGGGGTATAGCTTTTTATGGCCACCTACCGGGCCACTATCCGCTTCACCGCATCACTATCCCTCTAGAGATTCGATCTCCATGGCAGATTTAGCGACATCTAAATATTGCTTGAGTAGTGCAAGGTGTGCCGGCTTCGCATCACCGATGATCTTTAGTTCCGCAATTACCCCGCGGGACAAGTGCCACCGGAATGTCATCTCCGCAGTATCTGTGGCCGGGGCAGGCTGGTATGAAGTCGGGCGCATTGCTACGGGCGACTGAATTACTTCAAGGGTCTGTGACATGGATGAACTTTCCGCCTCCACGGCTTCCAGTTTAGCAACTTTCTGGGTGTCCCGAAATGCCTCGATACATGCATTCGCTCCGATATCAGAAAATCCTTTCCTTGTAAGAAGATAAGAGCGAAGCGTATCAACCGACGCCACCGGGTAAGTTTGATGGAGTTCTCTAAACAAATCTGGACTTAGCCCTGCATGCCGAAGACCAGCGATCTGTTCAGGAGATCCATCACTGTGATGAATGATCTGCATCGCCGTATCAGACAGCCGCACATCTCCATTTTCATTCTCCTCCAGCAGGTCATATCTCTTTAGTGCAGCTAGCTTTATCCGCGAAGCTCCGCTCAGACCGGAATATCCAAATGCCTGTACGACAACCGAAGGCGGCGCAAAGGATCGCTTTTCCCTGTCCCATATTTTCCGACATAATTCGACCGCTTCGCTTAGCCCTACTGCTGGATAATTTGGACTTCTCATTGTAGCCATGTATCCAAGTCCTTTCATAACATAGAGTATAGTAAAGGCTAAGGCAAAGCAAGGCGTATTTGAAAGATTTTAAAGTTTGCCTTGGCTATCCATAACCGCTCAAGCATAATCAGGGTATGAACCGCCTTGATAACGCTACTAGGTCTAGGGTGATCGCGGCACTTTGCGAAGGTAATTCGATCCGCGCCACCGTTCGGATAACTGGCGTTGCCAAGGCGTCTGTTTCAAAACTCCTGCTCGAAATCGGGGCCGTCTGCGCCGAATACCAGAACGACGCTCTCCGCAATCTGCCGTGTAAGCGAATCCAGTGCGATGAGATCTGGAACTTCTGCTACGCCAAGGATAAGAACGTTCCGAAGTCGATGGAAGGTCAGTTTGGCGTGGGAAGCGTGTGGACTTGGACCGCTATTGATGCCGACACCAAACTGGTTTGCTCGTGGGTAATCGGCAAACGTGATGCTGAAGCTGCCCACGAGTTCATGACTGATCTCGCGGCCCGGCTTACCAACCGCGTGCAACTCACCACAGACGGCTATAAGACCTATCTGGAAGCGGTGGATCACGCTTTCGGCGGGAACATCGACTACGGGATGCTGATTAAAATCTACGGAGCCGACCGTCCGGATGACACTCGGTACAGCCCGGCTCAATGCATCGGAGCGCGGAAAGAGCCTATCACCGGGAACCCCGATAAGAAGCACCTGAGCACGTCGTTTGTTGAGCGCCAGAACCTCACGATGCGGATGCACATGCGCCGCTTCACCCGGCTGACGAATGCGTTTTCAAAAAAGATCGAGAACCAGATTGCCGCTACATCTCTGCATTTCATGTACTACAACTTCGTGCGAATTCACCAGACCCTGCGGATTACTCCCGCGATGGCGGCTGGCGTTACGGATCGTGTTTGGGAAGTGTCGGATGTCGTCGGATTGCTGGAAAAGCGCGAAGACGAAATCCTAAAGCAGGCGACGGAGGAACGGCTGAAGCGGGTTTACGCCAGAGCTTACGCAAAATAATCTAGGCTCTCCCAACACTTTATATAGACTTTTCTGTTGACGGCACACTAGATATTGGGTCAATATTGCAGTTGAGCGCCAGTAGTGGCGTAAGTTTCTGCGGTCCAAACGCAGGAAACCCCGACATCGCTCTAGGGTCCAAACCATAGCGGTGTCGGGGTCATTGCTAAAAAATATGCCCGTGTAGCTCAGTTCGGATAGAGCGCCTGGTTGCTACCCCGGAGGCCGCTGGTTCGAATCCAGCCACGGGCATCTTTTCTAAACTCTTCGATTCTCTCCCACAGTTGCCCAACTAATCAACTATTAGCTTCAGCTATACATCCTGTAGTGCCATTATCTTGTCATATCCCAACCAAAAGTGTCAAGTAAACTTTTATTGACAAATGCGCTTTACATACCTAACCTACCTAGAGCGATAAGTTCCATATTTTTCATATGCCTAGGACTAGGACACCCGCAGCGCTGAGACGTAAAGCGCTTGACGCAATCATAGATTCGATCAAGGATTTGACCGCACTTAGGGCGGCTGACAAACTCCAGGTATCGCGACAAACGATTTACAACATCCGGGCTCGCGTACACAGCCCTTCGCTGGCTTTGATCCAAAGAGCTTGCCATAGCGTGGATTTGGATTTCGACTTTAACGGAACGCGATTCAATCGAAAAACGGTTCCGGCCCCGCTCGATAATCCGTTGGACCCTCCCTCAGCGCAGATACCTCTCGACCTGCAAGAAGTCATCAGCAGGATTGACCACCGGCACTTTGAGGTGATCGATGCAAGGCCGGTCGGCAGGGCCGTCCAGATTACGCTCCGCCTGACCATACCTGCGTAGAAATTTGTCCTCAGCGTCCTGTAGCATATTGAGCAATGCCCTTCGTCCTTGAAAACCACTGGATCGTAAAGCTCAAGGGAGCGCGTAGATCTCACTTATCCCCGGCTGGTCTAAATGGCCCGATGGACACGACTCTTTGCGGATTGGCCGGCGGACCGAATGAGAGAAAGTCTTCTTCGCGCGGAGTCGTCGTAAGCGGTGACGAATGTTATCCTGCATGCGGGCGATCTCAAAGGCGCTGAACGAGATTTATGAACTTGGCCTTGAACAAAAGCTCACTACCGAAGAGGCTATGTCAAAGGCGCGGCTCCTGCTCGGCATGAAGTCTCCGCTGGGTAATTCGCTGGGGAGGGGAGCTCATTAAAACCCCTTTAGAATCAAACTAGTCAACTACCGTGCTACGATGGTGTTTGACAGCCTGGCCCCATTCAGGAGATTATAGAAGTTACGCTCAAGCGGGAGTAACTCAGCTGGTAGAGTGCAACCTTGCCAAGGTTGATGTCGCGAGTTCGAATCTCGTCTCCCGCTCCATTCTTCACCGTTCGAATCCTCGTTTTTCCTTTTTACATCTTCAAACTGTCCGGAAGCACGCCAACCTGTGACAGCCTCACCCGTGTCAATAACAGACTCAGCGCGGAAGATCGTCGCTGCCGCCCTTCAGGAATTTGGCGGCTCACTCGCCGTGCTCACCAGCTTTCAGCGTGAAGGCGTTGTCATCGCCGATCTCGCCATGGAAGCCGACGCTTCCATTCCAATCATGACCATCGACACCGGTCGCTTGCCAACTGGAACGCTGCACATGATATCGGAAATCGAGCAGCGCTACAAAATCTCTGTCGAACGAATTCTGCCCGACCCCGCTGAAGTCACAGCCATGACCGAAACGCACGGTCGCGACCTCTTCTACTTCGGCCTCGCGCAGCGGCGCCTCTGCTGCCACGTACGCAAAGTCAGGCCGCTCGCAGCCAGAATGCAGAGCGTGAGCGCTTACTTCACAGGCATTCGCCGGACACAAAGCGAGTCGCGCGGAAACGCCGAGTTCATCGATCGTTCAGGCGCGCCCATCAAGATCAGCCCGCTTGCCGACTGGACTTCCGAAGATGTCGCCCGCTACACACTCGAACACGGTTTGCCCGAGCATCCGCTTTACGCCAGGGGGTATACCAGCATCGGCTGCGATCCCTGCACCAGAGCCGTGGAACCAGGCGAAGACGAACGCGCCGGTCGCTGGTGGTGGGAATATGACGCGGTGAAGGAATGTGGCCTGCACTTCACTCCCGAAGGAAAGGTGGAACGCACCGTTGACGTTCTGCTCCGCGACGTACTGACGAAAGCACACGCATGAGTTTGAATCACGAAGGCTTCGTACTTTGGCTTACCGGCATGTCCGGCGCAGGCAAAAGTACCATCTCCGATCAGTTGATGGAGCGCTTCCGCGCGGGTAACGCGAAAGTCGAACTGCTCGATGGCGACATAGTCCGCACCAACCTGTCGCAGGGGCTTGGCTTCAGCCGCGAAGATCGCGACACGAATATCCGACGCATCGGCTTCGTCGCCGAACTGCTCTCCAGAAACGGCGTGATTGCCGTTGTCGCCGCGATTTCCCCTTATCGATCCACGCGCGAAGAAATCAAAACGCGGATCGCGAACTTCGTCGAAGTGTACGTGGAGTGCCCTGTGGAAGTCCTTGCCACACGCGATGTAAAGGGCCTGTACAGGAAGGCAATAGCGGGCGAAGTCGCCAACTTTACCGGCATTTCAGATCCGTACGAGCCGCCCGAGAAACCCGATGTGGTCGTCCACTCCGGTGAAGAGCAATTGAGCGAGAGCGTCGATAAGGTTTGGTATGAGTTACAGCGCAGGTCGCTCATTAAATGATCGATCTGCACAGTCACACCGATCAATCGGACGGAACCTTTACGCCCGAAGAACTCGTGGCTGAGGCGAAGCGCGTTGGCCTCAGCGCCCTTGCCATTACGGATCACGATACTTTCAGCGGCTACGACATGGCTCTTCCGTTCGCGAAGGAAGCCGGGCTTGAGCTGATCTGCGGTATTGAGCTCTCCACCAAGCTTGGTGGCGCTTCAGTCCACATGCTGAGCTACTTTCCCGGTCAACCGCCCACAGCCGAGTTTCGCGGCTGGCTCGACTTTCTCCTGGCGAGCCGGCGCGACCGCAATCGCCGCCTCATTACGCGGCTTCAGGAACTCGGCATCGATATTACGCTCGAAGAGGTGGAACTGAAAGGGCGCACGCTGACCGCTCGCCCACACTTCGCGCGCGCGCTTGTGGAGAAGGGCTACGCGTCCGATATTCAGGATGCGTTCGCCAAATACCTGGATGAGAGCGCTAAGGGTTACGTTCAGCGTCAGGAAGTTCCGATTGAAGAGGCGCTGCAGCGTGTGAACGCAGCTGGCGGCATCGCCTCGCTTGCGCATCCCATTCGGGTTGCAAGGAATCACTGGGACACGCTCACCGAATATGTTGAGTCAATGAGCCGCATGGGCATGCGTGCGATCGAAGTGTTCCACAGCGATCACACGCCGGAGAACGTAGCCTTCTATCAAACGCTGGCGAATCGTTTCGGCCTCGCCGTAACGGGCGGTTCCGATTTCCACGGCGGCAACAAGCCGCTGATCTCACTGGGCACCGGCTTGCGAGGGAATTTGAATGTGCCGGATTCCGTGCTCGACGGCTTAAAAGCGCTACTCAAATAAACGGGCCGCTCGAGTGCCCAAGGCTGCTCGCATCGTATAACTTCGATAACCCGGATGCTGGGGCGCCGTGCGTAAACGGCACCTCGTCAGCTCCCGCCAGCGCAGGCGGCAATGAGTTCGTGACCGCGTCAGACTGGACTCTGACCCGCAGTTCCGGTGGCTGCTTCAACGCAGTCGGGTTCACCGGATTGCAAAGTGCGACGGGCCACGCAACATATACTTCGGCATCAGCCGCGCACGCGCCAGCCTCACTAACGTGAGCTTTTCCGCAGACAACCACGATGAGCTTCAATCCGCAACCTGGGAGCCGGACAAAACTATCAACGGGCAGACGTCTGTCGTTGCTACTTTCCTGGGGTTCCCCGCATGTCATCCATTCTTCATTCGCTCTGGACGACACGTTAGCAGGCGGAGAGCGTCTCCATCTTTAACACAAGTGGCCAGGTTGTTCGACACGGCCCAATTTGGATTCTACGACGGCTTGATAGAAGCCGCTCTGCTCTCCCCATTGCAGCAAACGTCCGCCGCCCCGCAAAGCCTGACTGAATAAAGTCGTCGCATACTGAACGTGGGGTCGTGCGGGCCTTGGCCAGATGTTCCGAGTTCGGTTCCGCATTGACCTCCGCGCGTCCAGCAACTCCCCCGTTTAGAATTCCCGAATTTCCTGGCCTTGCCTTACAGTCCTGCCGACGGGCCGTCGCGTAGTATCCGGGTGATGTCTGGTGGGCACGAGCAGATTCGAACTGCTGACCTGCCGCTTAGGAGGCGACCGCTCTATCCAACTGAGCTACGTGCCCGGAGCTTTCAGTATAAATGGCGCAGCCCTTTTGCCCCAATGTCGCTTCGGTATTGCATACCATCGAAGTGAAGCCCGGCGACCGCGTCATACGCCCTATCGATACTCGCCTGCAGCGTTGTCCCGCGCGCGGTAACCCCGAGAACGCGTCCACCATTAGTGACGATATCTTCTCCCTGCCTCTTCGTGCCGGCATGGAAAACAACAGCGTTGGACACCGAATCGAGACCTGTGATCTTTTGACCGGATGTGTAAGCCCCGGGGTACCCGGCGGACGCCAGAACAACACAGGTCGCAGGTTCCGGTGACCATTCGAGCGTGTCCGGCAAGGCGCCCCGCGCGGCGCTCATTAAGGCCTCACCCCAGTCGCTTTCGAGGCGCATCATCAGGGGCTGAGTCTCCGGGTCGCCCAGCCGCACATTGAATTCGAGAACGCTCGGGCCATTAGCCGTCATCATCAGACCCGCGTATAAAAACCCGGTGAATCCAGTCGCATGAACCACTGGATTGATGATCTTCTCCATCACCTCACCGCGTTGCAGCGCGGTGAGCAGGCGAGAATCCGAAAAGGCGCCCATCCCGCCAGTGTTAGGCCCTTCATCGTTATCGAAGATCCGCTTGTGATCCTGCGACGGCTCAAGAGGAACCGCGCGTTTACCGTCGCAGAGCACGATAAAGCTGACCTCCTCACCCTGCAGGAATTCCTCAATCACCATCGGGAAAGCGAGTTGCCCCAACGCCTCAATCGCCTCTGCTTCCGACCCGGAAATGACCACCCCCTTGCCAGCCGCTAACCCGTCAGTTTTGAGAACAACAGGGTAACTGAATTTCGAGAGTGCGGCGCGCGCCGCGGGCGCATTCTCGGCAGTTTCGAATCGGGCAGTAGGCACCCCGAGCCTGGCCATGAAACGCTTGGAATGGATTTTGCTCCCCTCGAGGGCCGCATTAGCAGCGGTTGGCCCAACGATTGGCATGCCGCGTTTGCGAAACTGGTCCACAATACCTGCAACCAGTGGCGCCTCCGGACCAACCACCGTGAGGTCTGCGCCCAAGTCCGCCGTTAACTGGACATAATCTGAAGAACTCTCGCATCGGGCAACCTGAGCGGTTCCCGGATTTCCCGGAGCCGCGAATACCTGCGAAACGCTGGGGGATCTTTGAAGTCGCCAGGCGAGCGCATGCTCACGCCCTCCGCTGCCGATAACAAGAACTTTCACAATGGTTTACCCGGCTACAATGGTATCAACGGCTTCTCTTTATGGATCAGGTTTGTGACGTAGTAGTGGTTGGTGGCGGTCATGCCGGGTGTGAGGCGGCGCGAGCCTCTGCGCGTATGGGGCTCAGGACCGTCATGGTCACCATGAATGCAGACCTGATCGCGCAGATGTCTTGCAACCCCGCCATTGGCGGGATCGCGAAGGGCCATTTGGTCCGGGAGATCGATGCCCTGGGCGGCGTGATGGGCGAAGTCACTGACGCGGTTGGAATTCAGTTTCGTTTGCTGAATACGAGCCGCGGACCCGCTGTTTGGTCTCCGCGCGCTCAATGTGACAAGAAGCAATACCGTTTCCGAATGAAGGAAGTGCTGGAACGCGAACGGAACCTGAGCATCAAGCAGGCGGAAGTAGCCTCCTTAATTATCGAAACAGGTCGGGTTAAGGGAGTTCGCTTTATGGATGGCCGGAGCGTGCGTTGTGAAGCCGTGATCATCACCACCGGAACTTTTCTGAACGGCCTTGCGCATATCGGCGAGCAGCGTCTCGCCTGCGGGCGAAACGGTGAGCCGCCGTCGGAAGTATTGGCCGACCAGATCCGTGCCCTGAATTTGGGATCGTCTCGGCTGAAAACCGGCACTCCACCCCGGTTGGATGCCAGATCCATCGAGTGGGACAAGTTCGAACGGCAACCCGGCGATGCCGTCCCGGTACCCTTCTCATTCCTCACGGACAAGATCGACCGGCCGCAAATCGATTGCTTTCTGGCCCGTACTACCGAGGAGACCAAACGGGTCATTCAGGAGAGTATCGCCCGTTCTCCGCTATACAGCGGGCAGATCGAGGGTGTCGGTCCTCGGTATTGTCCATCAATCGAGGACAAATTCGTGAAATTTCCGGACAAGACGACCCATCAGATCTTTTTGGAGCCGGAAGGTCTCGATACCAACGAAGTGTACGTGAACGGTATGTCCACGAGCATGCCCTTGGACGTTCAGGAAAGGATGATCGCTTCAATTCCGGGTCTTGAGAGGGCGGAAATGATCCGTCCGGGCTACGCGATCGAGTACGATGCCGTGGACGCGAGGGAATTAGATCATCGCCTGGAAGTTCGCAAGCTTCCCGGTTTGTTTCTCGCCGGGCAGATAAACGGGACTTCCGGCTACGAGGAAGCCGCAGCGCAGGGGCTCATGGCGGGAGTGAACGCCGCACGGACCATTCAAGGGCGCTCCCCTGTCGTAATAGGACGGAATCAAGGCTATATCGGGATCATGATTGACGATCTGGTCACCAAGGGGGCCGACGAGCCGTACCGTATGTTTACTTCGCGCGCGGAATTTCGTCTGCATTTGCGGATTGATAACGCCGATGCGCGCCTCACGCCCGTTGGGCAGGAGATTGGACTCGCGACAATAGAACGACGGGAAATGTTCGTTCGTAAGTCGATGCAGGTTCTTAAACTTCGTCAAGCGTTGGAAGCGAGTCCAAAAGGGGTTTGGTTGCGCAGTCCCGAGTCGAAAATCGGGGATCTAATGGTGTTTTGCGGAGAAGTTCTCGGCGAACCGGCGGAGCGTGGTGTACTAATGACCGTTGAGACCGAGATTAAGTACGCGGGTTACATCGACCAACAACTGCGCCAGATGGACAAGATGCGCGACTCCGACACCCGTCCTATTCCGAAGTCGATGGAATTCACGATGATCCCGGGCATCTTGTCCATCTGGCGCAGTTG
>Ga0207695_10011852_pt1 | contig 10515 bp, 15 predicted proteins | sample KBSC54metaG_FD_184354 | JGI IMG/M metagenome (GOLD analysis project Ga0207695, IMG submission 184354) | Corn rhizosphere microbial communities from Kellogg Biological Station, Michigan, USA - KBS C5-4 metaG (SPAdes) (version 2) | ecosystem: Host-associated > Plants > Roots > Rhizosphere > Soil... | reverse complement strand
CCTTTCCAATTGTCAACAATCCATCCCTTGGCTAGGCTTTTGCAAAGCGGAGACACTGTGATGCAAAGATACAATCTGATCGGCTATGCCATTCTCATTGTTTATGTGGCGGCCTGCATGTGGGCGGCACCGGCGCATATCGGGCCGTGGTGGGGCCTGGTGATCGGCCTGGTTTACATGACGGTTTTCTGGTTCCTCGCCGGGGTCTATCTCGCCGATGTGCTGCATCTGGGCATCGCCCACCGCGCGCTCAATTTCAAGCCGTGGTTCATCAAGGCGGCGACCATCGTCAACAACCTGTTCGGCGTTTATGTCGGGCCCACCGCCTGGGTGAACCGCCACCGCCTGCATCACAAATATTCCGACCATGACGGCGATCCGAACAAGCATGACGATGACGGCTTCTGGAAGACGCTTTATCTCTGCATCTTTCCCTATGCCTGCCAGGAGAACATGGTGAAGGACGAGATCTTCAAATCCTGGACCTTCAAGATCACCGACAGCGCGGCCTTTTTGGTGTTCTCGCAGATCTTCAATTTCGCCCTGCTCTGGTATCTGGTGGGCGATGTGACATTCACCATCGTGCTGTGGGCGGGCCTGCGCATCTTCGCTTTGTGGGTGAACATGGTGCAGAATTACTGGACGCATACGCGCGAATTCGGTTACCGCCGCTATGGCGACGAGCACGACAATGCGATGAATATCGGCGAATGGTTCCCGGTGACAGCGACCTTCTCAGCCTGCCTGCAGAACAACCATCATCATTATCCGAGCCTGCTGCGCCTCAGCCACAGCGACGAGGAATATGATTTCGGTTTCACCACCATCAAGTGGATGAAGGCGCTGGGCCTCGTCGAAGCCACGCCGCTGGGCGCTCATATCCCGCGCGACATCGAACTGCCGTCACTGGGGTTTTGAGGGGGCGGCTGACTTCAGGCGTTCATTCGGCTTGATGAAGGGCTCATAGGTCTGGCGGATGAAACCGTCGGGGATCACTTCGCCCTTGATGCCGTAATTGCTGGGCCATTCATCGGCGGGATAATAATAGGTGCCGAAGATCCGGTCGATCCACGGGAAGTGGATGGCGAAATTCTTGTCGATGGCCTCGCGCTGCGACGAGTGATGCCAGTGGTGATAACGCGGCACGACGAGGAAGGGCTCCAGCCATTTGATCGTCGGCCGGAAGTTGCAATGCGACAGCGTGGCGTGGATCACCACGAAGATCAGATAGGCGAGGATGATGTTCTGCGAGAAGAACAGCATCATCGGCACCAGGATGAAGCCGCGCACCAGCGTGTCATCGAGGAAATGCGAGCGCGAGCCCGCCAGCCAGTCCAGCGCCTGCGATGAATGATGGATAGAGTGGAAGCGCCACAGGAAGGGCACTTTGTGAAGGGCGAAATGCACCGCCCATTCGGCCAAGTCCGCCACCAGAATGGCGAGGAAGAACTGGATGACCAGCGGCAGGCTGGCAATGGCGCCGGCCGCAACTGGAATGGCCAGATATTTCGTGGCGGCGGTCGCCGGGAGCAGCACGAGGAAAGACAGGATCTGGATCGGCAGATGGGTGGACATGAAATAGACCATGTCCAGCGTCCAGTCTTTGCGGAACGAGCTCTGCTCCGGATATTGCGGCCAGAGCCTCTCTATCGGCACATAGATCACCGACATCAGGAAGAAATCGAGCAGGAACCAGTCAAGCCCGATGGCCGGCCCATTGGTCAGCGTTTCATTGATCGGCACGGCCGAGCCGCCCAAAGCCGCCGCGATGGTGGAGAGCAGCATGCCGGTGAAACCCAGCACCTTCTTCTTGCGCAGGATGGCCGAGATCACGCCGAAGATCATCGCCGCCCAGATGGCAAAGAGGATCATGTTGCGGATCACCGGCATCGGGTAATAGCCGCGCAGTTCCGGCGAGGTCAGGTATTGCGGGAACAGCAGGCAGAGCACGCCGCCCAGTGCCAGTACGCCGAAGAAGGCGGCGAGAATGCCCGACCACCAGCCGGTGCCGAAGCCGGTGCTTTCATTGTCGGCGAAGAATTCGTTGATCTTCTGTTCGTCCATCGCATCCCACCCATGCCGAAATGAAATTGATCTGCAGCACGGATATTCCTAGCCTATGTTGTAACAACGGGCAAAGACTCACAACGAGGGCAACATGTCATCCATCCTAGACGCCTGCGATCCGGCCTACCGCACCCGGCTCGTCAAGGGCACCACCCTGCTGGAACAGGGCACCACGTCCGGCGCGCTCTATGTGCTGGAACATGGCCGCGTGGGCGTTTTCCGCGGACCGGTGGAAGTGGCAGAGGTGAGCGAACCGGGTGCTGTCTTCGGCGAAACCTCAGTTCTGCTCAACACGGCGCATACCGCTACTGTGAAAACCAAGAGTGATTGTGACGTCTATTACTTCAAGGACGCAGCGCAGTTCATCCGGCACAACCCGGCCATCACCTATGAGATCGCCGCCATCCTGGCGCGCCGCCTCGACCGGGCGAACAGTTTCATCACCGATCTCAATGAAAGCGCACGCAACGCGGCCAATATCTGGGCCTGGTAGGCCTCGTTATTGACGCGTTCGGCTGTTGCATCATAATCTCCGCTCAAAGTGGATGGAGGTTGCGATGCGTCTGGTCCTTCTGTTTGCTCTTCTCGGCATCACGGCCACAGCGGCTCAGGCGGATGACAGCCCGGCCTTGCGGACGCTTCTTTTTGGTCACGCCATTGAAGGCAAGGATTCCGGCTATGCCTGTTTCAGCCGCGTTTATGACGCTGCGCATCTGAAGGCGCATCCGAAGCAGAATGTGACCGAGGCCTTGATGCTGCTGAAGGGCGCTTACAACGAAGACGCGCCCACCAGCCTGCAATATATGCCGATGCTGGATTTCAAGTTCCGCAATTCGAAAAAGCATTTCCAGGCGACAGGTGATTGCTCGTCCGTGTCCGCCGAAGAAGCCGGCGTGAAGATGTCATGCGGCGTGGATTGTGACGGCGGCACGATCAATGTCACATTGAAAGATCCCGATACAGTGCTGGTGGCCCTGCCCAATGGTGTGGCCGTGACAGGGCCCGGCAAGAATGACGAGCCGTCCTACAAGCATTTCGGCTCCGACGACACGGTGTTCAAGCTCACGCGCACCACCTTGCCCAACTGCATGCCGCTGGCCAGCGAGGACGAGGACAAGGCTGCCTTGAAGAAGGCGCCGTGAGTTTCCTCAACCGACGCGGGCTTTTTGCCGGGCTGCTGGCCGCCGCCAGCGCACCCATCGCAGCGAAGGCCGACGAAGGCAAGCTGCGCGTGGTCTATCATCTGGCTGACGTGAACAAGGTGGCCTTCGTGCTGGGCAACATGCAGAACCACGTGAAGGGCGTCGGCGGGCCGGACAAGATCACGCTGGCCTTGGTGGTGCATGGCCCTGCTCTTGCCGCCTTCAAGCGCGATGATGGCAACGTGGCGGTGTCCGATCCGATGTCCGTGTTGCTGAAAGACGGTGTGGGTTTCCACGCCTGCGGCAATACGCTGAAGGGCATGAACCTGAAGGTGGCGGATCTGCTCGATGGTTTTGCCGAAGTGCCGGAAGGTGGCGTTGTGCGGCTGGCTGCGCTACAGGGCGAAGGCTGGGTCTATCTGCGGCCCTGACTGGAGTTCACATGTCACGCATTGCCGTTATTGGGGCCTATGGCCATATCGGAACCTATCTTGTGCCGCGGCTGGTGGAAGCCGGGCATGAGGTGATCGGCATCAGCCGGGGCCAGGCCAAGCCCTATCTGCCGCATGCGGCTTGGGCGAAAGTGCAGAACCATGTGCTCGACCGCACGGCGCTGGAGGCCAAGGGGCGCTTTGGTGCGGCGATGGCCGATCTCAAAGCCGATGTCATTGTCGATTGCATCTGCTTCACCACTGAGAGTTCGGCGCAGTTGATCGACGCGGTGAAGGGCAAGATTTCGCATCTCATCCATATCGGCACGATCTGGACGCATGGACGCTCGGTTGCGGTGCCGACGCGCGAAGATGCGCCGAAATATCCCTTCGGCGAATACGGCATCCAAAAGAAGCTGATCGAGGACATGCTGCTACTCGCGGCACGGCGCGATGGCCTGCCCGTCACGCTGATCCATCCCGGCCACATTGTCGGACAAGGCTGGACGCCGCTCAATCCAGCGGGACACTTTAATCTCGCCGCTTTCGGTACCATTGCGCGTGGCGAAACGCTGGCCATGCCTAATTCCGGCATGGAAACGGTGCATCACATCCACGCTGATGACATAGCGGCCTTGATCATGGCCGCTATCGGCAATTGGCGCGTCTCAACCGGCGGGGCGTTCCACGCCGTATCAGAACAAGCGGTCACGCTACGTGGTTTTGCCGAGGCGATGTATCGCTGGTTCGGCCACGAGCCGAAGCTCACCTTCGCGCCCTATGCCGAATGGGCCAAGGGCGCGAGCGCCGAAGATGCACAAGCCACGCTGGAGCATATCGGCCGCAGCCCGAACTGTTCGATGGACAAGGCCGCGCGCCTGCTCGGCTTCCGCCCGCGCTACGGCTCGATCGAAGCCGTGCAGCAATCGGTGCAGTGGCTGATGGAGAATGGCGCGCTCAAGGTCTGAGCGCGTTTCTCACTCCGCCGTGCTGTCAATCTGCTTGGCGAGATTCTGATAGGCCTGGACGATTTCGTAGCAGACAGTGAGCGTGCGGTCGCCCGGGTTCCAGAAGGCGTTGACCTGGCCGCATTCATTCGCAATCAATTTGATGCCAGGCTTGAACTTGTAATTGTCGTGCATGAATTTGGCGATGTCGTCGAAGAGGCCCAGCTTCTTCAGATAGTCCTGCTGCTCCTGAAATTTCTCGGTGGGCTGATAAACGATCTCGGGCGTTGCGGCATCCGCCGGCACCTTGTCTTCGGCACCGTAAGTATCGTCGTCCATCAGTGTATCCCAGCTCTCTTCATTCTGCTTCGAGTCACGCTCGCAGCCGCCGCGCCGATCTTCCGGCAGCTTCACCGTGTCGGCAACATCCTTGAACTTTGCTGGATTGGAACCGTAAAGCAGGCAAGCGATGCGGTAGGCGCGCTGGTTCTCGGTGCCGTGCTCGTCCCACCAGGCGATGTCATTGACCTTGGTGAGAGAGCCGAACAGGAACCAGCTCTTGATCGCGCCCATCAGATAATCCGGTGTGGGCTCATCGTCATCGGGCGTGAGCAGTTTAGTGGCGAGGCCATCGACTGCGTCTTCCTCCCGGCCAACGACCGGCAACTGGAATTCCGAAACCATGGCATGGCCGAGTTCGTGATACACCACGAAATAGAGGCTGCCCTCGATGAAGTTGTCGCTGTCGATATCAATGCGGTCAGCCGCGGCACCCGCGCCGCCATCCGCCGCTACGTCATCCGCATGAGCCGTGCCCAAGAAGCACGCCAATGCGACGCATGCGCTTGCCAGTAATTTCATGGTCGTCCTCTTTGCCATTGTCCCCGAAAGGATCATGGCGCGGGTGGCGGCACGTTTCAATTCCTATTGTCGGAATTCAATAGCCGCAGGCGTTTTCCATCCAGCGGACGCTGACATAGCCTTCGTCGCTGCCGCCTTCCATCTGGACGCGGTACCAGTTGCCCTTGCGACCGGTGATTTCCACCGTGTCGCCATTGAACAGTTCGGCCAGCTTGGCGCCACGGCCATTCGGTAATTCGCGCACCGCGAGAAAGCCTGAGCCGGTGGCTTCATTGTAGTTGTCCGACAAGCCGTAAACCGTGCCAGTGCATTGCGCCTGCGCCGTGGTGGCAGCAGCCGTTGCTGCCAGGATGATCAAAATGCGTTTCATGGTGTCCCCTCCCAATCTGCTTTTTATTCTTTCCACTTGCCTTCGACCGGCACGGCTTCGCCCTCGCCCGGCCAGGGCGGCATGGTGACAGCGATGGCCTCGAGCGGCTCCTCGTCATCAAGATTATGTAGCTGGAAATGCGTGCCGACCGGAATGGAGAATGACATGCCGGGATGCACGTCGGTGATCTCTTCCTTGTCTCCCAGCTTGCGCCACAGCTCACCTTCGCCGGCGGTGATGAACCACAGCTCCTCGACGGTCTTGTGCATCATGGCCTTGGACGTATCGCCGGGGGCCAGTTCGAAATGCGCCATGGAGCCCTTCGCGCCCAGCGCCAGAATGCGGACATCCATGCCATCGGGCGCGGTGGCTTCCGGCTCTTCGGAAATCGGTTTGGTGCTGAATTCGCTCATGGCATCAACTGCCCGCCATTGACCTCGATCACCTGACCAGTGACGTAGCCCGAGAGCTCATCGCTGGCGAGGTAGAGGAAGGTACCGGTGCAATCATCAGCCGTGCCGAGGTAGCCCATCGGGATGGTCTTGGCCATGGCGATGCGGCGTGCCTCATCGGAGAAACGCTCGTGGAATTGCGTGTGGATGGTGCCCGGCGAGACACAATTGACGCGGATCTTGTGCTCGACCAGTTCGCGCGCCACGCCCTTGGAGAAGGCCGAGACGAAGCCCTTGGCTGCGCCATAGATCGAAGCACCAGGCCCACCGCCGTTGCGGGCTGCGATGGAGGACACATTGATGATATTGCCGGACCCTTGCTTCTTCATCACCTCGGCGGCGATGCGGCAGCAATGAACGAGCTGACGGCAATTCAGGTTGAAGACGAGGTCGATGTAATCGTCAGTCACCTGGCCCAAAGGCGTGCGGGCGATCATGCTGCCGGCATTGTTGATCAGCACATCGATGCGGCCGAATTGCTTGAATGCTGCGTCGATCAATTGCTGTGGCGCGTTTGGTCCGGTGAGATCAAGCTGCAGCGTCTTGATGCCCAGCTTCTCGATCTCGGCCAGTTCCGGTCCGCCGGCATGATATTGCGCCAGAACCTTGGCTCCCGCCGCCGCGAAGCCGCGTGATGCCGCCCCGCCGATCCCCGTCACGCCGCCGGTAACGACGACAACTTTACCCAACAAGTCCTTACTCATGCGGGCAAGCTAAGCAGCATTCATGCATCGCAGCAATAAGTTCATTCGGATTTTGGCTCTAATCAAATGCGCAGGCAGCCCCTAGATTGAGCACATCATTAATGAGGTGAAATCATGGAAATCTATCGCGCCGGCACGCAAGTCTCGAGCAAGGGCCCGGCAGACTGGTTCAGTGGCACGGTGCGCCGCGACGGACTGTTTGAAGCGGAAGGCGCAAGCAATGTAGCCGCCGCTGCCGTGACATTCGAGCCGGGTGCCCGCACCGCGTGGCACACCCATCCGCTGGGACAGATTCTGATTGTGACATTCGGTTGCGGTCACGCCCAGCGCGAGGGCGGACCCATTGAACTCATCAGGCCGGGTGACGTTGTCCGTTTCGCGCCCGGCGAGAAACACTGGCACGGCGCGACGGCCACGACGGCCATGACCCATTTTGCCATCCAAGAAAGACTGGACGGCAAATTCGTGGACTGGATGGAAAAGGTGGCGGACGCGGACTACGCCAAGGCACCCAAGGCTTAAGGATTGAACATGGAAAATATCAAGGACAAGGTCATCGTCATCACCGGCGCATCAAGCGGATTGGGCGAGGCCTCGGCGCGGCTGTTGGCTGCGGAAGGCGCCAAGGTCGTGCTTGGCGCACGTCGGCTTGATCGGCTTGAGGCGCTGGCAAAGGAACTGAAGTTGCCTGCAGGCTCCATCGTCAAGACCGACGTGACCAAGCGCGCAGATGTGAAGGCGCTGGTGGACCAGGCGGTGCAGCTGCATGGCCGCATTGATGTGATGATCAACAATGCTGGCGTGATGCTCACCTCGCGCGTCGAGCTGCTGAAGGTTGAAGAGTGGGACCAGATGATCGACGTCAATCTCAAGGGCGTAGGCTATGGCATCGCTGCCGCCTTGCCCCATATGATGCAGCAGAAGAGCGGGCATTTCATCAATGTGTCTTCCGTCGCTGGTCACAAGATCGGCGTGGGCAGTGCAATCTACGCTGCTACCAAGTTTGGCGTGCGTGCGCTGACCGAAGGCCTGCGGCAGGAAACCAAGCCCTACAACATCCGCACCACCATCATCTCGCCCGGTGCGGTTGCCACTGAACTCGCCAACAATGTCACTGATCCGGTGGCACTGGAGCGCATCAAGGCAGCCTATCAGGACGCGATCCCGGCGGATTCATTCGCCCGCACCGTGGCCTTTGCCATCAGCCAGCCGGCTGAGGTAGACATCAACGAAGTCCTGTTCCGGCCCACGGTCCAGGTGTTCTGAGGAAATCTTATGCCCCATGTCAACGTCAAGATGATCACCGGTCGCAGCGAAGCCCAGAAGAAGGCACTCACCGAAGCCATCACCAAGGCGGTGATGGAACATGCCGGGAGTTCCGAGAAATCCGTCTCCATCGCCATCGAGGATATTGCCGAGAAGGATTGGAGTCCGAAAGTCTACGACGTAGAGATTGCACCGGTGATGGACAAGCTCTACCGCAAGCCCGGCTACAAGCGGTCTTGATCAGCGTCGCATAACCGCTAAGCTCATCTTTTTGAGGGGCTTGGTTTGGAAGACGCGTTGAACGCATTCAGGGTGGCGGTCGCATCGGCAAAGAAGGCTGATGACGTCTGGATCGCGCTGCAGGACTATACGAAAAAGTTAATCGGCTGGAAGTTGTTCACCGTGATGACGGCGGACATGAAAGCGATGCTGGCCAGCCGCGTCTATTCCAGCGATACCAAGAATTATCCCGTCTCCGGCACCAAGCCGATCACGCCGAACCGCTGGTTCGACATCGTGCATGGCAAGCATCAGACTTTCGTGGCCAACACGATCACCGACATTGCCGAGGTGTTTCCCGATCACGAGCTGATCTGGTCGCTCGGCTGCGGTTCGGTGATCAACCTGCCGGTGGAGCTGGAAGGCGAGCTGATCGCCACGATCAACATCCTCGATGCCGAGCATCACTACACGGCAGAGCGCGTTATGATGGCGGAAACGCATCTCGCCGTGCCTGCCATGCTGGCCGTGCTGACAGCGCAACGGCTGGAAGGAAGATGACTCAGCTCGAGTCCTCGCCCAACCAGTTTTCGGCGCAGGACGGCCGGACCCTGGCTTTCGCTCGCCGGACCAGCCTCTTCATCCTGACCCTGCTCATCACCTTTCTTGGGCTGACCGCGGTGACCTTTAGTATCGGCCGCTTCGTGCCGGTTGATCCGGTGCTGGCGATTGTCGGCGACCATGCCAGCAAGGCAACCTACGACGCCACGCGCCTCGCGATCGGGTTGGATAAGCCCGTCCCCGTGCAATACCTGATCTATCTGAAGAAGGTTCTGGCCGGCGATTTCGGCGAGTCGGTGATGACGTCAAAGCCGGTGTTGGATGATATTCTCACCTTCTTCCCGGCCACGATTGAACTCTCGACGGTCGGCATTCTGCTGGGCGTGTTTCTCGGTGTGCCGGCCGGCGTGATTGCCGGTGCGACGCGAGACCGCTGGCCGGATCAGCTGGTGCGGGTGATATCGCTGTTCGGCTATTCGGTGCCGGTGTTCTGGCTTGGTCTTGTGGGGTTGGCACTGTTCTACGGCAAGCTCGGCTGGGTGGCGGGCACGGGCCGCCTCGATGTGGGCTATGACGATATCGTGACCCCCCAGACCGGAATCATGCTCATCGATGCCGCCGTTCAGGGCGAATGGGATGTGTGGTGGAACGCGGTGTCGCATCTCATCCTGCCCGGCGCGATCCTCGGTTATTTCTCGCTGGCCTATATTGCGCGCATGACGCGCAGCTTCATGATCGAGCAGCTTTCGCAGGAATACATCACTGCCGCGCGCGTCAAGGGCCGCTCCTATTGGGGCGCCGTGTGGCGGCATGCGTTCCCCAACATCATGGTGCCGCTGATCACGGTGATCGGTCTCTCCTATGCCACGCTGCTGGAAGGCTCGGTGCTCACTGAAACTGTCTTCTCCTGGCCGGGCCTGGGGCTTTACATCACGCGTTCGCTGTTCAATGCGGACATGAATGCGGTGCTGGGCGGCACGATTGCAGTGGGTGTGGCCTATATCGGCGTGAACGCAGTGTGCGATGCGCTCTATCAGATTTTCGATCCAAGGCTGCGCGCGCCATGAGTTCTCCCTCGCTCAGACAATGGCTGGAGACCGACACTCCCGTTTCGCGCGGACAGGCGCTGGCCGGACGGTTCTGGCGTGGCTTCATGGGCGTGGTGGGCAATCCTACCGCGCTCATCGGCCTGATCATCGTACTGGTTCTGGTTTTGATGGCGGCGTTCGCACCGCTTCTCACATTCGGCCATGACCCGCTGGCTCAAAATCTGTCTGAACGCCTCGCCTTCTTTGGTTCGAAGCATTGGCTCGGCACTGACACGCTGGGCCGCGATCTCTATGCGCGCATCGTCTATGGCGCGCGGGTGACGCTGACCATCGTGCTGCTTGTCTCAGTGGTGGTCACGCCGATCGGCCTCGCGGTGGGCACCGTGTCCGGACTGATGGGCGGTGTGGTCGACACGATCCTCATGCGCATCACCGACATTTTCCTC
>Ga0207695_10011850_pt1 | contig 10517 bp, 9 predicted proteins | sample KBSC54metaG_FD_184354 | JGI IMG/M metagenome (GOLD analysis project Ga0207695, IMG submission 184354) | Corn rhizosphere microbial communities from Kellogg Biological Station, Michigan, USA - KBS C5-4 metaG (SPAdes) (version 2) | ecosystem: Host-associated > Plants > Roots > Rhizosphere > Soil... | reverse complement strand
CGATCGTCCCCGCGAGTTTGGCGCGGCCCTGGTTGGAGACTCCGCGGGTGAGCATCAGGAAGATGGGCGCGCCGCCCAGCGGATTGACGATGGGGAACAGCGCGCCCACCACCAGCAACATGCTCGCCATCAGTTGGCTGAAACTGCCCGTCACAGCGTTATCCTCATTCGGCGGGCCCCGCTGAACGTCCGCGAGGCCTTGGTCCAATGGTACTCAACCGGGCATGCGTCCACGTCTCGTCCGCGAGCACGAGAGTTCAAACGGAACCACTACCGTGAACTTAAACCCCTTGCATTTGTGGCGATGCGGGGGGATTCTGGCAGCACTATGCTAGACCTTAAGTCGATGATCGACGGAAATATTCCTTCCGTAAATTCGATTGACATTCAACGTTTCTGGGCGATGCAATCCCAACATCCAGGAGCTATTTGCACGAAAGCGATCTTGCAAGTTTGCGAATCCAATTCCGCAGATCCGGTAGCAGTTGGTGCGCGAACGACTCTTCTGCGCGTTCTGCTTGAGCAAGGTGCTTTGGAGAACTGGCGCGAAAACGACGGGTTAAGTAAAGCGGTGTTTGACGCGGCAGCATCGTTCCCGTTGCCGACTGGTCTGCAAGGTGTGAATCCTAGCGAATTCGTGGCCGCAACCGGGTCCGACGCCAGAAGATGTCGAAGCAGCCACCGAATAATCAGGGACACACATTTAGCGCACTACTAGCGCACTACCAACTGACCCACTACCCGCACACGGGTAGTGGTAAAGTTTGAACGTTGAAGTTTCGCACCGCGCCACGCGCCGTAATCCGATTGTTTGGTCATTGCGGCTTATTCCCTCCCAAACTTCAAGCAACGGCGTAGAGGCCGGTGACGATGAGGAGTTGCGCGCAGATCGCAAAGAGGATTTTCTTGCTTGCGGACGCGGGAATGAATCTCCACGCGATGAATGATGCACTGTAGAGGATCAGAGCCAGTACGGTGACGATGAGGAGATTTGGCCCTTCAGGATCGTGGAAGAAGAACAACAAAGTCCTGGAGCATAGGAACGCGGTGATCACCAGGAGGAGTGAAGACTTCTTTGTTGATGCCAATGGCATAGATCTCATTATATTGCTAGAGAGGGGCTGCTTTGCGGCAAGTTTACCCGTGTCCTTAGACGGGCCCATCCTTCTTTCTTTTGCGCTTTTGCGCCGAGCGATTCCCAATTGAGGTTGTGGCGTTCATCGCTTATACTTTAATACCAAAGCGGGTCGAACCGCCGGACACGCGGAATCCGGCAGCCGTGGCGCTGTCTAAGCTGGGAGCATCTAAGGGCGGAATGGCGCGGGCCGCAAATTCAAACTGACCCACTATCCGCACACGGGTAGTGGGTCAGTTTGAAATATGACACGCGCCACTTTGGCAATGCGCGTGCCTCAAACGCGCTATTCTCTCCCCTTACCGCCAAGGATAAAAGTCAGTTATCCTAGGGCGATGAGTACCTGTATTGCAGCGGCTTGCCGCGATGAAGGAAAAAAGCCTAGGATTATCATTTGTTCCGATAGTCGGGAAACTTGGGGGTATACGTCAAGCGACTTCTCGGTAAAGATGGACGTTGGCGCACGCGGATGGGTGGTTCAGTGGGCGAATCGCGGAGACTCAGCTAAGGAATTTGTAGCAAGGCTCCTGGAGTGGTTCGATAAGGCCGAAGATCCGCAAACGGTACATGCAGCGGTGTCTATTGTCGGAAACGCATTGGCCGAATTCAAGTCCTCCCCACTTTACGAGAAGAATTGCTGCCAATTGATAGTTAGTGGGTTTGTCGGCAATGATGCAGTTATCCTGCTGATCGAAGGGGATAAGTACGGAAACCTAAAGATGGGAAGGCCAGAAAGCTTCGCGGCAATAGGAGCGGGTAGCACCATAGCTACCGTTTTGTTGTCTTGTAGACAACATCACTACACGGATACCGTTGCGAACGCCATTCACGCAGTGTATGAAGCTAAGAGATTGAGTGAAAAGGCAGATGGAGTTGGCCCGTTTACAAATCTTTGGTTACACTCTCCTGGATATACAGGCACTCATCCCCCCACCGCCAATTTAGTTTTTGTAAGTGTCCGTGGGATAGAGACGCTAGAATATTCTTATCGGTCGCGGTGGGGATCACGCAATGAAACGTTATCTAATGGCTTTTGGGTTCCTCAAGCAGAGATAGAATCTGTGTTATATCCCAAAGGTGATCCGTCACTCCCGCCGCCATCGCCGGAGTCACCCGAAGCGAAGAATGAATCCTAACGAAGTTGTAGTGCATGTAAAAGATTGCCAACGCTGCCGTGTGGTTTTCGATTTTCTTCGAGAACGCATTAGTAAGCCGAGTGAAGCGCCGGTTCCCCATCCGAAGGCTTAGGTTTTGGCGTTCAATGTAGGACGTGCTGATGTGTTTTGGATCGGGGTAGCCAGTAACCACTTTGCGCTCACAACCGATGCACTCAGCAGGCGAGTACCGCTTCTCGCCGTCAATGGGCGACCCAAAAACTTTGACGATCTGCGCGTAGTCAATGTGCCCCTCAAAGGAACGCTCAATGGCAGCGGCATAGGCCGGGAATCCATCACTGGTGATCTGGAAGCGCCCATAGACGCGGTGGCGAAGATCGCTTATGAAGATTCGAGCAGTGACGGCATCGCGCCCACCAACGACCCATGACGGAATAAGTTTTGTATCGGCGTCGATTGCGATCCAAGTCCAAACATCACCAGCGCCGGGAACCTTCGCAGCAATCTCTGCCGTGACATTCTTTTGCTTGGCATAGCAGAACGACCAAATCTCATCGACCTGGACGCGCTCACATGCTAGATGACGCAACTTCCTGTCTTGATACTCAGAACAGGCCGCGCCAAGCTCTACGAGAAGCTTCGCAATCGTGTTTTTGGAAGCGCCCGTGATACGGACGATTGAACGGATAGAACAGCCTTCGATCATCGCCGTAACGATCTGTACTCGCTTGGCTGTGTCTAGCTTGTTCATGAACCAAGTATAGCTTAACGCTAAGCATAGAGTCAAGTAGTAAAATGCGCTAGACTTCCGGGATGGATGAAAAATTAACCATCGATGTTCTCCATGCCTTTGGCCTGAAATACTACGAACTCCAGCAAGGATTCGCAGCGATGTTCAACCTCTGCCTGAAACGGGGCGTGTTTACGGAAGCCCAATTCCATAACGAGCGCGAATTCATTTTGAGCTTTCCCGAAATGAAGAAATGGGAGGCGTTTCTTGCCGCTCTGAAAACTGCCAAGGTGCAGGTAGACCTCGAAGAAGCGTTACGAAAATACGAAGGGCCGATTCAGTAATCGGTGGTTTCCGTTTCAGGGGTGTCCAAATTTTCACGCGCAATTCTCCTCTATACTGAGATTGCGCCAAGGCTCACCCTTGCATGGCTAGGTAGTTGCGATGTCCTACCATCACAACGACCACAATGGCCGTGAACGCTAGTAGTGTATCACGGTATAGAATGTGCCCATGCGAGAAAAACTATTGTGGTTTACCGTGATCCTATTTGGCTTGATGCTGATGCTGATGCTGACGCAGGCTCAAACCCCTTCCCGCACCGACACTCAAGCAGGTCGATTCCAAATCGTCACCTCCACTAGCGAAACATATAGGGACGCCTTTAGAATTGACACAACGACAGGTAAAACTTGGGCGCTGGTGGGTACGGGACGAATCGGATGGGTTCCGATGGCGGAATATCCAGAACCTAAGTAGGACTGCTGTTAGGATTTATCTTTCCACCTTGCCTTCGCACCCTTGGCTGCGATCTGTGACCGTTTCTTGGGTGCAAGTGCAGCCGCACGCGCTAGACCGCCCCGACGCCCCAATGAAACGGCTGCGGGGTCCTTCTTGGCCGGGGGTGGCGTCTTAGGAAGTTCGCCGATGGATTCCAGGAAAACCCGATGGGCATTCTGGATTGGATCACGGGAGGGGCGTTTACTTGCCATGAGCCTAGTATGCCAAGCTTAGCGGTAAGCGCAAGCCTTTTGAAATACTCCAAAATTCAAACTGACCCACTACCCGCACACGTCTGCTATACTTTTATTTTAGATTCCTAGCCCTTGCGCCTTCGCTGCTTGCGTTGCGCGCGTCTAAGAAGGAATAAAGATGCCGAAACGCACATTTCAGCCGAACAATCGCAAGCGCGCCAAAGTACACGGTTTCCGTGAGCGCATGAAGACCAAGAACGGGCGCGCCGTGCTCAGCCGCCGCCGCGCGCGTGGCCGCCATAAACTGACTGTCAGCGACGAGAGAGCTGTCCGGTACGCTAAGGCCAGCAGCTAAACCCGCCTCCGGCGGCGCGCTGAAGTTTCCGCACGCTTCGCGGATCCTGCGCTCTGCCGAATTCCGAGCCGTCTATGATAACGGTATCCGCCTCTCCGGTCCTTTGTTCGCCGCCTTTTGTCTGGCGCGTCCGGACCCGGCCCGAAGCACCGCCCGTTTGGGACTCACGGTACCGCGAGCGATCGGCGGAGCCGTGGTCCGCAACCGGATCAAGCGCCGCATTCGGGAAGCGTTCCGGCTGCACCGCGCGGAAATCGGATCGCAGTGGGATATCGTGGTCAATCCCCGTCGGGCGGCGCTCAATGCTTCGTTTCCGGAGATTCAGCGGGCGCTCGGGAAGGTAATCGAAAAATGCGGACCTTAGTGGTGGGGATATTACGTATCTATAAGCGATGGATCTCGCCGTCGCTGCCATCGGCCTGCCGGTTCCACCCGACCTGTTCTGAATACATGCTGCAAGCGGTGGAAAAACACGGCGTCGCCCGAGGGGTTTGGATGGGTACGATGCGTCTGTTGCGTTGCCATCCGTTTCATCAAGGAGGATTCGATCCCGTCCGCTAGGGTGTCCCGGGTATGCAATCGCTATGAAAAAAGACTTGACCATGGAAGTGCGGCTGCTGATCGCCCTGGTGCTGGTGGGCCTGGTGCTGCTGGTCAGCCAGTATTTCATCAAGCCGGTGCCTGCGCCCACGGCCACTAAGGAAGGCGCGGCGAAGAGCGCGCAGCCGGTGACTCCGGCCGCGGTCGAGAAGCCGGAAGCGGTCATTCCTTCGAGCGCGAAGCAGAAGGCGGCGGAAACCCTGAACGCGGTGCAGGCAGCGGGCGAAGAGATGATTCCCGTGGACACGGATGTCTTCCACGTGGTGTTTTCGAATCGCGGCGCGGTGGTACGAAGCTGGATTCTCAAGGATTTTAAGGATCACGCCGGCAAGCCGCTTGAACTGGTGTACCAGCCTGCCCTTGGCCGCGTCACGGCGCCTTTTGCGGTTGATCTCAAGGGACAGACTCTGGCGACGGATCCCAACACCGCGCTGTTTAAGACCACCCGCTCGGGCGATGGACTCGAACTTTCCTTCGAGTTTTCCGATGGCCGCGCGCTTACGAAGAAGACTTTCCGCTTCACGCAGAAGAGCTACCTGGTTGGCGTCACCTCCGAGATCACGCAGAACGGAACTGCCGTGCCGCATTTGCTCACCTGGCGCGGCGGTTTTGGCGACCCGACGGTGCGCAATCCCCAGTCCGTCCAGCACGCCCTTTACTACGATCAGCCCAATGCCAAGCTTAAGTCGATCTCATATGGAGACGCGAAGAACGGCCCGGTTTCCGTCAGCGGCCAATTTTCCTTTGTAGGAATCGAAGACAGCTACTTCACCGCCGCATTCCTGCCGGGCGATAACAAAACCTCGGTGGACGAAACTACCTATGCCGACGCCGTTCCCGATGCGGCCGGCAAGGACGAGAAGCGCGTGGGCGTAGGCGTGGGCGGCGAAGGACTCAATTCGCTTTCGCTATTCGTCGGGCCCAAGGACACAGATTTGCTCCGCGACGTGAATCCCAAGCTAGTGCAGGTGGTCGATTGGGGCTTCTTCGGCGTAATCGCAAAACCGCTATTTCTGGTTCTCAGCTGGACGTCGCGCCATTTGGCGGGCAACTATGGCTGGTCCATCGTACTGGTGACGCTGGTGATCAACATGGTGCTGTTCCCGCTGAAGATCACGGGCATGAAATCCTCCAAGAAAATGCAGGCGTTGCAGCCGCAGATCAAGGCTATCAACGAGAAGTACAAGGGCATTTCCATGAAGGACCCGCGTAAGACCGAGCAGAACCAGGAAGTAATGGATCTGTACAAAAAGAACGGCGTGAATCCGGTGGGCGGATGTCTGCCCATGCTGTTGCAGCTTCCATTCCTGTATGCGTTCTATAAGGTGTTGGCGGTCGCGATCGAAATGCGCGGTTCCCATTGGTTGTGGGTAACCGATTTGTCGCAGCCGGAATCCCTGGCGATTCACCTGTTGCCCATTCTGCTGGTGATCACGCAATTCGCGATGCAGAAGATGACGCCGCAGCCGGGCGTGGATCCCGCACAAGCGAAAATGATGATGTTTATGCCGCTGATGTTCGGCTATATGTTCTACTTCGCGTCGGCGGGACTGGTACTATACTGGTTAACCAGCAACGTGGTGGGCATTGTGCAGCAGTGGCTCCTGAACAAGACCATGCCGGCCGCGCCCGTAACAGCGCCGGTTCCTATTAAGAAGGGCAGGAAATAAACGTTGGCCCAAAAGAAATATACGGTTGCCGATACCGGACCGCGCATAGACGAATTCCTCAAAAACGTCTTTCAACTGGCCGGATTTCAACTGGCCTTTACCGTGGCCGAAGGTGAGACGCCGCATCCGGATTTTGAAAACCCGGACTTGATGGTTCGCTTCACCGGCGCCGACGTGGACTTGCTGCTGGCGAACAAAGCGGAACTGCTGTTGGCGCTGGAGCAGTTGACCATGGAAGCCATCGGGATGGCTCCCGAGGAGCATTCGCGGATCTGCTTCGATGCCAACGATCGCCGCATCCTGCGCATTGAAGAGTTGCGTATGAGTGCGCAGGCCGCCTCTGAGCGCGTTAAGAAATCACGCCAGCCGTTTCACTTCAGTCCCATGAACAGCCGCGAACGGCGCATCCTGCACCTGGCCTTGCGGGATGAAACCGACGTCCGCAGTGAAAGCGTCGGCGAAGGCCCCATCCGCCAGGTAGTGATCGTGCCCGCTGAGATGAAGACGCTGCCCGAGCCGGTGATTCCGCCCAAGCCGCGTCCCGAACTGGATGCAACGGGCGGCAGGCCGGGATTCCGCGATCGTGGCCGTGGCGGACGCGACGGCGATCGCCGCGGTGGCCCGTCTCGCGGTGGTCCTCGCGGTCCGCGCCGCGATCATCGCTAGTGTAAGTGAAGCTCCACGACACGATTGCCGCGGTATCGACGCCGCCGGGGCGCGGAGGCATCGGCATCGTGCGCATCTCCGGACCGGACGCCCGCAACGTTGCTGAAGCGATACTGCGGTTTCCGCCGCAATCGGAAGCGGGTTCCTGGAAACCATGGTCGGCAATGCTGGCGGAGCTTCCCGACGCGGCGGGGCATGCTGTCGATCAAGTAGTTGTGACGTATTTCGCCGCTCCGCGATCCTACACCGCCGAAGACGTGATCGAGATTTCCTGCCATGGCGCTCCGGTGGTTCTGCGTTTTGCGCTGGAGCGTGCCTGCGCTTCGGGAGCCCGTCTGGCCGAACCCGGCGAGTTTACCTTGCGGGCGTATCTCAACGGCCGTATCGACCTGCCGCGAGCGGAAGCGGTTCGCGATCTGATCGATGCGACCACGCTCTACCAGGCCCGCATAGCGGCGCAGCAAATCGGCGGATCGGTTTCGCTGCGCCTCAAACCGGTGAAGGAGCAACTGCTGGAGCTGATTGCATTGCTCGAAGCCGGCATTGATTTTGCCGAAGATGACATTAGCGTGGCGGCGCCGGAGGAAATCTTGCGGCGCATCGATCCGGTATTGGCCGCCGTGCGCGCGCTCATCGCGAGTTTCGCCTACGGTAAACTGGTGCACCAGGGATTCACACTGGCGATTGTCGGCCGGCCCAATGTTGGCAAGAGCAGTTTGTTCAACCGGCTGCTGGAGCAGGATCGCGCCATCGTCACCGAAATAGCCGGCACGACGCGCGACCTGGTGTCGGAGACGGCTGTGATTGAAGGGATCCCGGTCAAGTTTGTGGACACGGCGGGCATTCGATCGGGACAGGACGTCGTCGAGAAGCTTGGCATCGAGCGAAGCTATCAGGCGATGGCGGACGCCGACTTGACAGTGGTAGTGGTGGATCTATCAGCGCCGCTTGGTACGGCGGATCGGCAGTTGATCGAAAGAGCGCAGCAGCAGGGGAAAAGGATTGTCGCTGGCAACAAGTGCGATTTGCCTACACAGGCGGACGCGCCCGGCGCGCTGCGTGTTTCCGCACTCACCGGCGAGGGTCTCGTGGGACTGCGCCGCGCGATTATTGACGCCATCGCTCCCGCCGGAAGCCTGGAACAAGAAGGTGGTTTTATCACCAGCCTTCGCCACGAACAGCTCTTGCAGGAAACCCGCGAAGCTTTGGAGCAGGCTCGCACCGCGACCGCTCTCGGCATCCCCCACGAGATGCTGCTGCTGGACTTATACGCGGCGCTGCGCCCCATCGATGGCATCACTGGTGCCACCACGGCGGACGATATCCTGAACCGGATTTTTTCCACCTTCTGCATAGGAAAATAAAGCGCGGCGAAACATGACCCGACGCGAATCCGAGTTGCGGGCGATGTTTGCGCTGGCTGCTCCCTTAGTGCTGACGGAGCTCGGCTGGATGGCCATGGGGATCGTCGATACCATGTTCGTGGGCCGTGTCAGCGCGGACGCGATTGGCGCGGTAAGTCTCGGCACCTCCGTTTTCTACGCGATCGCGATCTTTGCCAGCGGATTGTTGCTGGGGCTCGATACTTTGGTTTCACAATCCTTCGGCGCGGGCGATCTGAATGATTGTCATCATTCACTGGTCAGCGGTGTCTGGCTGGCGCTGCTTTTAATTCCCACCGTGATGGGCGCGGTCTGGCTATTCGTTCCGGCGATGGCGGCATTTGGCATTAATGCGGGCGTGCTGCGCGATACCACTCCCTACATTCGCGCTTTGAACTGGAGCGCCGCTCCGCTGTTGCTGTTCTTCTGCCTGCGGCGTTATCTGCAATCGGCCGGCATCGTGCGCCCGATTCTGCTAGTCCTGATCACCGCAAACCTGGTCAACGCCGCCGGCAATTGGGTTTTCGTCTTCGGCAACCTCGGCGCTCCGCGGATGGGCGCGGAAGGAGCCGGCTGGTCCACCTGCGTTTCGCGCGTATACATGCTGGTAGCGATGGTCTTGATAGTCTGGCTGCGCGATCCCAGAGCGTTCGCCGTGAGCTGGCGCCCAGACTGGCGCCGCATCGGCAGGCTGCTGAAACTGGGACTCCCCGCCGCCGGGCAAATTGGTCTGGAGATGTCGGTATTTGCAACCGTCACGGTGCTGATCGGAAAACTCAGTGCCGATATACTTGCCGGACACCAGATCGCATTGACTGTGGCGTCGACCACTTTCATGATGCCGCTCGGCATTAGCTCAGCCGCCGCGGTGCGCGTGGGACATGCTATTGGAAGACGCGATCCCGAAGGTGCGTCGCGATCCGGTTGGACGGCGCTGGCCTTCGGTGCGAGCGCCATGTCGCTGGCGGCGCTGCTGCTCCTCAGTTTTCCGCATGCGATCGCACGCCTGTTTACGCCGCAGGCAGCGATCCTTGCGGCAGCGGTTCCACTGCTGCGCGTCGCCGCATTCTTTCAGCTCTTCGATGGCTTGCAGATCACCGCCACCGGAGCCTTGCGCGGCGCCGGCGACACCCGCACTCCGATGCTGTGTCACTTCGCTGGGTACTGGATACTGGGCTTGCCGCTGGGCGCATTCTTATGTTTTCGCGAATCGCTGGGCGCAGTCGGGCTGTGGATGGGTTTGTCGGCAGGGCTGATTGCGATCGGTCTCATCCTGCTCTGGGTTTGGCGCCGGAAGGCCCGCGGCTTCAGCGAAAGCGTGGCTGTGGCTCGAGCCGAAAAATGAGTCCACTGCCGCAGCGGTGTTACAATGAGTGAATTCGCTGTGAGGTCCTAGGCCAGGTAGCTCAGTTGGTAGAGCGCAGCCCTGAAAAGGCTGGCGTCGGCGGTTCAAGTCCGTCCCTGGCCACCACATTCTAAAGCACTTATCGGCGACCAAAAACATCAGTTTCTACTCGTGGGAACAATACGGGAACATCTAGACTGCTACTGTCTCCCGCTTCCCACCTTCTCCACTGCCTTCGATACTTATACGAAGTTCGTGCTGAAGAAAGGCCAGACGACCAAGCAATACGAGGACGAGTCCAAGCGCCGTTTCATCGAGGAGCCGGCGAATATGAAGCTGCTGATCGTCGTCAGCAAGCTGCTGACGGGCTTCGATGCGCCGAGCTGCACTTATATCTATCTCGACAACGAACTGTACGACCACAACCTTTTCCAGGCGATCTGCCGCACCAATCGTCTCGATGGCGATGACAAGGACTACGGATACATCGTCGACTTCAAGGAGCTGTTCGGCGACGTGCAGAAGGCCATAGCCGTTTATAGCTC
>Ga0207695_10011849_pt1 | contig 10517 bp, 6 predicted proteins | sample KBSC54metaG_FD_184354 | JGI IMG/M metagenome (GOLD analysis project Ga0207695, IMG submission 184354) | Corn rhizosphere microbial communities from Kellogg Biological Station, Michigan, USA - KBS C5-4 metaG (SPAdes) (version 2) | ecosystem: Host-associated > Plants > Roots > Rhizosphere > Soil... | reverse complement strand
GATGGCGGCAGCAACTGGGTCGATGTGGTTAATCGCGGTTTCGCCAAGGATCCAGGCGGCGTGAGCTGGATCAGTGAAAACTCCATTCACTGGGCGGGCTCCATCGAGTTCGATCCGTTCAACACCGCAGCCGTTTGGGTTGCCTCCGGCAACGGCATCTTCAGAACCTCCAACATCGATGCGACACCCGCGACCTGGACGTTTACCGTGAAAGGTCTCGAGGAGACCGTGCCGCTCAACGTCGTAAGCGTTCCGAATGGCCCGTTCGTGTCCGTCATCGGGGACTACGACGGTTTCCGCCACACCGATGTGACTCAATACGCACCGGTTCATACGCCGCACATGGGTGGCAGTACCACCGGCCTCGCGGTCGCTGCCGGCAACACGGCAATCGTCGTGCGTGTCGGCGGCACCATGTACTACTCGACCGATACGGCCAGCACCTGGACGAAAACGGCGACCATGAACGGCAGCTTCGGCCAAGTGGCGCTCTCCGCGGATGGCTCCGTGCTGCTGCACAGCCCTGCGAACTCCAGCACCACCTATCGCTCGACCAACTTCGGTGCGAGCTGGACAATCGTTTCAGGCCTGAGTAGCGCCGAGCTGAGGCCCGTCGCTGATGCGGTCAACGCGAGCAAGTTCTACGCTTACGACAACGGCACGATGCGGGTGAGCACCGATGGCGGCGTCACGTTCAACGCAGCGGGCACGCTCGCATCGGGTGGCTCAAAAGTGATCCGCACGACCCCGGGCATGGAAGGTCATGTTTGGGTGCCGCTCATAGGTGGCGGACTGGCACGCTCCACGAACTCCGGTACGTCGTTCAGCACTTTGGCAAACGTGACTTACTGCGCCGCTGTGGGCTTCGGGAAGGCTGCGAGCGGCGCCAACTATCCCACGCTGTACATTTGGGGCACGGTCGGCGGCGTGACCGGCATTCATCGTTCCACGGACCAAGGTGCAACCTGGACACGAGTGAACGATGACGCGCACGAGTACGGTGGACTGGGCAACGGCCAGTTTGTGACGGGCGACATGAACACGTTCGGCGCGGTGTATATGAGCTCGGCCGGTCGCGGCATCGTGTATGGCAAACCGGCCGACGAACCAGCCGATACCACGCCCGATGCATTCGCGTTCGTCGATCAAAAAGACGTCGCGCCGGGTGCGACGGTGCAATCCAATGCGGTTAGCATCACGGGCATTACGGCGGCTGCGGCAGTCAGCATTGCAGGCGGCGAGTACAGCATCGGCTGCAATAATTCATTCACGACTGTAGGCGGCCAGATCACCAATGGCCAGACAGTGTGTGTCCGCCACAAGGCCGCGAGCGAGCCGAGCACTGCGGTCAACACGACGCTGACCGTGGGAGGCATTTCCGACACGTTCACCTCGACCACGCAGGCGGCGGCGAGTACCAATCCCACTGCGCCGCCGACCTCCACTCCAGCACCGCCGACCTCCACTCCAGCACCGCCGACCTCCACTCCAGCGCCGCCGACCTCCACTCCTGCGCCGCCAACCTCCACTTCTGATCCGTCGACCGATCCTGGTAAGGGCGGGAGCGGGGGCGGCGGAGCGTTCGACGTTACCGCTCTCTTGGTCCTGGCAGGGCTCGCCGCGCTTCGTGGGACGGTGCGTCGCTGTGAGCGCCGTGCCAGACATTGAGCGAATCGGCACAGACATTGAGCCCGCCCTGGACGCCCCTCACCACTTGAGCGGCGTATAAGTCTTTTCCATCTTCACGGCAGTCTTGGGGCCGCCGAACACCGGCTCCTCGATATCCAGATCGGGTGCATTGGTCGTACCAATGGTTTGCTGTGTCGAATCCGAGCTGGGATACAGCGTGACGATGTTCAGCTGGCCATCGGCCCGGCGTCCCATCACCAGCACGATGTGGTCGATGGCCTTGTTGGAGTAGGTAAACGTATCCAACACGGGATTCGGCTCGGCAGGCGTCCGCTGCTTTGTCAGATCAGGATCGGTCACGCGCTCGACGACCTTTGGCTCAGCGAACGCCTTTTTCTGCTTCTTTCCCACGCGACGCACGTGTTCCTGCACCTGCCAGACAGCAGTCTTGGAGAACAGGCCTACGGTGCCATTGTCATTCAGTTTTTTGTCGAGCAACAGATTCAGCATGTGCAAGGCCGCGGTGGAGCGCAGGGCAGCGGCCAGATGCAGGATCATCGATTCCGAGTCTTCGAACATCGTGTGTTTCTCGCTGCCTTTCAGGCGCGGGACGTGTGCCTGCTGCTGGACGTAGATGTACTTCACTTTTGGCAGGTCCTGGGGCGCGACAGGCACGAAGGGGCCCGGCTTGGTGGTGTTGAAACTGGCGCGACCTCGATTCGCGACGATCTGGTTGCGCTGGCCGGGATCTCTGCCCTGCGCACCCGTGACGGGTATCGGGCTCAATTCGTCACTGATGCATACGTCTATCGGAGCGGCTTGGGGTTGTCTTCGCTGCACATGCGGTACCAGCACGCCGGTCTCGGGGACTTCGGGGACTTCGGGACGATTGCTGCGGTAGTCATACTTGCTGCGTTGGCTGGGACCCGGTTCGGCCCTGGCCATCCTTTTCGGATCGAGCGCAAATTGCGTCTTGGGTGGTTTTGCACCTGGAGCGAGCACGGGTACCTTTCCGATATTCTTCACCCGCTCCGGCGATGTCATATGGGCTTCTTCGTAATGATGCCTCGCGCCGTCAGTGTCGGCTACGAACAGAAGCTTGGAGTAGGTCGCGAAGCCGTCGCGCATATGCATGTGCAGGTGGCTATCGCTGGTGTTCTGCTGGTCCGCCAGGATCTCGGCCACCTCGGAGCAGGTAAGCGTATCTGCAATATTCTTTGCGACCAGGTCGATGATTTGCATGTGTCCATACCCCCTTCTCATGACGGGTTATAGACCGTATCCGAGGGGGGCGGCAACCTTCCCCGAGGGATCGCTGTCACGCCGAGAAGACCAGTCGGCATCTTCGCGAAGCGCCAAATAAATTCTGCGAGTGAGGGTATCTTCCGGACGCGATTGCGTTCTACTAGATTGATCGAGTGCTGTTGGTGGGGGGGAGCAGCGATTGGGGGGCGAGGACACACCGCCGTTGATCGAAGAGCTGGCCTTGAAACAAAGCGGCCGGCTGCGGCAATTCCTGCGCAAGCGGGTGCGCAATGCCGCGGATATCCCCGACATCATCCAGGAGGTGTTCCTGCGACTTCTGCGGGTGCCCCGCCATGAAACCATTCGGCAGCCGGAGGCCTACATTTTCACGATCGCGCGCCATGCAGCCCAGCAGCACATGCTCAGGTCCGCGCGGCTGGATAACTTCGTCGACCTGGACGAGGCGCTGGATGTTTTCCTGACGGGCTCGGAAGGGGATCCGGTACTGGAGGTCGGCGCCGAGCAGTGTATCGCGGGGCTGGAAGAGTCGCTGCAGCGCATGTCGCCCAAGATGCGCGCCACCTTCCTGTTATATCGCAGGGACGGCTTGTCGATGGACGAGATCAGTGCACACCTGGGCATTTCCAGGCCGATGGCGAAGAAATACCTGGTGAAAGCCCTGGCTCGATTCCGTGACAAGTTGCAGGAGATGGACGGTGGAGGGGGCGGTGGATAACCCGGGCCACAATCCGATGAACCGGCAAATCAACGAGGAGGCGGCGCACTGGTTCGTCGAGTTTCGCACCGGGGACATCGATGCCGCCGGTCGGCGCAGTTTCGACACCTGGGTGCGGACCTCGCCGGAACATCTGCGTGCGTTCATCGAAATTGCGGCCCTTTGGGGGCACTCGGGCAAGCTCGGTCGTCACAGTCCGTTCAGCCTGGAGGAGCTGATTGCGAGCGCACGCACGGAGACCAATGTTGTCCCGTTGCCGCGCATGTCTCTTCCCGAAGATGCCCTGAAGGGGCGTCAACGTCGCTTTCGGCTGGCTGCAGCCGCGGCGGCGTTACTCGTCATAGGCTCAATTGTCGCCGGGTCGCTGGTGTCGCAGCGACGGACCTATAGTGCGGAAGTTGGGGAGCGTCGCTCCCTTCGCCTCGCCGACGGCTCCAGGGTGACCTTGAACTCACGGTCGCGCGTGCGAATCGAGCTCGATGATTCCACCCGAACCGTCGATCTGTTGGAAGGGGAGGCGCTGTTTCGGGTGGCGCATGAGGTGTCGCGCCCGTTCATTGTCCGGGCCAAGGGTACCTTCATCCGTGCTGTCGGGACCGAATTCGATGTTGACGAGAAAGACCGGGGCGCGGTGATCGCGGTCGTGGACGGTCGGGTTGCGGTGTCGCAGGCGGACGCCCGGATCGGCAGTGACCGCAACGAAGCTCAGCCGGACGATCGAAAGGGTGTGTTGGTTTCCGCCGGCGAGCGGATCGACATGTCCGAGGGGTCCAATGCGAAACCGACCCCAATCAACGCCAGCTCGGCGACGGCCTGGACACAGGGGAAGGTCATTTTGCAGTCGGCAACCCTGGAAGAAGTGGTCGAGCGCTTCAACCGCTACAGCCAGCGCCGGCTGGTCGCTTCGGATCAGGGTGCAATCCCCTTCCGCTTGAGCGGAGTGTTCTCGACCGATACGGACTTCCTGATTCGCTACCTGCGCGAGCGGGGCGACATTGAGGTGCAGGAGAGCGCAACGCAGATCCGCATCGTCCGCACCGGAAATCAAGCAAAGCCTTGAGGCAGTCGAGTCATCGCGGGGTGGCTATGCGACGTTGCCTGTTGGCGTGGGTCTGGGCGGTGGCTCTCGCCTGCGGCCCGTTTGCAACAAGCAGTTTCGCCGATGTCGCGAGCGCTCCTGTTCGCAAGCCAACGGCGATCTCCGCTGGGCCACTCGAGGAGGCTTTGCAGGCGCTGGCGCGGGATCGCGACCTGCAAGTGGCCTACGCCTCGGAGGAAGTCGACTCCCTCACCACTTCGGGCGCCTCGGGCGAGCTGACGATCGATGAGGCGCTCACCCAACTTCTGCGGGACACCGGCCTTACCTACCGGCATTCGGGAGAGAACGGGATCAGCATTCTGCGTGCTCCGCCAACGAAGTCGGCCGCGCCGGAGAAAAAGCCTCCCGGAAACGTCAGGAACAATGCGGGAGCGCGCCCGGCCGAGGCGGTCCTACAAAGCACACGTGAACGCAGCTCCGCGTTGGGGGAGGTCCTCATCACCGCCCAGCGGCGCCGTGAGAACCTCCAGACGGTACCGATCGCGGCCACTGCATTTCAAGGTAGCGAGCTCGGGGGCAAGGCCGTGACCCAACTCAATGACTTGCAGTACGCAGTCCCCTCGCTCTCGATCGGCAATGCGGGACTTGCGAACGCGGTCAACATCCGCGGTGTTGGTCTGGCGAGCGGCAGCCCCGCCGTCGCCAACGGCGTGGCGGTCTACGTCGATGGATTGTTCCAGACGCCGACACTCTATTCCAATCAGTTGTACGACATCGAAGACGTGGAGGTCCTGCGCGGGCCGCAAGGAACTCTCGTCGGGACCAATTCAACCGGTGGTGCGATTCTCATCAACAGCCGTAGCCCGCAGCTCGGCGCGTCGGAAGGCTACTTCCAAGTCGGCGTTGGCAACTACGACGCCTGGAACGCCCAGGGAGCCTTCAACCTGCCGGTGAGCGACACGCTCGCGCTGCGCGTAGCCGCGGAGTTTACCCAGCACGAGAGCTTCTATCACAGCATGGGGCCAGCGTATACCGACGCTGGCTCGCTGTATGAGAAGGCCGTGCGGGTGGGATTGCTCCTCGCGCCCGGCGCCTTCCAGGCCCTCGGCAAGATCGAATACGTGGATCGTGAGACCGGGGGTTATGCGGCTACCCCGGTGCCGGGAACTCGATACGCGCCGTTTGCCCCGACGAGTCCCTTTGTGCTGAATTACGACACACCCGACAATCTCAACCACGAGCGCGAGTTGACTTTCAATCTCGAGCTGCGCTACCGATTCACGGACGGCATCGCGCTGCGCTCCCAGTCGGGTTACATCGACAAACCGGTGCACAACTTCGAGGACTATGACGGCAGTGCCGTCAACACGCCGGCCGCCCCACGCCTCACTTATGACCAACATGTCCGCGGCCAGCATTGGACCCAGGAATTCAATCTGATCTCCACTCGACCCGGCCGCTCCGACTGGGTGGCGGGTGCCTACCTGGCCCGCAGCAACATCGACGTAAACATCTACGAGACCGGCGCGTTGGGCCTGGGCGGGCCGACTCAATATACCTACAACCCGCAGAGGAAGACCACCACGGGGTGGTTTGGCCAACTCAACTTCAAGCTGGCCCGGTCGTGGGAGCTGCAGATGGGATTGCGTTATTCCACCTATCATGCGAGGGGAAGGGGCTTTAGTTCCCTGCTGCTGCCCGCCGCCTCCTGTGGCGAGGTTGGACCGCCCGCCGCTTGGAACGGCTGCCAGACCGGCTCGACGGCAGGGCGGGAGAGCGATGCGCGCGCGACCGGTAAGGTGGCTCTCAACTATATGTTGGGCGCCGACGATCTCCTCTACGCGTTCATCGCCCGCGGCTACAAGCCTGGAGGGTTCAACTCGCCGACGTCCCCCTTCGGCCCTGAGACCGTATGGGACTACGAGGTGGGGTGGAAGTCCGAGACGCTGCGAGATCACGTTCGAACCCAGCTCGGCGGCTTCTTTTACCGCTACGCGGACTTCCAATTCCAAGAGCTGCAGCTCTCCACCGGAACCGTCGGTGTTACGAACCTGCCGACCGCGACGATCGCGGGCATCGAGGCCGCCGTGCAGGCACGGATGGGGTCGTGGGATGTGGATGCAAGCGGTGCGTACGTGCATTCGGACCTGCCGAGCAGGCAATCCTTCGTGAACAACCATCTGCTGCCTGCGGCGGCCGGTAACCTGCCGCAATGCCCTCCCGTGACGAGCTCCGGGGCAGCTTGTTTCGATTACTCTCCATACCTGACGAGCAGCACCAACGGCCCGAGTCTTTATGCGCCGCAGTGGACCTACAACGTTGGTGTGCAGTATGAGCTGCACCTGCGCGGAGGCATCAGCCTGACACCCCGACTCAACTACGCGTACATCGGTGGGCAATTCACGAGCCTGACGTATTCTCGCGTGACCGACTATCTTCCCGCGCACGGCCTGCTCTCGGCACTGTTGACTTGGAAAGGGCCGCGCAACTGGACGGTCGAGGCGTTTGGTAACAATCTGGGCAACAAGGTCTATCGGACCGGCGAAGGTCTCAACAGCGGTAATTATTATTTCTACGGCGCACCCCGACAATATGGTATACGCGCGAGATACGACCTGAGATGAATAAAGTATCACCTGCCTTGGCTGGCTGCTCTGGTCGTCGGCGGACACTCAGAAGTTCCTACGCACCGTAAATAACCACTGGCGCGGCGCTCCCGGCTGTCCCTGCGCGACGAACGTCGGCGCCACCGAGTTTACCTTGTTGATGTAATAGAACTTATCGGTCAGATTGGTCACTGCGATGTTGCCTTCCCAATCGTCCTTGGGCGAACGCCAGGTGAGGTGAGCATTCATCAACGTGCGCCCTGACACTTCACCGAGGCGTGTATCGGTGATGTCCGTGAAGAAGGAAGACTGGTACTGCGCATCGAGGCGCGGGATCAGCGAGCCGAGGGATCCCACCGCCACGGTGTACTGGGCACCCAGGCTGTACATCTGCGACGGAGCGTAGGGCTCCTTGGTGTCGAGGGTCACGCCGGCGACGGTCGTGGCGGCGGATTGGCTGATGGAGGTCAGTTTGAAGTTCAGATAGCTGGCGGAGCCGTTGAATTCCAGGCCCGCGACCGGGCGCCACTGAAACTCGAGCTCCGCTCCCTTGATGTTGGCGGAGCCGACGTTCACCGGCGTCAGGTTCAAGGCGCTCAGCACCACTCCGTTGTCGATAGTCGGGCTGGAGTTCGTGAACAGCATATCCTTGTACTTGCTGTAGAAGCCCGCGACGTTCAGCAACAGTGTCCGATCGAACAAGTGGCTCTTCATGCCGATTTCCGTGGTGCCGAGGGTCTCCGGCCGGAACGGCACTTCCTGTAGTGGAATGAACGGACGGGGGTTGACGCCACCGCCCCGGTACCCGGTCGAGTACTGCGCGTACGTCATGACTTCCGGGGACCACTGGTACTCCAGGCCCGCTCGATAGTCCGTGTGACTGCCGGAGTAGCTGCCGGTCGTGTTGTTCAACGGTCCGACCGGTGTGTAGCTGGGAACAGCGACATCGTATGGATTCAGACGTTGGAACGTGTAGTCCTTGTTTTCAGATGTGTAACGTACGCCGCCAATCAGGCTGAGTGCATCAGTGATGTGGAATACGCCGTGGGCGAAGCCGGACTTGCTCTTGGAGGTGATGGGGTCGTTGCCGGTGAAGAGACTCTCTGCGGGCAACCCCGGAGAGAGCAGCTTCACCCCGCCGAACAGCGCTCCCTCATCGAAGTAGTAGCCGCCCACGGTCCAGTCGAGCAGCCCGAAGGACGTGCCGTTCAGCCGGATCTCTTCGGTGAATTGCCGCTCAGACCAGGTGTCGCGCAATGCCTGGGTCGGGTAGGGCGAGTCGCCGATTTCGCTGGAGAAGGCCCCGCTGTAGCGCAGGTAGCCGCTGATGGCCGTGAATGAGTAGTGCTCGGCGATCTGCCAGGTGAACGTATCAGTGATGCCGTAGTAGTTCGTCGGGTTGGTTGTTGGAAGCGGTACGGCGGCGTGTGTGCCGGCACCCGGTTTCCCATTGTAGATTGCGGGGTCGGTGAAGCTCGGGACGATGTAGGTGGCGTACGTCGTGAAGGACGTCGGTCCGGTGATGAACTGCGAACCGCCACCCGGGATGAATGGTTGCCCGTTCGGGAACTTCTGCGAGTTGTTGGAGTAGAGCAGTTTGAGCGCCGGGACCTCGGAACGATCGGCGGTGACACTGGCGATCAGGTTATTTTCGATGCGGTCGTTGGGAATCCAGCGCAGTGCCACGCGAGCGGCATGCAGGTCCTGGCCACCTTCGGTGCCGAGTTTGCATCCAGGCAGCGTTCCCCCTTGATAAATGCCGGAGGATCCCGAATTCACGCAGCCGTAGTCGAGGCGAGTCATGTAACCGTTGGCACTCTTGGATACACCGGAGACGCGCACGTACAACTGGTCGGGTACCAGGGTGAAGTTGCCTCCAGCGCGCAGGTTGATCCGGTTGTAGGAACCGTAGCCCGCCTCCGCGTAACCGTCCGTGTTGCCATCGGGTTTCTTTGAGAACAGCTTGATGGATCCGCCGATGGAGTTCTTGCCGGAGAGGGTGCCCTGCGGTCCACGCAATACTTCGATGCGCTCCAGGTCCGTGAGATCCATTTCCGAGCCCAACATGAGCCCGTGGTAGACGTCATCGACATAAAGGCCGACGCCAGGTTCGAGTCCGGGGTGGCCATCGCTTTGGCCGATTCCACGGATGAAGATCTGCGCCACCGGGCCGAGGGTGGTAGTGCCGCCGGTGATGCTCACGTTCGGCGCGATGGCGTTGAGGTCATTGACGCTGGTGACCGAGCGCTCGTCCAACTGTTGCGCCGACACGGCGGTGATGGCCAGCGGGGCGGTTTGCACACTCTGGCTGCGGAATTGGGCGGTGACGACCACTTCCTGGAGTTGATTGTTGCTGCTGTCGGCCTCATTCGCCTCCGCCGCCAACACCGGCTGAGCACCCAGCCAGCCGCTGATGCCGACCCCGATCGCCGCCGCGGCGTAACCGGAACGCGTGCCACTATTGCGCAATACTCTCCTGAAAAATCGGCTGATCTCGCGCGCGTGCGGGTCCGCGCCTATGTGGTTCTTCATGTCTGCCCCCTGGGAACGTTGACTAGTGGTTGAGGTTTGGAATATCCGCGGCCGGAACCCAGAGGGAGTGAGTGTTTTCGGCGGGAGTAGATACCCCCTGCCTGGCGTCCGAATGAAAAAATTTGTGTATGGCACGGGCTTTTGAGCGGACGGCGCGCACGCCGACCAAGTGGCTTTGCGCCCCGCCGAATGTGCATTGTGCGACTCGGTACATGAACGGAGCAGTCACCGTCGAGGAAAGTGTCTCGCCGGAAAAGGCAGTGACGGGGCTGTTTATCTATTCGTTCGACATGGAGAAGCACCAATGGGCGCTCTATTGAGGATCGCGACCACGCGCGCTGGGAGCAGGCATTTTCGTTTGACAACCGGTCGTGGGAAACGAACTGGACGGCCGAATTCACCCGTACGGTGCCAGTGAAGCAATGGGGAAAATGACCGGCCCCACACGCCGCCCCTGAAACAACACGGCGCCTCGCGGTGGCCGATTTCGATTCTTTTCAGGCAAGCTCGCGGTACGCTCGGCGGCCATGCACAAGGGTACGGCGTTACACAAGATCGATTGAGCGATGTCGAAGTCAGCGCATCCCGCAAAGCCTGAGAGAGTCTGGACGATCGGACATTCAACGCGGCCGCTCGAGGAGTTCCTGAGCCTGCTCGCTGGATCTCGGATCGAAGCAATCGTCGACGTGCGCAGCTTCCCCGGCTCGCGGAAATATCCGCAGTATGGCAA
>Ga0207695_10011847_pt1 | contig 10519 bp, 10 predicted proteins | sample KBSC54metaG_FD_184354 | JGI IMG/M metagenome (GOLD analysis project Ga0207695, IMG submission 184354) | Corn rhizosphere microbial communities from Kellogg Biological Station, Michigan, USA - KBS C5-4 metaG (SPAdes) (version 2) | ecosystem: Host-associated > Plants > Roots > Rhizosphere > Soil... | reverse complement strand
GACCGGCGTCCATCCGCTCGATTACACGCATGATGGTCACGCCGCTTTCGCGATCGCCGGCGAGGATCGCGCCTTCGATTGGTGCGGCGCCGCGATGGCGCGGCAGCAACGAGGCGTGCACGTTGACGGGCATCAGGCGCGGCGCGTCGAGCACCGGATTCGGCAGGATGCGTCCGTAGGCGGCGACGACCAGCAGGTCGGGTGTGAAGGATTTGAGCTCGGCGAGAAATTCGGGCGTCCGAATTTTGACCGGCTTCAGCGTCGGCAGACCCGCGCGCGCGGCGACCGCACCGACCTCGGACGGCTCCAGTTTGAGGCCGCGTTTGCGCGGCTGGTCAGGGCGCGTGACGACGCCGGTGACGACGAAATCGGGACCGGCCGCCGCGATCAAACGCCCGAGGATATGGGCGGCCAGCGCCGGCGTACCCATGAAAACGACGCGCAGCGGCGGGGCCGTCGCGTCAGATGCGGACGGCGGAGGGGGGCTTCCCATCGGCCTTGCCCTCCTTGATCATTTTGGTGATTTTGCGCCGGTAGAGTTCGCGCTTGATGCGGCTGATGCGATCGATGAAGAGCTTGCCGTCGAGATGGTCGATCTCGTGCTGCAGGGCGACCGCCAGCAGGTCGTCGGCCTCGATCTCGATTTCCTTTTCGTCGGGGGTCCACGCGCGCACCAGCACGCGCGCCGCCCGCTGCACGTCCGCAGTGAAATCGATCACCGACAGGCAGCCCTCCTCCCAGATGATCGAACCATCGGCCTCGACCACTTGCGGATTAATCAGCTTGAGCAGGTGCTTGCCGGGATCGTCGTGATCGGTGTCGAGCACCACGATGCGGCGCGAATCGCCGACCTGCGGCGCGGCGAGACCAACGCCGGGCGCGGCGTACATGGTCTGCACCAGGCTGTCGATGAAACCGTTGAGGCGGCCGTCGATTTGTTCGACCGCAGACGCCGGCTGCTTGAGCACGGTGTCGGGGAACTTGCGTATTTTGAGGAGGGCCATCTGCTTGCAACCGCAACCTGCAAACCTATCAAAGCGGCGCCGCCGCTAAAAGCGGGGTACGATCTAGCTCCAATGCCGCGCGTCAGATGACGACGTTGAGACTGGGCGTGACGGCGAGCGAATAGCGGCCGCGCATGCGGCGGAGTCGCACCGGCGCATGAAAGGCGCGCGCGAGCGTGCCGGACGTCAGGACCTTCGCCTTCGGACCCGCCGCGAGTACGGCCCCGTCCTTGAGCACCAGCACGTGCGAGAACGCCGGCATGATCTCCTCGACATGATGAGTGACCAGCACCAGCGTGGGCGCGTCCTTGGAGCGTGCGAGGCGTTCGAGGAACTGCACGAAATGTTCGCGCGCGACCGGGTCTAGTCCGGCGCACGGCTCGTCAAGGATGAGCAATTCGGGCCGCGCCATCAGCGCGCGTCCGATCAGCACGCGCTGGCGTTCACCCTGCGACAGAAAGCGCCACGGACGATCGCGGATCTTTTCGGCCTCGACCTGGCGCAGGATTTTTAGCGCCTGCCGCCGTTCGTCGTCGCGAATCTCGCCCCACATCCCGACCATCGCATGGCGGCCGCTGATCACCGCGCTCAACGCGACCTCGTGCCCCTCCATCAAATGGTGGATGCTCGAGCTGCAAATGCCGATGCGCCTGCGGAGATCGCGCCAGTCACTGCGCCCGTAGGTCTCGCCGAGCACGACGATATTGCCCGCGGTCGGCGGCATATAGCCGGTGAGGGTGCTGAGCAGCGAGGTTTTGCCGGAGCCGTTGGCGCCCAGGATGACCCAGTGTTCGCCCTGCGCCACGGTCCAATCGATGCCGTTGAGAATCGGCGCGTCACGCTCGACGTTAAGGCTGTTGACGGCGATGACCGGTGGCCGTTGGCGGGTGCCGCGCGGGACCGCGGCGGTCGCGGCACGGGCGGTCGCGGAAGATTTAGCTGGTTGTTTTTTCACGGAGCCTTAAGCGGTGCGAGTCAGGCGATGATGCCGTGTCGGGCGAGAAAATCTTCCATCGAGCGGATACATTCGGCGGGCCGCTCGATCTGGAGAAAATGGGTGGTGTCGGCAATCGCTTCGTAATCGAGGTGCGCTTCCTCCGCGAGCGCCTTGCCGATCAGCGCCGGCGCGGCGGCCTCGAGCTTGGGGTCGGCGCAGATCAGTTTGACCGCGACCGGCATGTGGGACATTGCGGTCCACGCGTTGGTATCGCGATTACTGCGAAACACGTGGGCCTCGAATTCGCGCGGGCAGGCGAGCACGTAGTCGCCGGTCGCGTCGTCGCGGCGCAGCGTCGCGCGCGCCATCAGTTCATAAGCCTCCGGCTGCCATCGCGAAAAGTACTTCGCGAACTGGCGCGCCAGCTCCAGCGGGTCCTTGTAGCTGGGCGTGCGTTTTTCGGCGCGCGCCGCGATGGCGTCCTCGCCGGTGGTTTGCGGCTCGCGCAGCGGATGACCGTCGCGCGGGTAAAACGGCGGGTCAAAAAGCACCAACGGATCCCAGCGCGCGCCGATGCGCTGTGTGTGCATCGCGGCGCTGACCGCCGAGAGCGAATGGAAAACGCCGACGGTGCGTTTGGCCCCGAATTCCCGCTGCACGAGCTGAAAAATATGTTCGAGGTCGCCGACGAAGCGCGGCCAGTTGTGATGGTCGAGGCGATGCGTCGGGTTGCGCCCGTGATTGCGAAAATCGAAAACGATCAACTCGTAGCGCTCGCGCAGCGGTCCCCAGAACGGCAGATAGCCGTCGATCGCAAGGCCATTGCCGTGGCTCAGCGCGAGGCGTGGTCCGTGTGGATTGCCATGCTGCCGGATGCGGACAATCGCGCCATCGTCCATCACGGCGTCGATAGTTCTGAGCGGTGCGGGTACTTCGCTGGTCAATTCACGTTCCTTGCCCCATCGGCATGCCGGGCGAGCGAATGCGCCGATGCTAGCGACAATCGGCGCGCCACGCAAAATTGATCGCCGGCCGCCGCGCCGTGCCATTATGCGGATTTTCGCCGCACTCCCGATTGCCGCATCGCGGGCACGCGGTTATCGTTTTGCGATGGACATGGAAAATTCGCTCGAAAACTTCATCGTCACCACCACCAACGATCTGCCCGGCTATGAGGTCACGCAGGTGCTGGGCGAGGTGTTCGGGCTGGTGGTGCGCGCCCGCAATATGTTTTCCAATCTCGGCGCGAGCCTGCGCACGGTCTTCGGCGGCGAGGTCAAGGCCTACACCCAAATGCTCGCCGACAGCCGCAACCAGGCGATCGAGCGCCTCAAGCTGGCGGCGATGGAGCGCGGCGGCAACGCGGTGCTCGCGATGCGTTTCGATTGCAACGAGATCGCTGACCTGATGAGCGAGATCGCGGCCTACGGCACGGCCGTGATCGTCCGCAAGAAATAACTTCAGAGCATGTTGATCGGATCGACGTCGATGATGACGTGGACGCCGGCCGCTTGCGCGGCGGCGGCGGTCTCGGCGCGCATCGCGGCCAGCGCCGTGCGCATCTCGCCCAGTTCCTGCGCCTTCAACACCACCTGCCATCGATAGCGCCGCTTGATGCGTTCGATCGGCGCGGGCGCCGGCCCGAGAATGCGCATCGAATCGGGACGGGCCTTGCGTCCGAGCGCGGCGGCCACGCGTGACGCGATCGCGTTGACGCGAGAGGAATCCGGGCCCTCGATCCGCACCAGCGCGAGGCGCGCAAACGGCGGGTACATCAGCTCGCGGCGCAGTTCGAGTTCGCGCCGGATGAAGCGCGCGTAATCCTGATCGCGTGCGGCGCGGATGCTGTAGTGAAACGGCGCGTATGTCTGAATCAACACGCGCCCCGGACGATCGCCGCGTCCCGCGCGCCCCGCGACCTGCGTCAACAATTGAAAGGTGCGCTCGGCCGATCGGAAGTCGGGCATGTTCAGCGCCAGGTCGGCCATCACCACGCCGACCAGCGTCACGCCCGGAAAATCGAAACCCTTGGTGATCATCTGGGTGCCGACGATGATGTCGATGTCGCCGCGTCCCAGGCTCGCCATGATCGACGCGCGCGCCCCGCGCCGCCCGCTGCTGTCGGAGTCCATCCGCTCGATACGCGCGTCGGGCACCAGCTCGGCGAGCGTCTGCACCAGGCGCTCGGTACCGAAGCCCTGCCCGCCGAGGCCATAGCCGTCGCATTCGGGGCATTTGTCAGGGGCCGGAGCGCTCTCGCCGCAGTAGTGGCATCGCAGTGAGCGGTCGCGCAGATGAAACGTCATGCTGACGCTGCAATTGGGACAGGTGATGACGCTGCCGCACAGATGGCATTGGAGGAAATTGTGGTAGCCGCGGCGATTGAGGAAGACCATGCTCTGGCCGCCGCTCGCGAGGTTGGCGCGCAGCGCGTCGATGAGTATCGCGGAGAGCGGGATTGCGGCGGGCGCCTCCGCCGCTTCGGATGCGGGAGAGCTCGCTTCGCCTTCGGCGGCGCTCGCAACCGCTGCGGTCCGGTCGCGCGATGCGATCGGCGTTCTCCCGCGCGGCCCCTCGCCCGCCGATTTTTTTGCCGCCTCGGCGCGTTGCTGTTCATCGCGGAGATGCTCGCGCAAGTCGATGATCTCGACCGTCGCCATATCGCGATCGCCGACGCGCCGCGCCAACCGCAACATCCGGTAGCGACTCCGCCGCGTGTTGACGTAGGACTCGGCCGACGGCGTGGCGGAGCCGAGCACCACCGGACAATTCGCAAAGCGCCCGAGCGCCACCGCGAGATCGCGCGCGTTGTAGCGGATACCCTCCTCGCTCTTGTAAGCAGAGTCGTGTTCCTCATCGACGACGATCAATCCGGGGTCGGGCAGCGGCGCGAACACCACCGAGCGCGGGCCGATCATGATGCGCGAATCGCCGCTCAGCGCGGCCATCCAACTGGCCCAGCGCTCGCCGACGTTCTGTGCGCTGTGCGCGATACCGACCAGCGCGCCGAAGCGTGCGCGAAAGGCGCGTACGACCTGATCGGCGAGCGCGATTTCCGGCACCAGTATCAGCACGCGCCGATTGGCGGCGAGCGCCTCGGCGGCGAGGCGCAGATAGACCTCGGTCTTGCCGCTGGCAGTGACGCCCCACAAGAGGAAGGTTTCGAAGCGGCGTTCGCGGACGGCAGGTACGGCGGCGGCGACGGCGGCGGCCTGTTCGACCGAGAGGTCGAACAGGCCGCCGGGCGCGGGGACTGCATCTCCCGATGCAGTCCCCGCGCCCTCGGGCGGCGGCGCTGCGCCGCCGCCCCCGGCAGAGGTGGTGGCCGATTCCGCGCACGCGGAATCGGCCACCACCGCGAGCACGCCGCGCCGCGCCAGCGCGGCGACGACGCCGCGCGCGCCCGGGACCGCCGCCTCGAGCGCGTCTAGGCGCGTCGCGCCGCCGACGCGCAGGTGCTCGACGATGGCGCGCTGGCGCGTGCCGCGCAGCCCCACGGCCGCCGCAGGTGCGGCTGCGCCTTCGCGCAGCCGCACCTGCGGCGGCGTCGCCTCGCGATGGCGTCCGCGCGTGCCGTCGTGCCGCTCGATCAGCCCGTCGGCGACGAGGCGCGCGAGCGCCGCCTCGACCTCGCCGGGCTTGTAGTGCGCCACGCCGGCGCCGACCCGCTCCAGGTGACGCGCCGTCTGCGGACGGCGCGTCACTGCCGCGATGAGCGCGCTGTCGAGCGCGCTCATCGTGGCGAGCGCCAGCCGCATCGGCGCGGCGCCTGCCTTGTAGAGCAGCCGCGATTCGACCCGCGCGACCGCCGGTATCACGTTGCGATACGCTTCGGCCAGCGGCGCCATATAATAGGAAGCGAGAAATTCGATCAGCTCGATATGTGCGCGATCGAACAGCGGCCGCGCCTCCAGTAACTCCAGAATCGCGCGCGGCTCCGCGCCGCCGCTGTCGAGATCGTTGCCGAGCGCAGTGACCATGCCGGTGAGCCGGCGCGTGCGTATCGGCACCAGCACACGATGGCCGCATTGGAGGCGCCCTTCGAGTGCGGGCGGCACCGCGTAGGTGAGTTGTTCCACCGTGCCGGCCGCGCCGACGATTACGACCCTCGCACGCATCGTGACCCGCTAATCTATCCGCCGGCGGCCCGCGCGACCACCGGCCGATTTAGTTGACGCGAGGTCCGAGTGTTGGGCGACGCGGGCGAATGCGGTGCATTTCGGACGGCGGTGCGCTACAAGCGCGATAGGCCTTCGCGCGTATCGGGATGTTCCCGCGTACAATTTATTTCGGGAGGACGATGCTATGAAGCTGGAAAACAAGGTCGCGATTGTAACCGGCGGCGGTCGCGGAATGGGCCGCGCGATGGCGCTGCGGTTCGCCCGCGAGGGCGCGCGCGTCGTGATTGCGGAGGTCGATCGCGAAAGCGGCGAGAAGACTTTTGTCGATATCGGCCGGCGCGGCCTCCTGATGCATACCGACCTTGCGAAGGTGGCCGAAATCGAGGAACTCGTCGGCCGCACCGTGGCCGAATTAGGGCAGGTCGATGTTCTCGTCAACAACGCGGGCGTGACCAAGAGCCTCGGCTTTTTCGACGTCTCCGAATCCGACTGGGATTGGATGTACTCGGTCAACGCGCGTGGCCTGTTCTTTTGCATGCAGCGGGCGGCGCGAGAAATGGCCAAGCGCAAGTCGGGCAAGATCATCAATATCGCGTCGATCGCGGGCAAGGGCTTTCGCGGAACTTCAAATATCGCCTACGCCGGAACCAAAGGCGCGGTGATCGCGATGACGCGGGTCGGCGCGTCGCAACTGGCACGCTTCAATATCAACGTCAACGCGATCTGTCCGGGCGTCACGCGCACGCACATGTTCGAGTCCCTGATGCGCGAGATGACCGAGAAGCGCGGGGTCTCGGAAGCCGACGCGATCAAGCGCCTCGACTCGACGATCCCGCTCGGCCGCTCGAATACGCCCGACGATATCGCGAATATGGCGGCATTTTTGGCCTCGGCCGAGGCCGACAATATCACCGGCCAATCGTTCAACGTCGATGGCGGCCTCGTCTGGGATTGATCGCGCAGGATTTCTTGAGGCCGCGAAAACCGTACGGACAGAAGGGAAAATGAACTAAATGGATGCGCGCTATTTCGAGGACTGGAAGGTCGGCGACCGGATCGAGACGATGGGGCGGACGGTCGGCGACGCGGAAATCTCACAATTCGTCGCCCTCGGCGGCTTCTTCGAGGAACTCTTCATGAGCGCCGAATACGTCGCCCACAAATCGCTCTATCCCAAGCGGTTCGCGCCGGGCGCGTTGATTTTCGCGTTCACCGAAGGACTCATTATCCTGAGCGGCTGTATTCATGGGGTGGGGCTCGCCCTGGTTGGCGTTGATGCGATGACCTTCAAGCGCCCGCTGTTTGCCGGCGACACCATGCGCGTGGTCGTGGACGTCACCGAAACGCGCGCGACCAGCAAGGGCGACCGCGGCATCGTGACCTTTCGCCATCGCGTGCTGAATCAGGGCGGCGAGGACGTCATGGAATGCATGGTCAAGCGGATGCTCAAGGGCCGCAACTACAAGTAAGCCGGACCTGGCCAGCGATCCGACCATCGCGAGCGCCAGTCACTCAAACATGCGTTTACAAACATCGCCCGTAATATAGGATTAGTGGCGATGTTACGTTTTATCACTGCGGGCGAATCGCATGGGCCCCAACTGATCGCGGTGATCGAGGGCGCGCCGGCCGGCTTCGAGATCGATATCGCGGGAATCAACCACGACCTCGCTCGGCGGCAAAAGGGCTACGGGCGCGGCGGCCGGATGTTGATCGAGAAAGACGAGGCGCGGATCGTCTCGGGGATCCGGTTTGGCCGCACGATGGGCAGCCCGGTGACCTTTATCGTCGAGAATCGCGACTTCAAAAATTGGGAAAAGCGGATGTCGGCCGACCCGCGCGATCGCGGCGAGGCCAAGGTCGTCACGCGTCCGCGTCCCGGCCATGCGGACCTGGCCGGCGTGCTCAAGTACAACCTCGAAGACATCCGCGACGTGCTCGAACGCGCGTCGGCACGCGAGACTACCGCGCGCGTCGCGATCGGTGCCTTCGCACGCCAGTTGCTCGCGCCGTTCGGCGTCCAGGTGCTCGGCTACGTCGTCAGCATCGGTTCGGTCGCAGCCAACGTGCCGCCCGCAATGCCGATCGAAGAGTTGACGCGGGTGACCGAGCAATCGCAGGTGCGGGTGGCCGACACCGCGGCCGAGCAGGCGATAATCGCCGAGATCGACGCCTGCAAGAAAGAAGGCGACACGCTCGGCGGCATCGTCGAAGTGATCGCGGTCGGCTTGCCGGTCGGACTCGGTAGTCATGTGCAATGGGATCGCAAGCTCGACGGACGCCTGGCCCACGCGCTGCTCAGCCTGCAGGCGGTCAAAGGGGTCGAGGTCGGAATCGGTTTCGAGGCCGCCCGCGTGCGCGGATCGCAACTGCATGACGAGATCGGCTACGACCGCGAACTGCGCCATTTCACGCGCCATTCGAACAATTCGGGCGGCACCGAGGGCGGCATGTCCACCGGCGAACCGCTGCGCGTTCGCGTCGCCTTCAAACCGCTCTCCACGCTGATGCGTCCGCTCAAGTCGGCCGATATCAAGTCGAAGGCTGAGGCGGTCGGCGCGATCGAGCGCTCCGACGTATGCGCGATTCCGGCTGCGGCGGTAATCGCGGAGACGGTCGTCGCCTTCGAACTGGCCAACGCCTTTCTGGAAAAGTTCGGCGGCGACTCGCTCGCCGAGATCACGCGCAACTACCAGGGCTACCTCGAACAAGTCCGCAATTTCTGAGGGCGTGGACGCGCGCATTACCTTATGGCGCCGAAGCTGATCCTGACCGGCTTCATGGCCACCGGCAAAACCGCCGTGGCGCGTGCGATCGCGCGGCGGTTGCGCTGGCGCCTGATCGATTGCGACGAACGGATCGTGGCGCGCGCGCGAATGCCGATTCCGGAAATCTTTCGCCTCCACGGGGAGGCGCGCTTCCGTGCGATCGAGCACGAGCTGATCGCGGAGATCGCAGACGAGCGGAGGCGCTGCCCGCAATGCGGCAATCCGCTGCCGGCGGTGGTCGCGACCGGCGGCGGTGCGATCCTGGACGCGCGCAACTTCGCGGCGCTCAGCCGTTGCGGTGTGATGGTGTGCCTCGCCGCGCGGCCCGAAGTAATCGCGCGGCGCGTCGGACCGCACGCCGCCTCGCGCCCGCTGCTCGCCGCAGGCGGCAAACCGGTGCGCGAGCGCATCGCCGAGCTGATCGAGACGCGGCGCGCCGCTTACGCGCGCGCCGCCGTCACCATCGACACGTCGGATATTTCAGTCGAGGAGGCCGCGGACGCCGCGATCGCGGGGTATGCGGAGTACGCGAGGAAATCATGGGCAGCTTCCGCGTAGAGCTGGGCGCCGGCGCGCATCCGGTGCACGTCGGCGCGGGGCTCCTGGCGCGCGTCGGCGAACTCGCGCGCGCGGCCGGGCTGACGCCCGGCCGCGCCGCCCTCATCACCGACGCCAACGTCGCACGCCTGTACGCGGCGACCGCGCTGCGCGCGCTCGCCGCGGCCGGCTTCGACCCCACCACCATCGAAATCGCCCCCGGCGAGGCGAGCAAGTCGCTCGCCTCGCTCGAGGCCGTTTACGATCGCCTCGTCGCCGCCGCGCTCGACCGCTCGAGCGCGGTCTTCGCGCTCGGCGGCGGCGTCGTCGGCGACCTCGCCGGCTTCGCCGCTGCGACCTACCTGCGCGGCCTCGCCGTCGTCCAGATTCCCACCACGATGACCGCGCAGGTCGATTCGGCGCTCGGCGGCAAGACCGGCATCAACCATCGCACCGCCAAAAATCTGATCGGCGCGTTCCATCAGCCGCGCCTCATCGTCGCCGACGTCGCCACCCTCGCGTCCTTGCCCGATCGCGAGTTCCGCGAAGGGCTCGCCGAAGTGATCAAGTACGGCGCGATCATGGACGCGCCGATGGTCGCGGCGCTCGAGACCGCGATGCCCGCGATCCTCGCCCGCGACCCCGCCGCGCTCGAGCGTATCGTTGACCAATCGCTGCGGCACAAGGCGGCCGTCGTCGCGCGCGATGAGCGCGAAGGCGATCTCCGCAAGATTCTCAATTTCGGCCACACTATCGGCCATGCGCTGGAAGCGTCGGCCGGCTATGGCAGCTACTTCCACGGCGAGGCGGTCGCCATCGGGATGGTCGCGGCGGCCGGTCTCTCACGCGCCTACGCGGGACTGAGCGCCGGCGAGGCCGATCGGCTGACGCAACTGATCGTGGCAGCCGGCCTGCCCACTCGGATGCCCCCCGGATGGCGCGGGGCGGACTTCGAGCGCGCGCTCAAACTCGACAAAAAGCGCGCCGGCGAGGGTATCGAGTTCGTCCTTATCGATCGGCTCGGCCACGCGCTCACGCGCAAGCTCGGCTTCGACGAGATCGTCGCGCAAGTGACCTGAAAACGCAGGCCGCGAGGGACGACCGCTCAACCGCATAAATGAAAAGAGGCGACCTCCCGGCGGGCCGCCTCTG
>Ga0207695_10011845_pt1 | contig 10520 bp, 9 predicted proteins | sample KBSC54metaG_FD_184354 | JGI IMG/M metagenome (GOLD analysis project Ga0207695, IMG submission 184354) | Corn rhizosphere microbial communities from Kellogg Biological Station, Michigan, USA - KBS C5-4 metaG (SPAdes) (version 2) | ecosystem: Host-associated > Plants > Roots > Rhizosphere > Soil... | reverse complement strand
GCGCCACGCGCCCCTGAGGGTATGCTTCAGCAGGAACTGGTTGGCGCAGGCGGGCTCGCCGTTCACGGCGTTGTAGGCGCACATGACCGACCCGGCGTGCCCCTCCACGACCGCAGCCCGGAACGCCGGAAGATAGGTATCCTCCATGTCGTGCTTGCTGACGTCGACGTCGGCGAAGTGCCGCGTCGGCTCCGGTCCGCTGTGCACCGCATAATGCTTGGGCGTGGAGATCGCCCGATAGTAATGCGGGTCCGTGCCCTGCATTCCCGTCACATAGGCCACGGCCATCCGCCCGGTCAGGAACGGGTCCTCGCCATAGGTCTCCTGCCCCCGGCCCCAGCGCGGATCGCGGAAGATGTTGACGTTCGGCGCCCAGAAATCGAGGCCTTCGAAGGTGCTCGAGTGACCGGCGCGAACGAACTCGTCATGCTTGATCCGGCCTTCCACGCCAATCGACTCGGCCATCTGGTGGATACCCTCGGTGTCGAACGTCGCCGCGAGACCGATCGGCTCGGGGAATTCGGTCGTGCCCTTAGAAGCAACACCGTGAAGCGCTTCGCTCCACCAGTCATAGGCGGGCACGCCAAGCCGCGGAATCGCGCGCGAATGGTTGACCAGCTGCGACGCCTTTTCGTTGGGCGTCATGCGTCTCACGAGATCGGCGGCGCGACTCTCAGCTGGCAGCGCGGGATTGAGGTAAGCGGGTGTAGCTGCCACCTTCGCACTCGCGGAGTGCACGGCCACGGCGGCGCCGATGATCATGGCGACACAAAGCAAAGCACGCATGCCCGCAACCCCTTGGCTTGCTGCTCTGCATCGCGCCTTTGCCTCACATCTGCAACCAGACAAGTGCCGGTCCGATCGACATCGGCGGCGGTGTGTCCCTGAGCCAGCAACGTGGGCGCTGCTGCTGGTCGGTTTTGTTGGGATCGGCGCGGCCTCACGCCGGCAAAGAATACGGCAAGGAGCTGTGGCGGCGGAGTAGCAATAGCTGTTAGCATTATCAGGTGCCATTCACGCTGGATGGCTTCCAGATGTTGCGACGATCTTCCTCGTGGGCCTGTCCCTAAAACGTCTTCCTCAGCGTCAGCTTCCGTCCTACCCGTCGGATCGACGAAGTCGGGTGGGGAAGCTGCCAAAAGTTCCAAACGCAGCAAGATTGGGCGGCCCGAGGGTAACCTCGGGCCGCCCGATGCATGCAGGGCAACGCGCATGCAATAAGGTAAGGATGTGAACGAAGTGCGAGCCCTCTCAGGCAAGCTGGGAGATCGTCTCCTGGCGACGTCGACTGCGAAGCGCCAAACCGACGCCAACGAAACCGACGAGCATCATGGCCCAGGTAGCGGGCTCGGGAACCGCCGGAGTGCTCGGAAATGATGCCGTCCAGTAGCCTGCGGTAGGAAAGCCAGCATACGGAGAGCTGTTGTTCAGCGCATTATATTGATCGGCTACGCTGCTAAGCGGCTGACCGAAGGGGCTGTAAGGACTGTCGATGGTGATCGACAGGAAGGTGTTGGAGAACAATCCTCCTTGATAGCCGACCACCCCCAGGCCTTCGTTGAGATCGTGGAAGATGAAAGCGCCTGTCGTAGGATCGACATAGGCGGCGTTGTCCAGTCCGTTGCTCGTAGCTGTAAAGGAATCGAACGTCAGCCCAGGGTAAGCCAGTTGGATGTTGCTGATATCCGTGTAATTGATCTGCCCGCTGAGTACGGCGCTCAGAGGGACCTGGAACGTCGCCGTCGTCGGCGCGGACACATGCGTGCCGAATCCTTGGCTGGTCGTCGTCCAGGTATAAGTGACTTGCTGAGCTTGCGCCGCATAGACGGGCGCCGCGCAAGCGATCGCCGCGCAAATAAGCCTTTTCATAATATGCCCCCTGTGAAGCGCGTAGGGCGATGCAGTTTCGCGCCAGTTACCAAGCGGTAGAGCGGCAATCCGCGGCACGACCGTAGCCATACGCACAAAAAGACGCCCACCCTCGACTCGCCCCTGAGTCGAAGAGTTAACATTGCAGTTAACAGAAATTAATCAAGCGTGTTTACGCACATGGCTATTATCAGTTGCCATTCACCCTGGATGGCTTCCAGATGTTGCGACGATCTTCCTCGTGGGCCTGCCCCTAGAAAGTCTTCCTGAGCGTCAGCTTGACCGTCCTACCCGTCGGATCGAGGAAGTCGGGCTGGAATCGGTTGGGCAACACGTCGTTCGCGTCGTGCACATGCTGGTGCGCGTCGGTGACGTTCTGGACGTCGAGCCTCAGCTGGAGGTGCCGAGTCCATTCCTGCTTTGGAAGGAAGTGATGGACGCTGACGTAGGCGCCGACGTTGAACTTGAAGATGCTCGAAAAATAGAGGTCGCTTGCGGCGATGTCGCTGCGCACGCGTGCGGGTGACTGATACCAGCCGTCGATGCTGAGCCCGTTTCCGAGATAGCCGATCCCCGCGTAAAAGTAGCTCGTCACGCGCGGCATCCCCCAGCCCTTCACCGTGTCGCCGCGAAGGATGTCGAGCACAGGCGTGTCGGGCGTGAGCTGCAGGCGGTCGCTGAAGCGGATGATCGGGCCGGCGCCCGCATAATAATGCGCCCGGTTGTCTCCCTTCCCCTCGGCCGGCTTCTCCAGTTTCTTCCCCGCCGCGCCGCTCATCGAAATGGTCATGTGCAGCGATTGCTCCCGCTCGCGGTAGAAGTTGGTCGGCTGGAACGTCTCGGCGATCAGATGCCCCGCGGAATCGCGGACGAAGCGGTCGGGGAAGAAGCTTTGAAATTCCGGCGTCAGCGCAAAGATGTCGCCGGTCTGGTTGCGCGTGTCGCTGTCCTCATAGCTCGCATTGATATGCAGATCCTTGCTCGAGAAAGGCTTCACGCTGAGCGCGATCGAACGCACGTGCTTGCTCTCGCGCTTAAGGTCGGGATTCCCGCCCTGGGTCACGGTGACGATCTCGGTCCGGCCGGTCGCATAATCGAACACCGCGGCATTGGGTGTGACCACGACCGGGTTCGCCAGCTTGTCCATCGCCGGCGCCGTTCCGCTGTGGCGGTCCAGGAGCATCAGCTGCACCTCCTGGAAAGGACTCCAGGCGATGCCGAGCACCCAATCGGTAAGCGTGCCGAAGCCGCTGATCCGCCGCACATTGGCCGACGCGTTGACGGATAGGTCGCCGACCCAGCCGACAAAATTATTCTTTCGCGAGGCGATCGGTACATCGATCGAGGCCCCGCCCTCGGTGCGGGTACGAGCCAGCCGCAGGTCGAACGGGTCGGCGCCGGTCGTGACCGAATTGACCGATGCGCGCTCGGCTTCGACGGTGCCGGTGACGGTCACGTCGCCTGCAGGCAGGGTCACGGGCGTGTTGTGGGCAACCATCTTCGCGCCCATCGTGCGAGTCAGCAGGTGCGAGCGGTCGGTCAGGCGATCGTTGACTAGCGAGGAATCGAGCGGGACGAACGGGTCTGCGCCCGCGGCAATCGCCGCATCGGCCGCCGCTATGTCGATCCCCTTCTCGTCGGTGGTGCTGACCAATTTCTGGTCGAATGTGCCGGTCATGTCCCACTGCCAGCCGGCTGTCACACCGCGCAGCGTGCTGCCCGCGTGCAGCGTCGTCGTGCTCTGATTGATGTGAAGAGGGTCTGTTTCGGTCAGATAGCGCTGGAGCAGGACGGTGTTTGCGAACGGCGAAAAGGGATTGGATGCGGGCACGGTCAACGTCACTGCGGCCGGTCCCGTGAGCCGCTCGTCCCTGCTCTGCTCGGCCGTCAGGTTGATTGACCCGGACAGGGTGCCGCCAAGCCGGTCGGCATAAGTGGCTTCTGCTTTCCAGGCGTTGTTGCGCGGGACGAGCATTCGATACGGACCCACGTCGAACAGCCGCGGCTGGTTTGCGCTCGCCGCATAAGCATCGAGAGTTGAAGGGTCAGCAGGGACCGGCGCCACCGTGACCGGACGGCCCGCGAGTTGCGACAGCGCCGGGTCGATCTCACCGAAGTTCACGCCCGTGACGTTGCCGATGCTGTCGAAGAATACGTCCGGGTCGGGCACCAGGCGCCGCTCCGACTGGAACAGCGGTGAGGTGTGCCGGGCCTCTAGCGCGATCGTCAGGCGGCTATCCTTGTGCAGCTGAGTGAGGCTCAGGTTCGCGGTCTCGGTGCTCGTGCCCCCGCGCGTTGCGCTCGCGACGGATCCGCGCGCTTCGATCTGGCGGAAGTCGCGCTTGGTGATGAAGTTGAGCACCCGACGGGTCGGCGGGTAACCGAACTTCAGGGCCGCGGGCTCCGGCAGCACCTCGACTTTCGCGATTGCTTCGGGCGGAAGTGCGGAGATTTCCTGGTAACCGGAGATCCGCTGGCCATTGAGGAGGAAGATCGGCTCCTCGCCGCTCGCGGATTCGGCGAGGGGCTTGATGACGCGCATCAGCTCGCCCATCGACGTCGCACCGATTGCACTGATCGTGTCCTGGTTCACCGATGCGATCGGCGCGATATCCGTCACCGCCGACTGACGTTGGCCATAGACGATGATCGGAGGGCCGGGCTTCGGCGGCTTCTTCGCGACCTGCGCGACGGCTGGCGCGCTGCCCAGCCCGGCGAGCACTATCGCGAGCGCGGACGTGACGAAGGATTTAGGCCGAGCAACGCAACAGGCTTCACTCGGCATGATTCTCCCCAACCACGCGGATGATCGATCGGCGACAGCTGTTTCGCCATCAAGGCGGCCGATGACAAGATGCTCGGCTCAGTCGCCGAGCAACATTGTTTGACCTCAAGCGGGGAGAGGCTGAGGTTAGTCCTTGTCTTGCAACACGATTTTTCCCTGCGAGCCGCTGCCCCCCGGGTTGACGCTGATCGTGAACGGGCTGCCATCCTTCGACTTCCCGGTGACCGCGTCGCCGCTGAGCGACGCTTCCACGCCCTGCTTCTTGAACTGGTCGACGAAATAGGAACGCACCTGGTCCGGCGGCGCCGGCGCGGTGAAGCTCATGTCGACATTCGACACGTCGTTGTGGGAGTCGAGGTTGAACCCGGTGACAGAGCTTCCGGGCGGAAGCTTCACGCCGTCGATATCGACGTCGCCATTGTGCATGAACCCGCTCGGGATTTTCACCTCGCCTTCGGCGATCGGCAGATTGAAGGCGATATTGCCACTTTCGTCGGCGTGGATGCTGACATTGTCGCCGCTGTCGTTCGGGTTTTTGGAGTGGAAATTGCAGCCCGCAAGCAGCGGCAAGGCGAGCAGGAACGCAAAGCGGTTCATCACGACCTCCTGTGTTAGTCGCGTAATACAGAAGGCCGAAGCAGCGCGTCAACTACCAGAAGCGCTGGATCGCGACAGCAGGGGTAACCGACGATTGGGTATTGTGGCCCTTGGGCACGATCCAGATGCCGACGATCGCACCGGCGCGCGCGCTCCAGTTATATTCCACCGCCGGAGCGAAGCCGACGTTCCAGCTGACCGGTGAAGTCCGGTGCACCAGCGCGCCATCCGCATCGCGGCCGGTGACCCTGGTCCTACCCCACTGGTCGCGCTCGACATCGAAGGCGAGCACCCATTCGTTCGTCAGGCTGTACTCGGTGCCGATGATCAGCGTGGTCTTCGAGCCCGGCTTTGCATGCCCGTGAAAACCGGCGTCGGTGCCATAGACACTGCGACCGGACACATCAGTGCGCAGCGGGAAATCGTGGAGGACGTTGATCCTCGCGCGCAGCAGCCGGCCGTTCCCAAGCAGAAAATAATATTGGGCGTTGATGCCGACCTCCGGCGCGAACGATCCGGAACCGTGGCCGCTCTTCAATGCGCTGAGATGGTCGTCCTTGCCGGTCGGGATGACAAGGTTCGTGACCAGCGCGACGCTCGGCACCCGATGTCGAGCGGTGAAATGCGACACGCGGATCTGCGACAAAAGCTTGAAATCGCCGATGGCGATGTCCCGATTGTAGCGTTGGGTGCCCAGCGAGAAGAACGGCTGCATTCCGACGGTCCAATCGTCGGTCAGCCCGTACTGGTAGAAGCCGCTCGTCCCGGGGTGGTGATCGCCCCCCGAGATCCCGTCGAAGAAATAGGGCTCGGTGTAGAAATGCCCGTGCGGCAGCGTCTCGGCGTTGGAGGCGAGCAGCGGCCCCGTCCAGCGCGCGTCCTTCATCGCATCGCCGAGCCGCTCGGAGTAGCTTTCGGCGCTGGCCGCGACAGGAATGGAGCACATCAACGCGGCCGCGATCGCAGCCAAGGCCAGTTTCATCGAACGCTCTCCACAGCCACTTGGTCGGAAGCCGCGGTAGGTGTCGAGGGCTACCGCGGCTTCCTAAAGTGACTCGTCAAATCCGGATGAACGGATGAAACAGATGGAGAACAGCTCCGCCAATAAAATCACTTGGGGAGGCAATAAGGCGAACGCTAGCGGCTATAGCGCCCCATATTCGTAGCGGCGCTTCCACCACGGGCCGCCAGGCTCGTTGCGGCCGAGCGGCGCGCGGTCGAGCCACTGATACGCGCCCCACAGGATGTCGAGGCCGCGGCCGTAGGTCGAGTAAGTGTGATAGACCTCCCCCTCTTCGCGCATGAAGGCGCTCATTCCCGGCATCTCCTTGAGGAAGGTTCGCCAGTCGACCCCGGCCATGCCCGCGTGGCTGCCCGGCTCCGATGGCATTGAGGCGGGTAGCGGCGGCTTTTCCTGGAAATTATAGACGTAACCCTCATCCTGCTGCGCGTCGGTGAAGCCGACGAAGAAGTCGTAATTGAAGTCGCTTCCGGACGAGGACGCCCAGGGGAAGGTCCAGCCCGTCTTGCGCCGATGCGCCTGGATCTTCTTGAGCGGCGCGCGCGAGATCGCCCACAGCATCACGTCATGGTGCGCGAGATGCTCCCAAAAGCCGTTGAAGCCATCCGCGATCATCGAGCAGGAGGCGCAGGGCGCCGTGTAGTCGGGCCCGAACATCAGGTGATAGACGATGAGCTGCGAGCGGCCGCGGAACAGGTCCCTGAGGCTCGCCTGTCCCTCGTCCGTGTCAAAGCGATAATCCTTGTCGATCCTGACCCACGGCAACGCCTGCCGACGCTTGGCGAGCTCATCGCCTCTCCGCGTCAGCTCTTTCTCGGCCTTCAAGAGGTCGAGCCGCGCCTTCAGCCACTCCTCACGCGTCGCTGTGGGATGGGTCGCGGTGATCGTCGTCATGGTCATGTCCTTTCAATTTCAATGCGGCGAAGATGGCCGCCAGGCTGGCAGCCGATCCACCGCCGAGGGTCAGCAGTGCTGCGGCCGAGAGGCACAGCGGGCACATCGCATCAGCCTTCGAGCGCTTTCCGCACAGCCTCGCGCGACTGCGCGTGAAGCGCCCAGAAGTCGGGGACGGCTCGGCCGGCTAGCTTTTCCTGGAGAACCGCGAGGTGCGACGTCCATCCGCCGCCGAAATCCTGGAACCCGCTCGGACTCTTGATGTCGCTATGGGTCAGTACGAGGCGGGTCTTCGGGCCTTCGGGGATGAGTTCGTAGGTGACGATCCCGCCCTTGTCGCCCTGGAAGGTCGTCTGGAGCAGCCGCGGGGGATCGAAGCGGAGCACCTTCTCATTGAAGACGCGCCCTTTGAAACACTCGAAGGCCTCCGGATAGGGCACAGCTTCGGTCGACAGCTTGTCATGGTCGACCAGCAGCTCGAATTCGCCGTCGGGCCTCGCGTCGGTTCCGCCCATGAACCATTGCTCGCGAAGCTCGGCCTCGGTGAGGTAACGCCACACCGTTTCCGGGGGCGCATCGAGCAGCCGCTCGAGCCTGATCGCGTCGGTGCCGATCCGCTGGATCGGGGCAAGTGCGGCCTCAGCCATTCTTCGTCTCCTTCTTGTCGCGTTCGATCAGCGCTTCGAGGCGGTCGAGGCGGACCGTCCAGAATTTCTCCCATTGACGAAGCCACCGCTCGGCTTCCTCGAGCGGCTTCGCCTCGATCTTGATGAGGTGGGTTCGGCCTTGCTTTCGGCGGGCGATCAGCCCCGCGTCCTCGAGCACCTTCACATGTTTCGAAGCACCCGCGAAGCTCATCGCGAACGGCTCGGCCAGCTCGCCAATGGATTTTTCGCCAAGCGCGAGGCTGGCGAGCATTCCGCGCCGCGTCGGATCGGCCAGGGCCTTGAACGTCGCATCGAGTCGATTCTCAACCATATGGTTTAATATCGTACTCGCGGGATCAATTGTCAACCGATTAGTTGAATGAAGCATCGCCACTCGCGCAGGCTTGCGGCGGGTTCACGAAAGTTGAATCCTCCTGCCTTTCCGATTCCGGAGGGGACCCAGCCTTGCGCACCGCCACGCTTTCGAAGCTCGCCATCCTGCTTGCTGCCGCCGGCCTGCCGCTTCCGGCAAGCGCCGCTCCCGCGTCGGGCCCGAGCCATTACCTAACGGGCGCCGACCTGTTCAACATCGAATGGGCGAGCGACCCCGAGATCAGCCCCGATGGCCGAACGATCGCCTATGTCCGCGACTCCAACGACATCATGAACGACAATGTGCGCCGCTCGATCTGGCTGATCGACGTCGCCACCGGGCAGCAGCGCCCCTTGCTTGCCGGCCCCGGCTCCTATTTCTCGCCGCGCTGGTCGCCCGACGGAACGCGGCTCGCCTACGTCGCCGCCGAGGGCGCCAGCCCGCAGCTGTTCGTCCGCTGGATGGGGAGCGGCGAAAGCGCACGCATCACCGGCCTTCCGACCAGCCCGAGCGGAATCGCCTGGTCGCCCGACGGACGGCGGATCGCTTATTCGATGCTGGTGCCCGACGAGCCGATGAAGCTCGGCAAGGCGCCGGAGAAGCCGGAGGGCGCGAAATGGGCCGACCCGCTGCAGGTGATCGACAAGGTCACCTACCGTTTCGACGCGGCCGGCTACCTGAAGGCCGGCTATCGGCAGATCTTCTGGGTCCCGGCCGATGGCGGCGCTCCGACGCAGCTGACCTTCGGAGCGACCAATGCCGGCAACCGCCTTTCATGGAGTCCGGATGGCCGGTCAATCCTGTTCAGCGCCAATCTGTCACCGGACTGGCAGCGAGCATCCCTCATCCAAAGCGACGTCTATCGCGTCAGTATCGACGGCGGCGCGCCCGTCGCGCTCACCAACCGCGAGGGTCCTGATGATTCGCCGGCAGTTTCGCCGGATGGGCGGCAGATCGCGTGGGTCGGCTTCGACGACAAGCACCTCGGCTACCAGGACCGGCGCCTTAACGTCATGAATCTTGATGGCTCCGCAAAGCGCGTGCTGACCGCCAATCTTGATCGGTCGGTGTCGAGCCCGGCCTGGTCTGGTGACGGTCGCTCGATTTACGTTCAGGTGGAGGATCAGGGCGTCAACAAGGTCGAGCGCGTGGGACTCGACGGTTCAGTCCGCGTGATCGCCAGCGACATGGGATTCAGTGAGCTCGACCGGCCCTACGCCGGAGGTGATTTCAGCGTGTCGCGAAACGGCGTTGTGGCGCTAACCTCCGGCGACCCGCTCCACCCCAATCAGGTCGCGGTCGCCTCGGGCAATGGCGAGCGACGCCTGACTCATCTGAGCGCGAGCCTGCTCGACTCCAAGGTGCTGGCGCAAGTTCAGAAGCTGCCCGTCAGCTCCGAGTTCGACAAACGGCCGATCGATGCCTGGATGGTCACTCCCCCGGATTTCGACCCGGCGAAGAAATATCCGATGATCCTCGAGATCCACGGCGGCCCCTACTCCGCATACGGCCCGCAATTCTCGACCGACGACCAGCTCTATGCGGCTCACGGCTATGTCGTCGTCTATTCGAACCCGCGCGGTTCAACTTCGTACGGCGAAGAATTCGCGAACGGCATCGAGAAAGCCTATCCGGGCCACGATTATGACGACCTGATGAGCGTCGCCGATGCGGCCATTGCGAGCGGCCACATCGATGCGAACAATCTCTTCGTGACCGGCGGTTCTGGCGGCGGCGTCCTGACGGCCTGGATCGTCGGCAAGACCAATCGCTTCCGGGCTGCGGCAACGCAGAAACCAGTGATCGACTGGGCGAGCTGGGGCCTTACTGCCGACATCGCGACGCTCGTTTCTCCCTACTGGTTCGCGAAGAAGCCGTGGGAAGATCCAATGGGCTATTGGAACCGCTCGCCGCTGAGCCTTGTCGGGAACGTCAAGACTCCGACCTTGGTGGTGGTCGGTAGCGAGGACTATCGCACGCCGGACTCGGAGGCCGAGCAATATTACGAGGCGTTGCAGCTCCGCGGCATACCGACGGCGCTGGTCAAGGTGCCGGGCGCAAGTCACGAGACGCTGACCGACCGGCCGAGCCAATCGGCGGCGAAGGCGAGCGCGATCCTTGCCTGGTTCGACAAATACCGGACCAATGCGCCCGTCACCACGGCTTCTGCCGGTGAGGGGGCTTCCCCAGCGAGCGCTCACTAACTAACGGGCATTTCGGCCTTTTGACCGCCACGGCCGGCGGTTGCACCGTCGCGATTCGATGGGGAGAGACGAAATGAACCGATTCCGCTGGCTGTCCGCGAGCGCACTCGCGCTGGCCGCCGTTCCGATC
>Ga0207695_10011844_pt1 | contig 10520 bp, 6 predicted proteins | sample KBSC54metaG_FD_184354 | JGI IMG/M metagenome (GOLD analysis project Ga0207695, IMG submission 184354) | Corn rhizosphere microbial communities from Kellogg Biological Station, Michigan, USA - KBS C5-4 metaG (SPAdes) (version 2) | ecosystem: Host-associated > Plants > Roots > Rhizosphere > Soil... | reverse complement strand
ATCGAACTGGGCAAGAGCGATGCGCAAAGTCGACATGCGTGTTCCAGAAAACGAAAAGGCCGCGGAAAACCGCGGCCCTATTATCGTCGATTGCAGCGTTCGCGTTTACTTCTTGAGCCGTGCCGCAATCGCCTTGCCGAGATCAGCCGGCGACTTGACCGTGGTCACGCCGGCCTTCTCCAGCGCGGCGAACTTGGCCGCGGCCGTGCCCTTGCCACCGGAGATGATCGCGCCGGCATGGCCCATGCGCTTGCCCGCCGGGGCCGAAGCGCCCGCGATGAACGAGACGACCGGCTTGGTCACGTACTCGGCGATGAACTCGGCAGCTTCTTCCTCGGCGCTGCCGCCGATCTCGCCGACCATGATGATGCCTTCGGTCTGCGCATCGTCCTGGAACAGCTTCAAACAATCGATGAAGTTGAGGCCATTGATCGGATCGCCGCCGATGCCGATCACGGTGCTCTGGCCGAGACCTTCGTTCGTGGTCTGGAACACAGCTTCATACGTCAGCGTGCCCGAGCGCGAGACGATCGCGATCTTGCCCGGCTTGTGGATATGGCCCGGCATGATGCCGATCTTGCACTCGCCCGGAGTGATGATGCCAGGGCAGTTCGGGCCGATCAGCACGGTGTCGGGGTAATCCTTGAGGCGGTTCTTCACGCGCAGCATGTCGAGCACCGGGATGCCTTCGGTGATCGCGACGATGACCCTGATGCCCGCGTCGGCCGCTTCGAGGATCGCGTCGGCCGCAAACGGCGGCGGCACGAAGATCATCGTGGCGTCGGCGCCGGTTTCGTCGACCGCGTCCTGCACGGTGTTGAACACGGGCAGGCCGATGTGCTGCGTGCCGCCCTTGCCCGGCGTGACGCCGCCGACGACCTTGGTACCGTAGTCGAGCGCCTGCTCGGAGTGGAAGGTGCCCTGCTGGCCGGTGAAGCCCTGGGTGATGACTTTCGTATTCTTGTTGACCAAAACGCTCATTTGTCTGATTCCTTCGGCTTAGGCGGCTTTAACGGCGGCAACGGCTTTCTGCGCCGCATCGTTCAAGTCGAGTGCCGGGGTGATCTTCAGGCCCGAGTTCGCGAGCAGTTCGCGGCCGGCTTCGACGTTCGTGCCTTCGAGGCGTGCGACGACCGGAATCGTCAGCCCCACTTCCTTGACTGCGCCGATGATGCCCTCGGCAATCAGGTCGCAGCGCACGATGCCGCCGAAGATGTTGACCAGGATGCACTTTACCTTGTCGGAGGAGAGAATCAGCTTGAACGCCTCGGTCACACGCTCCTTGGTCGCACCGCCGCCGACGTCGAGGAAGTTCGCCGGCTCGGCGCCGTTGAGCTTGATCACGTCCATCGTCGCCATCGCGAGACCGGCGCCGTTGACCATGCAGCCGATGTTGCCGTCCATGGTGACGTAGTTGAGGTTATGCTTGACCGCGACCGCCTCGGCCGGGTCTTCCTGCGACTCGTCGCGCATCGCGGCGAGGTCGGCATGGCGGAACTCGGCGTTGTCGTCGGAGTTGACCTTGCCGTCGAGCGCGACGAGGTCGCCGGCCTTGTTGATCGCGAGCGGATTGAGCTCGACCAAGGCGAGGTCCTTCTCGTTGAACAGCTTGTACAGGCCGAGCATGATCTTGGTCAGCTGATTTGCCTGCTTGGCGTTGAGGCCCATCGCGAAGCCGAGCTGGCGACACTTGTACGGCTGCAGGCCTTCGACGAAGTTCACCTCGAGCGTGTGGATGTCCTCGGGATTCTCGCGCGCGACCTGTTCAATATCGACGCCACCTCGCGCGGATGCGATAAAGGCGACGGATTTCGTGGCGCGATCGACGAGCACCGAGAGATACAGTTCCTTGGCGATGTCGCTGGCTTCGGTGATCAGCACGACGCTGACCGGCAGCGCGCGGCCGCCCGACTGATAGGTCTCCATCTTCGTGCCGAGCATCTTGGCCGAAGCGGCTTTGACCTCGTCGAAGGTCTTGACCAGCTTGACGCCGCCGGCCTTGCCGCGACCACCGGCGTGGATCTGCGCCTTGACTACCCATTCGTCGCCGCCCAGCGCTTTCGCGGCCTCGACTGCTTCTTCCGGCGTCTTTGCGATCTTGCCGGGGGGAACGGGAATTCCATAGTCAGCAAAGAGCTGCTTGGCCTGATACTCGTGGAAATTCATGCGACCACCTTGGGGGGAGTGACAAAAACGGCGTGAAACGCCGGCGGGGCGCGTATTGTGATGAATCGCCCGGGCAAAAAAAAGTCTGAACAGGCCGCAAGACGGCCGAAACCCCAAAGCACGCCCGATATACGGCCCCGGGGCTCTCCCTGGAACCAGCGAACGCTTATACTTGGACCAGGGGAGCAATAGGCTCAAGGAGTCTGTCGATCGTGGTCGTCGCCGCCGTCCAAACCAATGTGGCCAGCCGCCCCGCCGGCGATTTCGACACGATCACGCGCGAATTCTATTTCTTCAATCTTTTCCGCGTGCTCGAGGCGATCATCATCCTCGCCTTGATGTTCAGCCCGTACGCGGTCAATTGGGTCAGCGTGCTGCACCCGATGCTCGGCCGCGCGACCGCAGGGTTCTATCTGGCATATGCCATGCTCGTGCTCGCGGTCTCCACGCGCAATCCGCGCCACTACCGCGCCTGGATCGACATCTCGCTCGTCGTCGACATCGCCGTCAACGCGCTGGCCATGTTCTCGATTCGCGGCCAGTTCACCAGCCTGGCCCTGCTGCTGCTGGTCAACCTCGGCGGTGCCGCCACCCTGCTGCCGCGGCGCATCTCGTTCTTCTTCGCCGCGCTGGCCACGTTCGGCGTGTTTGCGCAAAACATCGCCGGCGACCTGTTCAACGGCGACCGCCGCGAAATCCTTGAAGCCGGCATCTGCGGCCTGGCCTACTTCTCGGTGACCGGCCTGTGCCTGTTCCTCGGCCGGCGCATGCGCGATTCGGAAGCACTGGCGAGCCGGCGTGGCAGCGACTTGCGCAATCTCGCCCAGATCAACGAGTTGATCATCCGGCGCATGAAAACCGGTGTGCTTGTCGTCGACAGCGGCAACATCGTGCATCGCTGGAACGAGGCGGCGGCGGCGCTGATCGGCAATCCGTCCGATGGCCACAACGACCTCGGCCGCATCGCACCGGAACTGTCACGCCGCCTCTACCACTGGCGCACTTCGCGCAAGCTCGACAACACCGCGATCTCGCTTGCCGAAGGCGCTCCGGAAGTGATCCCGCGCTTCACACGCATGGCCGCGAATGACGACGAGAACGTGCTCGTCTTCCTCGATGACACCTCGCTCGTCTCGCGCCGCGCCGAGCAGCTCACGCTCGCCTCGATGGGCCGGCTTGCCGCCTCGATCGCACACGAGATCCGCAATCCGCTTGCCGCGATCAGCTATTCGGCGCAGCTGCTCGCCGAGTCCGAGGCGCTAGACACCGCCGATCAGCGCATGATCGAGATCATCCGCAACCACGCCGGGCGCGTGAACGAGATCGTCGAGAACATCCTCCATCTCGCCCGGCGCGAACGCTCGATGCCGGAGAGCATCGACCTGGTCGTCTGGGCCGAGCGTTTCATCGTCGACTTCAAGGCCACGCTCGACATCGGCGCGAACACGCTCGCGTGCAAGCCGCAGAAGGCCAGCGTGGAGACGCTGGTCGATCCTAAGCAGCTGCACCAGGTCGTGTGGAACCTCGTGCAGAATGCGCAACGCTACGGCCATCTCCCCGGCGAACCGGCGCGGATCAGCCTGATCGTGCGCCAGGCCGGCGAAAACGGGCTGCCGATCCTCGACGTCGTCGACCGCGGACCGGGCATTCCGACCAAGGTCGCCGCACAGATCTTCGAGCCGTTCTTCACCACGCACGAACTCGGCACCGGCCTCGGCCTCTATCTCGCGCGCGAGATGTGCATGGCCAATCTCGCCTCGCTCGACTATCTTCCGATTGCCGGTGGCGGCAGTTGTTTCCGCATCACCTTCCCGCCGCCGCCGTCGCCGTCCCTTGCCTGAGCGCAAAGACACAGCGCGCGAACCCCGGCACAACCTTTAGCCAAAGCGATCCACCTGATGAGCCAACCCGCCGCCCTCATAGTCGACGACGAACGCGATATCCGCGAACTGCTGGCGATAACGCTCGGACGCATGGGCCTGAACGTGAACACCGCCGCCGACATCGCCCAGGCGAAGGCACGGCTCGCCGAAACGCACTATTCGCTCTGCTTCACCGACATGATGCTGCCGGACGGCTCGGGTCTGGAGATCATCGAGTGGATCGCCGCCCGCTACCCGCAAACGCCGGTGGCGATGATCACCGCGCATGGCAATGTTGACGCGGCGGTAACGGCGCTGAAGGCCGGCGCATTCGACTTCGTCTCCAAGCCGGTCGACATCTCGGTGCTGCGCCGCCTGGTCCAGGCCGCGCTCAAGCTCGCCGAGGAGAAAAGCGCCGACGCGCCGAAGACCGACGCTTCGCGTCTGCTCGGCGACTCGCCGGCGATGATCCAGTTGCGCGCGACGATAGGAAAGGTTGCACGCAGCCAGGCCCCGGTCTATATCTCCGGCGAATCCGGCGTCGGCAAGGAGCTCGTCGCGCGCCTGATCCACGAACAGGGGCCGCGTACCGCGGCGCCGTTCGTACCGGTCAACTGCGGCGCGATACCGGCCGAGCTGATGGAAAGCGAATTCTTCGGCCACATGAAGGGCAGCTTCACCGGCGCGGGTGCCGACAAGACCGGCCTGTTCCAGGCTGCTGCGGGCGGCACACTGTTCCTCGACGAGGTCGCCGACCTGCCCGTGCACATGCAGGTGAAGCTGCTGCGCGTGATCCAGGAAAAAGCCGTGCGTCCGATCGGCGGCCGCGCCGAACTGCCGACCGACGTGCGCATCCTCTGCGCCACGCACAAAGACCTCGGCCGCCTCGTCGAAGCCGGCCAGTTCCGCCAGGATCTCTACTACCGCATCAACGTGATCGAGCTGCGCGTACCACCGCTGCGCGAGCGTCACGAGGACGTGCCGCGGCTCGCCGGCCGCATTCTCGAGCGACTCGCGAAGGGCTCAGGCCAACCGCCGGTGCGGCTCAGCCCGGAAGCGCTCGATGCGCTGCTGCGCTATTCCTTTCCCGGCAACGTGCGCGAGCTTGAGAACGTGCTCGAACGCGCCGTGGCGCTGTGCGAAAACAACCTGATCGTGGCCGACGATCTGCAACTCTCGGCGCGTGCGCGCGCACCGGCGCCCGCCGGCACGGCGGCGGCGTTCGCCGCGCCCGAGGAAGACGACGATCTCGACGACGCCGGCGCGGAGCTCGGCCTCGGCAGCTACATCTCCAACCTCGAGCGCGAGGCGATCATGAAGGCGCTGCAGGAGACGCGCTACAACAAGACCGCTGCGGCGAAGAAGCTCGGCATCACCTTCCGTGCGATGCGTTACAAGCTGAAAAAGCTCGGTATCGATTGAGGATAGGTTCTGAGGCATGAGCTCGGACTCCACTCGCGCGGCGGCTGAACAGCTCCGGCTTGGCGCTGCGCGCCAGCAAGCGGGCCAGCTTGCGTCGGCCTCGAATCATTTCCGCCGCGCGCTCAAGCTCGACGAATCCAACCCCCAGGCCTGGTACTGTCTCGGCTTGTGCGAGTTGCTCTCCGGCAACCACGAAAGCGCAGTGGAATGTTTCCGCAGCTGCGTGCAGCGCGACGCGAACGCCGCGGAGGCCTACAACAACCTGGGCGTTGCCTTGCGCCGCATGGGCAATCAGGCCGAAGCCATCACCGCGTTCCGTTCCGCGATGAATGCACGCGAGAACTACGCCAACGCGGCCTTCAATCTCGGCTTGAGCCTGGAAACGACGAATGCCTTGGCCGAAGCGGAAGCCGCCTATCGGCAGGCGACAGCCTGGAATGGTGGTGATTTCAACGCCGCCAACGCCCTGGGCAATCTGCTCCTGCGCACGAAGCGGGCGGAACAGGCGCTGCCCTTTCTCAAATCGGCGCGGCAACTGCGTCCCGACAGCGCGCGCAGCAATGGCGTGTTGGCGCTGGCGCTGCTCGAACTGAATCGCCCGAGAGAAGCACTCAGCTACGCGCGCACGGCGACGGCCGTCGAACCGAACGACGCCCACTGGTGGGCCACGCTCGGCAGAATTCAGCGCCTTCTGCACGAAGTGGAGCCGGCCATCGACGCCCTGCGTCGCGCCACGGCGCTGAACCCGCGCGACTGGGTTTCACGCTGCGAACTCGGCCTCGCCCTCGCCGAAGCGGGCGAAGTGCATGAAGCGCGCGAGATTCTCGCCAGCACGCAGGGCGGTGCACATGTCGCCGAGCGCCTGCGCTGGACAATGCTGCTTTCACTGCCTTCGGTCTACGCCGACGAGGCCGAAGTGGATGCCGAGCGCTCACGTTTCGCGCGTGGCCTCGAAGAAATCGCCGCGACCTTGCGTCTGGAGACGACGCAGGAGCGCCAGTACGCCTTCACCGCGGTATGCGGCATCACCCTGTTCAACCTCGACTATCAGGCGCGCGACAATACGTTATCGCACCTGCGCTTCGGCGACGTAGTCGGAAAGGTCATGGCCGCCGTCGCGGCGGAGCGCCTCCCATCTCTGCCTGCGCATGCACCGGCGCGCGCAGATCGCATCCGCATTGGCGTGGTCAGCAATCATCTGATGCACCACACGGTCTCGCGCTATTTCCGCAAGCTGCTGACCGGTCTGGATCCGGTGCGCTTCGAACTGCACGTCTGGTACGGAGGCGAGGCAGAGGACTTCAGCACTGCGGAAATCGTCCGCCAGGCGAAGACGTTCAACCGCAGCCACGAAGACCCGCTGCGAACCGCCGCGGAAATCCGCGCCGCGCAACTGGATGCCCTGATCTATCCCGAAATCGGCATGGACCCTTACCACAGCGCATTGGCTGCGTTGCGCCTGGCCCCGGTGCAATGCGTGCTGTACGGTCATCCCGTCACCAGCGGCCTCGCCAGCATCGATTACTTCCTTGGCGCGGATGCGCTCGAACCGGCAAATGCGCAGGAACACTACCGGGAAACCCTGGTCCGGCTGCCCGGCCTCGGCACGATACCGGAGCACCCGCCGGCACCAGGCGACGGCAGTTGGCTCGACGCATACTCGCGCGGTGCACCGATTGCGCTGTGCCTGCAAAATCACCTCAAGTTGCCACCGTCGTTCGACACGACACTCGCGCGCATCGCACAACGCTGCAGCGCGCGCCTCGGTTTCTTCGTGCGCAACACCGGCGTCGGCCAGCGCTTTCGCCGACGCATCGAGAAGGCATTCCACGCACATGGGCTCGATCCGGGACAGCGTCTGGCATTCCTGCCGGCGCGCAACCACGAGGAATATCTCGGCGCGATTGCGCGCGCGACGCTGATCCTCGACACGCCGGGATTCTCCGGCGGCGCGACCAGCCTCGATGCATTCAGCGTCGGTGCGCCGGTGCTGACTTGGCAAGGCACGATGGCACGCGGCCGCCAGACCGCCGGCATGCTCGCGCTCATGCGCATCGACGGCCTCGTCGCCGCGGATGCGGACGATTACGTCGACAAGACGGTCGCGCTGATCGCCGACGAATCGCACCGCGCCGCGCTGCGCGCGCAGATCCTCGGACGCAACGTCGTGCTGTTCGAAGGCAAGGGCGTCATCGCCGCGCTCGAGGAGTTCCTCGACACGGCGACGCGGCAAGCCGCCGTGCGTTAGCGCGGCAGGTCGAGCGCCTGAGTCACATCGCCCATCGGCGTGGCGCCATTCGTCTTCAGCGCCGCGTCGCGCTGCTCGATGCCGGGCAGCGGCTGCAAGCCGAAGCGGTGATTGATCAGGCGCTGGATCGAACCGGTGTCGTACTGGGTATGATCGACGAAGCCACGCTTGGCGTACGGCGAAACCACGATCGCCGGAATGCGGTTGCCCGGCCCCCAGCGATCGCCCTTCGGCGGTGCGGCGTGATCCCACCAGCCGCCGTTCTCGTCGTAGGTGACGACGACGACCATATGCTTCCACTGCGGGCTTTTCTCCAGGTGCGCGATCACCTCGGCAATATGCTCATCGCCGGCACCAACGGTCGCATAGCCCGCGTGCTGGTTGAGATTGCCCTGCGGCTTGTAGAACGTCACCTGCGGCAGCGTGCCTGCGTCGATGTCGGCGAGGAACTTCGTCCCGTCCATGCCGCCGTCACGCAGATGCTCGACGCGCGCCGGTTTGCCTGGCGCGTAGTTCGCGTAGTAGTTGAACGGCTGGTGGTGGTACTGGAACGCGATCCGCGCCAGCTCCTTGCCCTCGTCGAGGGCAACCTGCCATGCACCCGAATACCACGCCCAACTCACGCTTGCCGCGCTGAGCCGGTCGCCTATCGTTTCGGCCACCTGCGGGCTCAGCGTATTGCGCTTGTCCGCGTCGGCATAACGCGGATCGCCACCCTTGGCCGTGGTGTTGCCCGAGGGCTGGTATGGCGGCTGCATCGTGTTGACCGCGTAGTAGTCGGGCGTGAGTGTGCCGAAACGGACGAACTTCGGCGGCCCGTCCAGCGACGAAACGGGGTTGTGCGGATCGAGGGTGAGACTGACGCCGTCGGCATCGACCATGGACACGTTCAACTCGTACGTCTTCGGATCAGCCTTGGTCTTGAAATCGAAAGGCGCGCAGGCGCAGATCAGGTACTGGTGGTTGAGGAACGACGAGCCGAACGCGCCCTGGAACCAGTTGTCGGCCAGGGTATACTTTTGTGCAATCTTCCACAGCGCCATCTTCGAGCCGTCGAAATGGCCCATGACCTCGCCGCCCGCATCGCTGTACGCGGCGAACTTGTCGTTCTTGCCACCGTTGATCTGCATCTGGTTGTTGTAGAACGCGTGGATCAGGTCGTGCAGCTTGTAGTCGAGGCCGACGCCGTAGCCATTCGGATCATCGAGCGCGAACGGGCGGTTGGGATGGCCGCGCGTCGCCTCGCTCGTGATCTGCTTCGGATCGGACGGATCGGTCAGGCCCTTGCCGGGCACCGGCGGCAGTTCCTTGAGCACGCTGCGGTCGCGATCGCGCTGCAGATACTGCTCGGGCTTCAGGTTCTGCAGGCCATTGGCGCCGGGGAACTGGCCGTAGAGATGGTCGAAAGCGCGGTTCTCTGCGTAGATCACGACGATGGTCTGGATCGCGTCGAGCCTGGCGTTGCCGGCTGCCTTGCCCTGCTTCGACGCATTCGGTGCGGACTGGCAGGCGCCGAGCAGAATGGTGGCGACGGCGACGAAGAGCTGACTTTGGCGAAGCATGCGGACTCCCGACTCGAAACTAGACATTCGGGCAAAATGTTCGCATGCGCCGCCTCGTTTGTGTAATTTTTGTGACCGTCGCCAGCGTCTTCGCTGCCTTGCAAGGTGGCAGCGTGGAGCCGACGGCATCCTATGCACAGGCGCGCGAGCGCACGACCCTGCTGCGCGAAGTCGGCCGCGCGATTTTTTCCGACCCAGCGTTTTCCGCTTCAGGCCGCCAATCCTGCGCCAGTTGCCACGATCCCGCACGCCGCTACAACCCGCCGGATGCGCGTGACGTGCAACCCGGCGGCCCCGCGCTGCGCGACCAGGGCCTGCGCGCGCCGCCGACCCTGACCTACCTCAACCGCGTTCCGCCCTACGACAATCACCACCACGATTCTGAGGAAGAGGCTGACAACTCGATCGACAACGGTCCGACCGGTGGCCTAACCTGGGATGGCCGCGTCGACACCGGTGCGCAACAGGCGGCGATTCCACTCACTTCGAAATTCGAGATGGCGAACACCAAGGCCGGCGTCGCGCTGGCCGCGCGGCGCTCGGTATATGCGTCGAAACTGCGCTCGGCGCTCGGCGACGACGCGCTCGCCGACGACGAGCGCGCCTTCGCCGCAGTTGCACGCGCACTTGGCGCATTCGAAGAAGACTATGCCGAGTTCAGTCCCTACACGAGCAGGTACGATGCCTTCCTCACCGGGCGGGCATCGTTGAACGCGCAGGAAAAACGCGGCCTCGCCCTGTTCGAGGACGAACGCAAAGGCAACTGCGCACAATGCCATCTGTCGAAGCACGGCCTCGACGGCACGCCGCCGCCATTCTCCGACTACGGCCTGATCGCGCTCGCCGTGCCGCGCAACGCGAACATCTCGCGCAACCGCGATCCCGTGTTCTTCGACCTCGGCGCCTGCGGCCCCGAGCGCCGCGACAAAACCGGCCAGAGCGAATACTGCGGCCTGTTCCGCACACCGACGCTGCGCAACGTCGGCCTGCGCAGTACATTTTTCCACAACGGGAAATTCCACGAACTGCGCGAGGTCATCGAGTTCTACGTCACGCGCGACATCGCAGCCGAACGCTGGTACGGCAAGGATGCGCACGGCCAAGCCCTTGCCTACGACGACCTGCCCGCGCAATACCATGCAAACATCAACCGCGATCCGCCGTTCGCGGGGCAGAAGCCCGGAGCCAGGCCCGCGTTGAGCAAGAACGAGATCGACGACATCGTCACGTTCCTGCGCACACTAAGCGACGGTTACCTCA
>Ga0207695_10011835_pt1 | contig 10526 bp, 8 predicted proteins | sample KBSC54metaG_FD_184354 | JGI IMG/M metagenome (GOLD analysis project Ga0207695, IMG submission 184354) | Corn rhizosphere microbial communities from Kellogg Biological Station, Michigan, USA - KBS C5-4 metaG (SPAdes) (version 2) | ecosystem: Host-associated > Plants > Roots > Rhizosphere > Soil... | reverse complement strand
AAGATCAACGCGTCCAACGCCGGCGTGCAGGCGTCGATCATCACCGACGTGAACGGTTCGCGCCTGTCGCTGCGATCGAGCGACACCGGCGCGGCCAATGCCTTCCGGATCACCACCGCCGAGACCACCGACGACGGCGTCGCCGGCACCGGCCTGTCGGCGCTGAACTTCGATGCCAGCACCGGCGCGACCGGCTCGCAGATGGTGCTGAACCAGTCCGCGGTCAATGCGAAGGCCACCGTCAACGGCATCGACATCGAGTCGGCCTCCAACAAGCTGAGCAACATCTCGGACGGCCTGAGCCTGACGCTGCTGCGCAAGACGACGGATCCGGTCGACGTGAAGGTGTCGACGGACACGGCATCGATGCAGAAGGCGATCACGGACTTCGTGTCGGCGTACTCGGCGCTGCAGTCCTACATCTCGCTGCAGACCAAGTACGACGCCGGCACGGCGGTGGCCGCCGGCACCTCGCGCCAGGACGGGCCGCTGCAGGGCGACCCGTCGGTCGTCGGCTTCCAGAACCAGCTGCGCGCGATCGTCACGACCACGTCGACGACGTCCTCCATGTTCGCGCGGTTGTCCGACATCGGCATCGCGGTGCAGAAGGACGGGACGCTGTCGGTGGCCAACCAGAACAAGCTGACGTCGGCGCTGTCGCACCCCGACGAGCTGTCCAAGCTGTTCACGACGTTCGGCACGACCAACGAGAACACCGGCATCGCCCAGCGCTTCGCGTCGCTGGCAGACAAGGCCAACGCCACCGATGGCTCGCTGTTCTCGCGCACCGCCGGCCTCAAGGGCGAGCTCTCGCGCAACCAGAAGCAGCAGGACGACATGCAGACGCACCTGGACGCGACGCAGGCGCGCCTGACGGCGCAGTACCAGGCGCTGGACACCACGATGTCGAAGATGAACGCGCTGTCGAGCTATGTCTCGCAGCAGGTCGCGTTGATGCAGAAGGCCTGAGCCCGGGGGCTTCCGCCGGCGCCGGCCGTCGGGAATCCTCGAATCGTTGTGTTGTCTTGCAGCTTGCGCGGACATGACGGCTCAATCCGGACAGTTCCGCTTCAAGACCGGCGCCGACACTTCCGATAACAGGTCAAGACGAACACTTCACGGACACGGATCCCGAACTCACCATGTTCTCCTCCGCAACCCCTTCCGCATTCGGCCGTTCCTACGGCTTTGCCAACGCGTACGCCCGCGTCGGCGTCGAGACCAGCGTCAACGCCGCGTCGGCCCACAAGCTGATCGAGCTGCTGTTCAACGGCTTCATGGATTCCCTCGTGACGGCGCGCGGCGCCATGCGCGCGGGCCAGATCGAGGCCAAGGGCAAGGCCATCGGCCGCGCCGCCCGCATCGTCGAGGAAGGCCTGAAGGCCGGCCTCAACCTGGAAGGCGGCGGCCGCCTGGCCGCGGACCTGGATTCGCTGTACGCGTACGTCGGCCTGCGCCTTCTGCAGGCCAACCTGAAGAACGACGAGGCCGCGCTGGACGAATGCGCACGCCTCCTGGGCCCCCTGCGGGACGCCTGGGTCGCCATCGGGCCTCAAGTGGAAGCGGGCAACCTGTGAACATCTCGAGCACCTTCACCCAAAAGAAGATCATGAGTACCAAGCTGCTCAACTACTACGAGGCCATCGAGAAGGCCAGTGCCGAGATGCTCGCCGCGGCTCGCGCGGGCAACTGGGACGAGGTCGTCAAGCTCGAAGGCGCCTGTGCCGTGCTGATCGCGCAGCTCAAGAACGCCGCCCAGTCGACCCAGCTGATGCAGACCGAGGCCAAGGAGAAGTCGCGCATCATGCAGCGCATCCTCCTGAACGACGCCGAGATCCGCCACCTGGCCGAGCCCTGGCTGGAAGACCTGGACCAGATGATGGGTGGCGGCAGCCGTCCCGCATTCCTTCACTGAACCCCCGCGCCCTCGCTGGTCGCAGGCCCGAGGGCCCCGCACCGGCGCGGGGCGTGACTCTCGCTTCGCGAGAGCTTGAACCGATCAGCCGCTTCGCGAGCATCCCAACGGACCCCAATCGCCATGTTCGAAGACACCCGCCCCGCCTCGCTCGACGCGCTGGGATCCGGCGACGGCCTCGCCGAGTTCCGCGTCAGCGCGCCCGGTGAGATCCGCGCGTTGCTCAAGCAGCTGATGGACGAGGTGGCGCCGCTGAACCTGAGCGCCTCCGACGGCAGCGCCTACACGACCACGCTGTGGACGGTCGATCCGGCCAACGCCCGGATCTCGTTCACCGCCGACCTGCAGCAGCCCGCGGTGCACGACATCGTCGAGGCCGACGAATGCGTCGCCGTCGCCTACCTGGACCGCGTCAAGGTGCAGTTCGACGTCGGCGATCTGGTGCTGGTGCAAGGCCCCAAGGCCAGCGTGCTGCAGGCCCGCCTGCCGCGCGAGCTGTTCCGCTTCCAGCGCCGCAACACCTTCCGGGTGCGCACCATCGAGCGCACCTCGCCCACGGCGTCGTTCCGCCACCCGGGCATCCCCGACATGAGCGTCGCGCTGCGCGTGCTCGACGTCAGCATCGGCGGCTGCGCGTTGCTGCAGCCGTCCAACGTCCCCGGCCTGCAGCCCGGGGCGGTGATCAAGAGCGTGCGCCTGTCGCTGGACGCCGACACGCAGATCGATGCCGGACTCATGCTGCACCACGTCACCTCCACCGGCGCCGAGAACGGCTCCGTGCGGCTCGGGTGCGAGATCGTCGGCATGAACCCGACGGCGCAGCGTGCATTGCAGGTCTACATCGACCAGACGCAGAAGCGCCGGCGGCTGATGCCGAACGAGTAGCGCGCGGCGCTGCTCCTGTCCGGACATCCGCGATGCGTGGTCTGCGCTATTTCGGCGGCTCGCTCAAGATCAGGCTCGCGTTCGCGGGCCTGGTGCTCATTGCAGCGAGCGTCGCGCTCACCGTGGTGCTCGTGCTGCGCGCCATGGAGCAGCGTAGCCAGCGCGCGGCCCTCGATTCCGAGGTCGCCAACGCCGAGCGCATCGGCCTGGTGCTGACGGCCAAGATCGTGTCGCTGCAGAATTCGCTGCGCGCGGCGACGGCGCAGCTCGATGCCGCGCAGCTGGGCGACCCCGACGCCGTCAAGCGCTGGCTCGACCAGCAGCGCGTGCTGTCCAGCCTGTTCGACGGCGTGTTCCTTGCCGATGGCCGCCTGCACGTGATCGGCTTCGCCGAGAACGGCGCCGTGCGCGGCACCGACATCGACGCGTCCGACCGCGACTACCTGCGCCGCACCGTGCGCGAGCGCCGCAGCGTGGTGTCGCGCGTGGGTGTCAGCCGCACCAGCGGCACGCCCATGTTCGCGATCACGATGCCCCTGTTCGACGCCGACGGCCGCGTCACCGCGATCCTGATCGGCGGCATGAAGCTGTCGTCCAACACGCTGCTCAACGACCTGACACGCCCGGCGATGGACGACCACAGCCCCGTGGCCACGGTGATTGCCGACGCGGACGGCAAGATCGTCTCCAGCGCCGACCCGGCGCGCGTGATGACCAGGCTCGAGGCCGACTCGCACTTTGCCGGCGCGGTCGCGCGATGGCGCTCCGAGGGCGCACCGATCGAGCCGCAGGGTTGCGCGCGGCATCTCGGCGACGACATCGTGGCGATGGCGGGCGTGCCCGCAGCCGACTGGGTGGTGTTCCGCAGCGCGCCCGCCGAGGTGCTGCTGGGGGGGCCGACCGCGGGCCGCCGCCAGGCGATCTGGATCGGCTCGGCCGTGGCGGTGGCCGGCGGCCTGATCATCCTGCTGGTGATGCTGGCGCTGCTGCGCCCGCTGCGCCACCTCGAGAAGCGCGCCCTGCGCCTGATCGGCGAGGATTTCTCCGCGCAGGAGCCGTGGCCCCAGGCCGGCGGCGAGCTGGGCGAGCTCACGCGCGTGTTCCAGTACGTGCTGCGCCAGAAGGCCGACTGGCACAAGGCGAGCGACGAGTTGCTGGGCAAGATGCGCGCGGTGATGGCCACCGCGCCGGTGGGCATCGCCTTCACGCGCATGGGCCGCTTCGAGCTGGTGAGCGACGAGTTCGCGCGCATGTTCGGCTACGACAGCGCGCGCGTGCACGGCATGCAGAGCCACGTGATCTGCCCGTCCGACGAGGCGCACCGCGAATTCATGCGCATGGCCACCGAGGTGTTCGCGGCCGGCGGCACCTGCGACACCGAGCGCGAGCTCGTGCGTGCCGACTCCAGCCGCTTCTGGGCGCGGCTGCAGGGCGCGCCCGTCAGCGCGGGCGACGCCAGCGCCGGCACGATCTGGATCTTCACGGACATCACCGAGAGCCGCCGCCACCGCGAGCAGTTGTCGTGGTCGGCCTCGCACGACGAACTCACCCGGCTGGTCAACCGCCGCGAGTTCGAGCTGCGCCTGGCCGAGGACATCGGCCAACGCGCCGACGCCGAACCGTCGGCCGCGCTGTTCATCGACCTCGATCGCTTCAAGGCCGTCAACGACAGCAGCGGCCACGCCGCCGGCGACGTGCTGCTCAAGGACATCGCCGCGATCCTGCTCACGCGTGCCCGCGCGCACGACACCGTCGCGCGCATCGGCGGCGACGAGTTCGCCGTGCTGTTGCGCGGCTGCGACCCGCGCGCAGCGGAGCGCATCGCCGCAGGCATCTGCGCGCGCGTGGCGGAGCACACGCTCGTCTGGAGCAGCGGCGGGCAGTCGCAGCTGCTGTCGGTGGGCGCGAGCATCGGCATCGTCGCCATCGACGCCACCTTCGACTCGGTCAAGCAGGTGCTGGAGGCGGCCGACGAGGCGTGCTACGACGCCAAGCGGGCAGGGCGGGGCACGGTGCGCATGTTCCGGCGCGCGGCCGGGTCGACGTCGCTGGCGGTGGACTGACGGCGCCAGCCGAGGTGCCGCACCCGGCGGACAGGCCCGAGCCCCGCTGCCGCCAACCCGACGGACCGGACGCCGCGGGAACGTCTGCCGGTCACTCGCCGATACCTTGCGGGGTACCCCATACCGTGATCGCGGTATGCATTGGTACTAACCCGGTCATGACCAGCCGCGCGCCCGCCTTACGCTTGGCTCAAGTTATTAAAGCAAATTGACTTAATGACTTTCGGAGCCACCCGACTGACCCGGGCGGCCTCGATGACAGGCGAGCAGCCGGGGCGTCCCGTCGGCCTCGGCAGTGGTCTGTGGACGTGATTCTTCCTGGAGCGCGTCCTTTCCCGAACTTCCAACCCGACTGAGGAATCCATGAAGACTCGTCTCTCCCTGGCAGCCATTGCGGCCATGCTAGCGCTAACACATGGCGCGCAGGCGACGGAGGTCGCGCCGTACTTCGAGACCTGGGCCTATGGCGGCGGCTATACGCCGTCGACGCTGATGCAGGCCAAGTCCGCCGGCGGCGTGACCGCCGCCACGATGGCGTTCGGCGTCTCGGGCGGCGGCTGCTCGATGGGCGGCGGGCTCGAGGCCAACCTGAGCGGCGCGGGCAGGACCGACATCCTCGACTTCCAGGCCGCGGGCGGCCGCGTCATCCTGTCGTTCGGCGGCGCCTCGGGCACCTACCTGGAGGGCGCCTGCTCGGACGACGGCATGTACAACCTGATCAAGAGCGCGCTCGACACCACCGGCGCGCGCGCGATCGACTTCGACGTCGAGGGCAGCCAGATCAGCAGCGGCACGCTCAACACGCGCCGCAACAACGTCACCAAGCGGTTGCAGGCGGCGTACCCCGGGCTGTATGTGTCGTACACGCTGCCGGTCGACCCGACCGGGCTGCCGTCGGAGGCCGTGACCGTGGTGCGCAGCGCCGCGAGCGCGGGCGTCGACGTCTCGATGGTCAACATCATGGCGATGGACTACGGCGACGCGTCCAGCGCGATGGGCCAGCGCGCGATCAACGCCGCCACCGCCACGTTCAACCAGATCAAGCCCATCTTCAGCGGCAAGTCGGACGCGCAGCTGTGGGCCATGATCGGCGTGACCCCGATGATCGGCGTCAACGACACCACCAGCGAGGTGTTCCGCCAGGCCGACGCGACGCAGCTGACGAGCTTCGCGCAGCAGAAGGGCCTGGGCCTGCTGTCGTACTGGGCGCTGCAGCGCGACATGCCCGGCGGCAGCGACTTCAACGACTACAGCCTGGTCAACACCAAGGCCTACGAGTTCTACAAGATCATGGCGGCCGCCAAGGCCACCCAGCCGGGCGCGCTGGCCGACGGCACGTACGTGATCGCCTCGGCCTTCAGCGGCAAGTGCGTCGACATCGCGGCGGCCTCCACCGCCAATGGGGCGCAGGTGCAGCAGTACCAGTGCAACGGCACCGGCGCGCAGACGTTCAAGCTGACCAACATGGGCGCGGGCTGGTACCGCCTCGTCAATACCCACAGCGGCAAGGCGATCGACATCGCGTCGGCCTCGACCGCCGACGGCGCCAAGGTGCAGCAGTACACCGACAACGGCACCGGCGCGCAGCGCTTCTCGATCAAGCCCGGCTCGGACCCGACCACCTTCGTCATCACGAACGAGAACAGCGGCAAGTGCCTGGACGTGACCGGCTGGAGCACCAACGACAGCGCCAAGGTCCAGCAGTGGCACTGCACGGGCAACGTCAACCAGGCCTGGCGCTTCACCCGGCAATAGCAGGTTCCCTCGCGCGTGGGGCCGCGGCGCCCCGCGCCTTTTCCTCCCACCAACACCCACCGGAGATCCCCCATGACTGTCCTCGTGTCCGGCGCCCGCGTGCGTCCCCTGCAACTCGCCCTGCTGCCGCTCGCGCTGGCGGCCTCCTGCCTCGTTGCCGGCTGCGGCGGCGGCAGCGCCGCCGACGACGAGGCCGCGATGCAGGCAGACGACGCCGAGGGCAAGGCCCTGGCGCTGGCCGCCAAGGCCTCGTCGGCCGACCTGTTCGATGCAAGGAAGAAGGAGATCGCGATGGAACTCGTGTCCAGCGCCGAGAACTCCTCGCTCGACTGGAAGGCCCAGTACACCTACATCGAGGACATCGGCGACGGCCGCGGCTACACCGGCGGCATCATCGGCTTCTGCTCGGGCACGGGCGACATGCTGGAAGTCGTCCAGGACTACGCCAACCGCGAGCCCGGCAACGGCCTGGCCAAGTACCTGCCGGCGCTCAGGAAGGTCAACGGCACCGACTCGCACTCGGGCCTCGGATCGTCCTTCGTCTCCGCCTGGCACAAGGCCGCCTCGGACACGGCGTTCCAGCAGGCGCAGGATGCCGAGCGCGACAGCGTCTACTTCAACCCGGCGGTCAACCAGGCCAAGTCCGACGGCCTGCACGCGCTGGGCCAGTTCATCTACTACGACGCGATGGTGATGCACGGCCCCGGCGACGATTCCGACAGCTTCGGCGGCATCCGCAAGGCCGCGATGAAGAAGGCCCGGACGCCGGCCCAGGGCGGCAACGAGACGACCTATCTCAACGCCTACCTCGACGCCCGCAAGGTCGTGATGAAGAAGGAGGAGGCGCACTCCGACACGTCGCGCATCGACACCGAACAACGCGTGTTCCTCAAGAACGGCAACCTCGGCCTGGATACGCCGTTGAAGTGGAAGACGTACGGGGACAGCTACACGATCAAGTGACGTGCGGGTGTCCGTGCGGGTGTCAGGTCTTGCCTTTCGCGGTGTCAGGTCTTGCCTTTTGCCAGGCGGCCTGGTCGGCGGTATCCGTCCGCCGTCCGATCTCGACCCGTGCACTTCCGAGGGCGCGTTGCCTTGCCATGGGCCCGATGCAAGACCTGGCCCCGCAAGACGCCATTCTTGGCATCGGTACTGGTGACCGCTTGCGCAAACGGGCCGGCCGTTTGCGCAAATGGGCGAAGCCGCGCGCGGCGACAATGCGGGCCCATGTCCTCGACTGCCCGTCTCGTCCGGCGCGCCGGCCTCGTCATCGCCACGGTGGGGCTCGTGCTGGCCGCGGTCGCCTGGGTGCATGCGGGGCCCGACCAGGAGGTCGATGTCGTCGAACACCAGCGCGAGATGCAGCAGCTCGAGCGCCTCGGCGGCATGGCCAGCGTGCGCACCGCGGAACTCGACGAGTGGCTGTCCTCGCTGTGGCACGGGCGGCGTTTGGCGATGACGCTGGCAGCGCTGGGTTTCGTCGCCGGCGCTGCATGCTGGCGCGTGGGCGGGCTCATGAGCGAGGAAGCGCTCGACGAGTGACGGCCCCGATGCGCTCAGTGCGCCTGCGAGCCGGCTTGCGCAAAAGGCGAGACCTGACACCGCGAAAGGCAAGACCTGACACGCGAACGGACACCCGAACGGGAAGAGGCGCCCTCGAGCGCCCCGTCGCGATCGAGCGGAACGCTCAGACCTGCATGTTCATGATGTCGGTGTAGGACTGCACCAGCCGGTTGCGCACCGAGATCGCGGCCTGGAAGCCGATCTGCGCCTTCTGCATCGTCACCATCGTCTGCTCGAGGCTGACGGTGGGGTTGTCCATCTGCAGCTCGTTCTGCATCCAGCTGGCCTGGTTCTGCATGTCGCTGACGCCCTTGAGCGCGTCCGACAGGGCGGTGCCGAAGCCCGCCTTGCCGGCACCCGAGACGCCCGCCGACGAGCCCAGCGGGCCGGCGCCGCCCGCGATCGGGGTGCCGTCCGTCTTCAGGCCGGCGCGCGCGACGGCGGCGGCAAAGTCGAAGGGCTTGAGTCGGACGTCCATCGTCATGAGGCGCTCCTCGTCGCCCCCGCGCCCGGGCGGCGGCCGGCCGCGGCGGAGGCGGGCAGGGCGCGTGCGAGGCGGAGGACGGGTTCGGCTGGCATGGTCGGAACTTTAGCGAGCGGGCGTGTAACAGAAGAAGAGATCTGCTGGCTGAATGGCGCCTTTCTCGTGGCTTCGTCCGATAGGGCGAGGCTAAAGAATGCGTTCATTGCGCCGAGGCTGGGTCGTTCCCTGTCTGGCGCCCAAGCGAACAAACCATCCGCCCAGCCCTCCATGGAACAAGCTCTCGCCCCTGCCGTTCCCCTCGCCGTCGCCCCCGGCCCGCTCGATCGCATGATGGCGATGCCCGCCGGCGCGAAGATGAAGCTGGGCGCCGGCGTCGCCGGGCTGGCGGCCGTGATCGTGGCGATCTGCCTGTGGAGCTCGCAGGGCGACTACCGCGTGCTGTTCGCCAACCTGCCGGACAAGGAAGGCGGCGCCGTCGTCGCGCAACTGTCCACGATGCAGGTGCCCTACAAGTTCGCCGAGGGCGGCACCGCCATCCTGGTGCCCGCCGACAAGGTCAACGAGGTGCGCCTGAAGCTGGCGTCCGCCGGCCTGCCCAAGTCCAGCGTCGTCGGCTTCGAGCTGATGGACAACGCCAAGTTCGGCCAGACCCAGACGCAGGAGCGCGTGAACCTGCAGCGCGCGCTCGAGGGCGAGCTCACCCGCACGATCAGCTCGATCGACGCCGTGGAGAGCGCCCGCGTCCACCTGGCGCTGCCGAACCAGAACGGCTTCTTCCGCGAGCAGCAGAAGCCCAGCGCATCCGTCGTGCTGATGCTGCGCGGCGGCCGCACGCTCGATCGCGCGCAACTGGCCGGCGTCGTCCACCTCGTGGCCTCCAGCGTGCCCGAGCTGCAGACCAAGGACGTCAGCGTGCTCGACCAGACCGGCGCGCTGCTGACCGAGAACGGCGACCGCGCCAACTCGCAGGGCCTGGATGCGACGCAGCTGCAGTACCGCACGCAGATGGAGGCCAGCTACACCAAGCGCATCCAGGAACTGCTCGAGCCGGTGGTCGGCCGCGAGAACCTGCGCGCCTCGGTCACCGCGGACATCGACTTCTCGCAGAGCGAAGCCACCTCCGAGCAGTTCAAGCCGAACGGCAACCCGGCCGACGCCACGGTGCGCAGCCAGCAGTCGAGCGACGCCGGCGGCAGCGCCGGCAACGTGCCCTCGGGCGTGCCCGGCGCCAGCAGCAACCAGCCGCCGGTGCCCGCCACCGCCCCGATCAACGGCGCCTCGGCTCCGCTGCAGGCGGCCCAGGGCGGCACGATCGGCGCCAACGGCCACCGCGAGACCGTCACCAACTACGAGGTCGACCGCACCGTGCGCGTCACCCGCAACGCCACCGGCCTGGTGCGCCACCTGAACGCGGCCGTCGTCGTCAACCAGAAGGTCAACACCGACGCCAAGGGCAAGACGACCAGCACGCCCCTGTCGCAGGACGAGATGGACAAGCTCACCGCGCTGGTGCAGGAAGCCATCGGCTATGACCAGACGCGCGGCGACTCGGTCAAGGTGATCAACGCGCCGTTCAAGGCCGAGGCGGCGCTGAAGGCCGAGGAGCTGCCGCTGTGGAAGCAGCAGTGGCTGCTGGACCTGCTGCGCGCCGGCGGCGTGCCTGCGGGCCTGACCCTCGTCGCGCTGGCGGTGCTGTTCGGCCTGGTGCGCCCCGCGGTCATGGCCGCGCTCGCGCCCCCAGTGGTCGAGCCCAGGGACGAAGGCCTGAACGCCGTGGTCGACGACGCCAACGAGCTGCCGATGGACGCGCTGCCCGAGCTGCTCGAGGCGCCGCACATGGCCAAGAAGCTCGAGAGCGCGC
>Ga0207695_10011833_pt1 | contig 10526 bp, 10 predicted proteins | sample KBSC54metaG_FD_184354 | JGI IMG/M metagenome (GOLD analysis project Ga0207695, IMG submission 184354) | Corn rhizosphere microbial communities from Kellogg Biological Station, Michigan, USA - KBS C5-4 metaG (SPAdes) (version 2) | ecosystem: Host-associated > Plants > Roots > Rhizosphere > Soil... | reverse complement strand
AAGGTCGACGTGCCAGGCAAGGCCGTATTCAAGCGCGACGCCCACACTTTCGAGTTGTTGCCGTATCAGGAAGAGCCGGGCGGCGAGCTGTTCTTTGTGCTGGCCGACCGCACATCGGGCAAGGAAACCTATGGCGCCGCGCGTTTCCTCTACGCGGCCCTGCCGAAGGACGGCAAGGTGATCCTCGATTTCAATCGTGCCTACAACCCCCCGTGTGCCTTCACCGAATACGCGACCTGTCCGTTGGCACCACCGGAGAATCGGTTGGATGTGGCGGTAACGGCCGGTGAGAAAAAGTACCGCGGCTCGGAGCACTAGGGGCTAGCAACGAGCGAGCAGGAGTGAGCAACGAGCGGTTGCTCTTTTTTCACTCCTCGCCTCTCGTTTCTAAACTTAGCGTCCTTGGAACTCGGCCTTGCGCTTCTCCAGGAACGCCGTGGTCCCCTCGCGCATGTCGTCGGTCGAGAAAGCCAGTGCAAACGCCTGGGTTTCGAACTCAAGTCCTTGATCGATCACGGTCTCGCCGCCTTGCAGAATGGCATCGAGAATGCCGGCGGCGGCCAACGGTGCGGCCGCTGCCAGTTGATCAGCCATGGCATTGACGGTTTCGTCCAGTGCTTCGGGCGCAACGACGCGGTTGACTACGCCCAGTTCATAGGCGCGCTGCGCGCTGATAGGTGAACCGAGCAGGCAGAGCTCCAGTGCCGCGGCACGTCCGGCCAGGCGCAGCAGGCGCTGCGTACCGCCGAAGCCCGGAACCAGGCCGAGATTGATTTCCGGCTGACCGAACCTGGCTTTTTCGCTGGCCACGCGGAGATGGCAGGCCATCGCCAGCTCCATGCCGCCGCCCAGGGCGAAGCCCTGTACGCGCGCGATAACCGGCTTGCCAAGGCGCTCGATGCTGCTCATCAGGCGCTGGCCCGCGCGCGAAAAACCCTGGGCCTCTACCGGTGTGTAACCGTTCATTTCGGAAATATCGGCGCCGGCGACGAATGCCTTCTCGCCTGCACCAGCCAGCACCACGACACGCACGGCATCGTCCTGCGCGGCCTGGGCAAAGGCCAGGGTCAACTCATTGAGCGTCTCGCGATTGAGCGCATTGAGTTTGTCCGGGCGGTTGACGACGATATGGCGCACCGCGCCGCGGTTGCTGATATCCAGGTTGCGATAGGCCATGGCGAGTTATCCGGCAAATAAAACGCAATATTACCAGCGGGAACCTTTGTGGCAGCCTGCTTTCTTATGCTTAGTCCGGGCGCTGGATGCGTACGGGCATGGTAAGGTTTGCAGGTTGCGACGGAGGATGGCATGACACATTGGCGTTGGTTGGCTCTGGGCATGCTTTTGCTGGCAAGTCTGGCGCATGCGCAGAATCGTGCCACCACGCCGGGTCCGGCCCCGGTAAAGCTGGACAAGAGCAAGCTGTCCTATGCGATCGGCTATCAGATCGGTAGCCAGTTCGCCGGCGGCGATCCCGATGTCGATATCGCGACCCTGCAAAAAGCCATCCAGGACGCCTACAACAAGCGGCCTCCTGCGGTGCCGATGCTTGACATGCACCGTCAGTTGCAGGCGCTCGATAGCCAGGCCCACGATCAGGCCGTCACCGAATTCAAACGTATCGCGGCATCGAACGCACGCAAGAGCGCGGACTACCTGGAGCGCAATGCCAAGCAGTCGGGCGTGGTGCAACTGCCTTCGGGCATCCAGTACCAGGTCTTGAAGAAAGGCGACGGTAACGTCAGTCCCGCGGTTACCAGCATGGTCACGGTCAACTACCGGGGCATGCTGATCGACGGCACCGAATTCGACAGCACCTGGGCACGTGGCGCGCCAGTGAGCTTCATGGTCGACAAGGTCATTCGTGGCTGGCAGGACGTGATTCCGCGCATGCACGTGGGCGACCGCTGGAAGGTCGTGATTCCGCCGAATCTTGCCTATGGCGAAGGCGGCGCCTTGCCGCGCATCGGGCCGAACGAAGCCCTGGTATTCGAGATCGAACTGCTCGATATCAAGCAGCCCTGACACGGTGCTGCTCTCGCACCGCAGCGTTTGGTCGGCGCCGACCTGAGCTAATATATGTGGCTCATGTCGAACGATTCCGCCCCGCTCATTACGCCTCCGCTAAGTCCCTGCATTGGTATCTGCCGGCTGGATTTTCGCGGCTACTGTGAAGGTTGCCTGCGCAGTGGCGATGAGATCGCGCGCTGGCGCGGCATGGACGATGCCGAGCGCCTGCGCTACATGCGCGAGATTCTTCCCGCACGGCGGATCGATTGATGGGCCCCACGTGGCCTGAACTGGAAGCGGCATTGCTGCCGCTCTCGCAACCACCGACGGGGCCAGGCTGGAACCACCGCGAGATGGCCGACCTGCTGGGCGAAGGCGAGCGCCGGCCGGCTGCCGTGCTGGTTGGCCTGCGCGAAAGCGTCGAGCCACGATTGATTCTGACCGTGCGTACCGATCACCTGCAGTCGCATGCCGGGCAGGTGGCGTTCCCCGGTGGTAGCATGGACCCGGACGATCAGGATGCCGTGCACACGGCCTTGCGCGAAGCGCAGGAAGAAATCGGTCTCGATCCGGTACTTGTTACGCCCGTTGGGTATCTCGACGCCTTCGAAACCATCAGCGGATTTCGCGTGACGCCGGTCGTAGCGCGCGTGTCCGCCGATGCCCCGCTCTATGCTGCTCCGGATGAGGTGGCGGATATCTTCGAGGTGCCGTTGGCGTTCTTTCTGGAGCCGGCCAACCTGCGGCGCTATACCATGGATTTTCGTGGCCACCCCCGCGCCATGGTGGAGTTCACCCATGGTGGCTACCGTATCTGGGGTGCAACGGCGGCCATGTTATTGAACCTGCTCACGAGGCTTGGTCGCGTATGACTTTGCACACGACATTGATTTCAGTCGACGAACTGGCCGCATTGCCGGCAGAGCGCGTATTGATCGTCGATTGCCGTACGGACCTGGCCGACCGCACGAAAAGTCCGCAAGCTTATCGTGAGGGACACATCCCCGGCGCGGTGTACGCGCACCTGGAAGACGACCTCTCCGATCTGTCGCGCATGTCCGAAGGCCTGGGGCGCCATCCGCTTCCCATGGAGCAAGCGTTCGGTGCGCTGCTGTCGCGTTGGGGCTGGCGATCGGGCATGCAGGTCGTCGCGTATGACGCCGCCGGTGGTGCGCTCGCTGCGGCGCGACTGTGGTGGATGTTGCACCTGGTAGGCATAGGCGATGTCGCGGTACTCGATGGCGGGTACCAGGCGTGGCTGGCTGCCGGTCGACCGATTGAAACCCGTGTGCCGGAGCGCGAAGCATCCGAAGTCTCGGTTCGCTACGACCCCACACAGGTACTTTTCGAATACCGGCCCGACGCCTCTGATGATCTCCTGATCGACGCGCGCGCCACGCCGCGTTTTCGCGGCGATGTCGAACCGCTTGATCCGGTGGCCGGACATGTGCCCGGTGCACGCAATCGCCCATTCGGCGAGAACCTGGATGCGCAGGGGCTTTTCAAGCCGGCGCATGTGCTGCGTGAGGAGTTTCTTGCCTTGCTCGGTAACCATCCTGCGCAGCACATCGTGCATATGTGCGGATCGGGCGTAACGGCGTGCCACAACCTGTTGGCGATGGAGCACGCCGGCCTGCACGGTGCACGCTTGTACGCGCCGTCATGGAGCGGCTGGGTCAGTGACCGCAGCCGCCCGGTCGCCAAAGGCGACTAGCCCTTGTTCTTCAGCCGCGCGACCAGGGCCTGCAAGACCGCCTGAGTCTGTGGGTGGAAGAAGCCATCGATGAATTCGTTCAGCGGCAATGCGTCGACGTCGGCATAGGCCGCGCTAAGGTCGGCACGTGCCGTCGCGCGAGTGGTGAGCATGGCCAGCGATGGCAGCGCCAGCACATCGGTAAGCCAATGCAGCGCACGCGGTACCACTTGCTCGACTGCGGTCAGTTCGTCGACAAAGCCGTAGTTCAGTGCTTGCTCCGAATCGATCATGGCGCCGACCATCAGCAGGCGCTCCGCGCGATAAGCACCTACGACGCGTCGCAAGGCCAGTTGGATGCATTCGGGCACTGACAAGCCTACTTGCACCTCGTTCAAGCCAATGCGGAACGGTCCATGCGCCATGATGCGGTAGTCGCAGAACAGCGAGAGCACCGCACCGCCAGCCGGGCTGTGACCCGTAATGGCCGCGACCACCGGAACCGGCGAACGTGCCAGGCGCGCACAGACGGTAAAGAAGGCATGCCAGTAGGTGCGGATGTCCTCACGCTCGCGGCCAAGCAGCGAAGGCACATCGACCCCCGCGGAAAACATGCCTTGTGCGCCCGACAACACGATGCCGCGCGCGCCGTCGGCCACCGCGCGGTCAAGCGCATCGCGCAAGGCATGCAGCAGTTCGAGATTCAGCGCATTGACCGGAGGCCGCGCGAGATTGATTTCGACGATGGCATCGTGGGCGATAATATTGAGCATGGCGTGGCCTGCAAGCGGAAAAGGGAAGATGTCATTGGCCGACAAAATGAGGCGGGATGCAACAGGCGGTGCAGCAAGTTTTTGTTTCAAACGGGGGCGAAGAAACAAAACCACTTGTGATTCGATGCATTCCCTGAAACGTCATCCCGGCATGCGCCGGAATGACGAGCAGGTAGGGCGAAGGTTTATTACTGCGGCTTGACGTCAGCCGCCCACTGGTAACGCACCGAATATTCCAACGTGGCCTTGCCATGCGCAGGTACTTCGATACGGAATTCCAGAGTGTCCGGCGTCTGCTTGCTGGGCTTGGTCGATGATGAGCTGAGCTTCCATTCGCGCCAGCGGCTTGGATGTTCGCGTACCGTGATCGTGCGCGCACTCTCGCCGGCATTACTCAAGTCGATCTTGAACGATTCGTCCATCGTGCGCCCGGCCTGGTCCACCTTGAATGCCGTGCGCTCGCGTTGCGCCGTGAGATCGAATGCCTGCCCCAATGTAATGGTGGCATCCTGGCCTTTGGCCGTATCGTTGATGCGTCCTTCGCCGATCACCTGGGGTGTGCCGCTACGGTCGGCAGTCAGGACACGTAGGAAACCGGCCGGGAGGCTGTCGAAAGCTTTGATCTGCACCGTGCTTATGACGTTGCTGCTATCGGTCATCAGGTCCGGCGAAATATAGGGCTGCGGAGGGTGCCAGCCTCGATTGCCCAATTCGTAGAGTGCCGTCTGGTCGCAATCGATCGTGCGCGTGGCATAGAGCGGCGATTGCGTCACGCTGCCATCAGGCAGATCGACGTTGCCGGGCAACGTGTAGCTGCGGTAGTCGGCCAGTGTGGCCTGTTCGGGCATGGCGTCCATCGAGGCCATCGGTGCGGGAGCGGCCTTGGCCATCATGTAGGCACGTGGCGCTGAAGGCTTGTTCAAGTTGGGCTCGCCGGCAATCAGCGTCAACTTGAGGCCGTTCCAGTCGCGGCCGCTGCGGTTGGCGATGCTTGCGCGCGATTCAAAGCGCATCTTGCAACTGCTACCAGACTGCAGGGTGCCGATATAGGACGCACGCCAGCCCAGGCCTGAAGTGGGATAGCTGAGTACGGCATCGGTTTTTTCCGCGCGCTCGCTTTGCACGCGCACTTGCAACACGGATCCTGGCGTCATGTCGCCGTCGGCCAGAATGCCGGCGTAGTTGCGGATCAGGGCGGTCCCTTTGGGGCCTTTGACAAGCAGGCCGTTGTTGGCGCTGATCAAGGTGCCACTGACCATCGGGGCGCCGTCGGGGCCCAGAACCGAAATGTTCTTGCCGACAAGGCTGCTGGCAGCGGCGTCCTGACCCTGGCCAAGCAAGAGCCGCTGTGAAATCACCTTTGCGCTACCGACGACCGATAGCGACAAGCCTTCCGTATCCAGAAATTGTGGCAGGCCACCCAGGTTGACATCCTGTACGCCGGCCTTGAGGTCGAGCACGCGCGGTTCGCGCGCAACGGCATAGCCGGACGAGACACTGCCATTGTTGTCGGCGCTGAAAAGCGAACTATCGTCGCTGCGATAAAGCGTCAGCTCGGTGTGGTCGAGCGTGGCGGCAGCGGCCTGGCCGGCAAGGGCGGTGGCGCAGGCAAAGGCAAGCAGGGAGGGAGACAGTCGACGCACGGGCGAACTCCTTTCGTGGGATCGCCGCCGATCTTACCCATATCGTATGAAGCTGCGGCATCCGTGCCGCAAACAGGATCAACCCCCAAGAGGCGTGGTGTGCGTTAGGTCGCGGCCCCGTCGCGAACGACTTGCGGCAGCGGCACGGATTTGCCGGTCTGCGGGTTCATCCAGACCATCACTACATGGCCGTCGCAATAGACACACTCGCCATCATTGGCGTCGACGATCCGATGGCCGATGACCATCGAGGTATTGCCCAGGCGCTGGCTGAACAACTGCACGCGTACCTGTGCCGGCCACGCGATCGGCCGGCGATAGTTGACTTCGCTTGCCGCCATCACGGGCGCGGCCTGCGCATTCATCCACTCGCCCGGCAGCTGCTGCAGCCACTGCAAACGGGCTTCTTCCAGGTAGGTGAGATAGTTGGAGTTGTTGACGTGGTTGAACGCGTCGAGGTCGCGCCAACGGACGCTGATATCCGCCTCGATCAAGGCGGTGACAGTCGCAGCGTCCACGCTTGCAGTGGTCGAACTCATGCTTTCTTTTTCCGTGCCTTGGGCTTTCTGATTTCAAGATGCGATGCGAGGAAGCGACCGGTATGCGAGCTGGGCGTGTCGGCGACTTCTTCGGGCGTGCCGGACACCAGGATGCGCCCGCCACCACCGCCGCCTTCGGGACCCATGTCGACGATCCAGTCGGCGGTCTTGATCACATCGAGGTTGTGTTCGATGACCACGACGGTATTGCCCTGGTCGACCAGCTGATGCAGCACGTCGAGCAACTGCTCGATATCGTGGAAATGCAGGCCGGTGGTCGGCTCATCAAGAATGTACAAGGTGCGGCCGGTGTCGCGCTTGGACAGTTCCTTGGACAACTTGACGCGTTGCGCCTCGCCGCCGGACAACGTGGTCGCGCTCTGGCCGAGCTTGATGTAATCCAGGCCAACCGCACGCAAGGTATCGAGCTTGCGCGCGATGGTCGGCACGTTCTCGAACAGCTTCAAGGCATCTTCCACCGTCATGCCGAGCACGTCGGCGATGGTGTGGCCCTTGTAGAGAATCTCCAGCGTCTCGCGGTTGTAGCGCTTGCCGTGGCAGACGTCGCAAGGCACATAGACGTCGGGCAGAAAGTGCATCTCCACCTTGATCATGCCATCGCCTTCGCAGGCCTCGCAGCGGCCGCCGCGCACATTGAAGCTGAAGCGGCCGGGCGTGTAGCCGCGCGAACGCGCTTCGGGCACCTGCGCAAACATCTCGCGCAGTGGCGTGAACAGGCCGGTATAGGTGGCCGGGTTCGAACGCGGCGTGCGACCGATCGGCGACTGGTCGATATCGACAACCTTGTCGAACAGCTCCAGCCCCTCGATCGATTTGTACGGCGCCGGTTGCGCACTTGAGCCGTTCAATTCGGCGGCGGCCAGGCGGAACAGGGTGTCGTTGACCAGGGTCGACTTGCCCGAACCCGAAACGCCGGTGACGCAGGTAAACAGGCCCGCCGGAATATTCAGGTCCACGTTCTTCAGGTTGTTGCCGCTGGCACCCTTCAGGTGCAGCCATGAGTCCTTGTCGGTCTGTTCGCGGCGCTCCTGCGGCACCTCGATCGCACGCTTGCCGGAGAGGTACTGACCGGTGACCGAGCGCGGCGCGCTGAGAATGTCCTTCATGCTGCCTTGCGCCACGATCTCGCCGCCGTGCACGCCGGCGCCAGGGCCGATATCGAGCACGTGATCGGCGGCGCGAATGGCATCTTCGTCGTGTTCTACCACGATGACCGTATTGCCGAGGTCGCGCAGTCGCGTGAGCGTACCGAGCAGCCGCTCGTTATCGCGCTGATGCAGGCCGATGGAGGGCTCGTCCAGCACGTACATCACGCCGACCAGGCCGGCGCCGATCTGCGATGCCAGGCGAATGCGCTGTGCCTCGCCGCCCGACAAGGTGTCGGCCTGGCGATCAAGCGTGAGGTAGTTGAGGCCGACGTCGTTGAGAAAGGTCAGGCGCTCGCGGATTTCCTTGACGATCTTTACCGCGATTTCGCCACGCCAGCCCGCCAGCTTCAGCCCGTCGAAGAAAACCAGTGTGTCGTCGATCGAGCGCGAGGTCAGCGAGGGCAGGGCATGGTCGGCGACGAACACATTGCGTGCCGAGCGATTCAAGCGCTGGCCGCCGCAGTCGGGGCACGGATGATCGCTGATGTATTTGGCCAGCTCTTCGCGGACTGCGGGCGATTCGGTTTCTTTGTAGCGGCGTTCGAGGTTGGGCAGGATGCCTTCGAACGCATGCTCGCGCGTGACCTTGCCACCACGCTCGGTCAGGTAGCGGAAGGCGATCTTGTCCTTGCCGCTACCGTAAAGTACGGCTTGCTTAATCGTATTGGACAGCTTCTGCCACGGTGTATCGACGTCGAAGCCGTAGTGATTGGCCAGCGACATGATCAACTGGAAATAGTGCGCGTTGCGCCGGTCCCAGCCGCGCACCGCGCCGCCGGAAAGCGGCAGCTCCGGGTGACCGACCACGCGCGCCGGGTCGAAGACCTGGGTCACGCCCAGGCCGTCGCAGGTCGGGCAGGCGCCGATCGGCGAGTTGAACGAGAACAGGCGCGGTTCCAGTTCGGGCAGCGAGTAATCGCACACCGGGCACGAATAGCGCGACGACAACAGTTGTTCCGATGCCTTGGGGTCGTCCATGTCCGCCAGGATCACCAGGCCATCGCCCAGTCGCAGCGCAGTCTCGAACGATTCGGCCAGACGCTGCTTGATGTCCTCACGTGGACGAAAGCGGTCGATCACCGCTTCGATGGTGTGTTTCTGGCGCAACGTCAGCGGCGGCACCGCATCGAGATCGAATACCGTGCCGTCCACGCGTGCGCGCACGAAACCCTGCGCACGCAATTGCTCGAACACCTGCACATGTTCGCCCTTGCGCTCGCGGATCACCGGGGCCAGCAGCATGAAGCGCTTTTCCGGGTCGAGCGCGAGGGTGGCATCGACCATCTGGCTGACTGTCTGGGCTTCCAGCGGGATGCCGTGGTCGGGGCAGCGCGGGGTGCCCACGCGTGCATACAGCAGGCGCAGGTAGTCGTAGACCTCGGTAATCGTACCGACGGTCGAGCGCGGGTTGTGCGAGGTGGACTTCTGCTCGATCGAGATCGCCGGGGACAGGCCTTCGATGTGATCGACGTCCGGCTTTTCCATCATCGAGAGGAATTGCCGTGCGTAGGCCGACAGCGATTCGACGTAGCGACGCTGCCCTTCGGCATAAATAGTATCGAACGCCAGCGACGACTTGCCCGAGCCGGAAAGCCCGGTAATGACGATCAGCTTGTCACGAGGCAGGTCAAGGTCGATGTTCTTCAGATTGTGCGTGCGCGCGCCGCGTATGCGGATCGTATCCATAGCACCTGGGGTGTCGGGGGTTAGGAAAACTGTACTATACCAAACCGCTCAGGTTACTTATTGCGGTGTGGTGGTGTTCCGAGGGGGTTGTGGCTTAATACCGGCTGCGGCCACGACAGGGCCGTCGGCAGGTCCCTTAAGGTGGGGCTGAAATACGAATATTCGAGGGATTGTGATGAAAAAGAGCGTATGGCTGAGTCTGGGCGCGGGTTTGGCGCTGACCTTGACCGCTGGGCAGGCGCTGGCCGCCCAGGCGAGCGAGGCCAAGGTCCGTGAACTGATGGATGCGGTGGGCGTCGGCAAGATGCTGTCGCAGATGAACGGCCAGATGGCCGGCGTGATGCAGCAGGCGCTGCCCTGCGTACCAGGCACCTACTGGCAGGGCTTCATCGATGCCAATGGCACCCAGCAGCTGATCGGCCGTATGGTGCCGATCTACCAGCGCCATTTCACCGCCGAGGACGTCGACGGCCTGTTGAAGTTCTATCGCTCCCCGCTGGGCCAGAAAGTGATCACGGAGATGCCGGCCACTATGGCCGAGGGCATGCAGATCGGCCAGCAATGGGGCCAGGAGCGCGGTCGGCAGATGATTGCCGAGCTGCAGCAAAAGGGCACTTTGGACGCCCAGGGCCGTTGCCCGGCCTCGCCAGCGACGGCTCCGGCAGCCCAGCCGGCACCGGCCAAGGGCAAGGGGAAGAAGTGATTTTGGGTAAAGTCGGCCGCGATGCGGCCTGAGAAGGGTAAAGCCGGCTGCTGCGCAGCCGGGGTAAGGGGAGGGGCCGACAACGCTTGTCCTCTTCCCCTTTACTCTTTACAGCCGGGCAGCGGCGGTTTTACTTCTCCAGCTGGTCAACAATTGACCAGCCTCCCTTCCCCCCGATATACTCCGCAGTTCGCCAAGCCCAAAAGGCTCTGAGCGAAACCCAAGAGAATAACGACAGAAGGGATAATCCCATGAGTTATGCAGTCATCAAGACCGGTGGCAAGCAGTACCGCGTTCAGCAGGGCGATGT
>Ga0207695_10011828_pt1 | contig 10529 bp, 13 predicted proteins | sample KBSC54metaG_FD_184354 | JGI IMG/M metagenome (GOLD analysis project Ga0207695, IMG submission 184354) | Corn rhizosphere microbial communities from Kellogg Biological Station, Michigan, USA - KBS C5-4 metaG (SPAdes) (version 2) | ecosystem: Host-associated > Plants > Roots > Rhizosphere > Soil... | reverse complement strand
CGAAAGAATCTTTGCGTAGTGAAATACAATCTTTCGTGCTTCAAATGACGACTTTGTCCGTGATAGAAGAAAAAGCTTTGCTTCTTGGATAAACTGTTCATATTCGGCATCGAGGTTTTGCCAGTCCCATTCAAATAACTGAGCAATGCGGGCATGCACTGCCGCGGTTAGCTTACCTGTAGAAAACCGAGTAATGTCATTCTGGCTTTTTGTATCTTGAATATATTCATTGATTGCTTCAGCGTGTGACCAAGGGGAAAGCCAAAGTGAGTTATGAATTCGCCCGTATCCAAGAGAAACCAACAGATTCCGCAGATCATCCCGACGCTTTCGATCACGCTCAGGGATATTATAAATTATCTGTTCCCAGGACTCGTCCCAAGTACGGTCTGTTACTTGCTTGATCGCTCCCAAGTGATCAGTAACGTACTGCTGGCCAGCAGGTGTTGTTTGATACAGTCGCCGGTTTCTGCCTGCCCCTCGTTTAACCCAGCCCTTCGAGATCAGACGGCCCAAGGTAGATGAAAGGGTCTGCTTTGACCGACCGCTAAGTGCTTGGCCAATCATTTCAAGTGATCGGGATTGTTCGTCGTCGAGCAGTACGAGTAACTCATCTATGATCGTCATTGAAGTCATGAATTGACTCTACTTGCCAATAAGACGGACGTCAAGAATTTGACTAGTTTACTCGGTCCAGCGAGCGTTATCGAAGGTCCATTGCAACAGTCTGTTTACTTCGCGAGCACTGGCGTCATTTGACTCTTCATCGGTATGTAAAACAACAGCAATGAGTAAATGACCATTGTTTTGAGCACCGGCAACGAGTGTGTGACCGGCATCGGGAGTAAATCCAGTTTTGCCACCAAGATCTATAGATAAATAGAGTGGCTGATCGGTTTGAATAAGTCGATTTGAGTTTTGCAAATGATGCGAGATTCCCTGATCAGATGTCACCGTAGTTTCGGTCGTAGCAATAATGTGACGAAAATCCTCAAAGGTAAGTGCGTACCGAAACATGGTCGCAAGATCAAATGCTGACGAATGACCACTGTCCTCAAGGCCAGCCGGATCTAAGAATTCAGTATCGGCTAAGTCTAGTTTTTTTGCCATTGCGTTCATTTGAGCGACGAACGATGGTATGCCGCCTGCGTGTTCTGCAAGTGCGTAGATTGCATCATTACCACTAACCAATAAAGCGCCAGTCAGTAAGTCTCGCGCCGTTAAAGTCTCGCCTTCTTGTAGTCCCATTACAGAACCGATTTGATTTGCGGCTGCTTCGCTAACCGTAACTGAGTTATTTAAGTTTTGCCCGGACGAGAGCAAAACGATCGTGCTCATGACTTTCGTCGTACTCGCGATTGGCAACGAATCATGGGACTGCTTTCCAATAACAATTTCACCAGTCGCTCCATCGATCACAACAGCCGCTGAGGCATTGGGCAGCGGCGGCTGGTCACTCGTGGTCAACTGGGGAGGTAGTACAGGGTGGCGAACCTCCTGAAGGCCCGTAGCTGCTCCGAGTACTGAGCCAGATTGACTTGACTGCGTCTTTGATAATCGTGGTAGCTGAAACACAAGCACCGCGACCAAAATCGCCACTAGTCCAATCCCCCCTTGCCAAAACCGTCGCTGCATTAATTACGCTTTCGGTGACGGTCGTAAGGAAATGTGAGCATCTACCAACGATCGCTCTGGCAATGGTGTTGGCGCACCGGTCATTGGTTCGCGTGCATCGCCTGTTTTTGGAAATGCCATCACCTCGCGAATATTCTTTTCGCCAGCCAAAATAGCCACAATTCGATCGAGTCCCCATGCAATCCCACCATGAGGTGGAGCTCCATACGTGAACGCATCGAGCATGTGGCCAAATTTTTCTTGAATAGTTTTATCGTCTAAACCCATAACTTCAAAGGTTGCCCTGAGTGATTCCGAAGTGTGGTTTCGAATACTTCCGCCAGCAACCTCAAATCCATTGAGTACAATATCGTACTGGGTAGTTAGAATATCAGCGATATCCTTCTTTTCTTCTAGTAATACTTTGTGCTTAGGTAGTGGAGCAGAGAATGGGTTATGAGTGAATGTCCAACCACCAGACGTTGGATCCTTTTCAAAAAATGGGAAGTCGATCACCCAGCAAAATGCAAGGAGATTCGGATCTTCAACATTCTCTCGGAGATCTGGACGATCGGTACCGTACTTTTCCATTGCTTCTTTATAGGTAATTCGAGGAAATGGCACTGATTGTATCCGTTTTTCCGGAGCAACGATGGAGATTAATTTAACCATAAGATCTTCATTAATAGCCATAACATCTTCTTGCTCAACAAAACTCATCTCGAGGTCGAGCTGCGTAAATTCTGGCTGTCGATCACCGCGCTGATCCTCGTCTCTAAAACATCGAGCAATTTGATAATACCGATCAAGGCCGCCAAGCATTAAGAGCTGTTTAAATTGTTGTGGTGATTGAGGCAGCGCATAGAAAGTCCCGGCATGGAGACGACTTGGGACGATAAATTCACGCGCACCTTCTGGAGTTCCCTTTGTGAGATATGGAGTCTCTACTTCAACAAAATCACGTTCGTTAAGATAACGTCGAATCTCGGAAATAACCGTATGCCGCAAAACCAAGTTGTTCGTCATGCGCTCAGTCCTAAGATCAAGGTAGCGGTATTTGAGGCGAAGCTCTTCATCGACCAACTTTGTATCTTTTTCAATCTCAAATGGCGGCGTAATTGCGCTACTTAGAATTTCTATCTGGGCTGCCTGAAGTTCAACAGTTCCTGTCAAAATATCGGGATTAATAAGTCGCTCTGGCCGACGAGTCACCTTGCCGGTAATTTTTACGACACATTCGCTCCGTACGTCGTTTAATGGACCAGTAGCACTATCGCTAGCTACAACCTGTAGTAATCCCCAGCGATCGCGAAGATCAAAAAATACAATCTTGCCATGGTCGCGGCGGCGATGTATCCACCCCGATACCGCGATCTCTTCATCGACATGATCCGTAACTTGTTTTGTGGTTATGCGCATAATTCCCCTATCGTCGAATGGCTTGAAAACTTTGTTCTACGAGCGTTACGACCATGTCGTGAAGTGTATCGACTTCTGCATCGGTCAACGTTCTCGATTGGTCTGAGTAGCGAATGTGGAATGCCAGACTCTTTTTCCCGATGCCGAATTTATCAGACATAAACTCATCGAAAAGCTGAACTGACTCGATCGATTCAGTCGCAGTTCGAATAACTGACGCAACCTCATCAGCAGGTACAACCGCAGGCAGAATAATTGAAAGGTCACGAGTTACTGCTGGGAATTTTGACACTGATTGATAGCGCACAGATTCGGTTGGCACTTGATAGGCCCGTGGAATCCTACGCGCGGATTGAAGGTCGGACAACTTCCATTCGATGAACGCCGCATGCGCTTTTCGAATTTTCAGCTGGTCCTTTGTCGATTGGTCAGCTGCATGGATTGTTGCGGCTGCGCGAACTATGCCAGAATCAAGCCCGATTGCGTCAGCAAACCGCACAAGCCATTCTTCGAGTTGGTTCTGTGATCCAACGAGTGCGATACCGAGACGAACCTCTTCGTCGGTTCGGGTAAAGACGTGACCAATTTCGAAAATCTGAATAGGATCGACTGATGGGTTTCTGGCTGCAATATCAGCAAGATTTGGAATGAGTGAGGGGCGAAGGAAGGTCAGCTCTGGGTTCACTGCATTCGTCAGTTCACCCACAATTGGTAGCGTGAATGCGTCGAGTGCCCGACGACTGACAAATGAGTAGGTCAGCACTTCGATCATGCCTATGTCGACTAGCCGATCTTTCAAACCCTCGCTCCATTCAAGTAGCGACCTTGGTTGCTCTTGGTCTGCTAAAGGAGGAAGTGGGTTACTCGGGAGCGCATCATTCAAGCCGACAAATCGACCGATTTCCTCGGTAAGATCTTGCCAGATAGCAAGGTCGTATCGCCAACGCGGCGGCGTAACCGTGAGCGTGACTTTATTGGGTGTCACTTGGCAGCCGATTCGTTCGAGTGACTGTATTGCTGTCTCAGAATCAACTGCAGTACCAAGCAAATTATTGCTTTTTTCGAGATCAAGCTTGACGCCTGGTTGATCAGGCAGTGACTGTGAAGCGCTGACGCTACTGATTGCGGCTCCGCCGCCGAACTCAGATTTTTTCAACATTCGAATTGCTTCATTCAACACCGATCGAGCAATTTCTGGATCAACGCCGCGTTCGTAGCGAATAGCTGCCTGAGTACGAAGCCCAAGTCGATTCGTCGTTTCGCGTATGGCGTCACGATCAAAAACCGCTGCTTGTAACAGAATTCGATTCGTCTTTGGACTGATTTCTGAGTTCTGGGCGCCCATTACACCAGGTAAATCAATGATACTTTCTCGATCTTCAGCGACAAGAACACCGGCAGCCAGCAGTCGCTCTACCCCATCTAACGTCGTTATTGATTCATTCGCCTTGGCAGATCGAAGAGTCATCGTGTCGCCAAGAATTGCGTCAAAATCGAACGCGTGGAGTGGCTGACCGTAGAGATCCATGAGGTAGTTCGTAAGATCAACAATGGCATTAATCGGTCGCCAACCAAGCGCTGTGACGGCGTTCGCTAACCAGCGTGGGCTTTCACCAACCGTTAGCCCTTCAAAAATAACTGCTTCGTAAGTAGGTACTCGTTCTTGTTGAGTAACATGAACGGAGAATGAGTGAGCCTTCGGCAAAGCATCGTAAAGTGCAGTGTTTTGGAATCGTAAAGCGGCACCACCAGTAGAGCGGTTTCGATAAGTCCAGGCGCGGAGTTCCCGAGCTAAACCAAGGGCCGACATGGCGTCACCCCGGTTCGGCGTAAACGTACACTCAAGCACCTCTTGATCGATAACTTCTGACTCGAACCCAAGTTGGGTTAAGGTGTCGGCAATTCGTTCCACGGACCACGTTTTGAGCTGGGGTTCAAAATCAACTAAAGCTTTTCGCAATACCTTCATACTTGTCCTTCGTTCTGGCTTGTCGCACCAGCGAACTGTTCAAGAAATCGTAGGTTTCCGTTGTACAATAATCGAATATCTTCGATGCCGTACCGCAACATGACTAGTCGATCGATACCCATGCCAAACGCGAACCCCTGGTACCGCTCTGGATTGACGCCCATATTTTTGAGTACTCCGGGGTGGATCATGCCAGCCCCACCAATCTCGAGCCAACGGTCGCCGAGTTTCGCATAGACTTCGAGACCGGGTTCGACGAATGGAAAGTAACTTGGAACAAACCGAAGTTCGGTATCTGCTCCATAGATTCCCTGCAAAAATTGAAGGAGCGTTCCTTTGAGATTGGCGAGCGTCACATGTTCGTCGATTGCCACACCTTCAAGATTCATAAACATAATTTCATGTGTCGCATCGGTGGCTTCATTTCGAAACGCACGACCCGGAACAATAAACCGAACTGGTGGCTTTTTCCCGACCATCGCTGGAATTTGATAAGCCGATGTGTGGGTTCGTGGTAATCGACCGTCTTTCAGCCAGAACGTGTCTTGCATGCTTCGGGCTGGATGATTTCGGGGAATAAGAAGTTCGTCAAAATTGTGCGCTTCGGTGGTAATTTCTGGACTATCAAGCACGGTGAAACCCATTGCCGAAAAACCGTCAATTGCCTGCCGGAGAAAGAGTGTTAGCGGATGAAGGGCGCCGCGATAAATCACGCAGTGGCCTTTCGGGCTCCAAGGTAGAGTTCAATCACGGCCGCCAAAAGCACTATGAACACAATATCGATTGCTACCATGACCCGCAAAAGCTGCAGTAGCAAGAGTGCCACAACCGTTGCGCCAGCAATAATTCCTTGGCGTAGTGACGTGCGCAGAATGTATGGATAGCCAGTGGTCAGTTCATTTTTTCGACGAAGTGTGTAGCCGAGCCAAGCGACGAAACCGGCGGTGATAAAAAAGAGACTTAAGAATACTGCCGAAAGCGTTAATCCATCGTTGTACGCCGCAGGTTGGGTGCTAACGATAATCGCCAAGATACCGACCGACAATCCACTGATCCAACGGAGTGATCGATATAGATCTTCGAGCCGCTTGGTCACGACTGCTCCAGAATCGATTCTATCCGAATGCTTTCAGATTGACCTTCGTCATACCGGACAATCAGATTTGGAAAATATCGTAATGAAAGTTGCGGCCGAAGCAGCGCTCGCCAACGTGGAAGCTGGGCAGTTACTCGCGCCACCACCGCCGCTGGCGCAACAGATTCAGCGGCCGTCACCCAGACTATTCCTGATTTCAGATCGGGCGTGAGTGTTACGCGAATAATACTCAAAAGTGGCAACTCGCCTGAAAGCTGAGGAATTGCCAAACGCGCGAGCTGTTCTGCAAGTTGCTGTTCGACCTGAATTCGACGTGACGGGTTCTTGGTGGTTCGCTTCATCGTGATCACTATATCAGGAGTAGAACGCTGCTTCAAACCGTGGACAAGGTGCTGAAAATCTGCCAGAATTCGAGCCGACTCTCGCACATTAAAATTTGGAGCAGTCACGTGACGTTACGAATTGTATTTATAGTAGTTTTTATGTTGCTCGGCAGCGCTTGCTCGGCACATGCCCAGGATATGTATCCCCTTACTACTGCTCACACATACCACGAGTATGTTGTCTATCACTTTCAACAATCGGCACCCGAAACGGACAGTCATCAACCAAAACACGCCTCGGAATACGCTTACTATCCCTCCGCACGACTAACTGCAGAATTCGACGAGCTCCCTTATACCGAACATCTCGCTTTCGTCGCGAGAAAACTGATAGTGATTAGTTCTGATCGTTCGAAAACTGCGGTATTCCAAATAGATCAGCGACTTCGTTTCGTAATGGTCGAGATTGATGAAGGATCCGAACCTCGGCGCGGACTTCTTGGTCTTTGCGCCGACATTACGCCAACCGACAAACCTGTGACAGTTTCCGTCGCTCTTTCTAGTCGGATCGATCGGCCAGTTGATCGAACCGAACCATATTTATTTCTTGAACTTCACTTGTCGTACTAACAAACAAACCCATCGATACTATCGATGGGTATTTTGTATGAAAAGTACGATGATCAGAACAGCAAACGCAGCGTTCGATACAAGCCAAAAGCAACTTCCGCCGCTGGTTGGACTGGCGTGAGAATTTTTGCCGTCTGCCATGTTCCTCCTCGCTTATCTTTGGCTGCTTAGAACAAACATACCCCGCAATTGCGGGGTATGTCACTAACGCTTGGCCCATTGCGGCGCACGACGCGCTCGCTTGAGACCTGGTTTCTTTCGTTCTTTCTCGCGTGAATCTCGGGTCAGATAGCCATTATCTCGGAGTGCCTTGCGAAGTTCTGGGTTGAAGGTAGCAATTGCTCGGGCGATGCCGTGACGAATCGCGCCTTGTTGACCTTCGGTGCCGCCACCGGCAACTCGGATTGAGAGATCAACTTTTCCCGTCAGTTCCGACAATCGCAGCGGAGCAAGCGTGGCATCATCGAGCGTAAGGTTTGGCTTGCCATTCACGCTGATTGCCCCTTTGCCTGGCGTCAGAAACACTCGAGCCACTGCACGCTTTCGGCGACCAGTTCCTGGGGTGTATGGTGTCGTGCTCATAGCGCTTCTCCTCGGAGGATCGTCAACTGTTTCATTCGGGGCGTCTGCAGTCGGTTTTTTGGCAACATACCACGAACAGCGTGACGAAGAATGTGGGTTGGATCAAGCACCATTTGCTCTTTGTAAGAGCGCTCACGCAAACCACCTGGGTATCCAGTGTGTCGGCGATAGACTTTTTGCTCTGATTTCCGACCGGTGACCACAACATATTGTGCATTCACAACCGTAATTGGTCGTGTAATGACACTCGTTGGATCAAACGATGGTAAATCCTTACCGATTAACTTTGCAGCAATTTCTGTTGCAAGACGACCAAGGATTTTTCCCTTAGCGTCGATGGTTTCGACCGGAAGATTTGGAATAGGTGCGGTACTGAGGGCCATTACTTCTCCTGCGTTGATGGTTTCTTCGTCACTTTTGACTTACTCGGCGCTTCAGCAGCAACGGCTGGGGCGGTTTCTCGATCAGTAAATGAGAGCACTACTTGCTCCGCAGCGTCGCCAAGTCGGCGACCAATTTTTCGCACTCGAGTGTACCCACCAGCTCGTTTTTCAAATCGAGCAGCTAACACATTCGCAAGCTTTTTTGCGGCTAGTTCGTCGCTCGTTTTGGCGAGCAGAATGCGATAGCTGGCAACGCGACGACCGGCGTCGGTTTCGGCCTGCATTTGCTTGGCGCGGGTAATCAGCTTTTCAACATGCATGCGAGCAGCACGAGCTTTGGCTGGCGTGGTGGTAATTGATTCAAACAAAATTAGACTGGTGGCCAAATTGCGCACCACGGCGACTCGTTTACCAACTTTTCGTGACAGTTTAACGAGTTTCATCAGTCGTATCCTTCGCCTTCTTCGACGCACGCTTGGCTGGCTTCTTTGCTCCCGACACATCGCTGGTTGCACTGACCGCTGGCAAAGCACCAATTTCAACGGTCTGACCAACAAAGCCAGCTAAAATCGCCAAGTGTTCCATTAACATCATGTTGGCCTGAGCAAACGCATCGCGTGGATGAATCGTGCCGTCGGTCGTCAGTTCCATGGTTAGCTTGTCGAAGTTCGTCATCCCGCCAACACGAGTGTTGTCTACCTGGTAGTGAAACTTCTTGATCGGCGTAAAGATTGAGTCAACCGCAATCGTACCAAGTGGTCGATCTTCGGATGGCTTACGTTCTGCTGGCACATAGCCTCGACCGCGTTCAATCACAATTTCAATCCCGAGTTTTGCACCTTCACCCAAGGTTGCAAGGTAGTGATTTGGATCAGCGAATTCGACATCGCTCGAAGCAGTGAAATCAGCAGCAGTTACTTGCTTTGGTCCCTTGACTGAAAGTTTGACCGTCGCAGTGGTAGCCTGTGGATCGGTCAGGCGAACGCGCAGCGCCTTGAGGTTAATAATAAGGTCAACAACGTCTTCTTTCATACCCTTGAGCGTGGCAAATTCATGCGTTACGCCATCAATTCGTACGAACGAAACTGCTGAACCTTCGAGTGAAGACAGCAGAATGCGACGGAGCGAGTTGCCAACCGTCATACCGTAACCCGGAGACAACGGTTCAATGACGAACGTTGAAACGTTCGGCGCTTCCGCGGTTTCGGTTACCTTCATGAGTTCTGTTTCTGGTAGTTGTGCCATATCGTTCCTTTCGAGGGCTTACCGTGAGTAGAACTCAACGATGAGCTGTTCATTCACGTCGAGCGGAATTTGTTCTCGAGTTGGCATGCTCTTGAGCGTACCACCCCGAACTGTTTTGGATTTTTCAAGCCAGGCTGGAGTTTCGCCTTCACCCAACTCAACATTTTCAAGCATAACTTCGATCGTGTCGCCAGGCTTGACGGCTTGTGATGGAATGCTGGCGCGGGTGCCATTCAAGCGAACGTGGCCATGATTTACCATCTGCCGTGCCTGTGGCCGGGTTTTACCGTAGCCAAGACGAAAGACCACGTTGTCGAGCCGAGTTTCCAAAAGCATGAGCAACGTTTCGCCGGTTGAGGTTGGCGTTTTTGATGCCATAGCGAAGTAGCGGCGGAATTGACGTTCGCGTAGTCCGTACTGGCGCTTTGCCGACTGCTTTTCAGCCAACTGCTGTCCGTATTCAGACTGACGACGCTGACGCTTTCGGCCAGTACCGCGACCGGTTCCCTTTGACTGAGCTTGGGCACCAGGAGCAGCTTGAGCGTCGCGACGACCGCCAACTGAGGCAGCGCGCGTAAGTGGTTGTGATGATACGTCGGCCATGATTAAACTCTCCGCGGCTTCTTAGGACGGGTGCCGTTATGTGGCAATGGCGTAACGTCTTGGATGTGCGTAACGGTTAAGCCCGAGTTACCGAGCCAGCGAACCGCTTGTTCACGACCACTGCCGACACCGCTGACAAAGACGTCAACAGATTCGAGACCGCGCGTTTTTGCCTTCTCAACAGCAGATTTCATTGCAACTTGGGCAGCGTACGGGGTTGATTTTCGCGCACCCTTGAATCCCTGAGCACCGGCCGAAGACCACGAAATTACGCCGCCTTGGGCGTCGGTAACTGAGATGATGGTGTTGTTGAAGGTGGATTGCACAAAGATGTGCCCGGTTTTCACCGGCTCCTTCTTCTTCGACTGTTTTGTGCTTGACGTTGCCATGATTAAACCCCGTTTAGATCGTTAGAACTTGCGACTGGATCACGATCATGTTTTCTGACCGGTTGGCTTGCGACCGCTGCCGACCGTTTTGCGCTTGCCCTTACGGGTTCGAGCGTTTGTTTTCGTTCGCTGTCCCCGAACTGGCAGGTTATGCATGTGACGAAGCCCGCGGTACGATCCGGTTTCTTTCAACCGGCGAACGTTCTGGGTAATGGCCAGGCGAAGATCGCCTTCTACCTTCATGGTGTCGACTACGACACGAATCCGGTCGAGTTC
>Ga0207695_10011827_pt1 | contig 10530 bp, 8 predicted proteins | sample KBSC54metaG_FD_184354 | JGI IMG/M metagenome (GOLD analysis project Ga0207695, IMG submission 184354) | Corn rhizosphere microbial communities from Kellogg Biological Station, Michigan, USA - KBS C5-4 metaG (SPAdes) (version 2) | ecosystem: Host-associated > Plants > Roots > Rhizosphere > Soil... | reverse complement strand
TGCATCGAAGCGTTGCGGCAAATTGCAATTGAATAGAAATTTGCCGGCTAAAAGCCCAGCGGAGATGCCGCTCCGCACGCGGCACGCTTGCTGCTCGTCTCACCTTTCATGATGGATTTGGTCTTCATCGGTGCAACCGGCGCTTTCTTCGTAATCGCGGTCATCTATGTGTGGGGATGCGTCCGCTTGTGAGTACCTGGGAGTTGGTAATGGGAGCGATCATGGCAGTGGGGCTAACCGCATACCTGGTGTACGCGATGCTGCGTCCCGAGAAGTTTTAGGAGGGCGCAACGGTGGGCAACGCGATAATCCAGGTGGGGATCTTCAGTGCGCTGGTCATCGCGATCAGCGTGCCGCTCGGGCTTTACATGGCGCGAGTGTTCGCGGGCGAGCACACCATGCTCGATCCGGTTATGCGGCCGATCGAGCGAATGGTCTATCGGCTCTGCGGAGTGCATCCGAACGACGAGGAGACCTGGGTCGAATACGCAGTCTCGATGCTGTTGTTCAGCATGATTGGGATGCTGGTGCTGTATGCGATGGAGCGCCTGCAGTATTTCCTGCCGCTGAATCCGCAGCGATTCGGCGCGGTGGCGCCCGACCTCGCTTTCAATACCGCGGCGAGCTTCACCACCAATACGAACTGGCAGGCGTATGGCGGCGAATCGACCATGAGCTACTTCACGCAGATGGCCGGGCTCGCCTTCCATAATTTCGTTTCGGCGGCGGCGGGAATCGCGGTGGCGATGGCGGTGATTCGCGGCTTCGTGCGGCGCAGCGCCAAGACCATCGGGAATTTCTGGGTCGATCTGACGCGTGCGATCCTGTGGGTGCTGCTGCCGATCAGCATAATTGGTGCGTTGGTGCTGGTATGGCAAGGAGTGCCACAGAACTTCAGCCCGTACACCCACGTGAAGACCGTCGAAGGGGCGAACCAGGTGATCGCGCAGGGACCGGTCGCCTCGCAGGAGGTGATCAAGGAGCTGGGCACCAACGGCGGCGGCTTCTTCAACGCCAACTCGGCGCATCCGTATGAGAATCCGACGCCGTTGTCGAATCTGCTCGAGATGCTCGCGATCTTCGCGATCGGCGGCGCGCTGACGCATACGTTTGGCAAGATGGCGGGCGATCGGCGTCAGGGCTGGGCGTTGTTCGCCGCGATGGGCTTGCTGTTTCTGGTTGGTGCGGCCTGCGCGATGACGGCCGAGCAACGCGGCAATCCGCAGTTCGCGGCGATGGGCATCAACCAGGCCGCGAGCGCGACGCAGAGCGGCGGCAACATGGAAGGCAAGGAGACCCGGTTCGGCATCGTCAACTCGGCGCTGTGGGCGACCGTCACGACCGACACCTCGTGCGGCGCGGTCAACGCGATGCACGACAGCTTCACGCCGCTCGGCGGTCTGATTCCACTGCTCAATATGCAAATCGGCGAAATCATTTTCGGCGGGGTCGGCTCGGGGCTTTACGGCATGCTCGTGATGGCGGTGCTGGCGGTGTTCATCGCGGGCCTGATGGTCGGGCGAACGCCGGAATATCTCGGCAAGAAAATCGAAGCGCGCGAGATGAAGCTGGCGATGCTCTTCATCCTGATTTTCCCCACGGCGATCCTGTTGCAGGCCGGCGTTGCGGTGGTCACCAAGGCCGGGCTGGCCGGGATCAGTAACCCGGGGCCGCATGGCTTTTCGCAGATCCTGTACGCATACACCGAGGCCTCCGCCAACAATGGATCGGCCTTCGGCGGACTCAACGCGAACACGCCCTTTTACAACGTGACGCTCGCGGTCGTGATGTTGTTCGGACGCTTCATGATGAAGGTGCCCGTGCTGGCGCTGGCCGGATCGCTCGCGGCGAAGCGTGTCGTTCCGCCGAGTGCGGGGACCTTTCCGACCACCGGCGTGGTCTTCGTGCTGCTGCTGGTGGGCGTGATTCTGATCGTTGCGGCGCTGACCTTTTTCCCCGCCGACGCGCTGGGCCCAATTGTCGAGCACCTGGCGATGATGCAGGGCAAGCTGTTTTGAGGACAGGAGAAAATTCCGATGGCTGACCGTAAGGCGACCGCGCTCTGGAACAACGAGATCGTCAAGGGTGCGCTGGTCGATTCGATGCGCAAGTTCGATCCGCGCATCCAGGCACGCAATCCCGTAATGTTCGTGGTCGAGGTGACTGCACTGGCGGTCACGATCATCCTCATCAACAACATCCTCAGCGGGCATACGACGCTGGCCGGATTCGAATTGCAAATCGCGCTGTGGCTGTGGTTCACGGTCGGCTTCGCGAATTTCGCCGAAGCGATGGCCGAAGGGCGCGGCAAGGCGCAGGCCGACAATTTGCGCAAAACACGCACGCAGACGCAGGCGCGGCAGATCAAGCAGGGGCAGGAGATCCTGGTGCCCGCGACCTCGCTGCGTCGCGACGACGTCGTGATGGTCAAGGCGGGCGAAGTGATCCCGGGTGACGGCGAAGTGATCGAGGGTGTGGCCGCCGTCAACGAGGCCGCGATCACCGGCGAATCAGCGCCGGTCATCCGCGAAAGCGGCGGCGATCGCAGCGCGGTCACCGGCGGCACCACCGTGATCTCGGACTGGATCAAGGTGCGCATCACGGCGAATCCCGGCGAGACATTCCTCGATCGCATGATCTCGCTGGTCGAAGGCGCGCAGCGGCAAAAGACGCCTAACGAAATCGCGCTCAGTATCCTGCTCGCCGGCCTGACGATCATCTTCATGCTGGTCTGCGTCAGCCTCTATCCGTTCGCGCTCTATGGCGGCACCACGCTGACGCTGCCGGTGCTGGTGGCGCTGCTGGTTTGCCTGATTCCGACGACCATCGGCGGCCTGCTCTCGGCGATCGGTATCGCCGGGATGGATCGGCTGGTGCAGCACAACGTGCTCGCGATGTCGGGGCGCGCGGTTGAGGCGGCCGGCGACGTCGATACGTTGCTGCTCGACAAGACCGGCACGATCACGCTCGGCAACCGGATGGCGACGGAATTTCTGCCCGTGCTCGACGTGCGCGTGGAGGACCTGGCCGACGCCGCGCAACTCGCGTCGCTCGCGGACGAAACGCCCGAAGGGCGCTCGATCGTGGTGCTGGCGAAGCGCGGGTACAACTTGCGCGGGCGCGAATTGGCGGACACCGATGCGCGGTTCATCCCGTTCACGGCGCAGACCCGCATGAGCGGCGTCGATATCGGCAAGCGAAGGATTCGCAAGGGCGCCGCGGACCAGACGGTGAAGTTTGCGCGGGACCATGGCGGCACGACGCCGGCGGAACTCGCGGGCATCGTCGAGCGCATCGCAAAGAGTGGCGGCACTCCGCTGGTGGTGGTGGACGGCGCGCGGGTGCTCGGCGTCATCCATTTGAAGGACATCATCAAGGAAGGCATCAAGGAGCGTTTTGCGCGGCTGCGTGCGATGGGCCTGCGCACGGTAATGATCACCGGCGACAATCCGCTGACCGCGGCGGCGATCGCGTACGAAGCGGGGGTCGATGATTTCCGCGCCGAGGCGACGCCGGAGACCAAGCTCGCCTTGATTCGCGAGGAGCAGGCGCAGGGCAAGCTGGTCGCGATGATCGGTGACGGCACCAACGACGCGCCGGCGCTCGCGCAGGCCGACGTCGGAATCGCGATGAACGCCGGCACGCAGGCCGCGCGTGAAGCCGGCAACATGGTCGATCTCGATTCCAATCCGACCAAGATCATGGAGGTGGTGGAGATCGGCAAACAATTGCTGATCACCCGCGGCGCGCTGACGACTTTTTCGATCGCCAACGATGTCGCCAAGTATTTCGCGATTATCCCGGCGATGTTCGTCGTCGGTTACCCGGAGCTGCAGTCGCTCAACGTGATGCATCTGGCGACGCCGCAGAGCGCGATTCTGTCGGCGGTCATCTTCAACGCGTTGATCATCATCGCGCTGATTCCGCTGGCGCTGCGCGGCGTGCAGTACCGGCCAGTCGGGGCGGCGTCGATGCTCACGCGCAACCTGCTCATCTACGGATTAGGCGGCGTAATCGTGCCGTTCATCGGGATCAAGGCGATCGACCTGATGGTCGCCGCTCTGCATCTGGCATAGGAGGACGAACCGGTGAGACTCTGGACTGCAATTAAAATGACCTTCGTGCTGACGGTGCTAACCGGCATAATCTATCCGGTGCTGATAACCGCGATTGGCGAGACGATGTTCCCCTTCCAGGCGCGCGGCAGCCTGATTATGCGCGACGGTCACGTGGCCGGATCGGAACTGATTGGGCAAAATTTCGCCGCGCCGAATTACTTTCATCCACGGCCGTCGGCGGCTGGCGACAAGGGCTACGACGCGAGCAACTCCAGCGGGTCGAATCTGGGCCCGACCAACAAGACTCTGATCGACACCGCGCGGCAGCGCCTGAAGGAACTGCTTGAGCAAAATCCGGGAACCAGTGCAGCGGACGTGCCGATCGGTCAAATCACCGCATCGGGCAGTGGTCTTGACCCCGAGATCAGTCCGGCCGGGGCAATGATGCAGGCGGCGCGCGTGGCGAAGGCCCGCGGCACAAGCGATTGGGCGCTGATGACTTTGATACGCGCGCATACGCGAGCGCGGTGGGCCGGCGTGCTGGGTGAGCCGGGTGTGAACGTGCTGGAACTGAACCTGGCGCTCGACGACCTCAATGCCGCCGCGCCGCCGGCGAGTGCAAAATCCGAATGACGGTGGAAGGAGCGTAACGATTGATTCGAGCATTGGCGGTGCTGATGGTCGCGGCCGTTTTAGAGGTGGGTGGAGACGCGTTGATGCGGCGGGGCATCGAAGCCCGCTCGTGGATGGCCGCGGTCGGCGCTCTCAGTCTCGTCGTGTACGGGGTGATTGTGAACAAGGGTGGCTTTATCGGCGGCCTCGATTTCGGGCGTCTGATGGGTGCCTACATCGCGGTGTTCTTCGTGGTCTCGCAGATAGTCGCTATGATTTTTTATCGGCAAATACCGGCTTTGCGGACCATTGCGGGTGGCGCGCTGATTATCGTCGGAGGGCTCACGATCATTGGTTTCACCGATTGACGCTCGGGATGCTCGGGAAGGTGGCTAGGTCCTGCGGTCATGGAGAGCGCGAGCAATTCCATTGATTGACGCTCGCGATGCAAGGGGGCGAACCCGCAACGCGATGAGCACCGCTGACCAAAATGAACGATGAGGGTCGCAAGGATCCTGAGGCCTTTCTTGACCTGGTGCTGCAAGCCCGCAAGGGTCGCCTGAAGGTTTACCTGGGCGGCGCCGCCGGCGTCGGCAAGACTTACCGGATGCTGGAGGAGGCGCATCAGTTGCGTCAGGACGGTCATGACGTAGTGGTCGGTTTCGTCGAGACGCACGGTCGCGCCGAAACGGCGGCGCGGATCGGCGACCTCGAGCTGGTGCCCCTGCGCAAGCTGCCGTATCGGGGCGTGACACTCGAGGAGATGGACGTCGAGGCGATCCTCGCGCGCGCGCCGGAGTTCGCAATCGTTGACGAACTGCCGCACACCAACGCGTCGGGGTCGCGCCACAGCAAGCGCTACCAGGACGTCGAGGAGATCATCGCCAACGGCATCACGGTGATCACCGCCTTCAACGTGCAGCATCTGGAAAGCCTCAACGAGGTGGTGCGGCGGATCACGGGCGTGGAAATCCGCGAGACTATTCCGGATACGTTTCTCGCCCGCGCCGATCAGGTCGTGACGGTTGACATCCCGGTGGAGGAATTGCGCCAGCGCTTGCGCGAGGGAAAGATCTACCCGTCCGAACGGGTGGAACAGGCGCTTAAGAATTTCTTCAAACCGAGCAATCTGGCCGCTCTGCGTGAACTGGCGCTGCGCGAGGTCGCGCGCGATCAGAGCCGCCAGCGCGAGGAGCTGGAACTGCTCAAGCGCGAGGGCGGACGGCGCACGGCGATCAGCGATCGCATGATGGTGTGCCTGTCCTCGAACCCCGACGGCAGCGAGGATCTGCTGCGCAAGGCGGCACGGACCGCCGCGCAGATGAATGCGGAATGGTACGCGGTGCATATCGAGACACCGCACGAATCGGTACAGAAGATCAGCACGTCAAATTTTCGCGCGCTGCTGGACAATATCAACCTGGCGGCGGCACTGGGCGGCGAGGTGGTCTGGCTCAAGGCGACCGACGTGATCAAGGCGTTGACCGAATTTGCACGGGAGAAAAATATCACGCGAATCGTGGTTGGACGCACTCATCCGACCTTTTGGAATCGCGTGTTGCGACGGTCGCTGACCAACCGGCTGCTGGCGGCCGCGCCCGAATTCAATATCGAAGTCGTTGGCCTGGAGCCGCGGGAACCTAAGTCATGAGCCCACCTTCGCTGCGCAATCGAATCCGCAATGGGACGCTCGCGATGATTGTCATCGCCTTGACCCTGGTCGCCCTGGCGCTGCCGGAAGTGCACAGCCTGGGCGGGGCGATACGGCGCACGCTCTACCGCAACTACCTGAGCATCCAGGCGGCGCAGCACATGCACGCCGCGCTGTGGAACCTGCAGATTGCCGCGCGTGATGGGCGCGTCGGCGCCGTGTTGCCGGCGAGCCGCGATGAATTTACCCATTGGATCCGGGTTGAACGTGACGACGTCACAGAGGCCGGCGAGGCCACGCTGGCCAACGAGATTGACGATCGCGGTGCCGCGCTCTTCGCGCAGTTCGGCAACGGCCAACAGGGGGCGAATCACGATCAGGACTTCGCGATTCTGCATCAGCGGCTCGCCCGGTTGATCGAGATCAACCGCAACGCGATGTTCCGGGCGGACAGCCGCGCGAGCCAGATGAGTGCTCGGCTCACCTACGAATTTGCCGCGGGACTGGTGATCCTGCTGCTACTGGGCGCGGCGCTGTCGTGGACGATCGCCTGGAATCTGTCGAAGCCGCTCGACGAACTGACCCAACGATTGCGCGGCTTCAGCCTGCGCGGGCCGTCACTCCGGCTGGGTCCGCAACCGCTCGCCGAACTGCAGGGCGTCGCCGCCGAATTCAACCGGATGGCTGAGCGCCTGGAGCAATTCGAGAAACTCAATGTCGATCGCATCATCTATGAGAAAAGCAAGACCGAGGCGATCATCGAGAGCCTGGAGGACGGCATCGTGCTGATCGATCCGGCGGGCGTGGTGACGCACATCAACGAAGTGGCGGCCATCATACTCGGTATCGAGCGGGCGGAGGCACTGGGATCGCCGTTCAACGATCTCGACAGTAACCGTGCGCACTACATGCGGGTACGAGCGGCGCTGAGCAACGGCAGCAAGCTGCTCAGCGACAGTGCGCGGGTCGAGGTCGATCTGCACGTGCGCGGGCGCGATCACACCTACGTCCTGAAGCCGGTACCGTTGCGCCACGGCGACAATGAGTCACTGGGGACGCTGCTGATTCTGCAGGACATAACCTACTTGCGCGACAAGGATCGGGCGCGCGTGAACCTGGTCGCGACGCTCTCGCATGAGCTCAAGACGCCGCTGACGTCGCTCGCACTATCGGCGGAATTGCTCGATCGCGACAAGGTCAACCTCGACCCCAAACAGCGCGATTTGCTGGCCACCGCGAGCGAAGACATCAGCCGCATCCGCCACCTTGCCGACGATTTGCTGAACCTCGCACGCGGTGAAACCGGCACCATTGCGATCCGCAGCATTACGGTCGATCTCGCCGGCGTGATCCGCGCCGTGATCGGCACCTTCGCTCTGCAGGCCGAGCAAAAGGGCATCATGCTCAAGAGCGCCGTAGCCGCTTCGACGCCGGCAGTGCTCGCCGACCCGGTCAAGCTGTCGTGGGTGGTGTCGAACCTGATTGGCAATGCCATACGCTATACTCCGGGCGGTGGAACGATCACGATTTCGTCGGCGGCCGACGGTGACGTCGCGCGCATCGAGGTCAGCGACACGGGGCCGGGAGTGGCGCCGGAAATCCGCGACCACCTGTTCGAGCGTTATGCACAGTGGCAGGACAATGGCGTCGAAGCTGGCTCGGCGGGACTCGGGCTCGCGATCGCCAAGGAGATCGTCGAGGCGCATGGCGGGCGCATCTTCGTTGACAGTACCGAGGGCAAAGGTACCCGCTTCACCGTCGAATTGCCGTTGCGCAGAGCTGAACCATGGCCAAACTCCTGATCGTCGATGACGAGAAAAATATTCGCAGCCACCTCGCGACTTTTTTCGAGAGCTGTGGCCATCAGGTGTGGACCGCGGAAAGTGGCCAGCGTGCACGCGCGCTGCTCTCGAGCGATCACGGCTTCGATTTGATGCTCACGGATTATCGAATGGCGGAGATGAACGGCCTCGAACTTCTGCAGCAGGTGCATCGCGAGGCGCCTGACCTGGCCGTCATTTTGATGACCGCGTACGCCACAGTCGAGAACGCCGTCGCCGCGATGAAGGCCGGCGCCTATGACTACCTGACCAAGCCATTTACGCTCGACCAGGTTCAGCATGTGGTCGATCGCGCGCTCGAGGCGCAACGCCTGCGGGCCGAAAACCGCGCGCTGCGCGACACCCTGGAGGAGCGTCCGCTACTCGAATCGCAGAGCCCAGTGATGCAGCAATTGCTCGAGACCGCGCGGCGGGTAGCGGCCAGCGAAGCGACGATTCTGCTGATGGGGGAGAGCGGCACCGGCAAGAACGTCATCGCGCACCAGATCCATCGCTGGAGTCCGCGCGGCGAAAGGCCGTTCGTAGTCGTCAATTGCACCACGCTGTCCGAACCGTTGCTCGAAAGTGAGTTGTTCGGCCACATGCGCGGATCGTTCACCGGGGCGGTCAAGGACAAGCCCGGCCGGCTCGAAGCCGCGCATCGGGGCACGGTCTTTCTCGACGAAATCGCCGATCTGAGTCCGCCGCTGCAGACCAAGTTCTTGCGCTTTGTCCAGGAACAGAGCTTCGAGCGGGTGGGCGGCGATGACACGATCGAGGTCGATACGCGCATCGTGGCGGCCTCCAATCGCGACCTGATGAGCGAAGTCGCCGCGCATCGTTTTCGCGAGGACCTGTTTTACCGGCTGAACGTGATCGCGCTGCGGGTGCCACCTTTGCGCGAACGTCCACAAGATATTGTGCGCCTCGCGCAACGTCTGTTGATCGTGGCCGCCGCGCGCAACCATCGGCAGACTTTGCACCTGTCACCCGAAGTCGAAGCTGCGCTGACGGCCTATCGTTGGCCGGGAAATGTGCGGGAACTGCGCAACGCGATTGAACGCGCGGCGGTGCTGGTGCAGGGCGACCTGATCACACCGCAATACTTGCCCGATGCGCTCTTCCAGGATGCCCCGGTGGCGCCCGCGGCGGGAATGCATGCGGCCAGCCTTGAAGAGGTGGAGCGCGAACAGATTGTGCGCGTGCTGGCGGAATCACCGACCCTGGAGGACGCCGCGGAAACCCTCGGCATCAATGTCTCAACGCTTTGGCGCAAGCGCCGGCGCTACAAGATCGAGTGACGCCGTAAGACGCGCGGCTCACAGTGAATCGACGAAATTCCCGATCTCCTCTTCTCGTTCCAGTTCACGATGCCAAACGTCGTTCAAGTTCAGGTTGATTGTGCGGGCGTATCGGTTGGCCGCAAAAACCGGATACGATTCCCATTCAAAATCCGGCTTGAACGCTCGCAAATCATCGGTTTTGATCGCGAGCGAGACGATGGGCACTTCGATACGGGCAAGCGCGTTACCGTGCTCATCGTGGCGGTCTTCGCCCGGCGCCAGAAGGTCGGCGCGGATCACCTTGACCATCGGGAAGCATTGCGCGACCTGATGGAGGCCCCGCATCAACCGGCCCATCTGCTCTCGCAAATCCACCTGCCCGCCGCGATTCTCGTCATCGGAGTAAATCGTCACGCTGATGGCAGACTGATCGGTCAGGTCGATTTTCTCGACCGTGCCGCTGTCCGCCAGCAGGTCCGGAACGGACTCGGTGGTGGGTGTGGTCTCCTCGGGGCACGCGCCCGCGGGGTAGTCGCTTGAAGCACCCAGCATAAAAGGGAGTACCGCCAACATAACGGGGGCAATGCCGTAGAAGAGCACCCGCCGCATCCGCTGGTAACCGGTAAGGTGCAACCAACGCGAGCGTTGCCGGTGCAACGCTCGCCCGAGCGACGGTGGTGCGAGGCAAGCCTCGCACCGGACGGTTTCGGCCGCAGCGCCCTGCTCGCCGGTCGAGAATGAATCGGTGACGCTCCGGCGGTGATCGGATCTTTTGCCGGACGAGCAACCACAAGCCGCACAATTGGCCATTTCCAATACTCCCCACAGGCGCATTTCGAAACCTAACAGCTATTGCTAATGGCGGATATCGGATAATTTTGATCGCCAAATCAATTTGTAGATAAATTTGTCATCCCCGGTGCGGCTGCCGGATCGGCGAAGAGGGGCGCCAGATAAGGAGATTCATGCAGGCCGACGCCCGCTATAGGCAGGCGAAGTTACAATTTGTCGATACTAGTAATAACGTCAAAACCGTTCTCCAAAGAACGGTTCAACCTGCACTGCGAATGCTACAGGCGAGCGATTTTCCATAGACTCGCAGCTTG
>Ga0207695_10011824_pt1 | contig 10532 bp, 6 predicted proteins | sample KBSC54metaG_FD_184354 | JGI IMG/M metagenome (GOLD analysis project Ga0207695, IMG submission 184354) | Corn rhizosphere microbial communities from Kellogg Biological Station, Michigan, USA - KBS C5-4 metaG (SPAdes) (version 2) | ecosystem: Host-associated > Plants > Roots > Rhizosphere > Soil... | reverse complement strand
CCTTTCATAAATCAGCACCTTCTCCTTATCAATATAAGGTTTAACATATTTGGAAATACCTTCATCGCTCACTATATCCACCTTCTTTTTAAGCAGATGCTGTAATTCATCGCCGTAGGAGAAAAAACGCATACCAATCGGGGTAGAATGATCCAACTCAACAAGGATATCTATATCACTATTTTCGTCGGCCTCGTTACGCGAATAGGAACCAAAAAGGTATGCCTTCTTTACCGGCAATCCGGAAAAAAAATGCTTTATGGTTTTTATATGTTGCGACGATAGTTGCATTTACACAAATATAAAGGTTATTACAATAATTATTCAACGTCGCTTTTCTTGTACCCTCAAATTACAATGTCTAACTGCAACTGCCACTAAAACCTTCTGACTTTCGACTTCAGACCTCCGACTTCAGACTCCCGTCCTCGCCACCAAACTCAGCAACTCCAGCTTCGGCTCCATCTCCAAACCACTGGCCCATAACTCATCGCCAAATTTCTCGAACGACTTTAACGATTGCAGCAATTGATGATCCTCCTCGGTATCGAACTGGTCGAAGTGCATAAAGGTTTTACCGTCGGGCAGCAGCCAACAGCTGTAATTAATTCCGGGATGGTTCAATTCTTTCAGTTCCTGCACTATGGCGGCAATGTTGGCCTGGTTTACCGGCGCGAACTCCGCCGTAGTGGTGTATTGTACCCGTACTATTTTCATAATTTGGTGTGGTGAGTTTTTGTTGTGCGTTTTACGTAATGCGTTGTACGTTATTATTAATGCGGTTCAAACGTATAACCTACAACGTACCACGTATAACCCCTTCCCGCGCCAATAAAGGTAGTTCATCCATCTCAATGCCTATACCGGTAAATGTGACATATTGGAGGGTGTTTTGCGGCAGGGATTGAAGTGATACGTTTTGCGACTACCTGCTTTTAACTGCCAACTGAATAAGGGCGTTCCCGCTGATAGAAGCGGTCGCGCTGTTCGTTCATACTGCACGGGCATTAGCCACGAGGCCGGTATCCACTGCCATCGCTAACGCATTTTATCCTAACCTCATTATGTCTAATTCAACTGTTTAATTATCGACCTGAAGTTTTCCAATCCTGCCTCCAGGTTCTCTAATATATCTAAAGCCAATACGTCCGGATCGGGCAGGTTATCCAAATCGGCGAGGGATTTGTCTTTTAACCAGGTAATGTCCAGGCTTGCTTTGTCGCGGTTGATGATCTCATCGTAGCTGAACTTTCTCCAGCGGCCTTCGGGGTTGGTTTCAGGATGATAGATTTCTTTACGTTTATGCCTGTTTTCCGGGTTATAGCAAGTGATAAAATCCTGCAGGTCGTCGAATTTTAAAGGGTTCTTTTTTAGGGTATGATGAACGTTGGTACGGTAATCATAGTACCAAACTTCTTTTGTCCATGGATCTTTTGAGGATGGTTTGGCATCGAAGAAAACTACGTTTGCCTTTACCCCATTGGCGTAGAATATTCCTGTAGGCAAACGAAGGATAGTATGCAGATCAGTAGTTTCTAAAAGCTTTTTGCGAACTAACTCCCCTGCTCCGCCTTCAAATAGTACGTTATCCGGTAATACTACTGCTGCCATACCGGTGGTTTTGAGCATGGTGCGGATATGCTGCACGAAGTTAAGCTGCTTGTTGCTAGTAGTTGCAAAAAAATCCTGGCGATTATAGGTGAGGTCTTCTTTTTCCTGTTCGCCTTCTTCGTTGGTAAAGGTCTGGCTACTTTTTTTACCGAAAGGCGGGTTAGCCAGCACATAATCGTAGGTGGTACCGCTTTGTGCTATCAGTGCATCAGCGGGCGAAATATTATTGTCGCTGTCGATATCACCAATGTTGTGCAGGAAAAGGTTCATTAAAGCCAGGCGGCGTGTGCCGGCTACAATCTCGTTGCCAAAGAAAGTATGATATTTTAAAAATATGTTCTGCTCCTTGTCCAGCTTATTCTTATCTGCTATATAATCGTATGCAGCTAAAAAGAATCCTCCTGTGCCGCAAGCGGGATCTGCTATGGTTTTCATAGGCTCGGGGCGAACACAGGCTACCATGGCCTTAATTAAAGCCCTCGGCGTAAAATACTGCCCGGCACCACTTTTAATATCTTCTGCGTTCTTTTCGAGCAGCCCCTCATAAATTTCACCTTTAATATCTGTGCGCAGCATGATCCAATTTTCATTGTCTATCAAGGCGACCAATTTGTATAGTTTGGCAGGGTCTTGTATCTTGTTCTGGCTTTTGGTGAATATCTGGCCCAGTACGCCTTTTTGTGTTCCCAAGGCTCGCAGCAATTCGTTATAGTGAATTTCTAACGACGCCCCGCGCAAAGCTGTTAAGCTTTCCCAATTATATTCATTGGGTATGTTAAGCTTGCGGTTATAAGGGGGCTTACTATATTCATTCGCCATTTTTAAAAAAAGCAAATAGGTAAGCTGCTCCAGGTAATCCCCATAGCTTACGCCATCATCGCGAAGGGTATTACAGAACGACCAGACTTTGGATATGATTGCAGATGATGTCATTAATTTAAAAAGGTAGAAGTGAGTTAGTAATTAATTATATAAATTATCAGGAAGCCTTTTATTCATAAGATATTCTGCCAGTTTAAATGTTATTTCTTTATTTATTTCAATAGAAATATTGTTGCTTTCAGTAAAAACATTTAAATCAGAAAAGATTTCTTCAAGAAAGGGCAGGAAGTTTTTTGGCTCTATTTCAACTTTCTTCTTTTTTATGCCCTTATCAATATAATACCCAAAATCAATAAATCCCATTTTACAAAACTGTATTATTCGCAAAAATTGATCATTTTTTTCAGTTGCTAAAAAGTAGCTTAATCCATTGACATGCTTGAAAATAAGATCAACCCATACTATGACTTCTTTTATTTCGTAAAGCTCTCGCTCATCGCTGTCATAGCCATGAATACGAATGTCAACTTTCCCTTTCGACGCCTCAATTAAAGCAGGATTTACTTTGAGCCTTTCAATACCTAAAATTAATTCATGATATTTTTTTTGAATAATACTTTGCTTATCAACAATAAAAACAATTCTTTCAAAAGCCTTTAGTGCGTTGTTTTCGTCCCAAAAATTTTGTAGCTGTGACGCGTAATCTATCAAAGGGCTAACGTATTTTTCTAATTCCGATTTCGCATTCCGGTTGAATTCTTGGTTGAAGGGAACTGTAATTTTCCAATTCCCCCCTGCCTGCTCTGTTTTTTCAGCGTCACATAAGCACCAGTACACTTTGTCCTCTTTTTCATCTACTAATAAAATGATTACAGGTATTTGATGATTGAGGTAATAATTCAAATGTTCAATCTCATCTCTATAAACCCATCCAAACGAATTCTTTTCTGCGAAATAGGATTGTCCTGTTTTAACTTGCAATGCAATCGATTTGCCGGTTACATTTCTTAGCTCAGTTGTTAAATCTATGTATGCATCAATTCCGTAATCATTTTCCTGATGATTTTTCCTAAAAATCCAATGCAGTTCTTTTTCAACAACACGTTTAACTATAGTTAAACCTTGTTCACCCAAATCGGATTTAATACTTTGCTTAGGCAGTTTCATAGCATTTATTTTCCACCAATTTCCCCTCAAAAGCCCTTTTTAATATGCTTTGCCTTAAGGCTTCGGCTTGTTGCAGGCTGTTGGTTATGGTTTCTTCCATTTTATCGCACACACTCAGGCGGCTTTCTATTTCTTCAACTATTTTAATTTGCTGTTTCAAAGAGCAAATAACAACTTGTAGATTACCGATCGGCCCTATAAATAAATTGGCCTGTGCCGTTGCCTTTTTGCCTTTTTCAATTTGCTTTTGAAGGGTTGACGATTGTAGCTGATACTCAAAGAACTTCGGACAAAACAGATTCCAATTTAACTTCAATAAGGCCACGCTTCTGACCATAGTAAATTTCAAATTTGGGGGCACTAAGCATACTCGACCAACCGACCCGGAACACGAAATTAAAATATCACCGGGTTCAGGGTGGCATCGCTTAATAATTCGTTCATATTCATCGGTCGGAATATAATCTACGTTCTCCAATTTCAAATACCCATTATGAATATTCCTTGCGGATAATAATAGGGCCCCCTGATTAGTCCTCTTGGGCGTAGCATGTTCTCCGTCAGTAATTTTGGCAGCTATCTGTTTCAGATTTTTAGTTTCCCACCCCCCCGGCAATTCCCCATCCTTCACATTCTCATTAGTCAATTTCCCCTCAAAAGCCCATTTTAAAACAGCCTGCCGGTAAATTTTAAGCTGTTGCTGCGCCATCTTTAAATTTTCAATGCCTTTATCCAGTTCGCTGAAAAGTTCTTCTATTTTTTCTACGATTTGATGTTGTTCAGTAACAGGTGGAATAGGAAATAATATGGTCCCTAAATTCTTCCTCGAAATTCTTTTTCTCGTTGTGCCACTTTGTAAGGCCTCTATTTCATTTCTCTTTTTAGGGCTATTAATTAAATATGAAAGAAACTTTACGTTAATATCGTCAGATTCCGGTCGTATTATTCCCACGTCTACTGCTGTTACGAACTTAGAATCACCCTTCAATGGAAAAATACAAGCTCGACCAATAGGATCTGGCATCCGGGCTACCAATATATCCCCTTCCCTAAGAAAAGTACAATTTAATTCATGGGCTCTTTTTAAGGTGAGAAACCTGGATGATTTGTTTTTAAATACCCCATCTCCCAAATCCGCCAACTGTATTAACCTAACTTCCCCATTTTGATCTTGGTCTTTGCTTTCAATCCAATCACCATCAATAAAAATCCCTTCTTTAGAGACAATTTGATGAATGTTCTTCAGTTGCCATCCGTCCGGTAAATCTATTTCCATACTCATCTTATGCAGCCAATACCTCGTTTAATTCGTTAATAATTTCATTGGTTTGTTCGCCAAATAGCTGCCACATTTTGCCCAAGCCGCCTTGTTTGTTAAAGGGATCAAGCTCAAAATCGTCTGCCTCGACATGGAAGGACGAAGCTATATAATCTTTTATCATCCGCAGCCATTGCATTTGCAATTCTGTAAATTTTGTTGCCGCGCCGGCCTGTTTCTGAAATACCCAATCCTGGAAATTTTTATCCACTGTTTTGTCATAAGCGGTCAGCGTGGCATCATTGCCAATCAATTTGCGTATCAATGCAACCAAGGCCATCAGTTCATTTTTAGGTTGCCCGTTCACTTTTTCCAGTTGTTCGTAAGCCCGCCATATATTTAAAGGGGCAATAGCTGGTTTGCTGGTTTTTATAGCTTCAACCACGTCTTTTATCATTTTATAAGTCAGCTCACGCCTCTGGTATGCTTGCCCGTAGAATATTTGCAGGGCGGTAATTTCGGTTTTATGTTCTTCAATCCATACCCTGAAATCGTTGATCAAACTTTCGGCAGCTACTTTATTATCCTTTACCCATCCAATGTTCAGTATTTCATCCGCGTTAATGTGATCAATTACCTGGTCGTACTTTTTGCGTATATCAATCACAAAATCGCGCAACTCATAATTATTGAAAATAGCCGTTGCCTGGTTAATCAATTGCTGATGTTTTTCGTTCAGCGCATTTTCTTTTTCTGTCGGCGCCGCACCAGCCATTTGTTCCTCCACATTTCGGCGAAGGCTTTCTACTGTATCCGGGTCATAGGCATTCAGCAATTGCTTTACCACGTGGTTGATGGTCTGCCCTTCGGCTTTTTCGGCAAAGGTGATCTTCTCCCGTTCGCTGATCTGTTTATCAAGGCGGATAAGACGGTTAGCCAGAGTGGTCAACATATCCTCGCTCTTATTACCCATGGCAATGCTTTCAACCACTTCCTTTAACGACATACCCGGTTTCTTTTCCAGCGGACGGCTATCGGTCTTCTGGCTTTTCTCCACACCAATGGCATCGATAATCACAAAATGGTCTTTGGTGAATTTGGCGGCTGGTGTACCGGTGGCTTTCAGTTCTTCCAGTCCGCAGGTGCGTGTACCGCGACCTTTCATCTGTTCGTAATAGCTGCGGCTTTTTACATCGCGCATAAACAGCAATACTTCCAGCGGACGAATGTCGGTTCCTGTAGCGATCATATCTACCGTAACGGCAACGCGGGGGTAATAGCTGTTGCGGAATTGCTGTAATATACTTTTAGGGTCTTCCTCGCTACGGTAAGTGATCTTTTTGCAGAATTTATTTTCCTCCGCGAATTCTTCCCTAACGATATTGATGATATCATCTGCATGGCTATCGCTCTTGGCGAAGATGAGCATTTTAGGCACTTCAAAGCCCCCATCACCACTTTGTCTATCAGGAAACATAACTGGTAAATGTTCTTTAACTGCTTTGATGACCATCCTGATCTGGTTAGGGTTAACTACCTTATCATCCAGCTGCTTGGAAGAGTATTCTACATCTTCATCCAAAGTATTCCAAAACTGCTTGCGAGTTAGCTTTTGTCGTTGACCAATGTATTCACCCAATTCAATTTTAGCGCCCTGTTTAGTAATTTTCGTTTCTATCTCGAATACGTTATAGGGAACTAAAACGCCGTCTTCTACCGCTTTCTGATAGCCATAATCGCAAACCAGGTTCTGGTTAAAATAACCAAAGGTGCGGTTATCTGGTGTGGCTGTTAAACCGATTTGGAAGGCATCAAAGTAATCAAGCACCTGCTTCCAAAGGTTGTATATACTGCGGTGACATTCGTCTATCACTATAAAATCAAAAAACTCCATCGGTGTACGCTCATTGTACACAACTGGCATAGGTTCTTTGGGGGCAAATTTCTTTTCGTTGGGATTTTCTTCTTCGTCCCGTTCATCCAGATCAGTCCCCTTTAAAATGGAATAAAGGCGCTGAATAGTACTGATGTAAACCTGGCTATCGCCCGGAATAAAGGAACTGCTTAAACGGGTAACGCCATATAATTCGGGAAACAGGCGGTTATCATCCTGCGGCTCGTAACGTTTAAATTCCTGTTCGGCTTGTTCGCCGAGGTTGCGCGTGTCGACCAAAAATAAAACCCGTTTGGCTCGTGCAAATTTGAGCAGGCGATAAATAAAGGTAATCGCCGTGAAGGTCTTACCTGAGCCGGTTGCCATTTGTATCAATGCCTTTGGCCGGGCGTCACGGAAAGAATGTTCGAGATTAGTGATAGCCTGTACCTGGCAGTCGCGCAGACCATGCCCCGGTAATGCAGGAATATCGTGCAGGCGTTTACGCAGGGTTTTATCCTGCTTTATCCATTGCAGGAATGTTTCGGGCCTGTGAAAAGTAAATACCGGCCTTGACCTTGGCTTTGGATCGCGGTAGTCGGTAAACCGGGTTAGCTCTCCTGTGCTTTCATAAACAAAAGGCAAAGGGTCATTATTCAGGTATTTAAGTTTCGAAGTGGCGTACTCGGTCGATTGCTCCTCAACCATAGTGAGTTTTAGTCCCTCTTCTTCACGTTTGGCTTCTATTATTCCAGCCGGTTTTGAATCAACAAACAACACATAATCAGCTGGGCCGATGTCGGTTTGATATTCTCTTATCGCTACGCCTAAACCAGCGCTTATGTTAGCCTTTGATTTGTCCTGAACAATCCAGCCGCAAGCAATCAACTGCTTGTCGATATTGTCTCTGGCGATCTGTTCCGGGTTTTGGTTCAAGGTAAAAGGCTATGGTTGATAAAAATAACGTTTCCTTAACAAAATCAAGAATTAAGTAAATAGTATAATCCCCTCGCCGGTTCAAGCGTGTCGCTTGAACCCAAATCCTCGTAAGCGTCCCGCTTACAACAGCCTGCATGTAATACCCAAATATTCAGTATACTATGTATATGACCAAATGGACGGACTCTACTTTGACCATTTGGTAACGTCAGCGGGACGCTGGAAAAATCGTGGATTCAAGCGACACGCTTGAACCGGCGAAGAGATTATGCAGAAGTTTAATTTTTCAAGGCACGAATTAGTTTAGGTACCGCCTTTCGCGTTAGGGACAGAAACGGATACCGGCCCATTCCAGCTGGCAGTTAGAAGCAGGCAGTTTGCATTTACCTTGCATATTGTTAATTGCACAAAGCGGATAACGCCCGTGTAGTATGAGTGTATGGCCCGGCCCACGCTTCTATCGGCGGGGGAAACGCCCTTAGTCAGTTGGCAGTTTTGAGTTGGCAGTTGGCAGTGGATTGGCGAGCCTTTAAATAAATCATCGCTCAAACCATTTTGCATAGCGGCTCTGTATAGCATGCGATTGCTTCTTCACCCCTCTGGCCGTTCATCGCAATGACATGAAAATTGAAATCATCCGCACATCTGCTCATTTGCACATCTGCACATCCACACTCATCTGCACATCATTTCAATAACTTGTTAACGTAGCCTAAACTAACATTAAGCTTCCGGCTGATTTGGCGCTGGCTGAGGCCTGTGGCGGATAGGTCGGCGGCTTTTTGGGCGAGTTCGTTGCGGGCGGCGGCAGTTGGGTTGCGAAGGTGATCGCGTTCGTGACCGAAATCGGTAAACTCGAACTGCAGACAGTTACCGGGCTTGGTGATGTGACAGAGGATTACGTTTTCTTCGCCAAATACCTGGGGGCCGCTGCGCTGCTTGATCTGTTTTATATAACGCTGTTTCTTATTGGTAGTGCTGGTACCGATGGCGAAGGCACTGTCGGCAAAGTTGATGAGCATTTTGCTGCCGTGCAGGTCGTTGGCAGAGAGCGGTCGCGTGGGGTTTCGCTTGGGCGTGTGGGCCAGCACCAGTACAGACAGGTTGTATTTGGTTTTGAGTGCCTTAAGCTGTTTCATAACCGGAATTGCGCCGGAGATATGTTCAGTGCCGTTGCGCACACAGGAAATATTGTCGACAATAAGCACGGTGGCGTTGATTTTTTTGATCTGCTGGTTGAGCCCGGCGGAGATATAATCGTCGAAAGTTTTGTAGTTAAAGGGCAAGATGGCGTTAACGTCAAACTGGGCGCGGTAAAAGTGGTTATGGAAACGGAAACCAGCGCCATACTCGCTGAAATAGCGCGTCTGGAACTGTTTGGCGGTAAGCTCGAAGTCTACATAGAGTACTTTGGCGTTTCGGGCATGAGTAGCAAATGGTCCGGTGGGCTGGCCCCCGGCAATACCATTGCCTATCTGAACGGCGAGGATGGATTTGCCTGCATTGGCATCGGCAAATAAGATACAGAGCTCGCCCTGGTACCAGAAGTCGCCGAAGAGCATTTGCGGCGGTGGCGAGTGCTGTTCGAGGGCAATCCAGTCATTGGCGGTGTGAAGGGTGAAAAGGTTCTGGCCATTATCGGGCACCTGGCCGAATTTGCCGGCACGGCGGGCGGCATCGGAGAACTTCCGTGCTTCGGCGCGTATCATTTCTATTTCGGGGGGTCGTTCGAAGGACATCTTTTTAATTAGTGAAGGACTGAATGAGTGAATGAGTGAGTGGGGAATTGGTTGCACGTCGTACGTATTATGTTGTACGTTCTTTAGTGAATGGTCAATGGTGAATAGTGAGTTAACTACGTATGATGAAGAACGAATTACGTACAACCTTGACCAAATATAACTTATAAGCTTGATGGAAGTGGTGACAATGTTTTGCCACCATAGAGCCATTTGTAAAGGACTGTTATTGAGGAGATTCCATTCGCACATGGGTGTTCACACTGTGAACGTGAACGGGGGATGTGGTTGAAAAGTTGTAAAGTTGGAAGGTTTTAAAGTTATCTTCCGTACTTTCCGACTTATGCGGACTTTCGGACTGTTATAAAACAAGAAACCCCTGTTCTTTTGAAACGAGGCTTCTGTAAAAAGGGGCACCGACCTACTCTCCCATCCGCCTGCGTCGGACACCCGTACCATCGGCTCTGGCGGGCTTATCCGCTGGCTAGCGGATCGGAACGGGAAGAGGTGGACGCCGCCGATATATCCAATTTCCCTTAAAACAAGAAAGCCCCGTTCTTTTGAAACGAGGCTTCTGTAAAAAGGGGCACCGACCTACTCTCCCACGTGTTACCGCAGTACCATCGGCTCTGGCGGGCTTAACTTCTCTGTTCGGAATGGGAAGAGGTGGACACCGCCGATATAGGCACCTGAATATTTTTAAGTTCGCAGTTTTGAGTTTGCAGTTTGCACTGATTCTCTTTCACTGTAAACAATGACATGAATTGAAAGAAGTAATTAGATCGAGAAGACAACAGCATTATAATTTATCTGTTGATGTATTGGCCGGGGCAGGCGAACCTGCCCCTGTTTTTCCATCACGAAGAAAGCTTCGGGCAATTAGTATTACTCGGCTTTGATGTCACCACCTTTAGACCTGTAACCTATCAACGTAGTAGTCTACTACGACCCTCAATGGAAGTCTCATCTCGTGGCTAGTTTCGCACTTAGATGCTTTCAGCGCTTATCTATTCCCAACGTAGCTACTCTGCAATACAGCTGGCGCCATAACAGATTCACTAGAGGTTAGTCCAACCCGGTCCTCTCGTACTAAGGTCAGCCCCACTCAAACTTCCTACGCCCA
>Ga0207695_10011820_pt1 | contig 10534 bp, 10 predicted proteins | sample KBSC54metaG_FD_184354 | JGI IMG/M metagenome (GOLD analysis project Ga0207695, IMG submission 184354) | Corn rhizosphere microbial communities from Kellogg Biological Station, Michigan, USA - KBS C5-4 metaG (SPAdes) (version 2) | ecosystem: Host-associated > Plants > Roots > Rhizosphere > Soil... | reverse complement strand
CTCCCCGGATACCGTAGTCGACCCTATCGTCACTCCTTTAGGTATGTATATCGTGGCGCTTAATATAGGCCATTGCGGTAATTAAATTATCTAGCAGCCTGAATTAAAAACTTCAAATCAATAGCATTCAAGCGCCTTGCTAAACGGGTGCAAACCCCCAAAAAGAGCCGTTCCTTCACAAGGAAGACGGCTCTTTTCATTTTAAGTATAATAGTCCTTACTTACGGAGTCAGGCAGATGCAAATTACAAGGAATTGATGCCCGGTTGCGGCGGGTTAGGGACTATCGTTATCGTAGCAGTTTCCGGCAGCGACTGGCAGCCGGTTAATATATTTTGTTCGGTAATGGTATAAGTGCCGCTTTGGGTTATATCTTTTGGATTGGGTACAGTATTGCCTGAAGAATCTGTGTAGTTATAAATATAGGTAGTGGGATCATAACCGTTTATGGCGTTGGTGAGGTCGTAACTGTTGCATGCGTTAGACGGGCTTAATGTCAGCACCGGTAATGGATTAAGGTTAACGACCACTTTTTGGCGGTACACAGGTGCAAATACAATGTCATCTACAGCGAAATCATTTCCGCTAGCGGCAGTATTCTGGTTCACAAGCGCAATAGGTATGCTACCACTTGCACTGCCCGAATTCCAAACTGTTGTAAAATATTGCCAGGTACCGGTGGCTACACTTGACGAAAGCGCTATAGTACCCAAAGCACCGCCATTAATTGAGAATTGAAGTATTGCCGGGCTAACCGGGTTAACCGATGTAGCCCATACCGAGAACACGTAATCGGTATTAGGCAATACGGTAATATTTTCATTCCAGACGGTAACTCCTGTAACAGGCGCGCCATTTACGACAAGCATTTCTCCCGAACCCGATGTATGGTCGCCCATCGAGCTAAAGCGGGAATGCACATTGCGAGGATTGCTGTTTACGGCGTAGGCCCCCTCTCTGGTTAATACACCACAGCAGCAACCAGCACATGACGATGGCATGTTATATGAACTTGTAAATCCGATATTACCTGACGAAAAATCACCGTTGGTTACAACGTTGGCGCCTGTTACCTGCCACCAATACGTGCCCGAACTGGTAGCTGTAAATGTTGATCCCGACGAACCATCGCTCCAGGTAGGGTTTGAATAGCCGGGAATGGTTCCTGAATTTAACACCGTGCTGGTACCACAGGCGTTAATCGTATCATCCGGAATTGGCGTTATATCAAAATAATGCTTAGAAAACCTGGTATGGGTTAGAGGATCTGCTGACGGGAAAGTGGCAGCCCTGGTACCACTAATTTTACGAGGAAAAGCATGTGCAAAAGCGGTACCGGATAAAACCAATACAAAAATGGTTTTTTTCAGGGCATCATTTATCTGAGCTAATTGCTTTTGTTTTGTGTAAACAAATCGCAAACCTCCGTTAGCTCCGCTTTCAGTATGGGGTATTAAAAAAGCACTTTTCATTGCTCAAAGATAAAGACTTTAGAATTCTGTTAATAATATTTAACTTTAAGGCATTAAATGACTTGAACCTTAGCTGATGAAAAAACTTTTACCTGGTTTATGTGCAGTTATACTTTTATATAGTGGCTGCTCGAAAGATCACGCGGCCATTCCGGCAAAAAACTCTTTTAAAATTACTGCTAAACTAACTGCTGCAAGCATTGCCAATAGTAACTGGCAACAGGTTTTAGGCGGCGAAGCCCTCATTAAATTTAAGCCCATAAACAATGACACCGTTAACGCATCGGCCGTTAAAGACAGCTTAGACCTGAAAAAAGTAAGCACCTATGTCCGCAGCGTTTTTGCAGGCACTTACAATGTCAGCCTGAATACCGAAAGCACGGCCGTTGCCGATATTTTTATCAGGTTTACGTCGCAGGCAGACAGTGTTGATATCAACAAGGACCAAACCATCAACTTTTCAGCGGTTACCAATGATGGCGTTATTACCATCGACAAAAAATTGACTGACACTACCGTCCTGCCAACCTTTATACCTTCCGGCACGACTGAGGCGATAAACTTTGGTAACGCAAACGGCCACTATTTTATTTATGTAACCGGCAATACAACTGGAACAGTATCATTTGTTGAAGCTACTTCAGGCTATACTTACATGAAACAGCTTACTATCGCCCCTATGAATCAGTATGATCTTTCGCCTATACTTAATAGCACGTCGCTGCGTGTGCGCCAGAATATGTTTCGCCTGCTTATCAATACCAAACACAACCTTTAGCCACACCTAATCACATGAAAAGATATTTGTCTCTAATAACGCTGCTTGCATCATTATTAATTTACGGATGCACTAAGGAACTTAGCCCGTCAAGTCCGCCGGTAGTGCCCGCATTTACAGTGAAAGACCTAAGCCTGCCTCAATTTATCAATAGCACCTGGTCTAATGTTATGGGTGGCGAAATGCTGATTAAGCTGGATAAGTTGGATGCAACAGGCGCAATAACAACAACTATAAACGATAGTGTCGCTTACAATAATATTGCCGCTTACAGCAAGACGCTTGCCTCCGGCACCTATAATGCCACTATTACCTCATCCAGCAGAAGTGTGGCCGACACTTTTATTCGCATCGGTGCTCAAATAAAATCTTTATCAATCACCGACAAGGAGGCCGCATCATTAACCGCTACTACCAACGACGGCTTAATAACTATCGGTAAAAATTTGGTGCAAAACGGCACCGTACCTTCATTTAAAAGCGATTCGGGCGCAACTTATAAACTCGGACTGGCTAATGGCTTTTACTTTCTATATATAAAAGGCGGCACAAATGGTACACTGACTTTCACGGCACAGGCAAACGGTCAGACAGAAACGCTTAACAAACACCTAAGCATCGTTACCTTAAACCAAAACAATGTGGCCCTGCAAAGCGCAAATGGCAGTTTAAACATAGTGTTTGCCCCTTTTGCTTATAACCAGGTACAGCTAAGCTCGAGCACATTGCTCACCATAAATATGAACCCTGACAGGTATCGGGCATCCTACGCTAAACTTTATTTTGTAGTTACCGATGCCAATGGTAATATACTTAATTCGGTGCAATATTTGCCGGGCACAACAACATTCAAGTTGGGCGCAACGCAGCCTTACGAACAAACCAGGTTTAACTTTTTTGAAATATATATACCCAGCGCTGCCAATGAGGTGCCCGGAATAGTGGGTTTCCTGCAGGTGAAAAAGGGTAGTACATTTAACAGTGACCCTGCCAATCAAGCTGTCAAACCATCATCTGCGCTTAATATCCAGTTCCAAAATTTTGCAAGTTTTGATCAATTGAACATTAGTACAGATAATGTCGGAAACTCGATCACGTCAAGTTCAGATCTGTCATCTATTTCTGCAACAAATTATTCAGCAGGCGGTAAATTGTGGGTGCAGATGCTCAAAAACAACCAATATTTCTACAATCTCTTTAGCATACCCGATGGATCAACTAGTTTGAATGTCGATGCCAGTCAGCTTACAGAAACCCCTAATGTTGCAAGCATTACCAGCCCCGGGAGCAATTTATCGGTACAGGTTATGGCCAAAACAGATACCGGTTATGAAAATTTCTACAACTTTGGCATGACAAGGTCTCAATATAACCAGTTAAACTATTATTACCCAACAGAGCAATTTAAACAGTATGATGCGTTAATGTATTATCAAATAGGTAACTTTCATTATGCAATAGTAACTGCAGGCACAACCATACCCAGCCAGGTTGCTTCTTTTGATGCTTCATTTAACGTTCAAGCTTCTACCCTGGCCAACTTTACACCTTCAATTACCGGAACCTTTGATTACTATCAGGCAAGTTTTTCCAATATAGCCTCGGCAAGTAACCTGCAGGTCGACTTGTTTTCGCCTTCAGCGGCTGGGTATACAAATATCAAACTGCCTGACTTTTCAAAATACCTGGGCGTCAGCAGCCTTGATTTAAATACACTGGCACTCAAGCTTTTCGGAGTTTATCAAGTTGATGGCTTTAATGAAACCTGCTTTTTTTATAAAAACTACCACAGCTATTTTAACGTTAATAGCAAAGCCATTGAAGAAATCTTTTAATGCTTAAACAACAATAAATACAAGGGGCCTCCCCTTTCTAGTATAATAACAAAGCCGGTTGACAACAAGTTAACCGGCTTTGTCGTCTTATGCACGCTTTCCAAATTATATCATATTTTTGACCTGCGATGCTTAACGTTAGTTGTCTTCCTCCTCCAGCCTCATTTTTTATAGCTTAACAACTATGAATCAAGGCATTTGTGCCTGTTATTGGATAGGACACCCATTTATTCAATTTACAGCCTTTGAAAAATGAAACAAGCATATCTTAAACTACATATAGCACTAATCCTGGCAGGTTTTACAGGTATATTCGGTAAGCTGATCACTTTAAACGCGGGCCTGATTAGTTGGTACCGGCTGTTCCTTTCTTCTATTATCATGCTGCTTTTTTTTGCTATTAAGGGCAAACCTCCTGCTATCAGCAACAAATCCAAACTCCAAATAAGCTTCACAGGGCTTTTGCTCGGCGTTCACTGGATATTGTTTTATGGCAGCATCAAGTACTCCAATGTTTCCGTCGGCGTTGTCTGTTTCGCATTAAGCAGCTTCTTCAATGCCATTCTCGGACCAATCATCAATAAAAGAAAATTAGCCGTTCAGGAGTTACTGCTAAGCGGGTTAACGCTTTTCGGTATCGGGCTGATCTTTGGTATGGATGCCAGTTACCGCACCGGAATCACTCTCGGAGTTTTTTCCTCGATATTTTCAGCGCTGTATACGCTGTACAGCGAACGTATTGTGAAAGACTACAACGGCAAAACCTTTGTGCTCTGGCAAATGACCGGAGGCTGTATCGGACTCTCCCTAATAATGCCGCTGGTTTTATGGCTATGGCCTGTCAGCACCATCATTCCTTCAGCAGCTGATTTTGGCTGGCTGCTTGCGCTGTCCGCCTTTTGTACGGTATTGCTTTATTTCCTGATCAACGCTACGCTGAAGAAAATATCATCATTTACCGTCAGCCTTACTTTTAATCTTGAACCACTATATACCATACTGCTTGCGGTTATTATCTTTAAAGAAGGCCGCGAATTTACCGCGGGCTTTTTCTGCGGATTAACGCTGATCATCAGTTCGCTGATTTTACAGATGTACCGGCTTAAAAAGCAGTCGGCCATTAGTCATTAGTCATTGGTCATTAGTCATTAGTCAATGGCTTATAAAATAATGAGTTATTGAAAACATTCGTCATTGACTATTCTGATGGCTGCGTAATTCAGGCGTGTCGCTTAAATTTGGGGTAGCAGGCGACACGATTGAATAGCTTATATTTACCACTTATTGACCAAATTAATACCTGATGAAAACTTTAGCCGAATTCAAAGAATCATTGAATTCAGAACAGCCTGTTAAAGGCCTATCTCCGCAATTGCTAAGTCTTTGGTATGATGGCAAAGGTGATTGGCACCGGGCGCATGCCCAGGTTGATCATCTGATGGACCAGGCATCTGCCTGGGTGCATGCCTATTTGCACCGTAAAGAAGGAGATATCTGGAATGCCGATTACTGGTACGGCAAAGCACGGCAAAAACGCCCGGATGTGTCTTTAAGTGAGGAATGGGAACTGTTGGTATTACACTTTCTTGATCGGGGCTGATAAGTGCAACCCGGCGGGGTTATCAAACTTTTCTCCGCACATCTGCGGAGAATAATGCATTTTATTCTCCGCAAATCTTATGGCATCGCTACCCTGCCGGCGTTTTATCATCTAATTCTTCGGAAAACCCGGATCCGCTTTCACTTCTTCTATCTGTTGCGTATGGCGGTTGGTGTGCCCGGAGATCAGCAGGATGAACTGGTACGAATCGAAGGTACCCATGGGTAATTCAAGCACATGGTCGCGCAGGTCTGCATCGGTGGTCTTAACAAAAGCGATCAGCTTTTCGCGGTTTTCCTTAAACGCCTTCAGTGCTTCGTCCAGGGTTTTGTAAGGCGAATTTGCAGGTTCAAGTGCAGCAAAAGTTTTTCTTTTTTGCGAACGGTCTTCCACTCCCTTTATAAGCGCGGAATCTGTTACTTTAATATTGGCCCTTTTTTCCGGGTTTGACACGTTCTTTAGCGATGTTTCCGCCATGGCCCAGAGTTCTTTTTCAGACGCCGCTATGTGCTTAACACAGTCTTCCACACTCCACCTGTCGGCGGCAGGCTTATAAGTTAACTGCGCCTCGCTTAGATGCTTTACTGACTTAAAAACACCAGCCTCTGTTTCTTTCAGAAAACGGATGGCGTCCTCCCGTTCCTTAGTGGTAAGCTGATTTTGCTGTGCATTCCCGGTGTAAGCAACAAGGCTTAAAATTATCAGTAGCAATAATGGTTTTATGGTTTTCATGCATTTAGATTTTAGACACAAATTTACCATCGGGGCACCATTCTTCCAAAGGTGCAATTCAGACATTCGGATGGGGCTATTTGGACACTTTTCCATTATCCAGCGCAACCGGCGCAGGGTAGCCTTTACCCTGCAGCGCAGCCACCTTCACTAATAAATCCGTGTGGCCTTTTACTTTTGAAGTAACCTTGCCCTTCCTGGCCCGCTTTAGTTTGCTGGCTGGCACGCCGTCTTTCGACGGTGGCAGGCTGTCGGCCGGAGCAATCTCGTGGCCATGAGCATCGCGGTTCATTTCGGCGAGCGCGGCCTGCAGGTCATTTTGCTCTTCAGTGCTTAATTGTTCATACTTAATGTCATAAACGCCTAACACCACCTTCGCGTTCTCCAGCGTATTGGTACCACGCTCATATACGTCACGGTAAATGCGCAAACCGCCATCCTCCGCCACAATGGTTTCATACCGCAGGTCGACCGGTACAGGCGCCGGCAGCTTCAGTCCTTTCGTTTGGTTTTTATGTTTCTCCAGCGACCGGATTGCTTCAGCCGAAAAGTCCGACTGACCTAAGCGCAGAATGATTGGCACGAGGTCCAGCACCTGCTTATTCGTCAAACCAACACAGCCATGCGAGGCCAGATGGCCGATTTTCTCCAACGGCTTGCCGCCATGAATTAGGGATGGCATACCGATGGGGATTTTGATTACCCCAAGCGGGTTCAGTTTATTGGCCGCGGAAACCTTCCTGCCGGGCTCAAACTTGCCTTTTACCCAAGGCTCATCCGGCGGCGTCCAGGCTGGATTAAAAATAACCGTATCTGCCCGGCGCATACCAACCGGCAGCGGGAACTCGGGGTAACCAATACCCACTTTATAAGTCTTGATCAGCTTGCCATTTTCAAAAATATCCATCCGGAAAGCCGGGGCATTCACCACGATACGGGTATCCTTCGGCACGAAATTCGGTTGCGTCGGTGCCAGGCCGTCCACACCCTGGCTGTAACGCTGATTAACTAATTGTAATAATTCCTGCGCTTTATGTGCACCGATCAGTACCTTGACCTGCTGTCGGTAACGTTCAGTGGCTGACCTGGCTGATTCGGTGTCGGGGCTGCCATCCTCACTCAATTCTCTTATTGAGGCATGGGCAGCGGTTCTCAATTGAGCGATCTTCGCCCCTGACAAATGCAATTTGGTCTTTAGCTCTTTTGCGAAATCCGGCTCATAAAATAAAGCATCCAAAATAGGTAGTGTTAATGTCTGCAGATCGGCAGTATGGGTATGGCTGTTTTTTGTGGTATCCTTAAGCGATTGACCGGAGTCTGGCGACGCATTAGTTTTCGCGGTTGTATCAGCCGGCGATTGACTACGGTCGGCCGAAGTGTCGCTTTTTTGGGCTGTATCCGCCGACTTTGATGCCTGAGGCGCTTGCTGTCCCGGCTTTTGCGATTGACTACACGCAGCCAACGCTATTAAAAGCACCAACGCACTGCACTCGCAGGTTTTCTTAAAGTCCATTTATTGTCAACAGCATAGCGGCGAAATTGTTGACGTTACGGCTATTAGGGCCCGGATACCAAAACACTTTAAGTGTTTCGCTTAAATCCGACGAATGGAGCACGATGAAAATGGCCTAAATTGTATAATTTATGTCCTTTGAGACAACCATTCACTTGCTTAACTTTGTTATATGAACGGCACTAAGGACAAAAAGAAAGTGGTGATCGTCGTGATGACGGCGAATATGATGCTGGACTTTGCCGGGCCGTCGGATGTGTTTACCAATGCTGATGCTATACTTAGGAATTCCGGTTCAGATGCGGGTTATGAAGTTTTGATCGCCGCACCAACAGCAAACAGGATTGTGAAAGCGAATACCGGCGTCGAGATTCATTGTCCTTATAGCGCGATGGAAATCACTTCGCCCATCGACACACTGATTATTGCCGGAAACGATTTCCGGGAAAATAGTGCGGATGCGTTGATAGATTTCTTTAACTGGCTATCCACCATCAACAATAACAATACAAGAAGAATAGGTTCCATTTGCGGCGGGGCCTTTGCATTGGCCAGGGCAGGTTTGCTTAATGGTAAATGCGTCACCACGCACTGGGAACTTAGCGAAAGATTGAAAAGGGAGTACCCGGGCATACGAGTGAATGCTAACCATTTTTTTACTAATGATGGGAACGTCTACACGTCAGCGGGTGTGTCGTCGGGGATAGATCTGTCGCTGGCAATGGTTGAGGAAGATTTTGGCAAAGATATCGCCATTCGCATAGCCCGTAAACTGGTATTTTATCTAAGCCGGCCGGGTTTCCAGGCACAGTTTGGCAACCTGCTGCCCGTTTTTGAAAGCGAAAATATCGCCCAGAAAATACAAAACTGGCTGCGCGGGCATTTGCATGAAGCGCTGGATGTTAGCCGCCTGGCCGAGCACGTGAACATGAGTACGCGGAATTTCACACGTGTTTTTCACCGGGAAACCGGTATGCCACCCGCTAAATTTATTGAGAAACTGAGGGTTGAAGCCGCCCGGAAGTTCCTGGAAGATACAGACACACCACTGGAGCGCATAGCTGAACAATGCGGACTGGGGAACCTGGTTTCCATGCGGCGCACTTTTCTAAGGCATTTGTCCGTCACACCGTCCGACTACCGGCGATCTTTCCGGACCGCCTTAAAAGATACAGGTATAGAAGACCTGCTTGTTTATTAAAATAACTATTAGAATATGAAAATTGCAATTAACGGGTTCGGCCGCATTGGCCGGATGACGCTGCGCGCATTACAAAATCAAACCGCAGTAGAAGTTGTGGCCATTAATGACCTGACCGACGTAAACACGCTCGCACATTTATTAAAATATGATACCGCCCATAGCCGCTTTCCCGGCGAGGTAAGTACCGATGGCGATACGCTGATCGTTAACGGTAAACGCATCACCATGTTAAAAGAAAAAGACCCGGCAAAACTGCCCTGGGCCTCATTGCAGGTGGATGCGGTTATCGAGTCGACCGGCAGGTTTACAGATAAAAGCACTGCACAGGCACACATAGAAGCCGGTGCAAAAAAGGTGCTTATTACCGCACCCGCAACCGGTGGGGTAAAAACAATTGTTCACGGCGTAAACAATGAGCTGATCGGCGATGACCAGATCTATTCAACCGCATCTTGCACTACCGGCAGCATTGCGCCTGTATTGTATATCCTTGATAAAGAATATGGCGTCGAGTCAGGTTATATGGCCACTGTCCATGCCTTCACAGCAGATCAGAACTTGCAAGATGCCCCGCATAAGGACCTACGTCGTGCCCGCGCTGCGGCTTATTCTATTATCCCGACAACGACCGGCGCGGCCAAAGCCATCGGCAACGTATTGCCTAACCTGCAAGGGAAAATGGATGGCTACTCCTACCGTGTACCCGTGATTGACGGTTCTATTGTCGACCTGTCGGTTAACTTAAAGAAGGAAGTAAGCGCTTCCGAGATCAACGCCACGCTGAAGCGTTATGCGGAAACGTCACTGAAAGGTATTCTTGAATACACCGAAGAACAGTTTGTTTCATCGGATATATTGGGCAACACGAACTCCTCTATTGTTGATGGCAACATGACCAAAGCAATAGGCAAATTCGTGAAAATTGTAGCCTGGTATGATAATGAAGTGGGAATTTCTAACCGGATTGCTGAGCTTATTTCGTTGATATGAGCAGCTGTATTTAAGATTCATAGATTTTAACATTTATTTTCAGCATTGCAACGGAAACAATTATATTTGCAGCCTTGTTGTCGCAGGAGGTAGTTATAAGTGAAGTCAATTGCTTTATAACTTTGCAGTCCAGGACTTCAAAATGCCCGGATGGCGAAATTGGTAAACGTTGCGGTCTCAGAAGCCGTTGAGAATTGTCTCTTGAGAGTTCGAGTCTCTCTTCGGGCACATCCATTAAGTCGATAGTCTTAAGTCTTAAGTTCAAAGTCATCAGAAGGCGAGAACTTTAAAACTTAAGACTTTCGACTATAAAAAAGCCCGGGTGGCGAAATTGGTAGACGCACCATCTTGAGGGGGTGGCATTCGTAAGGATGTACGAGTTCGAATCTCGTTCCGGGCACGCTTTCCCTC
>Ga0207695_10011817_pt1 | contig 10535 bp, 7 predicted proteins | sample KBSC54metaG_FD_184354 | JGI IMG/M metagenome (GOLD analysis project Ga0207695, IMG submission 184354) | Corn rhizosphere microbial communities from Kellogg Biological Station, Michigan, USA - KBS C5-4 metaG (SPAdes) (version 2) | ecosystem: Host-associated > Plants > Roots > Rhizosphere > Soil... | reverse complement strand
CAGGAAACGATCGTTGCTATCTTGTATCGTATCCTGTTTCACAATGACATCGTTCCATAGGCTTGAGAGTATGCTTGCTACCGCCGGCTTGCACACCTCGCAGCCATCGCCTTTGCCAAAGTGGTCCAACACCAGGTCGTAGCTTTTCAGCTTATTTATCTTAACCAGGTCATAAAGCTCTTGTCTTGAGTAGTCAAAATGTTCGCAAACCACATTTTTAATATATTGCCCATTGGCTTTCATGGTGCCAGCGATCAGGTCTTTTACCAACGGCACGCAGCCGCCGCAGCCCGTTCCGGCTTTTGTGCATTTTTTAATGCCGTCAACGGTAGTGCAGCCGTCATTCACAGCATCGCAAATCGCGACTTTCGTTACGGCCTCGCATGAGCAGATCAATGCGTCATCGGGTAAGCTTAAGACACCGGCCCCTTCGCTTGCGGATTCACCGCGAGAGCCTAATATTAAATCTTCCGGATTTGGCGGCAGTATAATTTTATTATTGACGGTCTGCAGCAGCATATTATAAGCGTCAGCTTCGCCAATCAAAATGCCGCCAAGCAGGTATTTGCCATCATTGCTGATATTGATGCGTTTGTAAACGCCCTTGTGAGTGTCTTCAAAAATGATAGTCCGGCAATCGGGCTCAGTTACGAATGCATCGCCAAAGCTAGCCACGTCTACGCCGATCAGCTTTAATTTTGTACTCATGTCAAAGCCGTGAAACGACTTTTCTGCGCCGATCAGTTGTGATACAACAACGTCGGCCATTTCGTATCCGGGTGCTACCAGGCCGTAGATCATATTTTCATGCAGTGCGCACTCGCCGATAGCAAAGATCGATTCGTCGCTGGTTTGCATCTTTTCATTAACAATGATACCGCCGCGTGAACCTGTGTGTAGTCCTGCCAGTTTGGCTAGTTCGTCGCGCGGACGTATGCCCGCGCTAATAACCAGCATGTCAATTGTTAAAGAGGCATCATCGTTGAATTTTAAAGCATCAACCTTGTGTTCGCCTGCAATGTAAGCCGTGCTCTTGTTTAAATGGATGTTTAACCCGAGTTGGTTGAGTTTAGACTGCAGCATGGCGCTTCCGGCCGAGTCGATCTGTCTTGGCATTAACCGCGGGGCGAACTCTATAACGTGGGTTTCGCTGATGCCAAGATCGATCAATGCTTTGGCGGCTTCCAGGCCAAGAAGGCCGCCGCCCATTACGGCGCCCCTTTTTGCATTAGATGCATAAGCCTTTATCAAATCAAGGTCTTCGATAGTTCGGTATACAAAAACGCCTTCCTTTTCAATTCCCGGAATATCCGGCACGAATGCGGAAGAGCCTGTAGCTAATACCAGGTAGTCATATTTTAGGTTTAACCCTTTTAAAGAGTGAACCGTTTTGGATGTTCTGTTGATCTCTTGTATTGGATCGTCAAGATGAAGCGTTATATTGTTGTCCGCATACCATGAAACGGAAGAGAGTGAAAGGTCTTCAGCCGATTTGCCGGCAAAGTATTCGCTCAGGTGAACCCGGTCGTATGCGCGGCGTGGTTCTTCGCCAAATACTATAATATTGTAGTTAGCTGATCTGGCTACAAGCTTCTCGCAAAACTTGTAACCAACCATACCGTTGCCAACTACTATGATGGTTGGTTTCGACATATTAGTTTTTTAAATGTTAAAGCAATTTTTACAGTAAATGCACTTAAGTTGCGACCAAAAATGTATTTACAATAACAATATTAGTCAATTTTATGCTATTTGTCAATAAATGGCTGATATTTTTAACCGTTTTTGATGATTTTTATGATTATTGCAATAATTAACTAAAATTTACTGCTATTTTTTAGATAATTTCATGACTTAAATCATATTTATTATCTTATTTTGTATAATAAAGTTAATTTTTGACCATTTTGTTTATCAAATACAAAAAGTTATCAGAAATTATTGAAATATGAAGACGAAAAAAGTAATTCCTGAGTTATTTGTATTGGGAGCGGGTCCGGGAGACCCTGATTTATTGACTATTAAGGGATATAAAGTGCTGGAAAAGGCTGATGTTGTATTATATGATAATCTTGCAAATAAGGAATTACTGGATATCGCACCTGCTCATGCAGATAAAATATATGTAGGTAAACAACCTTATGGAGAATACACGCCGCAGGAGTCTATCCTGGAAATGATAAAACACTACTGTTTCACAAAAGGAAAGGTAGTGAGATTGAAGGGTGGCGATCCTTTTATATTCGGGAGAGGGTTTGAGGAGATTATTTATGCGAGACAACTTGGAATCAAAACTCATTTTATACCAGGTATAACCAGTATGCAAGCTTGTGGATTGGAAGATATTCCGCTTACACACCGGGCGGTGAGTGAAGGTATATGGGTGGTGACAGGCACTAAAAAGGATGGTACGCTGTCCGGCGATCTGCGTTTGGCTATGCAAAGCAATGCAACCGTAGTTATCTATATGGGAATGAAGCAGCTGGCATCTATTGCTGACACCTACATACAGGAAGGCAAAGGGGATATACCGGCAGCTATAATACAACATGCTTCACTGAAGCAACAAAAGTCAGTGTCTGGATTGGTTAAAGATTTGCCCGCGATGGCAGAAAGTAATGGATTGACTTATCCGGCTATTATTATAATAGGATACGTAGTTGAGTTAAGGGACATTTTAAATATGAACGATCATGAAGGTACGCATTAAAGGGAATTCGTTGAGGTACAGGCTTTCCATGACAGATGTGGCTAGGTTTGCGCGGGATGGTTATGCAGAAGAAGTCATTGATTTTGGAAAAACACAGCTGACCTATGCCTTACAAAGAGGCCCGACCCTCAGTCTTGAGGCTGAGTTTATGAATAACAAGATCATTGTTTTTATGCCTTATAGCTGGGCCGATGAATGGGTCGAAACAGATCGTGTTGGCTTCGAACAAAAAGGACCGCTTTATTTGCTTGTCGAAAAGGATTTTCAATGCATTGATAATGTTGCTGAAGACCAGACCGACAATTATCCTAATCCGAGTTTGATTTGTTAATCATAGATAATACAGCCCGTTTTTTAAAAATGCCACCTCCTGCTTCTCGTTAAGCGGGTTCTGTACATAGATAAAACCTATGACCGAATAAAAACAATCGATTTTTTCTATCGGAAGTAGTGTTTTAAATTTGGGAATACGCAAACCAAATTTAAAACTATGGAAAACTCGGCAAATGACATCAGCAAGTGCCCATTTCACAATGGCAGCATGAAAAACAACGTTGGAGGTGGCGGCACCAGGAACCGCGATTGGTGGCCCAATCAGCTTAAGCTGAGCATCCTGCGCCAGCATTCGGCCGTATCTAACCCGATGGATAAAGATTTTAATTACGCAGAAGCTTTTAAAAGCCTCGACCTGGAGGCTGTGAAACAGGACCTTCATGCCCTGATGACCGACTCTCAGGACTGGTGGCCGGCCGATTTTGGACATTATGGCGGACTGTTCATTCGTATGGCCTGGCACAGTGCAGGAACTTATCGCATTACCGATGGCCGCGGTGGGGCAGGGCAAGGGCAGCAACGTTTTGCACCATTAAATAGCTGGCCCGACAATGTGAGTCTTGATAAGGCGCGCAGGTTGCTTTGGCCGATCAAACAAAAATATGGCAATAAAATTTCATGGGCCGATCTGTTGATTCTTGCGGGTAACATTGCATTGGAGTCGATGGGTTTTAAAACATTTGGTTTTGGCGGTGGTCGTGAGGATGTATATGAAGCAGACGAGGCGGTATACTGGGGTGCTGAAAATACCTGGCTGGGTGGTGACATCCGTTATGCACACGGCGATCAGGGCGTGACGAAAAACGGAGGCGTACTTGTATCGGATGATGATGCCGATGGCGATATCCACTCACGCAACCTGGAGAAACCGCTTGCCGCTGTGCAGATGGGGCTAATTTATGTAAACCCGGAAGGGCCAGATGGGAACCCTGATCCTGTTATGGCTGCTAAAGATATCCGCGACACTTTTGGCCGCATGGCAATGAACGATGAAGAAACTGTTGCGTTGATTGCAGGCGGGCATACCTTTGGAAAGACTCACGGTGCCGCTCCGTCAAGCAATGTAGGTAAAGAACCTGAAGCAGCAGCAATAGAAAACCAGGGCTTTGGCTGGAATAACAGTTATGGCTCAGGAAAAGGTGCCGATACCATTACCAGCGGTTTGGAAGTGATTTGGACAAAAACACCTACCAAATGGAGCAATGATTTTTTTGATCATCTGTTCAATTACGAGTGGGAGTTAACTAAAAGTCCGGGTGGTGCACATCAATGGGTAGCAAAAAATGCGGAGGCAGTTATACCTGATGCATTTGATCCTAACAAAAAGCATGCTCCCAGAATGCTTACTACCGACCTTTCTTTAAGGTTCGATCCGGAATATGAAAAGATATCGAGACGCTTTCATGAAAACCCCGATCAATTTGCAGACGCTTTTGCCCGCGCATGGTTCAAACTGACCCACCGCGATATGGGTCCTCGTGAACGCTATTTAGGCAAGGATGTTCCCGCCGAAGTGTTGATCTGGCAAGACCCTGTTCCCGCTGTGGATCATCAGTTGATCGATCAAAATGATATTGCAGTGTTGAAGGCAAAAGTTTTGGAATCAGGCTTAACTGTTTCTCAGCTTGTTTCAACTGCCTGGGCCTCTGCATCTACCTTTCGTGGCGGTGATAAACGCGGCGGCGCAAATGGCGCCCGCATTCGTCTTACGCCTCAAAGATACTGGGAGGCAAACAACCCTGCCCAGTTAAACCATGTGCTGACTATCTTAGAAGGTATCCAAAAGCAGTTTGGCGACGGTCAAAGCGGCGGTAAGAAAGTTTCATTGGCTGACTTGATCGTACTGGCCGGTTGCGCCGCCGTAGAAAAAGCCGCGAAAGACGCAGGGAGCAACGTTACCGTCCCATTTACACCAGGTCGTACAGATGCTTCGCTTGAACAAACCGATGTTGATTCTTTCCTGCATATGGAGCCGGTTGCTGATGGTTTCCGCAATTATCGCAGCAAAACCGCCCGGGTACGCACCGAAGAGTACCTGGTGGATAAAGCACAATTACTGACCCTGACAGCACCCGAAATGACCGTTCTGGTTGGCGGTATGCGTGCACTGAATGCCAATTATGATGGCTCGCCGCATGGGGTCCTTACTCATCGTCCCGGACAACTCACCAATGATTTCTTTGTCAACCTGCTCGACATGAGCACTGCCTGGAAACCAACCGGTGACGAACGGGAACTGTTTGAAGGACATGACCGTAAAACCGGCGGCTTTAAATGGACGGCAACACGTGCCGACCTTATATTTGGCTCTCACGCTGAATTGAGGGCTATTGCCGAGGTATATGGCGAAGCTGGAGGAGAGGACAAATTTGTAAAAGACTTTGTTGCCGCATGGAATAAAGTGATGAACCTTGACCGGTTTGATCTGGTTTAACTTCAATTAATTAATTGTGAAGATATAGTGTGACAAAGCCCGGCGTGTGCTGGGTTTTGTTTTTATATGCTTGATAATTAGCTATTTTATTTATCAATTGTAGTTGATACCTTGAAGCTTTATAAGATGACAAAAGGATTGCACGAATATTTTGAAACGATCATTTCAAAATTGTTATCTTTGTATCATCATCAAAGACAATCAAAAAAATGAAAAGCTTAGAAAATAAAGTAGCTGTAGTTACCGGAGGTAACAGCGGCATAGGTTATGCAGCTGCACAGGAGTTCGTACAGCAAGGCGCCAAAGTGGTTATTACCGGTCGTAATAAAGAAGCAGTTGAAAAAGCAGTTGCTGAACTGGGTGTAACCGGAATTATTTCCGACCAAAGCAAACTGGATCAGATCAGTCAGCTGGCTGCAGAAGTAAAAGAAAAATTTGGAAAAGTAGATGTGCTGTTTGTAAATGCTGGTTACGCAAACTTTAGTCCGGTGGAAAGCGCCACCGAAGAACATTTTGATTCAGTAATGAATGCGAATTTCAAAGGCCTCTATTTCACTGTTCAAAAATTCCTGCCAATTATCAATGACGGCGGTTCAATTATCTTCAACGGATCCGTGAACGCTGTTCTGGGTATGCCAGACAGTAGCGTATATTCAGCCAGCAAAGCTGCTGTATTGTCATTTAACAAAGTACTGGCCCGGGAACTGGCTCCCCGTAAAATACGTGTGAACACCGTTTCTCCGGGTCCGATAGAAACTCCTCTTTATGGAAAATTAGGTTTGAGCCAGGAGCAGGTAAATGGTTTTGGCGAAATATTAGGACAAAGGATATTGCTTAATCGTTTTGGTAAAGCTGAAGAAATCGCCCGCGTAGTTCGCTTCCTGGCCTCGGATGATTCTTCATTCATCACCGGAACTGAAATTACAGCCGACGGGGGCTTAACTGTAAACGCAGTTGTATATTGATTGAATTGCCCATACTCTAAGACACTGGTTTAGGGTATGGGCAATTCATAGTATCGTTCAAACCAAAACCAATTGGGTTTGAGATGTGTACTTTTGTGCGGAGGGAATCATGGCACGAAAAAAAGAATTTGACGAAGATGAATTGCTTGAAAAGGCCACCAACCTTTTCTGGAGAAGGGGCTATAACGCCACATCAGCGCAAGATTTAGTAGACGAACTGCAGATCAACCGGTCAAGTCTATATAACACCTATTCTGATAAAAAAACATTATTTCAAAAAGCTTTAAAAAAGTACCAGGAGCAGCAAACGGAGGCTGTTCTTGATTTGCTAAATAAAGCGGATGATCCAGAAAAAGCGATTAAACAGGTTTTTGATAACCTGGTAAAAGAAAGCAGCGAGGATACCGTGGCAAGGGGCTGTTTTATGGTGAATACCGCAGTTGAAATTGCGGGACAGGATCCGGAGATCGGAGCCATAGTGCGTGCTAATAATCAGAGTGTGGAAGATGCTTTAAGCGAAATTATAGAAAAAGGGCAAAAAATGGGGCAGTTCTCAACTAGCAATACTGCCCGTGCCTATGCTCGTTTCCTTTTTGGAAACATAAATGCTTTGCGCGTTATCGCCCGTTCAGGTGGCGACAAAAGTGCGCTGAACGATGTTGCCCATATTGCTCTGGCTTCCCTGAAATAAGCATTAATTCAATTCAATGTAAGTTTTTCATTCATCAGTTTTGCCTGATAGATTGAATTGGGGAGAAGGCTACCTTTGCCCGCATGACAAGTAATAAATCGCCTTCGTTTGGATTTATTGTTGGCACGGCAAGCCTTGCGTTCGTGGTATCCCAACTGGATGTTTCTATCGTAAATGTTGCGCTACCCCAAATATCGAAATCTTTGTCAGCAGGGGTAAGCTCATTGCAATGGATAGTGGATGCTTATACCATCGCCTTTGCTGTATTTATGCTTTCGGCAGGCGGTATGAGCGATTTGCTTGGTTCAAAACGAATTTTTCAATTGGGGTTGTTCATTTTTGGTATTGCGTCTTTAGGTTGCGGTATATCATGGAGCCCAATAAGCCTGATTGGATTTAGGGTATTACAGGGCATCGGCTCAGCAATCATGATACCGAGTTCCCTGTCTATTTTAAATTATAACTTTTCGCACCAGCCTCACGACCGTGCTCGCGCTGTAGCATTGTGGACTGCTGCCGGAGGCGTTTCGATGGCCGCAGGGCCAATACTCGGTGGCCTGCTGATTCATATCAGTAATTGGCGAATGATCTTTTTTGTGAACCTGCCAATTTGCCTGGCCGGAATAATCTGCAGTACTGAATTGATAAGCAATGGCCGCCAGCCGAATAAAGGTTTCGACCTGCCGGGACAATTTACGTGGATGGTGGCACTTACTGCACTGATAGCGTCCATCATCGAATGGCATCATTTAGGCCCGAAAAATCCGCTGATCTATGGCGGACTTATTTTCAGTATCATTGCACTGGTTGTATTTCTACGGATCGAAAGAAAAGCCAGAGCCCCTATATTGCCGCTAGATCTTTTCAAGATATCAAATTTCAATTTTTTGGTTGGACTGGGGATGTTGTTTAACGGTGCTTACTATGGAACCATATTCATTTTGAGCCTGTATCTTCAACAGGTACTGCATTATTCTTCACTTAATGCGGGATTAGCCTTTTTACCTTTAACAGCGGGGTTTACTATATCCAACTTAGTGAGTAGCAAAATGATGCCAAAATTTGGGACGCGCATCCCGATATTAATAGGCATCGCCATTTTTGTAGCTGGATTCGTCATGCTGCTTATAGCAAAGAATAATACACCTTACTGGGAGTTGTTTATTCCTTTTTTTACCATACCACTGGGCATGGGTTTGGCAGTTCCGGCTATGACGACGGGCATATTATCTACTGTTGATAAAACGCGTTCGGGAATTGCATCGGCCGTGCTGAACACCACCCGTCAGGCAGCTGGGGCGGTAGGCGTGGCTGTATTTGGCGCTATGACAAATGGTGGAACAACCGCAATAGTTAATGCTATAACTATAAGCGCTATTATCTCGGCAGGTGGTTTGTTGATCTATGGTGTGCTGATCTATAAGTATTTGAGGACTTCCTGAAATAGTGAACACAACTTCAGATAGGTTAAGTTGGATTGACAGGTATTAAGATTATTACGATATTAAGCCTGTTAATCAGCGTTCACAATACCTATGGAAAAAATCAAGAGAAGGGAATTTATAAAAGATACACTAATTGTTAGTGCCGGAGTGGTTGTCGCACCAAAACTGTTATCCGCAGAAACATTGCCACCTGCTGCCAAAAAAGTAATCGTTGCCGGCGCTGGTGTCACCGGGCTTTGCTGCGCTTATGAACTGATGAAAGCAGGCCATGAAGTGATAGTACTTGAGGCATCGGGCAGATACGGCGGTCATGTGTTTACCGGGAGAGATGGATTATCTGATGGTCTTTACGCTGATTATGGTGCCGACCATATAACTAAACCCGGCTACGAACGTTTTTTTGAATATATAGAAGAATTTAAGCTGACCGCTATTCCTTATCCGAATGCAGAAGGTTCAGAATATAACTATGACAAGGATGCCCTTAAAATGATTGGCGGCAAGTTTTATACCGCTGAACAGTTAAAGGATCCTGCGACTCTTACCAAATTTGGATTTAACGAAAAGGAAGTAAAATTTTTGTCGGAGCACCCGATGTATGAATTGGGGCCCTACTACATTAAGCCCTACCTCAGTAAATTTACCGATGCCTATCAACCGTTCGGTGTCGGTTATGATGACCTGGATAAGGTGCCCATCTCTGAAATCTTTAAAAAAGAAGGTGCTTCTCCTGCCGCTCTTAAACATTTAGGTGGACATAATACTTCGGCCTTGTATTACCTGTGGCGAACAGCGATCATGGATTTCAGGAAAATACCTTATTCCGAAGGTGAGACATTTCACCTGAAAGACGGTAACGAACAACTGCCTATTGCTTTTGCAAAGCACTTGGGCGAACGGGTGAAATTGAACAGCCCGGTAACTGCCATCAAGCAAAGCAAAACCGGGGTAGCAGTATCATATCGCCCATATGGTGCAGAAAAGGAAATTGACCTGAATGCAGATTATGTGGTGAATTGCATCACATTACCGATATTTAAAAGCATTCCGGTTATACCACCTCTTTCGGCCGAGAAGCAGTATGTGGTGGATAACCTTGCGTATTCCTCACATCCATTTTATGTGTTCGAGGCCAGCACCAAGTTTTGGCTGGATGATGGCATCAAAAGCATCAATATGGAATTTGAGCATCCGGATATTTCGTCCATCTGGCTGGAAACAAACCAGGTAGATACCAGGCGCGTTATCCTGAAGGCTTTCGGTCCAGGCGGACTTTCTCCCCAGCGTGTACTGGCCGCATTCAGGCAAGTATATCCCGGTAAGCACGACACTATTGAACAGGCTTTAACGGTAGACTGGACACGCGATAAATTTGCGCCCGTATGCGAGATGGAGCCATTCCCGATAGGAGAGATGCACAAATTCTGGCCGCAAATATTACAGCCAGAAGGACACCTGTATTTTGCCGGTACTTATGCTGATAATATGAGCCGGGGAATGGAGTCATGCCTGCGGTCAGCTCAAAGGGTAGCGCAGGAAATCGGTAAAATATGATTTCGGATCTCGGATTTTCGCTGTTGTTTATTTTTTAAGGCGCTCAAAACGGCTTCGCCGTCTGCTATGTCGTATTTAATATGTCAAAATGAAAATTACTAAACTAACGATAATCTTTTTTTCTGTTTTTATTAGTTTGATCTTCTTCTCTTTTATTGGTTTTCAGCAGGAGAATCATCCTCCGGTAGTGAAGATCGTATCGCCTCAAAGCAACAGTTCTTTTGATAAAGATACACCCATAACCTACAAGATCAGCGTATCTGACAAAGAGGACGGTGAATCTAAATTTGATGAGATCAATTCAAAAGAAGTGCTGATGGAAGTGCGTTATTCGAGAAACGGAAAAGCGATGCCGGCGGGCCCTCAAAGTAATGGCGTAAATATCATCATGACGTCTAATTGT
>Ga0207695_10011816_pt1 | contig 10536 bp, 7 predicted proteins | sample KBSC54metaG_FD_184354 | JGI IMG/M metagenome (GOLD analysis project Ga0207695, IMG submission 184354) | Corn rhizosphere microbial communities from Kellogg Biological Station, Michigan, USA - KBS C5-4 metaG (SPAdes) (version 2) | ecosystem: Host-associated > Plants > Roots > Rhizosphere > Soil... | reverse complement strand
CGTAGCAGCTGTCTCAAGCGCAGCTTCACCGGAGTAGACAGCCGTTGCCTGGAACCCGCTTTGGTTCAGGATCATCGAGAGCGTGTCTGCGATGACGCGTTCGTCGTCCACTACAAGAACTTTGGGCTTAACGTGATTATCGGGCATACACTCCTGAACGCCGAACGGGGATGGCGCAAGCCTTTCAGTCGAACGCGCCGCATGCAAGCCAAAAAGCACCGCGAGCGGCACGATCAGCCGGGTAAATACTATTCAAGAATAACATCCTGTGCCAGGGCGAACCCCTAAACCCATCCAACGCTCAGCCGTCAGTCATGCAAGTCCGGCATAGACTCGAAGGCTTCTCTTCCCCTGGCTTCCAACAATCCTTTGACGCAAAGATCGGCAACGTGAGATGCCGACGATCTTCGAAATTGTTTTCCTGATTACTTTTGCGCCCGCGGTAATCATCCAATCCTGAACTGCGATACTCTGAATCTGCGGGCGTTTCTCGGTATCTCCCCCGATTCATCCCGGCGCAACGCGACCCTCATAACCTCAAATTGATCCTCCCAACTCCGAGTCGGAGAGGCATGCATGCAATCAGCAGGTATCCAAAACCCGTCGCAAGTTCCCGTTTCGTCTTCGGGCGACAGCCCGGCGGGCGAGGCGATCATCCGTGCGGAGAAGATTGAAAAGTACTACGCTCAGCCGAGTCAGAATCGAATTCAGGTCATCTCCCCAACTGACCTGAGCATCGTTCCCGGTGAAATCGTGGCCCTTCTTGGCCCGTCAGGCTCAGGCAAATCGACCATGCTGCGGATGCTCTCCGGGCTGTCGCGGCCGTCGGGAGGGCAAGTTTATTGGCACGAGAAGCCGATCGGCGAAACCGAGATCAATGTCTCGATCGTCTTCCAGAGCTTCGCCCTATTCCCGTGGCTTACCGTGCTGCAGAACGTAGAGGCTCCTCTGCAGGCGCGCGGCGTAGGCCCCGAGGAGCGGCGAACACGGAGCATGCGCATGCTCGACACCGTCGGTCTCGACGGTTTTGAATCCGCTTACCCCAAGGAACTCTCCGGCGGCATGAAGCAGCGCGTCGGGTTCGCACGGGCTTTGGTCGTCGAACCCGAGGTCCTCTTCATGGACGAGCCCTTTTCCGCCCTCGACGTTCTCACCGCTGAAAACCTCCGCAGCGAGTTACTCGAGCTCTGGGCCAAGAAGACGATGCCCACCAGGTGCGTATTTATCGTTACGCACAATATCGAAGAAGCAGTGCTGCTCGCTGACCGCATCATTGTGCTCGGCCGAAATCCGGGCCACATTCGTACAGATTTTCGGGTCCAGATACCGCAGCCCCGCGATCGAAAAGCCGAAGCCTTTACGCAACTGGTCGACTTCATTTACAAGGTGCTGACGCGGCCAGATGTCGCTCCAGCCGAGGCGCCGACCGGCCCCCGAATCCGGGACCAGCGGCAGATGAAGTACCAGATGCTCCCCCACGCGCGTCCCGGCGGAGTTGCGGGATTGCTTGAATTGCTGATCGACAAGAACGGGCGGGATGACATCTATCGTCTTGCCGACGATCTGGCATTTGAGATCGATGACCTACTGCCCATCGTAGATGCCGCCCAGCTTCTCGGCTTCCTGAAGGTTGAGGAAGGCGATGCCACCATCACCGACCGCGGCGCCGAGTTCGCAAACTCCGAGATCCTTCGACAAAAAGAAATCTTCCGCGACGCGGCAATCGAGAACGTGCTCTTACTGCGGCAGATTCGCCGCGCGCTGGATGCAAAGAGCGATCACACCGTATCAGAGGACTTTTTCCTCGACATGCTCGACGAGCAATTCAGCGACGAGGAATCGCAGCGGCAAATCGAGACCGCAGTTACCTGGGGCCGCTATGGGGAGATCTTCGACTTCGATGCTGCACGCCGTCGCTTCGTAATGCCCGATGTTCTACAGGAAGAGGCTGCCGGGGGCAGTGAGTGAGCATTCACCGCACACTGAGTCGATCCCTGGTCATGGTTCGAACCTGGCCGGTGGTCATCGACATGGGAGTCGGACTGTGTGCGCTGGCTCTGTTCATTGCCGTCATACATCTGGCTGCCTACTGGATGGGCACAGCCGTTCCAGTCTCGCACGTAACAGAAAACGCGCGTTCCCTGCCTGTCTATGCGTTCTACTCCGTCATGCGGATTGGAATCGCTTTTGCCCTGAGCCTGGTGTTCGCGATCGCTTACGGCTACATCGCCGCGCGGAATACGCGAGCGGAAGCCTGGATGATCGCGGTTCTCGACATTCTGCAATCGATTCCAGTCCTGAGCTTTCTTCCTCCTGTGCTCCTGGCGATGATTGCGCTGGTTCCCCACCGCCAGTTGGGAATCGAACTTGGCGTCATCCTGCTGATCTTCACAGGACAGGTGTGGAACCTGGCATTCAGTTTCTACACGTCGATGAAGTCGATTCCGCGCGAAATGCTGGAAGCCTCGCGAATCTATCGCTACTCTGGCTGGCAGCGCTTCTGGCAACTCGAAATGCCGTACGCCGCCATCGGCCTGGTGTGGAACTCGATCATCTCTGTGGCCAATGGCTGGTTCGCGCTGATGGCCTGCGAAATGTTTCAACTGAAAAACAAAAACTTCGAGCTTCAGGGCCTCGGCAGCTACATCCAGAACGCGACTTACGACGGAGACATGCGCGCAATATTGAGTGGAATTGCGACCATCGTTCTGATCGTCGTGATCACCGATCAGTTGATCTGGCGACCCCTCATTGCATGGAGCGAGAAATTCAAGTTTGAACAGGTAGAAGCGGCCGATCACATTTCTTCGCCCATCCTTGCCCTCCTGCAGAGGTCGAGGCTCCTCGGGACCATGACCGGGCGTCTCTGGACACGGATTGAGGAACCGGTTTACCGAAGACTCGCTCAATCCAGGGAAACACGAGTCGTCCAGCCGATTGATACTGATGGAGAGCGGCGTCGCCTCTCCGTCGGATACTGGTTCGGGGGTATCACCTTCGCCCTCGTGATCACCTGGGGAGCAGCGCAATTCGGGTTGATGCTGCGGCACCTCAATTGGGGTGACTTGCGAGTGCTCCTTGCCGGCGCGGCCGCGACCTTCCTTCGTGTGAATGCTTCCCTCCTGCTTTCTGCGCTGTGGACCGTGCCCGTGGGCGTCGCCATTGGATTCAGCCCGAAACTGGCGCGCGTCGTTCAGCCAGTCGCACAGGTACTGGCATCCGTGCCGGCAACGGCGTTCTTCCCGATTTTGCTGATCGGGCTCCTCAAGATCGGCGGAGGGCTCGGCATCGGATCGATTGCCCTGATGCTGCTCGGAACCCAGTGGTACATCCTGTTCAACGTAATTGCAGGCGCAATGTCGATTCCGTCCGACCTGAAGGAGGCGGCATCCCTCTACAAGTTCACCAGGTGGCAACGATGGACCACACTAATTCTCCCCGGAATCTTTCCATACCTCATTACCGGCATGGTGACCGCCTCGGGAGGAGCCTGGAATGCTTCAGTGTTTGCGGAATACGCGAATATCCAGAACCGCACCATCCAGACACTCGGCCTGGGAGCGCAGATCGACACCGCCACAGCCGACGGCAACTTCCCGGTACTGCTGCTCGCAACGATCCTGGTGGCGCTGATGGTCGTAACCATGAATCGCCTCGTTTGGAGGCGGCTCTATCGTCTGGCCGAAACGCGGTATAAACTCGAAGCCTAAATACATCTGTTGAACACGCACTCGCGATCGGGGGAAGCAATGATTCGCGTTGGACTGGTGGGTTTTGGATTGGCGGGCCGAGTTTTTCACGCCCCGCTTATTTCTTCCGTGGACGGATTGGAACTCGCGGCCGTCGTAGAGCGCAATTCGAATAGTGCCGCTGAGCGTTATCCCGGCATTACAACCTATCGATCCGTCGATGACCTGCTAGCTGACTCCTCAATCAAGCTGGTCGTTGTCGCAACCCCCAATGCATCGCATTTCGCCATCACCATGCAGGCGCTGGAGGCGGCGAAGAATGTCGTAGTCGACAAGCCAGTAGCACTGAGCTCGGACGAAATCCGACAACTTTCCGAGCTTGCCGGCGGCATCGGCCTGCAACTATTTCCGTTCCATAACCGTCGTTTTGACAACGACTTCCATACACTTCGAAAAGTGATCGATGAACATCAACTGGGGCGGCTGGTGCATTTTGAGTCAACTCTCGACCGGTGGCGGCCAGGGCTTACCAGGCGCCCATGGAAAGAGGACCAAGACCAGGGCGGCCTGCTCTTCGATCTCGGAACGCACCTCGTCGACCAGGCGCTTGTACTGTTCGGCCTACCGGCGTCGGTGGGCTGCGAGGTTCGCAGGGAACGCGATGGGGATGGCGCAAATGACTCCTACACGATCCGCCTGCACTATCTGACGGGCTTCTCCGTGACGCTTAGTTCAAACATGCTTTCATCACTTGCCAGGCCGAGATTCCACCTGCGCGGCACTCGGGGAAATTTCTGGAAGTGGGGAGTGGACCCCCAGGAAGAGGCACTCAACAAGATCTCGAAGATCGAAGATAGCAACTGGGGCCAGGAGCCTCAGGACCGCTGGGGCACTCTGAGCGTGGGTGTTGATGGTGACCCTGTCCCATCCCCCGTGGCCTCGCAGATCGGGGACTATCGGCGCTTCTACGCCGGCGTGCGTGATGCCCTGCTTGGAACCCCTTCGAAGGAGCTTGCAACGGCAATTGATGCCTGGCACGGAGTGCGGATCCTTGAGTGGGCGAAACAAAGTTCAAATGAGCACCGTGAGATCGAGTGCGACTGGAGCAGTGAACCGGCGTGATTAGCGGGCGATTTCTGCTGGCTCCTTCTCCACCAGCGGCACCCAGAAGCGAAACGTGCTGCCATGTTCCGGATTGCTCTCCACGTCGAGCTCACCGCCGTGAGCGCGGACGATGGCCCGAGCGATGGCCAGTCCCATCCCGGTTCCCTTCCCGATCACTCTTCCCTTCTTTCCGCGATAGAACTTATCGAAAATGTGAGGAAGGTCTGCCTTGTCGATCCCCGGCCCGTTGTCTTCAACCTCGAACTCCAGCCGGCCTTCAACCCGCCGAGCCCGTAGCACGATGCGGCCCTCCGGCGGTGAATAGCGCGCCGCGTTTTCAATTAAGTGCCGAAACACCCGCCCTAGCAACTGCGCGTCGAACCAGACCGGACGGTCGGGCTCCTGCACCATCAGCACAGCCTGGTGGCGTCCCAGAGACGTTCGGGATTCCGCAACCACCTGCTCCAGGAGCGTCCGCGTGTGGCGCGGCGAAGTCTGAACCCGAACCACATTCGCATCGATCTCGGCCATCTCCACTGCTTCCCCGATCAATGCATCCAGCCGAGCTGACTCCTCGTCGACTACCGTGGCAAGCTCCTTCTTCAGCGGATCGTCAAGCCCTTGATCCTGCGTAAGGGTCGTGGCTGCCGCGCGAATCGCAGTCAAAGGCGTACGTAGCTCATGAGTGAGCGAGTCGATGAGAGCAGCACGGAGCCGCTCGCTTTCGCGCGATGCCTCGAGCCGTGCACTTACCTCGATCGCCATTGCACGCGACAGCGCAATGCCAATCTGCGCGCAGACAGCAGTCGCCACTTCGCGAGACAGACTCGCAGACCGCCAGGCCAGCGCGCCCACCGGACGCACCCCGACCGAAAGCACATGCGATTCAAATCCGTCCTGAACTGCGCTCGCATTTTGCCCAGCCTTCGCCAGATCTCTCAGGTTCGCCTTGAACATCTGCGGCAGGTCGTCCGCTGTTGACTCGAACTCATCGCGATCCTGCACGTAGAGCGCGACCTCTTCAAGAGAAAAGATGCGTTTCAACAGGTGCGGAAGATCTCGAATAAGGCTCGCAGCATCCTGATGCAGGATCATCTCCTGGCTGATTTGAAACAGGCGTTCCACATCTTCGCGCCGCTCCTCTGCCTCGTCCTTCTGCTTACGTGCCCTTTCCGCAACCCTGCCCGCAACGAGCGAGCTAATCGCGAACGTGAACATCGAGACCCATTCCTGGGGACCAGCCAGAATGAAAGTGTGAAATGGCGGGAGAAAGAAATAATCAAATGCAAGAGCACACAGAACGGCACTGTAGAGAGATATGAAGAGCCCCGCCTGGGTGGCAGTAACGACAACAACCACCAGAAAGATCATCCCCGCAGTTGCTGGATGAGCGTGCGCCAGCCCCAATCCCACGGTCGTAAGCACGGCGGCGAGGGTGGCGCCCATCCACTGCACGTAGTGGTGCGGCTTAGGTTTGAGCTGCATGGGCTTCTCAAGCCGATGATACTCGCGCTGCGCCATGATGTAAGCTTTGCCATGAAAGAAGAAGAAAATGCCGGGAAGAATTCTTGTCATCGATGACGAACCGCAAATCACGCGCGTGCTGCGTGCGTCCCTATCGGCGCAGGCTTTCGATGTTCGGACTGCCAACGACCCGGAAGAGGGGCTAAGGCTTTTCTCTGAGTGGCAGCCTGACCTCGTCATTACCGATCTGATGATGCCTGGACTGACTGGAGTTGAGGTCTGCCGCGCGATTCGTTCTACGTCGTTCACGCCAATTCTGGTGCTATCGGTTCGGGATCATGAGCGCTCCAAGATCGAGGCGCTCGATTCCGGCGCCGACGATTATGTGACCAAGCCTTTCAGCATCCAGGAGTTGCTTGCCCGAGTGCGTGCACATCTGCGGCGCGCGCCCGAAAGAACTGAATCAGCAATCAGCGCAGGAGACTTTGTCATCGACGCCATGGCGCACAGCGTTGAAGTCGTTGGCAAGCCACTTCACCTTACGCCTAAGGAATTTGAGCTGCTGGTTCACCTCGCGCGGCACGCCGGAAAGGTCATCACGCATCGAGCGCTCCTCACTGGCGTCTGGGGAGCGCAGTCTGCGCATCAGCCTGAATATCTTCGGGTATTTGTGGGCCAGTTACGCAAAAAACTAGAAGCTGAAACAGGCAAGCAATACATCCAGACTGAGCCATGGATCGGATACCGATTCGTCCCTGAGGGCCTCAGCGGCACCAACGACAAAGACGCCTAGAGTTCCCTTGAGTGCCCTGATTAATGCGCGCCGCCAGGCCGACGCACCTTTATCTTTCCTTTAGCATTCCTTTCCGCTAATTCAATGCATCTTCGCTCAGAATCATTTCTGGTTCGGAATTCGTGCGCCGAGTTGAGGGAGAACGATGCAGGATCTCACCATGCTGTTCTACACCGCTATTTTCTTTGCCGCGGCCTTTCTGTATGTGAAGGCCTGCCAGAAGCTGAGCTAGCCATGAGCTTTGTTACCGCGCTGGCGCTTCTCTGCTCCGTATTGCTGCTCATCTACCTGGTTGTCTCGCTTCTGTATCCGGAGAAATTTTGACTATGTCAGCAAATGGGTGGTTGCAGTTTGTCATTTATTCGGCGGTCCTCCTGATGACGGTGAAGCCGGTCGGGGTCTATCTTGCGCGCGTGCTGGAAGGACAAAGCACCTGGCTCGATCCCATTCTCCGCCCCGTCGAGCGCCTCACCTACAAACTCTGCGGCGTGAATGCGGACCGCGAAATGAACTGGCGCGAGTATGCCTTCGCGATGCTTGGCTTTTCGGCAGTCACGATGATCGTCACGTACATCATCCAGCGCGCGCAGGCTGTGTTGCCGTGGAACCCTCAGCACCTCGCTAATGTCGGGGCAGATGTGGCGTGGAACACGGCGGCAAGCTTCACAACAAACACCAACTGGCAGTTCTACACCGGCGAGAGCACGATGAGCTATCTCACGCAGATGGCCGGGCTCGCCACCCACAACTTCTTCTCCGCGGCAGTAGGCATCGTCGTTGCGATTGCGCTGGTACGGGCAATCAAACGGACAAACTCCAGCACCATCGGCAATTTCTGGGTTGATACCACGCGGACACTGCTCTACATATTGCTTCCGGGATCCGTGATTTTCGCGCTGCAGCTGGTTGCGCTTGGAGTTCCGCAGAATCTGCATCCGTACACAGTCGCACACACAATCGAGGGTCAAACGCAGACGATCGCGCAGGGCCCGGTGGCTTCGCAGGAAGCCATCAAAATGCTCGGCACGAACGGCGGAGGATTCTTCAATGCCAACAGCGCGCATCCCTTCGAGAATCCAACGCCTCTCACCAACTTCCTGCAGATCCTCTCGATCTTCATCATCCCCGCGGGGCTGACCTACACGCTGGGTAGGATGACCGGTTCGCCGGGACACGGCTGGGCGGTTTTCGCCGCGATGTATCTCTTGTTCGCCGCTGGGTTCGCAACCCTCTACTGGGCGGAGTCTCATCCGCACCCCCTGATTCACGGAGCAGCGCAAAGCGCCACAGCAACCGCGCCCGGCGGCAACATGGAGGGCAAGGAAGTGCGCAACGGAATCGCCGCGAGCGCACTCTTCGCCACCATCACTACCGATGCCAGCTGCGGCGCGGTGAACGGCATGCATGACAGCTTCACTCCCCTGGGCGGACTTGTTCCTCTCACCAACATCATGCTGGGCGAGGTAATCTTCGGCGGCGTAGGCGCGGGTCTCTACGGGATGCTGATTTTTGTTGTGCAAGCGGTCTTCATCGCGGGCCTCATGGTCGGCCGCACGCCGGAGTACCTGGGCAAGAAGATCGAATCCTATGACGTAAAGATGTCCATGCTCTACGTCCTGATCTTCCCTCTCGTCATCCTGTCACTGACCGCGATCTTCGTACTCATGCCGAACGTCGGCCTCGGCACAACCAACAATGCAGGGCCGCATGGACTTAGCGAAATCCTTTATGCCTTCACATCCGGAGCCGGCAATAACGGATCTGCGTTCGCTGGGCTTGGACCAAATTGGTGGTACAACGTCACGATTGGCTGGGACATGCTGATCGGGCGGTTCCTGATGATCATTCCGGTGCTGGCCCTGGCCGGAAATCTCGCACAGAAGAAGAGTGTCCCGCCCTCACCCGGAACGTTCCCGGTCAACACTCCCCTGTTCACGGTGCTTCTCGTTGGAGTCGTCTTGATCCTTGGCGCCCTTACGTTCTTTCCCGCGCTGAGCCTGGGGCCAATTCTCGAGCACCTGCTGTTGAAGTCCGGCCAGCTTTTCTGAGGAGATTCGATCGATGAGTTCATTGAGCAAATTCAGTTTTGCGACACAGGCGGAGATTCCATCAGAAACGCTCCCACAAGAGCCTCAGAATGAGCTGCCTCCCGAGCACCACAGTCACCGTCGAGACAAGCCAACGGCTGGTGTCATGCAGCAGAAAAGTCTCTGGAACGCGGAGATCATCCGGCAGGCATCGATCGATTCTTTGCGGAAGCTGAATCCCCGGTCCATGGTGAAGAACCCGGTGATGTTTGTCGTCGAGGTGGGAAGCGTCCTCACGACGCTGCTACTGCTTGACAACACGGTTAATCATCGCCCCGGCTTCGGGTTCAATCTTCAGATCACTCTCTGGCTCTGGTTCACTGTCCTATTTGCGAATTTTGCAGAAGCCATGGCTGAAGGCCGGGGAAAGGCACAGGCCGACACGCTGCGTAAAGCAAAGGGCGAAACCATTGCTCAGCGCTTCACGGCCTCCGGGGAATTCGAGCAAGTTGCGAGCGGCCAGCTTCGTTCAGGCGACACCATTTACGTCCCTGCCGGTCACTACATCGCCGGTGACGGCGAAGTCATCGAGGGAGTAGCTTCAGTCGATGAATCGGCGATCACGGGTGAGTCGGCGCCTGTGATACGCGAAGCTGGTGGGGATCGATCCGCTGTAACCGGCGGGACGAAGGTGCTGTCGGATTGGATCAAGGTGCGGATCACCTCAAATCCAGGAGAGACTTTCCTTGATCGCATGATCGCCCTCGTTGAGGGCGCGACAAGGCAGAAAACGCCAAATGAGATCGCGCTTTCGATCCTCCTGTCTGGCTTGACGATCGTCTTCCTGTTGGCAGTGGTGACGCTGCAGCCCTTCGCAATCTATTCGAAGGCGCCGCAGACTGTATTTGTGCTTGTATCGTTGCTCGTCTGTCTCATTCCGACCACGATCGGCGGTTTGCTTTCGGCTATTGGGATCGCCGGAATGGATCGCCTTGTCCAGTACAACGTACTGGCGATGAGCGGCCGTGCCGTGGAAGCCGCAGGTGACGTGAACACACTGCTGCTGGACAAGACCGGCACCATCACCCTGGGCAACCGCCAGGCGACCGAATTTATTTCTGCACCTGATGTCACCGCAGAGCGGCTTGCCGATGCTGCGCAACTGGCGTCCTTGTCCGACGAGACTCCAGAGGGCCGGTCCATCGTGGTGCTCGCCAAAGAAAGGTACAACCTCCGCGGGCGAGATCTCGCCGGTATTCATGCGGAATTCGTTCCATTCTCCGCGCAGACACGAATGAGCGGAGTCAACCTGCCGGGCATGCGGATTCGGAAGGGTTCGGCCGCCGCCATCGCGCGCTTCCTGGAGGACCAGGGCTCTTCGCTCCCAAAGAAGGTACGCGACTCCGTCGAGGAGATCGCGCGCGCGGGAGGGACGCCGCTCGTCGTGGCTGAGAACTCC
>Ga0207695_10011815_pt1 | contig 10536 bp, 12 predicted proteins | sample KBSC54metaG_FD_184354 | JGI IMG/M metagenome (GOLD analysis project Ga0207695, IMG submission 184354) | Corn rhizosphere microbial communities from Kellogg Biological Station, Michigan, USA - KBS C5-4 metaG (SPAdes) (version 2) | ecosystem: Host-associated > Plants > Roots > Rhizosphere > Soil... | reverse complement strand
TCCATGCCCGACGACGACATGGTCCCGATCACTCTGACCGCGTTCGACAACGAGAAGGTCCCGGTCCCCTCCGACTTCTCCGACCCCAACGGCGAGTTCGTGGCGCCGTTCACCTGGGTCGAGGACAACGCCGACCTCGGCGAACTGGTCGTCGCCGCCGACACCCTGTCGGCGAACCTGCGCTCCCACGTCGGCCAGACCGGCACCCTCACCATCACGATCACCGACGCCAACGGCAAGGCACTGGCCCCGGTGAGCGTCGAGATCGACCCGGGCGCCGTGACCAGCGTCGGCGCGGTGTTCGGCCAGCTGGTGCCGCGCGACGACAACCCGCCCGCGTAGCGATGTCTGCGATGAAGAACCTTCAGGCCGAGGGCCACGCCCTGATCGCGCAGCTCGAGGAGAAGGAACACGAACTCGCCGCGGCGTTCCGCGACTGGTTCAACAGGCTCACCGGCGCGGTCCCGGCGGTTGAGGCCGAGGTGAAGGCCGACGCCGAGCAGGTCGCGAAGGACGCTGTCGCGGCTGAGGCGCCGGTTGCCGCTGAGGCGATGCAGGACGTGGCGGCGGTCGCCGACCATGCTGTGACCGGTGTGACCGTGGCGGAGACCAAGACCTCCTGATGGTCCAGGCCCACGACGTTCACATTGGCATCCAGCACGGCGCCGACTGCACCTGCCACAAGCTCGACCCGATCTGCGTCACCCCGGTCATCGTCCACGACGACTGCCCCGGAAGCGGCATACCGCAGCAGCCACGCGAGCCGGCCGAGACAGTCGGGCGCATCGCCATCACCTGGCCGTCGCCACGACACGAATACGCACCGCTGGGCGCCTGGGAAATCCAGATCCACGACCTCGACGCCGACCTGCCGATCCTGACCGCCACCGGTATGCGCATCGCCATCAGCGCAGACGGCTGGGATTCCGGTGGTATCTACGCCGACCTGACACTGCTGGTCGGCGAGGACGGCGAACCGATCCCGAACGACGGCAACGCCGCTATCGACGAGGACAGCGGCCGGGTGCGGACTGGCGCGTTCCGGTACGCCGTTACCGAGATGCGGACCGCAGGCCCTGCTGAAGCCAAGAGCTGAGGGGGTTGCCGTGGCGCCGACCGACACTACGTTCCGATGCGACCCGGCAGCGGTACCGTGGCCAGCCGCCGGGCTGTACTTCGTCGTGAAGACGCACGGCTTCATCCCGTGGCTGATTCGACGCGCCTGCCACTCGTGGGCGGATCACGCCGGGGTTGTCCTTGAAGACGGCGCCATTGTCGAAGCCGAACCCGGCGGCGTCCGGCTCGGGCACCTGTCCGAGTACTACGGCTGCCGCATCGCGATCAACTCCGGCGAGGAGATCACCGCCCAGCAGCGCGCCGCGGTCGTCGCAGCCGCACGGGCAACGATCGGGATCCACTACGACGACCTGGCAATAGCCGACGACGGGCTCGAAACCCTCGGCGTGCACTGGCAATGGCTTGCCAAACGCGCCGCAGGCAACGGTGAACTCATCTGCTCGGCGTTGGTCGCTCGCGCAGGACGCGCCGCAGGTCTGGACTGGGCATGCGGGCAGCCAGACTTCGAGCAGGTCACGCCCGCCATGTTGAGTCGTCGCTCTGGCATGCAGCCCTGGAGGTACCCGGAATGACCCTCACCGGCCGAGCCGCTGAAGAACATCCCGAAATCAACGACCTGAAGTCCGTCCGGTACGGCCTCGTCACGCACGCCGCGCGTATCAACGGCGCTGGCGGACGTGCCTGGGTCACCGCAGGACCCGGCCGCCCCGACTTCGGTGACGTCGATTCCGGGACCGGCGCCTACCAGGCGGTCGCCACCGGCATGACCGAGACCGAACGACGCGCAGCCGGACTGAGGCGCAACGGCAGCCCCCGGCACAAGGACGGCGCCTGATGGCCGACACCCGCACCGTCTACGTCAGCATCGGGAACTCCGACGACAAGCTGACCCAGGCCCGCTGGTCGGAGTTCCACGCCAAGGTCACCGCCACCGTCCGCAGCCACGCTCTTCGCGTCTACGGCGACTGGACCTCCGGCAGCGCCGACCCGTGGCAGAACGCATGTATCGGCTTCGAAATCGGCTACGAGACCACCGAACGCCTCCGGCGGGACCTGGCCGAACTCGCCGCCGAATACGGCCAGGACTCGATCGCCTGGGCCGAGGCCGAAACCCGGTTCATCACCCCCGCAACGTCCGAGCCCGCGGTCACGCCGACGACAAACAGCCTCGCCGACGACGCGCTCGACTGGGCGCGCAAACGGGGACTGTACGAAGACCGCGCCGGCGGCACGCCCGTCACCATCCACCAGGACCCTGACGGCACCGTCCGGATCGTTGACCCGCCGAATGTCGTCGCGATCGACATCGCGCTGCTGCGTAACCGCGGACTGTCCGGCGTGACCTTCGCCGACGGGGTCCTCACCGTCGAGGCAGAGCCCGAAACGGTTCGATACCGGCTGCTGCATGCCACCGACCACGGCTTCACCATCGTGTTCCGGCGCGAAGACCCGGCCGGGAGGCAGTAGATGAGGACCCGATATGGGCCGTGAGCGCGGCAACCAGAAGCACCAGAGCGCGCTGCTTCGTGCCCGCATCGTGGAGCTTCGCGACGAAGGTCTGACCTTCCGCGAGATCGCCGCCGAAGTGAACCGCGACGTGCACACCACCTGGAACCACTACCAGAAGGCCATGCGGGACATCCCGGCGCCAATGGTTGCTGCGCACGCCGAGCAGATGGCGAACCGCCGCGAGGAGCAGCTGCGCCGCATCGACATGGAACGCGAAGCCGTTCTCGAGGTGCTGGCCGCACGCCACGTCACCGTCTCCAACGGCAAGGTCATGTACGAGGACAGCGAGGCGATCCTCGACGACGCGCCGGTCCTGGCCGCCGTCGATCGCCTGGTCAAGCTCGACGACCAGGAAGCGAAGCTACTCGGCCTGTATGCCAAGACCGAGGTCAATGTCAGCGGCGGCGTGAAGTACGAGGTCGTCGGCGTCCCGGTCGAAGACCTCATGTGACCGCGCCGGCTGTCGTCCGCTACGAGCCGCGCGGCGCGGCGGTCGAACTGTTCAAGAGCACCGAGAAGGAAGTTCTCATCTCGGGACCGGCCGGCACCGGCAAGTCGGTGGCCGCACTGTTCCGCATGCACCTGGCCGCACTGAACAACCCCGGGTTTCGCGGCCTGATCGTGCGCAAGACGGCTGCGTCGCTGGGCTCGACGACACTGGTGACGTTCGAGAAGAAAGTCGCCTCCGAAGCGCTGGCTGAGGGCGTTGTTGTCTGGTACGGCGGCTCACCTCGCGAAGCGCCGTGCTACCGCTACTACCGCGACGGCAGCGTTTCATCAACGATCGTCGTCGGCGGGATGGACAAGCCGGCCAAGATCATGTCGAGTGAATATGACCTCATTTTTGTCGACGAGGCCACCGAGCTCACTGTCACCGACTGGGAATCAGCCCGCACCCGCCTGCGCAACGGACGCCGCGCCCGCCAGCAGCTGATGGGTGCCTGCAACCCCGACTCCGAACATCACTGGATGAACCAGCGCGCCACCGAAGGGCGCCTGCGGATGCTGTACTCCACGCACCGCGACAACCCCGCCTACGTCAACCGTGACGGCAGCCTGACCGAAGCCGGCCGCGACTACATTGACGGAACCCTCGCCGGCCTGACAGGTATCCGGCGCAAGCGGCTGTACGAAGGCAAGTGGACATCGGCCGAGGGTGTCGTCTACGACGGCTGGGATCCCGCGATCCACCTCGTCGACCGGATGCCGACGAGCAGCAAGACGTGGATCCGCTACTACTCGGTGGACTTCGGGTTCAGCAACCCCTTCACGTGCCAGTTCTGGGCCGAGGATCCCGATGGGCGCCTCTGGCTGTACCGCGAGATCTACCGCACCAAACGGCTCGTCGAAGACCATGCCATGGACATTCTCGCCACCGTGCGCCGCCCGCACGGGGACGTCAACTGGACTCAGTCCGGCCGCACCCCGGACCCGAAGAACCCGGCGCATTGGGAATGGAACGAGCCCAAGCCCCGGGCCGTCATCTGCGACCACGACGCCGAGGACCGGGCCACCCTGGAGCGGTACCTAGGCATGTCGACCGTCGCGGCCCGCAAGTCCGTCTCCGACGGTATCCAGGCCGTGCAGTCGCGGTTGAAGGTCCAGCCCGACGGGAAGCCGCGGCTGTTCGTCGTGCGGGGAGCTTTGGTTGAGCCGGACCCGGATCTCGCCGCGGCAAAGAAGCCACTGTGCTTCGCCGACGAGATTCCCGGCTACGTATGGCCGACCGGAGTGAAACCGGACAAGCGTGAAGCGCCGGTCAAAGAAGACGACCATGCGATGGACGCAGGCCGCTATATGACAGCGCACCGTGATCTCGGCGCCCGACCAGGAATCAGGATCGTCAGATGAGCACAGCCACCGTCGGCGCCCACACCCGCCAGCCCGCGAACCGCTGGGCTCCCGCACGCCAAGGCTTCGCAGCGTGGCGCCACAAGGCCGCGCTCAAGGTGCGGGGCGCCTCCGTTCACATCGTCGGCGCCCAGGCCACCGCCCGCAGGGTTGTCCTGACCGCCACCGCGTTTGGTTTCCTCGACGCCGCAGCCTGGGACTTCAAGACCATCGCCGGGCTGGCCGCCACGGGCGTTTCCCTGCTGCTGTTCAACGAGTGCTTGAACTGACCGTCGCCGAACGCCCCTCCCCCACCTGAACAAACCGGCGGGAGGTGCGCACGTGGTCCGGTCGGTGTTCAACGTCGTCGGCTCCCTGTTCAACAAGAACGCCGACGCCTCCCCGGTCCCCTACGCCGCACCCGGCCGCTACATCATCCCCGCGCTGTCCGGACGCTCGGACAACGAGGTCTACATGCGGACCATGGGGACCGCAGGCACCATCTTCCAGATCGTGTCGATCCTCGCCGGATCAGTCGCCGCCCCGCAGTGGCACCTGTACCGCAAAGCCAAGGCCGACGGGCGCGTCCGCTACACCACCGGCGACCGCGGATCCGACCAGCGCACCGAAGTGCTGCAGCACCTGGCACTGAACGTGTGGAACAACCCCAACCCGTTCAACACCGGCTCCGCGTTCCGTGAGGCCGGCCAGCAGCACATGGAACTCACCGGCGAACAGTGGTGGGTCGTCAGCCGCGACAGCCGCGCCACGTTCCCCACGGGCCTGTGGCTGGTGCGCCCGGACCGCATGGAGCCGGTCACCGACGCCGAAACGTACATCAAGGGCTACGTCTACACCGGGCCGTCCGGCGAGCGCGTGCCGCTGATGCCGGATGAGGTCATCCTCACCAAATTCCCGAACCCGTTGGACCCGTACCGCGGGCTGGGCCCGGTGCAGTCGGTGCTGGTGGACCTGGACGCCATGAAGTACGGCGCCGAGTGGAACCGGAACTTCTTCATCAACGGCGCCACGCCCGGCGGCATCATCACCGTGCCGAACAACATGAGCGACGACGAGTTCGACACCTTCACCAACCGGTGGCGCGAAGCCCACCAAGGCGTCGCACGTGCTCACCGCGTCGCGGTCCTCGAAGGCGGCGCCACCTGGTCGCCGACACAGATCAGCTTGCGCGACATGGACTTCTCCAACCTGCGCAAGGTGAGTCGCGACGTCATCCGCGAGGCCTGGGGCATCCACCAGTCGATGCTCGGCAACTCCGACGACGTCAACCGCGCGAACGCCCAAACCGCCGAGGAAGTCTTCGGGCGCTGGAAGGTCATTCCACGGCTGGACCGGATCCGCGACACCCTCAACAACGTCTTCCTGCCCATGTTCGGCTCCACCGGCGAAGGCGTCGAGTTTGACTACGTTAACCCGCTGCCGGACGACCGGGAAGCCGACAACGCCGAGCTCACCGCGAAAACAACCGCGTGGGCGGCGCTGGTCAACGCCGGCGCCGACCCGAATGATGCTGCCGAAGTCGTCGGCCTGCCGGCCATGAAGATGGTGGCGGTCCCAGCACTGCCGCCCCCTGTGCCGGCCCCTACGACAAATCCCGGCGAGCTCGAGCAGGCGGGCGAGTCTGACGGTGAACCCGCCGAGGACGACAACCAGCCCGGCAACCGGATGCGCGACGACGCTCGCGCCATCTTCAACGCCGCGGCTACCGACCACGACCCCGCCGCCGTGGACCTGTCCGCCATGGATGCCCAGCACCAGCAGGCCACCGATCAGCTCGCAGCCGACTACTCCCAGCAGATCACGCCCGACCAGCAGCAGCAGCTCGTCGACCAGATCCGGCAACTCGTCGAGTCCGAAGCAATCGGCCAACTCGGGAACATGATCATCAACTACGAGGCGGCGAAAGCGCTGATTCTCCTGGCGATGTCGGCGTTCGGAGTCGTTGCGGCGAAGCAGGCGTCGAAGGAAGCGGCCGAGCAGGGCGTCAAGGGCGTGCCTCCGATCGCGCCGTCCTCGGCCCAGCTCGACCAGATGGCCGAAGCCACCGCCTCCCTCATGGCCAACGAGATCGCGACCTCCGCAGGCCGTGAGGCTGCGCGGATAGCCGGCGGCAACACGCGGCCTGACCCGCAGCAGGTTGCGGACCATGTTGAAGCGTTCCTGCATGGGCTGTCGCAGGCCAGCGTCAAGACGCACCTTGCGGGCGCGCTTGCCGCGGCACAGAACCAGGCCCGGCACGGCACCTTCATCAACGGCCCGCGGTGCGAGCTTCTGGCGAGCGAGATCAGAGATCGATCAACTTGTTTCGCCTGTGAAGAAATCGACGGTCATTCCTTCGGCTACAGCGATGACCCTGCTGCCGTTGCCGCAGCATCCGCGGCCTACCCGACGTCGGGCTACATCCACTGCCAGGGGCTGGAGCGCTGCCGTGGCGCGCTGATCGCCCGGTACGAGGTGGTGGCGGAGCCGGAGAACTCTTCCGATCGCACGGTGCTGACGATGCTGCGCCGGCTGGCCGACCTTCTGGAAGCGCCCGAGGCGCACATCAACGGACACGAACTTGAGGTGAGCGCGTGATGGATCTGTCGCGCCTGAAGACGACACGCACCATCGCGAACCTGAAGGCCGGGCGGAACGACTGGTACCGGATCGTCAAGAACCAGGCCGACCCGGCCCGGACGTCCGTACTGATCTACGACGAGATCGGCTACTGGGGAATCACCGCCCAGGACTTCATCAACGACTTGAAGCAGGTCACGGGCCCGATTGACTTGCACCTCAATAGCCCTGGTGGCGAGGTCTGGGACGGCATTGCCATTCACGGGTTCCTGTCCGGCCGCGGCGACGTCACCACTTACGTCGATTCTCTGGCTGCTTCCATCGCCTCGGTGATCGCGATGGCCGGTACCGAAATCGTCATGGGCCGCAACGCCAGCATGATGATCCACGACGGCTTCGGCCTCGTGGTGGGCAATGCGGCCGACATGCGCGAGCAGGCCGAGCTGTTGGACCGCGTCAGCGACAACATCGCCTCCATCTACGCCGACCGCACCGGCAAGCCCAAGGACAACTGGCGCACGGCGATGCTCGCCGAGACCTGGTATATCGGCCAGGAAGCCGTCGATGCGGGACTTGCCGACCGGCTGGCCACGCCCGGCAGCGGCGTAGCCGCAGAGCCGATGGTCACGCCGGGGTCCGAGCCGGACATGGACGCACCGCAGCCTGCGATGGCCATGGCCGCGCACTTCGACCTGTCGATCTTCCGCAACACCCCGGCGCCGCTGCGGAACTCCGCCGAACAGGCCACGCCCGAATCGGCCGCGCCGCCACCGGCGCCGCCGCCTGAACTTGCTCCTCCCGTTGTCGAAGCCCCGGCCGAACCCGACCGGGGCTTCGTCGTTCCCGAGGCCGAAATCCAGGGCGAGCCCGGACCCGAGCCGGAGCCGCAGCCGGCGTCCCAGCCCATCGAACAGGAGCCCGCGATGGACACTGCGCGCGTCGCCGAGGAGCTTCTGGCCCTCATGCGCGACGGCTTCAAGAAGGAGTTCGGCAGGAGCCCCACGCCGCTCGGCATGGAATCGATGCCGCTGCTGAACAAAGCGCTGGCCGTGCATCACACGGCCACGGTTGACGAGCCGTGGGACGGCCCGGCTGCCGTAAAGGCGATGCCGAACGACGACGCGGTGCTCCGGTACTGCTTCGCCTGGATGTCCGACGAGGCCGCGGCCGAGAAGCCCGCAGAGGGCGACGACGACGCGGACGACAAGAAGTCGAGCTACGCCTTCCCTCATCACAAGACCAAGGGCGGCCCCGCAAACCTCGCGGCCTGTCGCAACGGCCTGGCGCGACTTGAGGGATCTTCCATCCCCGACGCAGACAAGGTCGGCGTCAAAGAGCACCTGCAAGCCCACCTTGACGACGCCGACAACGGCGACGACGAAGGCTCCGGCGACACCGAAAACCACACCCACACCGACTTCAACTTCGTGTGGGACCCGAGCATGACCGCGGCCTTGAAGGAGGCAATGCAGTGACCACAACCGCCATCCCGACGTCCTCGGCCGAGCTCGAGGAGTGGATGAACGACGGCGAACGCATGACGAACGTCTTCAAGGAGGGGAAGTTCAAGGAGTTCGTCGGCAACTACCAGGCGGCGAACGCCAAGGCGAACCCGGACATCAAGGCCGAGATCGCCGAGCAGGTGCAGCTCGGCATGGCCGCCTTCATGAAGGACAGCGGCGAGAAGGCAGGCAGGCCGCCGGTCGACCTCACCGCGGAACTCACCTCCGGGCCGGCCGCGCAGCCGCGCGTCCACTTCGAAGACAACGGCCGGCGCACTAGCGCACAGAAGGCCCTCAACGGCCAGCGCGCCATCGGCCGCGCCCTGGACGGCATGTTCCAGGACTCCGCCGAGTTCTTCCGCGCCACCCACTTCGACGAGATGCGGGTTAACCGCTCCACGGACCTGTCGGCGAAGCGCGCCAAGGTCACCGAGATCATGAACTCCTTCGGGAGCGAGGTCCCGGCCGACGGTGGCTTCCTGATCCCGGAGACCCTGCGCAGCAACCTGCTTCAGGTCGCCCTGGAGCAGGCCGTCGTCCGGCCGCGGGCGCAGGTCATCCCGATGGAGACGCTGCGCGTCCCGATCCCGATGATCGACTCCACCAGCAACGTCTCCTCGGTGTTCGGTGGCGTGATCTGCTACTGGACCGAGGAAGCCGCGGCTCTCGTCGAGTCGCAGGCCAGCTTCGGCCGCGTCACCCTGGACGCCAAGAAGTTGACGGGCTACGCCGAGATCCCCAACGAGCTTCTGGCCGACGCCCCGGCGTTCACCAGCTTCTTCGACGACGTCTTCCCCCGCGCCCTGGCCTGGTACGAGGACATCGGCTTCATGAACGGCACCGGCGCCGGCGAGCCCCGCGGCTTCGTCAACTGCCCGGCGGCCGTCGCGGTCGCGGCTCAGGCTGGCCAGCCGTCGGCGACGATCGTGTGGGAGAACATCGTCGCGATGTACGCGCGGATGCTCCCGACCGCGCTGCAGAACGCGGTGTGGATCGCGAGCATCGACACGTTCCCGCAGCTCGCGACGATGGCGCTGTCCGTCGGCACCGGCGGTTCCGCGGTGTGGCTGGGCAACCTGCAGCAGCCCGGCTCGGCCGTGCCGCCGGTCAGCATCCTTGGCCGTCCGGTCATCTTCACGGAGAAGACGCCGGCGCTGGGCAGCCTCGGCGACATCAACTTCGTCGACCTGTCGTACTACCTCATCGGCGACCGGCAGATGATGCAGTCCACGTCGAGCCCGCACTTCAAGTTCGCATCGGACAAAACGGTCTTCCGGATCATTAGCCGCGTAGATGGGCAGCCGTGGCTCCAGAGCCCCATTACACCTCATAACGGCGCTGGCGCGCTCAGCCCGTTCGTGAGCCTGGCGGCCCGCCCGTAGCCCACTGACCTGCTGGTCAGTCAAACCACCCAAGCCGACCACAACCGAACAGCACGGCGCACCACGAAGACCTCCTCGAGACCGAGCGGGGTCTTTCTGCTTTCCCGCACCACCCCATCGCAGCACCCGTAGGCGGCCGGCCTTCACCTCCCGGCCGCCGAGCAGGCAACCCCGGCAGTGGCGCCCCGGGGCCAAGTCACCAGCCAGAAAGGCACCATCATGGCAATGGAGGGCTTGGGTCGCGCCTACAACGTGATCCCGATCGCCGCAGGCGCCGGTTTCAGCCTCAAGGGGGCCACCGGCGTGACGTTCATCTGCACCGGCAACGACACTTTCACCCTGACCGTCGCGTCCACGTTCGGCGGCTCGTATGCGACGCCGGGCAACATCATCACCCGCATCTACACCAACACCAGCACCAACGGCACCGCCGCGTGGGTCAAGGCGTCGCAGGCCGCGTCAAACGCGGTCACGATCTCCTCCGGCACCGTCGCGTTCGAGGTATTCGGCATCCAGCTCGCCGACCCGAAGGCCTACGTCAAGGTCAGCGCTGGCTCGGGTGGCCTCGTTACCGCGATCCTGCACGACCTGACCGCCTCTCGCGGCCCGGCGAACCTCGCGATCCTGGGGGCGTGATCGTGACGACCCTGATTCAG
>Ga0207695_10011814_pt1 | contig 10536 bp, 9 predicted proteins | sample KBSC54metaG_FD_184354 | JGI IMG/M metagenome (GOLD analysis project Ga0207695, IMG submission 184354) | Corn rhizosphere microbial communities from Kellogg Biological Station, Michigan, USA - KBS C5-4 metaG (SPAdes) (version 2) | ecosystem: Host-associated > Plants > Roots > Rhizosphere > Soil... | reverse complement strand
ATTATTCTTGCCACTGAACCAACTGGTTCGGGAAAAACCACGACGCTCTATGCACTTTTGGAACAGCTCAATAACCCAGCAGTAAAAATTATGACGCTCGAAGATCCAGTAGAATACCGACTCGAAGGTATTGACCAAAGTCAGGTGAACGCCACCGGTGATTACACGTTTGCCAAAGGGTTGCGCAGTGCCCTACGCCAAGACCCCGATATTCTCATGGTTGGGGAAATTCGTGATGGCGAAACAGCCACGACCGCGATTGAAGCGGCGATGACAGGCCACCTGGTGCTTTCAACGCTACACACCAACGATGCGCCAGGGGCGGTGCCACGCTTGCTTGAAATGGGAGTTCGACCGTTCTTGCTGTCGGGAATTATTAACTTGATTGTGGCCCAACGATTGCTGCGAAGAATTTGCGCCAACTGCCACGGCGCCAAGTGCGATGTTTGCCACCAAACCGGCTATAAAGGCCGCTTAGCCATTGCCGAGCTGATGGTGCCTAATCGGGCGATTGAAGACTTAATTGTGGCGCAGGGCAGCGCTGCTGCCTTTGCCGAAGCAGCCAAAGCCGCGGGTATGCAGACCATGGCTGAAGACGGCTACCTAAAAGTAAAACAAGGCTTAACCGACGAAGCCGAGGTTATTCGAGTTACTGGCGTGCACCCCACTGCTCCAACCGAGTAATTTTACTCAAGAAATAAAAAACCGGCGAGCAATCGCCGGTTTTTTTGTTGATCAATACTTATTGAATATTGATTCCTACGCTTGTAACACCCAACTGCTGGAAGACAAAGCTAGCTATCCCGGCCGCCGCTAACACGATAAACAAACCAACCACCGCATCGAGCATCAGCTTTTTGGCCTTGGTTGTGCCATCTTCGTTACCAAAGCTGCCAAGGTATTGAATGCCACCGATTAACAAAAGGATCACAAATAAAATGACAGAAATCGTTGTGATAATTCTGAAGATTGAGGTAATAACCTCGTTTCCCGTTCCCAAGCTACTGTTAACGCTTACGCTCGGTGCGTCTGCATTTATAGCAGCAAAGGCGTGGGTAGCGCTAAAACTTGCTAACAATAATCCAGTGGAAAGCTCGCCTACACGGCGAACAATTTGCTTCATGATCCCTCCTAATATGTTACTTGCAGCATACCACAATCCTAGTGAGGTTCTGGATGCTGTTGAAAACTTAATTCCCAAAATGATAACCAGTCAGCTGAAACACGAGGAGCAGAATTGCCCAGGTGCCAAGAATCAGCGCCAGGCCGACTACTGCCGACAAGAGTAACTTTTTGGCTTGTTCCGTACCATCGCCACCCGCACTTGCCAGGTATCGAACCCCGCCAATAATCACGAGAATGACGAACACGACTGTTGCTACAAACAAAGCGGCGTTATAAAACACTGGCAATCCCGTTTGTAAATCAAGAAAGGCTGGATTCACCAAACTCGATGTTGGTGCGGTAATGCCTTTTAAATCCGTTGGCAGCACCGAGGAATTACCAGTTGGAGTTTGTGTGTCGGCCAGGGCTTGGAATGGAGCAAGCGTACAGAAAACAAAAGCAAATGCTAGTAAAAAGACGGTAGTCCATGGTGCGGCTCGTTGTATATATTTTTGTGGGGTCATGGGCGTGCCAATTTAGATGCTGCTTAAGTTACCATCGCCACCTGGATCAAGCTTTCCATTTGGTTGGGTCGTGTCGCCAATTGGGGTCAGAATTACCCCAGACGTGACATCTGCCTTTAACGTATTGTACCTGGTAACGCCGTCAACACTGGCGGGAGTGACATCGGCAATATTGCCAGATTGATCTTTGATAACTCGAGTGCCGTCTGCAGCCACAGTGACCGTGCTTTTGTCAGGATTGGTAAGGGTGTAGCTACCATCTGGATTGCGCATCACCGTGCTACCGTCTGGAGTTTGCACGGTATACAACGTTGCGCCATCGTAGTAGTACTGCTTGCCGTTCGAAGCAAAGAAGCTGTTGGCTTTTTGCCCAGCCGGCACCACTGCAGGCGTTTTTGCGCTTGATGATGGTGCAGTTGTGCTAATAGCGGGCGCACTTGTCCATGGGTAGCGCGGCAGGTATTGCAAGTATTGGGTGCCGCCAAACCAGACGATAATGGTAAAGGCGATGGCTTGCATAGCCAGTACTAGAAACAAGCCAACAGTAGCGTCGAGCAGTAGTTTTTTCGCTTTGGTTGAATTGGCGTCATCCCCATTCGCGGTTAGATACTGCAAGCCGCCAACCAGAATCAGAATGACGAAAAGAATCACCGCAGTGTTAATAATGGCCGTGGTAATTAACGGAAAAAAGGTGTTCCAGTTTTGATAGCTGGCTGGAACTGAAGAGGGAGCCGTAAAGCCAAACGTATTGCCATTGAGTGTTGCTTTGGCTGACATTGGAAGTGACGTAATTGCCAGGAAACTTGTTAGAAGTAGATTTCGAACAAAGCGTTTTGACATGCTACTTTCCACCAGGGAGTACTTTGGTGACCACGTCTGATGTTGCCAAAATAACAAAAAGCATTTTGACAATCGCGTAAGCAAACACAATCACCACCATGCCGAGTGCGGCGTAGCGAATTGTTTCTTTGGCCTTGGTTTGGCCTTCGGTATCACCGGCGGACAAAAGCAACTGGTAGCCAGCAATCATAACGATAATTGTCACCACGCCGCCAAATCCGGCCATAATATTAATGACATTGCCCATGATGGTTATAACATCCTGTAGATTGAGGGCTGCTGGGCTGGTGGCATTGGTGCCAATGACCCCGGCCAACGTACCATCGTTTGAACACCCGGCTAAAACCATAGTTAAAAGTACAATGGTGAGTGGCCAAATCTGTCGAATGGAATAAGCTGGCAATTTCATGGTTACTTCGTGATTAAACTGGATGTATTGGCGGTTTTGGCAAACTGACTGGCACCAGCCACGATTGCAGCGGCCGACAGCACAATAATCAGTGCAATGATTGAGCCGACCATTTGGGCTTTGCCTTTTTCGAGCATGTCTTCTTTACCGTCGCTGACAAAGTAGGTGTAGGCACCCACGAGAAAGCCAAACAAGCTGGCCACGCCGATAAAGTAGAAGAGTACTCTCGGAATGTATGCAATAAAGTCTTTGACCGTGCCAAAAGGGGTTGGGTTGCCAAGATTCAGTGTACTTCTTAGCAAGTCGCTATTTGATGTCGGAGTCCCAATAGTCGAACCATTCACAATTGGCGCTGTTGGGGTGGTGGTTGTCGTGGGGTTTATCGATGCATTGGTAAAAGTAAGATCGCTTGAAAGCGGAGTTATCGTATTCTTGCCGCCTACAATCGCAAATGAGGCAGTTTCATTGTTTGGGAATGTTAATTTATACGAAAAGAAATCAGTATTATTTTGTCCTGGCGCAGTTGCCTTAAACGAAAAAAGCCCTGTCGAATCGGCGGTAACGGTTTGTGAAAGATTGGGATCATTCTTATTGTCAGCGCTAATGGTAATAGATCCGACAACCGGTTTGCCATTCGACAATACCTGATACGTTGCAACAGTTGTGGTAACTGTCGATTCGATTTGTGGATCGGCCGCCAGGATTGTCCCGGGTAATCCTAGAATAAGGGCGGCCGTTAAAATGCCTCGCACGAAACGAAGCGTTAATTGGGTAGTTAGCGAGAAGCTATTGTGTTGCATCGGGAGTAGGGGCGGGGGTTTGACCAGTTAACATGTCTGTAACCCGCTTAGCGGCGCTGTCGAGCGCGTGTTGAATGGCGTCGCCGTTAACCGTCGCCTGAATTAAGTCGCGCATAATGCCATCGACTTCGAGCGGTCGGCGGCCCTTGTACCAATCTTGATCACTGAGCTTTTCAAACTTCAGTGGATTTCCAGTACCAATCCGGTCTGCAACCGTTGCTGGGGCAGATTGGTCAGACGGGCGTGAGGCATCGGGCCGACCAGACGCCTGACTGTAGCTAGGATCTTGATTCATTGCATACTTGAGAAAGTCCCAAGCCACCGTTGGATTACTCGCACTTTTAGTAACGGTTTCTACCCAGTAGTTCGCGTAATCGACTGGTGTGGTGGCATTCTCAATCTGCGGTAATGGCGAAATTGAATAATTTAATGTTGGAGATTCTTGGCGAAGCTGGTTTTGTACGTAGCCATAGTTGACCATCATGGCGACTTTTCCTTGTTCAAACGCCGTAATGGAATTTGGCATGCTGCTCGCCCAAGTGTAGTTGGCGTTGCCGGGTTGCGAGAATGATCGGAAAAAGGTGAGCGCATCGTTTCCTGGCACAGTTACTTGTCCGCCAGAAGCGGTACGGCTCAAATTAAATCCAGCAGATTTGCGATCAGCGGTAATCATTTGTGTATTCGTTTGAAGCATTAGCGCTGATAACACATCTTGGCTCTGGTCAACGTTGTTTGCGCCGAGGGCAATGCCTCCAACCTTTATGTCATTACCATCTTTTTGCGTAAGGTAGCTGTCATAACGAATGACATCTTTCCAGGTGCTCGGACCCTGTTGTAGATCGCTGCCGGTAATCGCAGTTTTCTGATCCTGTCCCAGGCGGTTAATTGTGTTGTGAAAAATATCTCGGTTGTAGTACAGCACCAGCGAATCCACTGACATGGGAGCACCGTAAATTTTCCCTGCAATAACGGTCCCATTGTATGCAACATCGGGAACCATGGTCTTATAGGCGTCCAGTGATTTTGTGTTCTTTGTGGCAAATAGTGTGTCGGGGGCTGGTACCAGTTTTTCGTAGTGGCGCGCCATCCAATCGCCTTTGACAAGCCAAATGTCTGGGCCAGTACGAGCTGCGAGCGAATCAAACGAATCCTCGTCGTAACTAGCGTAATCTTTCTGGACGTAGTTGATGGTAACGTTTGGGTTCGTCTGTTCGTACTGTTTAATAATGGGCGCCCAAACACTCGCGTCATCAAACAAGCCCCACATGGTCAGTGTGACTTTCTGGGCTGGATTCGCCGAAGACGGATTGCCGCCAAAGCAGCCAGCCAGCGTAGTGCTCGCAAGAATGGTACCCACCGTGAGTACACGTCGAAGTCGGTTGGATGTGCGAGCCATGCCCCTCCAGTTCGCAGAATTAGTAGCTAGCTTAGTATATCGCATTACCAAAAGCTGTTCTGGCAAACCTTGTGTAGAACTCGCACCAATCCACTAATAGAACGCTAGCCGTTTACTTGTCGAGGTGATTTGTTAGCCACTCGCGCAAATCTTCGCCGACGGCTGGATCTTTCAGGCCGAAATGAACGACGGTTTTGAGGTATTCAAGCACATTGCCGCAATCGTGATAGGTACCATCGATTTTGCGGGCATAGACTGGTTCGCGTTGACCGAGTCGGTCAACCGCGTCGGCAATCCAAAGCTCACCACCCTTACCTGGGGTAATTGATTCGAGCGCGTCGAAAATGCTAGGCGTAAATACGTAGCGGCCAGCGGAGGCTAAAGTCGATGGTGCATCGGCTGGATCGGGTTTTTCCACGGTTCGCTTGACTCGGTAGGTCCATTCATCGATTGGTTCAGGATCAATGACGCCGTAGCGTGAAGTTGCTTCGCGCGGAACATCGACCACGCCAATGACCGTACCGTTATGTTCAAGGTAGGTATCGATCATTTGGCTAATGGCTGGCTGATCGGCATCGTACACATCGTCGCCATAGGCAAAGGCAAATGGCTCGTCGCCAATTAAATCGCGAGCCAACAAGAGAGCGTGGCCATTGCCAAGCTGTTCACGCTGACGAATGTAGGTAAACCGGGCAATATCAGCAGCTTCGCGACTCAGGGCGAACGCCGTGTCTTTTCCTTGGGATTTCAGCTGGAAATCGAGTTCGTTGTTGTAATCGAAATAGTCCTCGAGCGTGTGTTTACCTGTACTTGAAATAAAGATAATTTCTTCGATGCCAGCCGCCACAAATTCGCGCACAATATATTCAATAATTGGCCGATTCACGATCGGCAGCATTTCTTTGGGAATTGTTTTCGTAATTGGCAGAAACCGAGTGCCGTAGCCAGCCACGGGAATAACCGCCTTGCGAATGCGCGTCGTCACACTACCTCCGTTATTCGAGCGCGGTTACTTTAACCGAGCGGGCTCGAGTCTTCGCTTGCTTTGGAATGCGAATGACTAGAATGCCATGTTTCAATTCAGCCTGAGCACTGTCGGCGTCGACTGCAACGGGGAGTACGAACGACCGACTAAACTTTCCCCAGTAACATTCTTGGGTAAAGTAGTTTGACCGTTCAACCGTTTCTTCGTCGTGTCGTTCGCCTTCGATTGTGACTACTTCGTCGGTAATCGTGACATTCACCGCATCAGGATTGACGCCGGCAATTGGAGCTTTGATCACCACCGCATCATCAGTTTGGTACACATCAACCGCAAGTTGTCCTTCTTCATCACTAAGCCAATCGTCACCAGTTACGTCACGGGGAGACTTACCCATGCGCCCTCCTTTCGACACCATCGTACGAACGCGCGAGCTTGCTGTCAAATAGTGCCCATAAACATTCTGTGATATTCTCTATTCAATGGTTCGACATAGACTTTGGCAATGGGGGACCGCGTTTGTGTCCGTCGGTTTGACAGCCGCCGTTCTGCTGGTAATGCCGGCATCGGCACAGGCTGCGTTTGATGGATCGAACATTATTAGTGATGGGGCTTTTGTGAATATTGGGGCGATGACCCAACAGGGCGTCCAAGATTTTTTGAGTCTCAAGGGGGGCTTTCTGGCCCATTATTCTGAGGGCGGACGATCAGCTGCGCAGATTATTTACGACGCTGCTCATGGTCATGGCGATGCATCGGGTTCGATTAGTGGCATTACGATTGATTCGAGCACCGGCACCGTTAATCCACAGGTGCTGCTTGTGACCCTTCAGAAAGAGCAGAGCTTAATTACCATGACCTCGCAGAATGACGCCGCGCTGAATACCGCCATGGGCTACGGTTGTCCTGACTCGGGTGGGTGCGACGCTGCGTATAAAGGATTTACCAAGCAGGTTGAAAATGCCGCCTGGCAACTTCGGTACAACTACGAACGGGCGCAAGGTCATGGCTTTAGTGATTACCAGGTTGGACAGAGCTTTTGTTTCGATGATTCTGGTGCAGGTCACGGCACCGATTGTGGCACCTACGGCAATCGCGCGACCGCTAGTTTGTACCGGTACACACCCCATACCTATAACGGTAACTTTAACTTCTATACCTTCTTTACCAACTATTTTAATACGCCAGCCTTTGGTGCAGCGTGGGGTGGGCAGAGCGACACTGGCACGACCTTAATTCCTGGCCAGTCAACCAAGCTTTCCGTTACGTTACTGAACACCGGCACCCAAACCTGGACGCAAGGTGGTAGCTTTCCTGTTCACTTAGGTACGAGCCATAACCAAGACCGCATTAGCTCCTTCATTCGTGAAGATTTAGTGAATCACCAAGCGAGCGGCTGGACTGGCCCAAATCGAATCATGATGCAAGAAGCATCTGTTGCTCCTGGTGATGTTGGCCACTTTACGTTTTATCTCACTGTTCCGACTGGCATGGGTTCCGGCACGTATCGCGAATACTTCCAGCCGGTTGCAGACGGTTATAGCTGGATGAATGATCTGGGTATTTATTGGGACATTACCGTGCCAAATGCTCTTCAGCAGTACAAGGCCGCCTATGCGACACAATCGGCGTACCCAACGATTGCTACCGGATCAAGTAACCAGTTCACCGTTGCCTTGGTGAATACCGGTTTGGCAACCTGGAATCAGTCCACTATGCACCTGGGTACGAGCCATAACCAAGACCGAATTAGCTCCTTCATTCGTGAAGGTGACGGTCCAAGTGGTTGGACTGCGCCAAATCGGATTGTTATGCAAGAAACCTCTGTGGCACCAGGCGCCACCGGGCACTTCACCTTCTGGATGAAAGCTCCGTCTGGTATGGGCACCGGTACGTATCGCGAGTATTTCCAGCCGGTCGTGGACGGAATTGGTTGGTTACCTGATTTGGGCATCTACTGGGATGTCACGGTTCGAACTCCTACCCCTGCCTACCAAGACAGCTGGGGTGGTCAGAGCGGCAACGTGACACTATCGGCTGGTCAGAGTGCGCAGTTCACCCTGAATCTCAAAAACACCGGTACTGCTACCTGGACACCAGGAGTCTTCCACCTAGGAACGAGCCATAACCAAGACCGAATTAGCTCCTTCATTCGTGAAGGTGACGGTCCAAGTGGTTGGACCAGTCCAAACCGAATCCAACTGCAAGAATCATCCGTTGCTCCTGGCGACGTTGGTCACTTTGTCTTCTGGATGAAAGTTCCTGCTGGTATGGCCACTGGCACCTACCGCGAATACTTCCAACCGGTTGCTGACGGTATTGGCTGGATGAGCGACCTCGGCATCTACTGGGATATTACGGTTCACTAATGCGCGATGTGCGGATTAGTTTGATGCGGCTGTCTACTGGGCTAGCCCTTGGGTTTGTCGCGGTGTTGCTGCAACAGACTCCAGTATCGGCAGCGGCAACGCAAACGCCTGAGCTTACGATTTACCTAAAGTCTGACGCGGCGATTGCGTCAGTGACGAACGACCTTATTGCTACCGGGGCATCGGTTAAGCCGGTGCCGATGCTTCACGAAATTCGCTTGCGCATTACCAGCGGTAAAACGGTTGGTGCTGCGCTGACAGCACTCAACCAAATTGCCGGCGTTGATCACGTTGAAGTGAACGGGGCGATCCATGCCGCCGACGTACAAACACAAGTAACGCCGAATGATTCGCAGTACTCATCCCAGTCATGGCTGCCGACGATCCAAATGCCGACGGCCTGGAATTACACGACCGGCTCAAGTTCGGTAACCGTCGCGGTACTCGATAGCGGTGTTGAAGGAGATCATCCGGATTTGGCTGGCCGGGTTGTGGCTGGGTATGACATTGTTGATGGCATAGCCATTACCGCTGCTGCGAATTCTGACGATAACGGCCATGGAACCTTGGTTGCGGGCGTCATTGGCGCAAATGGCAACAACAGCACGGGCATTGCTGGCATTGATTGGCATGCCAATATTATGCCGGTCAAGGTACTGGACAATACGGGTTCTGGATTCAATAGCGACTTGGCATCGGGCATTCGTTGGGCGGCAGACAATGGTGCGAAAGTCATTAATATGTCACTTGGCGGCTCGATTGATTCATCAGATGTGAGTGGTGCGGTTGCGTACGCCCAAGGGAAAGGCGTCGTGTTAGTTGCGGCTTCTGGCAATAATGGTGATGCAACCGTTCTCTATCCAGCGAAATACCCATATGTCGTTGCGGTTGGTTCAGTGAACAGTAGCGACGTTCGGTCGTCGTTCTCAAACTACGGGACAGAACTTTCTCTGGTTGCTCCTGGTGAGAACATTGAAAGCACCAATATGAGCGGCGGGTATAGCACGGCTTCGGGAACGTCGTTGTCGACACCAATGGTTAGTGCTGCCGCGAGCTTAATCTTTGCCCGAAATCCTGGTGATACTGGTTGGGATGCACGACAAGCGCTGATCGACGGAGCTTCGAAAGTTTCTGGCATGGGCAGCGCCAGTTTTACCAATAGCTACGGGTATGGGCGACTGAATGTTGCCGGAGCCGTTACTGATAGTCCCAACTATGCGGCAACGCTGAATGGTCAATCAGGGTATCCAACGTTAACGGCGGGGCAGTCAGCGAATCTAACCGTGAGTTTTCTGAATACCGGGAAAACTGCGTGGCGCCAAGATACGCCACAAACCTTCACGCTCGGTACCAGTCATGCCCAAGATCGAATCAGTGCCTTCATTCGAGACGATTTGGTGACTCACCAAGCAAGCGGTTGGTCGGCTGTCAATCGAATCCGATTAACCACCACCGAAGTTGATCCAGGACAAATTGGTACATTTAGCTTTTGGATTACGGTACCGGCTGGCATGACGCCTGGCACCTACCGCGAATACTTCCAGCCGGTCGTTGACGGCGTTGGCTGGCTTCCCGACATGGGGCTGTACTGGAACGTTACGGTGAATCCACCGACAAATTCGGTGAGCTGGGGTGGTCAGAGCGGCAACGTTACACTATCGGCTGGTCAAAGTGGTCAGTTTACCCTCAACCTGAAAAACAGCGGTAACACCACCTGGAACCAATCCACGTTCCATTTGGGCACATCACACAGCCAAGACCGGATTTCGAGCTTCGTTCGTGAAGGCAATGGTCCAAGTGGCTGGACCAGTCCAAATCGGATTCTCATGCAGGAATCGTCGGTTGCGCCTGGCCAAGTTGCTCACTTTGTTTTCTGGATGAAAACACCGAGTGGTTTAGGCGCCGGCGCCTACCGGGAATACTTCCAACCGGTGGTTGATGGAGTGGGCTGGCTTCAAGACCTTGGTGTGTATTGGGACATTACTGTACCGACTCCTACCCCTGCCTACCAAGACAGCTGGGGTGGTCAGAGCGGCAACGTGACACTATCGGCTGGTCAGAGTGCGCAGTTCACCCTGAATCTCAAAAACACCGGTACTGCTACCTGGACAC
>Ga0207695_10011811_pt1 | contig 10537 bp, 5 predicted proteins | sample KBSC54metaG_FD_184354 | JGI IMG/M metagenome (GOLD analysis project Ga0207695, IMG submission 184354) | Corn rhizosphere microbial communities from Kellogg Biological Station, Michigan, USA - KBS C5-4 metaG (SPAdes) (version 2) | ecosystem: Host-associated > Plants > Roots > Rhizosphere > Soil... | reverse complement strand
CAGCTCGGCCACTCGCTCGCGACCTACGACGACGCCGTCGCCGCGCTCAAGCACGGCGCATGCGGCTTCACGCACCTGTTCAACGCGATGTCGCCGCTGCATCACCGCAACCCGGGCCTGGTGGGCGCGGCGCTTGCGCATGCCGAATACGCGGAAATCATCCCCGACCTGCTGCACGTGCACCCGGGCGCGATTCGTGCTGCGCTGCGCGCGATCCCGCGCCTGTACGTCGTGACCGACAGCACGTCCGCAACCGGCATGCCCGACGGCGAATACCGGCTCGGCAGCCAGCACGTGACGAAGTGCCTCGGTGGCGTGCGGCTCGCCGACGGCACGCTCGCCGGCAGCACGCTGACGATGGACCAGGCGCTGCGCAACCTCGTGTCGCTCGGCCTGCCGATCGCCGACGTATCGAACCGGATGTCGCGCTATGCGGCCGACTACCTCGGCGTCGCCGATCGCGGCCGCCTCGAGCGCGGCGCATGGGCCGACCTCGCGGTGTTCGATCGCGACCTGAACCTCACCGCGACCTATGTCGAAGGAGAATCGATTGTCGAATATGCTTAAGGAAGCGCGCGAGTCCGCCCAGGTCGTCGCTGCGCAAATCGCCGACACCACGCGCGTCGAAGCGCTCGCCGGCCAATTGCTTGATCACCCGCCGGCCGTCGCGCTGACGGTCGCGCGCGGCAGCTCGGATCACGCCGCGAGCTATTTCGCGAGCCTGACGATGAGCCGCCTCGGCGTGCCGGTCGCGTCGCTGCCGATGTCGGTCGCGACGCTGCAGCAGGCGCCGCTGAAGGTGCAGGATCAACTCGCGATCGCATTCTCCCAGTCGGGCAAGAGCCCCGACCTCGTCAACACGATGGCCGCGCTGCGCGCAGCCGGCGCGCGCACCGTCGCCGCCGTGAACGTGCTGCCGTCGCCGCTCGCCGATGCGTGCGAGCACCAGTTGCCGCTGCTCGCCGGCCCCGAATTGTCGGTCGCCGCGACGAAGAGCTATATCGCGATGCTGTCGCTGTCCGCGCAGATCGTCGCTTACTGGCAGCGCGACGCCGCGCTGATGACCGCGCTGCGCGGCTTGCCCGACGTGCTCGCGCAGGCCGGCCGGCTCGACTGGTCGCAGGCCGTTGCCGCGCTCGCGGGCGTCGAGCGGATGATCGTCATCGGCCGCGGCCTCGGTCTCGCGATCGCGCAGGAAGCCGCGCTGAAGCTGAAGGAAACGTCCGGCATCCAGGCCGAGGCGTTCTCGAGCGCCGAAGTCCGTCACGGCCCGATGGAGCTGATCGACCGCGACTATCCGCTGCTCGTGTTCGCACCGCCGGGGCCCGAGCAGGCCGGCCTGCTGCAGCTCGCGCAAGACATGCGCGCGCGCGGCGCCGCCGTGCTGCTCGCGGCGCCCGCCGGCACGCCCGGCGTATCGGGCACGGTGCTGCCGCTCGCGCAGTCCGCCCATCCGGCGCTCGACCCGATTGCCGCCATTCTTTCGTTCTACGTGATGGCGGCGGATCTCGCCGTCGCGCGCGGTCGCAATCCCGACACGCCGCGCCACCTGAACAAAGTCACCGAAACGCACTGATAGCCGAGACAGCCGATGAGACGCGCCGAGGAGTCCCAGTTGAAGAGCCCCACCCACGATCAGATCGTCCTGCTTGCCCCGCTGACGGGGCCGATCGTTCCGCTGGCCGACGTGCCCGATCCGGTGTTCTCCGGCGGGATGTTCGGCGACGGCATCGGCATCGACCCGCTCGCGGGCAAGCTCGTCGCGCCGTGCGCGGGCATCGTGTCGCATCTCGCGCGCACGGGCCACGCGGTGACGATCACGACGCCGCAAGGCGCGGAAGTGCTGCTGCACATCGGCATCGACACCGTCGAGCTGAACGGGCAGGGCTTCGCCGCGCACGTCGAGGCCGGCGCGCGCGTCGAGGCGGGCGATCTGCTGATCGAGTTCGACCAGGACGCGGTCGCGCGCAGCGCGCATTCGCTCGTGTCGGTGATCGCGATCGCGAACTCCGACGCGTTCGAGGTCGTCGACCGTGCGAGCGGTTTCGCGACGGCCGGCGAGACGCCGCTGCTCGCGCTGCGCGGCAAGGGCGAAGCGGCCGCGCAGGCGGCGCAGGCCGGCGCGGCGGCACACAACGAAGTGCGCCGCGAAATCGTGCTGGCGCAGCCGGGCGGCCTGCATGCGCGGCCGGCCGCGCGTGCGCGTGAGGCCGTGCGCGGGCTCGACGCGACCGTCGACGTGCTGTTCGACGGCCGCAAGGCGTCGATCGCGAGCGTCGTCGGCCTGCTCGGCCTCGGCGCCGGCGAAGGCGCGACGGTCGAACTGGTCGGCCGCGGCGCGCACGCACGGCAGGCCGTCGATGCGGTCGAGCACGAACTGCTGCGCGAAGCGCACGGCGAGGTCGAGGAAAAGCCGGCACGGCTGAGGTCGCCCGCGCCGCAGACGGTCGCGCGCAACGTCGGCGCGCCGATTGACCCGAACTCGCTCGCGGGCGTGTGTGCGGCCCCCGGCATCGCGGTCGGCACGCTGGTGCGTCTCGACGATGCGGAAATCGTGCCGCCCGAGCAGGCAGCCGGCACGCCGGCCACGGAAAGTCGCCAGCTCGACCAGGCACTGAAGGCAGTCGATGCCGAACTCGACGAAACTGTGCGCAGCGCATCGGCGCGCGGCGCGGTCGGCGAAGCGGGCATCTTCGCGGTGCATCGCGTGCTGCTGGAGGACCCGACGCTGATCGACGCGGCACGCGACCTGATCAGCCTCGGCAAGAGCGCGGGCTTCGCATGGCGCGCGACGATCCGCACGCAGATCGACACGCTGTCGAAGCTCGACGACGCGCTGCTCGCCGAACGCGCAGCCGACCTGCGCGACATCGAGAAGCGCGTGCTGCGCGCGCTCGGCCACACGAACGGCGCGGCGCGTGCGCTGCCCGACGAGGCCGTGCTCGCGGCCGAGGAATTCACGCCGTCGGACCTGTCGTCGCTCGATCGCCAGCGCGTGACCGCGCTCGTGATGGCGCGCGGCGGCGCGACGTCGCACGCGGCGATCATCGCGCGGCAGCTCGGCATCCCGGCGCTGGTCGCGGTCGGCGATGCGCTGTATGCGATTCCGGACGGCACGCAGGTCGTCGTCGATGCGAGCGCGGGCCGTCTCGAACACGCGCCGACCGCGCTCGACGTCGAACGCGCGCGGCACGAGCGCCAGCGCCTGGACGGCGTGCGCGAAGCGAACCGGCAGCTGGCAGGCGTTGCCGCCGCGACGGCCGACGGCCGCGCGATCGAGGTGGCCGCGAACATCGCGACGCTCGACGACGCGAACACCGCGGTCGACAACGGCGCGGACGCGGTCGGCCTGCTACGCACCGAGCTGATGTTCATCCATCGCCAGGCCGCGCCGACGGTCGTCGAACACCAGCAGAGCTACCAGTCGATCGTCGACGCGCTGCAGGGCCGCACGGCGATCATCCGCACGCTCGACGTCGGCGCCGACAAGGAAGTCGACTACCTGACGCTGCCGCCCGAGCCGAACCCGGCGCTCGGCCTGCGCGGCATCCGCCTCGCGCAGGTGCGCCCGGATCTGCTCGACGATCAGTTGCAGGGCCTGCTCGCGGTGAAGCCGTTCGGCGCGGTGCGCATCCTGCTGCCGATGGTCACCGACGCGGGCGAGATCGTGCGGCTCAGAAAGCGCATCGACGAGTTCGCGCGCGCGCAGGGCCGCACCGAGCCGATCGAGGTCGGCGTGATGATCGAGGTGCCGTCGGCCGCACTGCTGGCCGACCAGCTCGCGCAACACGCGGATTTCCTGTCGATCGGCACCAACGACCTGACGCAGTACACGCTCGCGATGGACCGCTGCCAGGCCGATCTGGCCGCGCAATCCGACGGCCTGCATCCGGCCGTGCTGCGCCTGATCGACATCGCGGTGCGCGGCGCCGCGAAGCACGGCAAGTGGGTCGGCGTGTGCGGCGCGCTCGGCGGCGATCCGCTCGCGGTGCCGATTCTGGTCGGCCTCGGCGTGACCGAACTGTCGGTCGACCCGGTAGCGGTGCCGGGCATCAAGGCGCGTGTGCGCCGTCTCGATTACCAGATGTGCCGTCAGCGCGCGCAGGATCTGCTCGCGCTCGATTCGGCACAGGCGGTAAGGGCAGCAAGCCGCGAGGTCTGGCCGCTCGACTGAACGTCGAAGGCAGGCTCGCGACCCGTTTCACTACGAGAGCAATTAGGTCAACGACGCTTAACGACGAGACAAGGATTGGAGGACTGAATGAACGGGAATCCGTTTCTGAAAATACAGGGCCTGGGCCGGGCGCTGATGCTGCCGATCGCGGTCTTGCCGGTTGCCGGCATTCTGCTGCGACTCGGTCAGCCTGACGTGTTCAACATCAAGATGATCGCCGACGCCGGCGGTGCGATCTTCGACAACCTGCCGCTGCTGTTCGCGATCGGCGTGGCGGTCGGCTTCGCGAAAGACAACAACGGTGTTGCGGCGCTCGCGGGTGCGATCGGCTACCTGATCGAAACCGCGATCATGAAGGACATCGATCCCAAGCTGAACATGGGCGTGCTGTCCGGGATCATCGCGGGTGTGGTCGCGGGCTTGCTGTACAACCGCTTCAAGGACATCAAGCTGCCGGACTACCTCGCGTTCTTCGGCGGCAAACGGTTCGTGCCGATCATCACGGGGCTGGTCTGCGTGATACTCGGCATCGTGTTCGGTTACGTGTGGCAGCCGGTCCAGCATGCGATCGACGCGGCCGGCCAGTGGCTGACGACGGCGGGCGCGATCGGTGCGTTCGTGTTCGGCTTCCTGAACCGCCTGCTGCTCGTCACGGGCCTGCACCACATCATCAACTCGCTCGCGTGGTTCGTGTTCGGCAACTTCACGCCGCCCGCCGGCGGCGACATCGTGCACGGCGACCTGCACCGCTTCTTCGCGGGCGATCCGACCGCGGGCACCTTCATGGCCGGCTTCTTCCCGATCATGATGTTCGGGCTGCCGGCTGCGTGTCTGGCCATGCTGCACGAAGCGCCGAAGGAGCGCCGCGCGATGGTTGGCGGCCTGCTGTTCTCGATGGCGCTGACGTCGTTCCTGACCGGCGTGACCGAGCCGATCGAGTTCAGCTTCATGTTCCTCGCGCCGGTGCTGTACGTGATCCACGCGGTGCTGACGGGGCTGTCGCTCGCGATCTGCCAGATTCTCGGCGTGAAGCTCGGCTTCACGTTCTCGGCCGGTGCGATCGACTACGTGCTGAACTACGGGCTGTCGACGAAGGGCTGGATCGCGATTCCGCTCGGCATCGCATACGGCGCCGCGTACTACGGGCTGTTCCGCTTCTTCATCCGCAAGTTCAACATGGCGACGCCGGGCCGTGAGCCGGCATCGGCCGACGCGGCGGCGGAATCGTACGCATCGGGCGGCTTCGTCGCGCCGGCTGCGGGCGCCGCATCGGCTGCACCGCGCGCGCAGCGCTACATCGCCGCGCTCGGCGGGGCGGGCAACCTGACGGTCGTCGACGCATGCACGACGCGCCTGCGCCTGACCGTCGTTGATCCGGAGAAGGTATCGGAGCCGGAACTGAAGTCGATCGGCGCGCGCGGCGTGCTCAAGCGCGGCGGCAACAGCGTGCAGGTGATCATCGGGCCCGAGGCCGACCTCATTGCCGACGAGATGCGTACCGCGATCGGCAGCGGTGCGGCCGGCGCGGCGTCGACGGCGACGGCTGCCGCGGCGCAGCCCGTCACGGGCGCGGCCGCCGGGCCGCTCGATCCGGAGCCGGCACGCTGGCTCGCGGTGTTCGGCGGGGCGACCAACGTCGCGTCGCTCGACGCGGTCGCGACCACGCGCCTGCGCGTCGTCGTGCGCGATCCGTCGGCGGTCGATCGCGATCGTCTCGGCACGCTCGACGTCGCGTGGGTGTCGCTCGACACGTTCCACATCGTCTGCGGCAATGCGGCGGCACGCTATGCCGAACAGCTCGGCGCGCGCCTGCCGCCGGCGGCAGGCGGGGCGGCTGCGCAACCGGCATGACGCAATAAGGCCGGCAGGACCCGCGCTGCGGGTTCGGGCCGGCCGGCAGAAACGAAAACGGCTTGCGATGCGTCGCAAGCCGTTTTGCTTTGGCGGGGCGATTGCGCGATGCGTTCGTCCGCATCGCTCAACCGCTCAACCGTTCACGGGTTCGTCAGCGTGAAGGTCGGCTTCCGGTAGCCGATGCCCGCGCGGTCGAGCTTCGGCAATTCGCGCTGCGTGAGCAGCGTCGCGAAACCGGCCCAGTCGCGCTGCAGCGCGGCCGTGTCGACGTGATGCGTATCGCCGCGCTTGTAGCGCACGCCGGCCGCGTACGGCAGCTCCCAGTCGGCCCGGTGCCACGCGCGCTCGGCGAGCGCGAGCAGCCGCGGGTAGGCCATGTATTCGAGGAAGGTGTCGTTGCGCATCACCTCGCCCCACGCCTGCCCCTGCATGCCTTCGAGGCGCGGCGCGGGGCCCGTGCCCGTTACCTCGAACGCGTTGCCGCCACGGTCGCCCATCACCTCGGCGTTCTGCGGCAGATTCTCGGGCGCGAGCGAGAACACCTTGTACTCGTCCGTCGCGTGCGAACCCCAGTAGTAGCCGCGCTCGCGCGGGTTGAGCGTGTACGGGAAGTCGAAGTACAGGTAGTCGGGCAGCGCCAGCACCGTCAGGTAGCCCTTGCCGCTCAGGTCGCGCGCGCTGTCCGACGCGCCCCAGAAGATCGTGTCCCACAGCGACACCATCACGTGACGCGTGCCGAAGTCCTGCGGCCCGTTCGCATGCTTGATGCCATCCTGCCACGCGGCCATCGTGTCGATCCCGTTCGCGTTGACTGCCGCGCTCACCTGTTGCGCGAAACGCGTCGGCAGTTCGTCGATCGACTTGATCTCGCCGCGCTGGAGCAGCGCCGTGCACGCGGGCGAACGCGCCCACGGCTTGTCCTGCGCGGCGAGATCGATGCGGCCCTTGTTCGGATCGGTGCCGTTCAGCGGCTGGAAACCCGCGCCGAGCAGGATGTTCTTCGCCTCGTCGCCGCCGTAGTGCCAGGTGTGCAGCGGCGCCTGCGCGTCAGCATGCATCGCCGCGATCTCGCGGATCACCTTCGACGCGAAATTGAGCGCGCCCGGCACGCACGGGTTCAGGTCGCTGCGGCGGTCGTAGAACTGCACCGTCAGCAGGTTCGACGTGTCCTGCGGATCGAGCAGCCGGTATGCGTTCGCTTCCTGCTCGCGGCCGGCCGCATGCAGCCGGCGGTAGCGTGCCTCCATCGTCACGACGGCCGCGCGCGCGTGCGCGGGCATGTCGATCTCCGGAATGATCTCGACGAAACGCGCGGCCGCGTAGCGCACGAGCGCCACGTAGTCGTCGCGCGTCAGGTAGCCGCCGCCCGAGCGGTTGTCCGGGCCGGAGCCGAGCTGCGGCAGCAGGCAGCGCGTCTCGCTCGGGTCGTGGCAGCGGCGCGAGCCGATCTCGGTCAGCTCGGGCAGGCCGGGGATCTCGATGCGCCAGCCTTCGTCGTCGGACAGATGCAGGTGCAGGCGGTTGAGCTTGTACGCGCTCATCTGGTCGATCAGGCGGCGCAGCGTCGCCGGGTGCTTGAAGTTGCGCGCGAGGTCGACGTGCATGCCGCGATGCGTGAAGCGCGGCGCATCCTCGACGAGCATCGCCGGGATCGGGCCGCCGCCGGCCGGCGCGAGCGAGAAGAGCGTCTGCACGCCGTAGTAGAGGCCCGCGCGATCGTAGGCTTCGATGAACACGCCGCGCGGCCCGATCGCGAGCCGGTAGCCGCCCGGCGTCGCGATGTCGGCCGGCAGCCGGCGCGGCGCGACGGCACCCCACACGGGCACGCGTGCGCCGTCGAGGCCGAGCGTCGTCGCGCGCTCGCGCAGCGCCGCGACCTGCGCGTCCGGCAGGTTCGGCAACGCGAACTCGACGCCGCGCAGGTCGAGCGTGCCGGGCAGCGGCTGCTCGCGCTTCACGCTCGGCAGCGCACGGCTCGCGTCGGGCCGGGCGGCGACCGGCGGCGCATTGCCGGTCGAGTTGTTCTGCGCGTCGGCCGGCAGCGATTCGACGTAGCGCAGCTCGTCGTCGGTGTCGTTGTAGCGCAGCACGGCGGGCTGCGCGCCGTCGACGACGACGTACGGGCGCGGAATCACGTCACTGTAGCGCAGCAGCCAGTATTCGGCGACGAACGGCAGCTCGATGCGCTCGCCCGGCGCAAGCCGCACCGAGCCCGGCTGCGGCGTCAACTCGTACAGGTCGCCCGTGAGCCGCCGCAGCGCGAAGCCCGGACGGTCGATCCGCAGCAGGCGGCGGATGCTGTGCAGGTAGAGCTTCCAGCCGCCGTCGGCGATCGCCTGGTGGCCGCGGTTCTGCAGGATCAGGCGGCCCGTCGCGCAGGCCGCGCCGTCGGCGCCGAGATCGGCGCACGGCACGCCGGCCGCGGCTGCGTGGTTGTTGTCGACGGCGACGCGCAAGGCAAGGCCGTTCGACAGCAGCGCCGCGAGACTGGCCGCTTGCGCGGTGGGCTGCGCGATGCCCGCGGTTGCGCCGGACGCGGTCGACGCCGGCTGGGCGCCGATCGCGGCCGGCGACAGCGCTGCGATCAGCGCGCCGGCAAAGAGGGATGACAAGATGTGCTTCATTCGAACTCCTGAGAAAAAAGGGGGCGTGGCGGCGTCGTGGGGTGACGTCGCTGCGATCGGGTCTTTCAGTGGAGCTGCGGGAGATGCCAGCGTGCGGGGCGATGCGGCCGCACCGCGCGCTTTCGGCACGCGAGGGCGTGCGTTACGGAACGGGACGCGGGCAGGCATGCCGATCGGATCGGCGGGGCGGCGTACGCGCGTTCATCGGCGGCGCGCGGCAACGGCAGCAATGGCGAAGCGGCCGCGGTCGGCTATGTTCGTCCGGCCGCGCACGCTGGCGACGACAGGCGCCGCCGAACGGCAACCGGCCGCCGCCCGGCGACACGACGCGCAGGCGCGCGCCATAAACGGGATTCGCATGTCTCCCCCACCCAGAAGGATTCGGCTTGTCAGCGGCCGTGTCCAACGATCTTATGAAACCTTTTATTGGTATTCAAGTGGTATCAATCTGGCGCTAAATTGGCATCGGCGTGCGGTGCCTGTCCGGACGGCGGGGACGAAAAAAAACCTCGCGCGAAGCGAGGTTCGTTCCGGACGGCGGCGGCGCGATCCGCCGCGCAGCATGTCACGCGTCAGTCGCGGCGCACGCGCGCGGGCGCTTCCTGCGTCTTCTGCCGCGCTTCGAGCCACATCGCATTGACGATGCCGAACGACAGCGCGACGCCGATACCGAGAATCCAGCTGAAATACCACATGATCCGACTCCTTGCGAAACGGTGGGCGGGGGCGCCAGTGCGCCCCGGCCCGGTTCAATACATCGAGTGATTGTTCTCTTCGAGTGTCTGGTGCGTGACCTTGCCGCGCATCACGCGATACACCCAGCCCGTGTAGATCAGGACGATCGGCAGGAACACGATCACCGCGAACAGCATCACTTGCAGCGTCTTGTGGCTCGACGTCGAATCCCACACGGTCAGGCTGCTGCGCGGGTCGAGCGACGACGGCATGATGAACGGGAACATCGAGAAGCCGGCGGTCAGGATCACGCCGACGATCATCAGGCCCGTGCAGAAGAACGCCGTCTTCTCCTGCTTCGAGCCGGCGAGCAGCAGCGCCAGCAGGCCGCCCGCGATCCCGACGACCGGCGCCGCGATCATCCACGGATACTCGCCGTAGTTCGCGAGCCACAGGCCCGAGCCGGCGGCGACGTCCTTGAGCAGCGGGTTCGCGACCGTGTCGGTCGGCGCGGCGTTCGTGATGTGGAAGCCGCCGATATACGACGCGATCAGCACGCCGGCCAGCACGAACAGCACGACCGCGAGGAACGACGCCACACGCAGCGCGATCGATGCGCGGCGCGCGATCACGCCGTCGGTCTTCATCTTGATGAACGCGGCGCCGTGCGCGACGAGCATCGTGAGGCTGACGAGCCCGCACAGCAGCGCGAACGGGTTCAGCAGCGCCCAGAAGCTGCCGTAATAGGTCACGCGCAGGTCGCTGTCGAACTTGAACGGCACGCCCTGCAGCAGGTTGCCGAACGCGACGCCGAACACGAGCGCCGGCACGAAGCCGCCGGCGAACAGGCCCCAGTCCCAGCCCGCGCGCCAGCGCGGGTCCGGTCGCTTGCTGCGGTAGTCGAAGCCCACCGGCCGGAAGAACAGCGCGAACAGCACGAGCAGCATCGCGAAGTAGAAGCCGGAGAACGACGCGGCATAAACGAGCGGCCAGGCCGCGAACATCGCGCCGCCGGCCGTGATCAGCCACACCTGGTTGCCTTCCCACGTCGCGCCGACCGTGTTGACGATGATGCGGCGCTCCTCGTCGGTCTTGCCGAGGAACGGCAGCAGCGCGGTCGCGCCCATGTCGAAGCCGTCGGTGACGGCGAAGCCGATCAGCAGCACGCCGACGAGCAGCCACCAGATCAGCTTGAGAGTTGCATAGTCCA
>Ga0207695_10011804_pt1 | contig 10541 bp, 10 predicted proteins | sample KBSC54metaG_FD_184354 | JGI IMG/M metagenome (GOLD analysis project Ga0207695, IMG submission 184354) | Corn rhizosphere microbial communities from Kellogg Biological Station, Michigan, USA - KBS C5-4 metaG (SPAdes) (version 2) | ecosystem: Host-associated > Plants > Roots > Rhizosphere > Soil... | reverse complement strand
GACAGGCCCGAGAAGGTCGTGACGAGCTTCATCGTCGACGCCGGCAGCATCGGCCGGTTCGCGTTCCATTCGATCAGCGGCTCCGGATCGCCGACGCGCTCGACGACGACGCTCATCGCCGATGCCGGTACCTTCGCGCGCTGCAGCGCGACGAGCACGGACGCCGGCAGGCCGGCCGCGCGCGCGGCGGGCGACACGACGGCGGTCTTGCGCGCTTCCTTGTGAAGCTTCTTGCGGGCCTGCGCGGGAGGTGCGAATGCAAGGGCCGTGCAGGTGGCGACGACGGCGGCCGCACGCAGGCAGACGCGGGCGCAGACGCGGGCGCGGGGTGCGAACCGGGCGGAGAGATCGGAAATCGGCATGGGCGAATACGGGAAATGCAGGGGTTCGGGCAGGGCGCGCGGCGCGCCGGAGCGCACATTGTAGAGACAAGTGCGCACACGCTCCTTGCAATCCGCCTTTCTGTTGCATTGCAGGCGGCGCACGCGATTCGCGGCGCTACAATGGTCGCCATGTTGACTCGCCCCATGGGTTCCGGTTCCGATGCGGATTCTCCTCGTTGAAGACGATCGAATGATTGCCGAAGGCGTACGCAAGGCATTGCGCGCCGACGGCTTCGCGGTCGACTGGGTGCAGGACGGCGACGCCGCGCTCACGGCGCTCGGCGGCGAGGCGTACGACCTGCTGCTGCTCGATCTCGGCCTGCCGAAGCGCGACGGCATCGACGTGCTGCGCACGCTGCGCGCGCGCGGGCAGTCGCTGCCGGTGCTGATCGTCACCGCGCGCGATGCGGTCGCCGATCGCGTGAAGGGGCTCGACGCGGGCGCCGACGACTACCTCGTCAAGCCGTTCGACCTCGACGAACTGGGCGCGCGGATGCGCGCGCTGATCCGCCGCCAGGCCGGGCGCAGCGAATCGCTGATCCGCCACGGCGCGCTGACGCTCGATCCCGCGTCGCATCAGGTGACGCTCGACGGCGCGCCCGTCGCGCTGTCCGCGCGCGAGTTCGCGCTGCTCCAGGCGCTGCTGGCGCGGCCCGGCGCGGTGCTGTCGAAGAGCCAGCTCGAGGAGAAGATGTACGGCTGGGGCGAGGAGATCGGCAGCAACACGGTCGAGGTCTACATCCACGCGCTGCGCAAGAAGCTCGGTTCGGACCTGATCCGCAACGTGCGCGGGCTCGGCTACATGGTCGTCAAGGAAAGCTGACGCGTGAGGTCGATTCGTCATCAATTGCTGATCTGGCTGCTCGCGATCGTCGTCGCGGGCGTGGGGCTCGCGGGCTGGCTGATCTACCGGCAGGCGCTCGCCGAAGCGAACGAGCTGTTCGACTACCAGCTGCAGGAAATCGCCGCGGCGCTGCCGTCCGAGCCGTTCTCGCAGGTGTTCGGCTCGCGCACCAACGGCGACGAAGGCATCGTGATCCAGATCTGGAACCGCAACGGCGTGCTGATGTACTTCTCGCATCCGCGCGCGCCGATCGCGCCGCGCGCGGAACTCGGCTTCTCGACCGAGCGCACCGATCGCGGCGAATGGCGCGTGTACGGCGCGATCGTCGGCGACAACGTCGTGCAGCTCGCGCAGCCGCTGTCGGTGCGCAACCGGCTCGCGGCGAACGTCGCGCTGCGCACGCTATGGCCGCTGATCGTGCTGCTGCCGTTCCTCGGCGCGGCCGTGTGGGTGATCGTCGGGCGCGGGCTGGCGCCGCTCGGCCGCGTGACGCGCGCGGTCGAGGCGCGCCGGCCGGAAGCGCTCGATCCGCTGCCCGACGAGCGCCTGCCGCTCGAGGTGCAGCCGCTCGTGCGCGCGCTGAACGGGCTGCTCGCGCGGCTGTCGGCCGCGCTCGACACGCAGAAGGCGTTCGTGGCCGATGCCGCGCACGAACTGCGCACCCCGCTCGCGGCCGTGCAGATCCAGGCGCAGCTCGTCGCCCGCGCGAAGGACGACGCGTCGCGCCGCGAGGCGGTCGCGGATCTCCAGGACGGCGTCACGCGCGCGACGCGCCTCGCGGAGCAGTTGCTCGCGCTCGCCCGCGCCGAGCCGGACGGCGCGACGATGCGCGAGCCGGTCGACCTGCAGGCGCTGCTGGCCGAATGCGTGGCCGCGCATGCGCCGCTCGCGCAGCGGCGCGACATCGATCTCGGCTTCGAGGAGACACGCGCGGCGAGCGTCGTCGCGGACGTCGGCGCACTGCGCGTGATGTTCGGCAACCTGCTCGACAACGCGGTGAAGTACACGCCGGACGGCGGCCGCATCGACGTGTCGCTGACCTCCGACGCGGCCGGCCGCGCGTGCGTCCAGATCGGCGACAGCGGGCCCGGCATCCCTGCCGACGAGCGCGAGCGCGTGTTCGACCGCTTCTACCGCGACAGCTCCGCGCGGGCGCGTGCCGACTTGTCGGGCAGCGGGCTCGGGCTCGCGATCGTCAAGCGCGTGGCGGCGCAGCAGGGCGCGACGGTGTCGCTCGGCGACGCGGCCGCGGGCGGCCTGCTCGTCAGCGTCGTGTTCCGCGACGCCGAGATGCCGGCCGAGGCGCCGCGGCAGTCCGAATCCGTGTGAAGAACGCTGTCGGACGGGCCTTGCCGGCCCGCTTAAGCTCCGCTTAAGGCTGATTAAGCCTCCTTTAAGTCAGGGTCGTTACGCTGCGTCCTAACAAAGAGGAGGTCCTACGATGAACACCCGATTCCTTGCGCGCGGCGCCGTCGCGGTCGCCGTGGCGGCTGCCCTGTCGGCCGGCTATGTTGCCGGCACCCGCCGCGCCGATCCGCAGATCATCACGCCCGCGCAGGCGGCCGCGCTGATGCCGGCCGAAGCGGCCGCGAAGACCGGCATCCCCGATTTCTCCGGGCTCGTCGAGACCTACGGTCCGGCGGTCGTGAACATCAGCGCGAAGCACGTCGTGAAGCAGGTGTCGCGGCGCGTGCCGCAGCCGCAGCTGCCGGTCGATCCGAGCGACCCGTTCTACCAGTTCTTCAAGCACTTCTACGGCCAGGTTCCGGGCATGGGCGGTGACGCGCAGCCGGACGACCAGCCGAGCGCGAGCCTCGGTTCCGGGTTCGTGATCAGCTCCGACGGGTACATCCTCACCAATGCGCACGTGATCGATGGCGCGAACGTCGTCACGGTCAGGCTGACCGACAAGCGCGAATACAAGGCGAAGGTCGTCGGCTCGGACAAGCAGTCCGACGTCGCGGTGCTGAAGATCGACGCGAGCGGGCTGCCGACCGTGAAGATCGGCGATCCGGCGCAGAGCAAGGTCGGCCAGTGGGTCGTCGCGATCGGTTCGCCGTACGGCTTCGACAACACGGTCACGTCGGGCATCATCAGCGCGAAGTCGCGCGCGCTGCCGGACGAGAACTACACGCCGTTCATCCAGACCGACGTGCCGGTGAACCCCGGCAACTCGGGCGGCCCGCTGTTCAACCTGCAGGGCGAGGTGATCGGCATCAACTCGATGATCTACTCGCAGACGGGCGGCTTCCAGGGCCTGTCGTTCGCGATCCCGATCAATGAGGCGATCAAGGTGAAGGACGAGCTCGTGAAGACGGGCCACGTGAGCCGCGGCCGCCTCGGCGTCGCCGTGCAGGGGCTGAACCAGACGCTCGCGAGCTCGTTCGGGCTGCAGAAGCCGGACGGCGCGCTCGTCAGCTCCGTCGATTCGAACGGCCCGGCCGCGAAGGCGGGCCTGCAGCCGGGCGACGTGATCCTGTCGGTCAACGGCTCGCCGGTCGCCGATTCGACGTCGCTGCCCGCGCAGATCGCGAACCTGAAGCCGGGTTCGAAGGCCGACCTGCAGATCTGGCGCGACAAGTCGAAGAAGTCGATCAGCGTGACGCTCGGCGCGATGGCCGATGCGAAACTCGCGTCGAACGACGGCGGGCCGGTCGAGCAGGGCCGCCTGGGCGTCGCGGTGCGTCCGCTGTCGCCGCAGGAGCGCAGCGCCAGCAACCTGTCGCACGGGCTGATCGTGCAGCAGGCCGGCGGGCCGGCCGCCAACGCGGGCATCCAGCCCGGCGACGTGATCCTCGCGGTCAACGGCCGCCCGGTCACGAGCCCCGAGCAGTTGCGCGACGCGGTGAAGGGCGCGGGCAACAGTCTTGCTCTGCTGATCCAGCGCGATAATGCACAGATCTTCGTGCCGGTCGACCTGAGCTGACCGGCGACGGCCGACGGCCGGCCTGGCCGGCCGCGGCGGGCGCCGCCGCCGTCCGACCCCGTGGCGTGGCGCCCCGTATGTGTTCCGACCCAAAGGAGAGAGCCATGCAATATCTACGCAACGTGTCCCGATTTGCCGTCGCCGCGGCGTTGGCCGCCGGCCTCGCAGCCGGCGCGACCGGCGCGTACGCGCAGTCGGACGGCTTGCCCGCCGCGCGCCAGCAGGGCGACGTCACCTTCGTGTCCGGCGGCATCGGGCTGGACGAATCGACGGCGTTCCAGCGCAACGAGGCGAAGTGGCCGCTGGCGCTGCGCTTCACCGGCAAGGGCGGCGAATTCCTGGCCGACGTCCATGTGCGGATCATCGACGGCAAGGGCGCGGAAGTGCTGAAAACCGACACGCGCGGGCCGTACATGCTCGTGCAGGTGCCGCCGGGGCGCTATACGGTGCAGGCGTCGTACCAGGGTAGCGACGAATCCCGTACCGTCACGGTCGGCGCGAAGGGCGGCGCGAAAGCCGCGTTCCAGTGGAGCGCGCAGTAGCCGGCCGCACGCGGCCCCCGCCCGGGTTGCGCAATCGGACGAAGTTTCGCCCATAATGAAAGCCACGGCATTCGTGCCGTGGCTTTTTTCGTTTCCTGTCACCGGCCTGCCTGCCGGGCCGCCCGAAGGAGAAACGATGTCAGACGCCGCCGCCCCTCGCCTTGAAATCGTGCCGAACCGCCATCGCGTGCGCGTGATCCATCGCGGCATCACGTATGCCGATTCGCACGGCGTGCTGACCGTGCGGGAAGCGGGGCTGCCGGACGTCCACTACCTGCCGCGCGGCGACGTCAACATGCGCAGGCTCGTGAAGTCGGGCGTGACGAGCGCCTGCCCGTTCAGGGGCGAAGCCGTGCATTTCGACTTGCAGACGGAAGACGGCGTGATCGAGAACGCCGCATGGAGTTACGAGGAACCGAAGGCGGCCGCTGCCGCGCTTGCGCACTACGTCGCCTTCGATGTCGCACGGATCGACAGTCTCGTCGAGACGTCCTGATGCGGCGCGCGTTCATCGGGGAGACATCATGGAACTGAACGACACGTTACGCGTCCCGCTCGCGCCGCCTGTCGTGCGGGAGGCCTTCGAGGATCCCGCATTGCTGCGGGCGAGCTTCGACCATTGCGAATCGTTCGTGAAGCTCGCGCACGGCGAGTTCGCGCTGACGATCACGGTGCCGCTCGGCCCGCTGCGCGCACGCTACGACGTGCGTGCGCATGCGGCCGGCGAGCAGGGCGACGCGGAAGGGCGGCCGCGCCGCGTGATCAATTTCAAGGCGCGGGCCGACGGCCTCGGCGTGCTGCGCGGCCAGGTCGAACTGGTGCTGCTGCCCGATGACGATGCGAACGCCACAAGCATCGAGTACGTGGTCTGGGCGACGGCGAGCGGGCCGCTCGCCGAGTTGCCGGCGCGGCAGATCGAGAATGCGCTGCGCGAGTGGACCGACGATTTCTTCCGCGAGTTCTGCGCGGTCGTGCAGGCGAAGCACGGCCTCGCGCCGAATCGTGCGAACCCGGCCGTACAGCGGCGCCAGCACGTGTTCCTGCGGCCGGCGTCGCTGATGGCCGCGACGAAGCGTCCGCTGCCGCCGCACGTTGGCGGCGCGCCGACCGGGCGTACCGCCAGCGTGCTTCATCATCGCGGTGCCGGCACGGTGCCCGTGTGGGCATGGGCGGCGATGATCGTGTTCGTCGCGCTGCTGCTTTATGCGGCGCGCTGGATCAACGGCGGCTGAGCGGCAGAGCGGCCGAGCACCGCCGGATTCGCTTCACGGCCCGCCCACCCCCGGGCGCGCGGCGGGCATTAGTGCGTCGCATCGGCACCGGCTCCGGCGCCGCGGAATTCCCTTCGATACGCAGACGGCGACGTGCCGAGCGCGCCCGCGAAATGCTGGCGCAGCGACACGCTCGACCCGTAGCCGGCCGCCTGCGCGATCGCGTCGATCGATTGTCCAGTGGTTTCCAGCAGATGCTGCGCGCGCGCGAGCCGCTCGGCCTGCAGCCACGCGGTGACGGTCGTGCCGGTCGCCTGGCGGAAGTGGCGCGTGAACGTGCGCCGGCTCATCAGCACGCGTTCGGCGAGCGAATCGACGCTGTGCGCGGCGTCGAGGTGCGCGCGCACCCAGTCGAGCAGGCCCGCGAGCCGCGCATCGCGCGGGTGCGCGGCGACGGGCTGCGGCACGTACTGGGCCTGCCCGCCCTGGCGGTGCGGCGGGATCACGAGGCGGCGCGCGATCCGGTTCGCGGCATCCGAGCCGAAGCGCCGCCGCACGACGTGCAGGCAGCAGTCGAGCCCCGCGGCCGTGCCGGCCGACGTCATCAGGTTGCCGTCGTCCACGTACAGCACGTCGGGATCGAGCTTCACGCGCGGAAAGCGTTGCGCGAAGTCGTCGGCCCACGCCCAGTGCGTGGTGGCCGGGCGGCCGTCGAGCAGGCCGGCCGCCGCGAGCACGTACGCGCCGAGGCACAGCCCGACGAGTTGCCCGTCGCGTGCGGCGACCGCGCGCACCGCGTCGAGCAGTTCGTCGGGCGGCGCTTCGTCCGGGTCGCGCCACGCCGGCACGATGACGATGTCCGCGTCGTCGAGTGCGTCGAGCCCGTACGGCGCGGTGATCGTGAAGCCGCCCGTCGTCGCGAGCGGGCCGCGCTCGGCCGAGCAGACGCGAAACTCGAACGCCGGCGACGCGGCCGCGTCGCGCTCCTTGCCGAACACGACGGACGGCACCGACAGGTGGAACGGGCTGATGCCGTCGTATGCGATCACGGCGACGACGGTCGGGGCGGGCGAGGCAGGTGACGCGACGGCGGTCATGACGGGCTCCGGAATGGTGGTGGCCCGATTTTATCGAAGAATGGCTATCGGGCCACTATCCGCGCGGGCGACGCGGCCCGACAATGCATCGCATCGCGCCGCTGGCCGTCCCGTTCCGGGGCGGGGCCGCGCGTCAGGACCAGGAGCCATCCGTGTCGAACACCGCCTCGCATACCACTTCCCGCCGCGCGCTGATCGTGATCGACGTCCAGAACGAATACGTGACGGGCAACCTGCCGATCGAGTATCCGCCGCTCGACGTGTCGCTCGCGAACATTGGCCGCGCGATCGACGCCGCGCATGCGGCCGGCGTGCCCGTGATCGTCGTCCAGCACGTCGCGCCGGCCGGCGCGCCGATCTTCGCTCCCGGCACCGACGGCGTCGCGCTGCACGCGGTCGTCGCCGGCCGCCCGTACGCGCACCTGATCGAGAAGGCGCAGGCGAGCTCGTTCGCCGGGACCGATCTTGCCGCATGGCTCGACGCACACGGGATCGACACGCTCGCAGTGGCCGGCTACATGACGCACAACTGCAATGCGTCGACGGTCTATCACGCGGCGCACGCGGGACTGAACGTCGAGTACCTCGAGGATGCGACGGGCGCGTTGCCGTACGAGAACGAAGCGGGCGCGGCGAGCGCCGAAGAGATTCACCGCGCGTACACGGTGGTGTTCCAGTCGAATTTCGCGGCCGTGATGTCGACCGACGCGTGGATCGCGGGACTGGCCGGCGCGCCGATGCCGAAGCGCGATTCGGTGGCCGCGTCGAACCGGCGGGCTCGCGCGCATCGCGCGAAGGCGGCCTGAGCCGGCCGGGGAGACGGAGGCGGGCAGCGCATTGCCGCGACTGTTGCGCGGCCCGGCCCGCCGATCGATGACAATGAAACGGCGCGCGGGCAGCCGCCGTGCCGTCAGTCGCTTTCCTTCAGCATCGCCGGGCTGTAGCGCAGCATGTCGAAGCAGCCGTCGACGAGCTTTTCCGCATGCTGCTCGGCGTCGATCTCGTCGGGCAGCATCAGCATGTCGCGCACGAAGCCGCTGACGAGCGTGTGCAGCATCAGCGTCGCGCGCCACGTATCGAGCCGCTCGGGCAGCAGCTTGAGCCGCACGGCGACCGCGAGATCGGCGTCGATCATGTGCAGCGCCTCGCTCATCCCCGCGCGGTTGCGCTGCAGCAGCGGCTCCATGTCCGCGACGTATTCGCACTTCATGAACAGGATGCTGAATACGCGCCGCAACTGCGAGTCGCGCTGCACGCCGAGCAGGCACCAGATCAGGATCTTGCGGATCTTCTCGAGCGGATTGCCGCCCGGTGCGTCGAGCGGCATCCGCTTCAGCTCGTCGATCGGCAGGAACACGCGGTCGAACATCGCGTCGAACAGCTCGCTCTTGTTCGCGAAATGCCAGTAGATCGCGCCGCGCGTGACGCCGGCGTGCTGGGCGATGTCCGCGAGCGACGTGTGCGACACGCCCTTCTCGAAGAACACGTGTTCGGCGGCATCGAGAATGCGATTGCGCGTCTCGAGCGCCTCCTCCTTGGTACGTCTGACCATGTGCAGGCCTGATTGGATCGATCGTAGGTGAATATAGGGTCCGCAACCCTCTTTGCCGTCATGCGGATTGGCTATGCTTGCGACTGGTAATAATTCGTAAGACTGGACGGTCTGCGCGACACAAACGGGCTTTTTACATACATTCGTGAATGTATATACAATACCACCCTACGATCGAATGACCCAAGTGGCAATCAGTTAAGATCCCACTCTGCTGATTCCCGCCCTAGTACCAGTCCGCAGTTCGCTGCATCCCGTCGGTATGGAGGTTTCGTGCCGACGTGCCGTATCCAGCAGTCCAGTAATTCAGGTGTTCGATCTGCGCCGCGAGGCGCATCCGTGTTGCGCTCCCGTCGGGTGCTGCACTTATTCCATTGGTTACACACAGAGGTCGCTCCATGCGCGTCGAACGGGTTCCATACCGCTTGATCACTGTCGCGGCAGCCGCGGTTTTCCTGGCTGCATGCGGAAAAAAAGAATCGGCACCGCCGCCGCAAACGCCGGAAGTCGGCGTCGTCACCGTCCAGCCGCAAGCCGTACCGGTCTTCAGCGAGCTGCCGGGCCGCACCAGCGCGTTCCTCGTCGCGCAGGTCCGCGCGCGGGTCGACGGCATCGTGCTGCGCCGTGAATTCACCGAAGGCACCGACGTCAAGGCCGGCCAGCGTCTCTACAAGATCGATCCGGCGCCGTATATCGCCGCGCTGAACAGCGCGAAGGCGACGCTCGCGAAGGCGCAGGCGAACCTCGCCACGCAGAACGCGCTGGTCGCGCGCTACAAGGTGCTGGTGGCCGCGAACGCGGTCAGCAAGCAGGACTACGACAACGCGGTGGCCACGCAAGGGCAGGCCGCGGCGGACGTCGCGTCCGGCAAGGCAGCGGTCGACACCGCGCAGATCAACCTCGGCTACACCGACGTCGTGTCGCCGATCACGGGCCGCGTCGGCATTTCGCAAGTGACGCCGGGCGCGTACGTGCAGGCGAGCCAGGCGACGCTGATGTCGACGGTGCAGCAGCTCGACCCGGTGTATGTCGACCTCACGCAGTCGAGCCTCGAAGGCCTGAAGCTGCGCCAGGACGTGCAGAGCGGCCGCCTGAAGACGAGCGGCCCGGGCGCGGCGAAGGTGTCGCTGATCCTGGAAGACGGCAAGACCTACTCGGAGCCGGGCAAGCTGCAGTTCTCGGACGTGACGGTCGACCAGGCCACCGGCTCGGTGACGATCCGTGCGGTCTTCCCGAACCCGGGCAAGGTGCTGCTGCCGGGGATGTTCGTGCGCGCTCGGATCGAGCAAGGCGTGAACGAGAACGCGTTCCTGGTGCCGCAGATCGGCGTCACGCATGACCAGAAGGGCCAGGCGATCGCGATGGTGGTGAACGCCGGCAACAAGGTCGAGCCGCGTCCGCTGAAGACGACGGGCATGCAGGGCCAGAACTGGATCGTCGAAGGCGGTCTGCAAGCGGGCGATCACGTGATCGTGCAGGGCGGCGAGAAGGTACGCCCGGGTGCGACCGTGAAGTCGGTGCCGGCGCAGCTCGCACCGGCGGCCAGTGCCGCATCGGACGCCGCCGCCGCAACCGCCGCACCGGCTGCCGCCGGTTCCGGCGCCGCCGCCGCTTCCGGTGCCGCTGCATCGGGCGCCGCGCCGGCGAGTGCCGCCGCTGCTTCGAGCGCGCAATAACAGGGAGCCTGTTTCATGGCAAAGTTTTTTATCGATCGCCCGATCTTCGCGTGGGTGATCGCCATCATCCTGATGCTGGCCGGGGTTGCGGCGATCTTCACGCTGCCGATCTCGCAGTATCCGACGATCGCGCCGCCATCGATCCAGATCACCGCGAACTACCCGGGCGCTTCCGCGAAGACGGTGGAAGACACGGTGACGCAGGTGATCGAGCAGCAGATGAGCGGTCTCGACAACTTCCTGTACATGTCGTCGACGAGTGACGACTCGGGCAACGCGACGATCACGCTGACCTTCGCGCCGGGCACCA
>Ga0207695_10011801_pt1 | contig 10542 bp, 9 predicted proteins | sample KBSC54metaG_FD_184354 | JGI IMG/M metagenome (GOLD analysis project Ga0207695, IMG submission 184354) | Corn rhizosphere microbial communities from Kellogg Biological Station, Michigan, USA - KBS C5-4 metaG (SPAdes) (version 2) | ecosystem: Host-associated > Plants > Roots > Rhizosphere > Soil... | reverse complement strand
AGCTACTACTTCAAGCCCGGCCACAAGCTGCGCATCGCGGTGTCCAGCAGCAACTTCCCGCGCTTCGACCGCAACCTCAACACCGGCGGCAACAACTATGACGAGGCGGCCGGCGTGATCGCCAACAATGCGGTGCATCACAGCAGTGCCTATCCGTCGAAGATCGTGCTGACCGTGGTGCCCGAGCAGGCCGGCACGCACTGAGCATGGCTACGGAGCAGGGCAGCGCGGCAACGCCGCCGCCGGTATGGCGGCGGTACGCGCTCGCCCTGTGGGTGTTGCTGCTGGTGGCGATCGGCGTGCTGCGCGCGCTCAATCGCTATCTGGTGGGCGTGGCCTACAGCCATGTCGCGCCGATCGCGCCGCTGCTGATCGAAGAGCTGACCGGCGCACTGAGTTTCGGCGCGTTCCTGCCGCCGGTCTTCCATGCCCTGCGCTGGCTGCGGCGGCGCCGATGGCGTCTGTGGTGGCATGCGGCGGTGTTCGCCGGTCTGTCGATGGCGCAGACCACGCTGATGATCGGGCTGCGCCTGCTGATCTTCGACTGGGCCGGCCTGCCGGCCGACGACTATGCGCCGACGCTGTGGCGCTACGTGATGGAAGTGCCGACGCAGCTGTTCTTCTACGTGATGATCGCGGTGGGACTATGGCTGTTCGACCGTTACCAGGAGAGCCGCGTGCGCGAGCTGCGCGCGGCGCAGCTGGAATCGGCGCTGTCGGAGGCGCGGCTGGAGGCGCTGCGCCTGCAGCTCAATCCGCACTTTCTGTTCAACACGCTCAATGCGGTTTCCGAGCTGATGTACGAGCGGCCGGCGGTGGCCGACGAGATGCTGTCGCGCATCGGCGCGCTGCTGCGCGCGACCTTGTCGGCGGGCGCGCAGGAGCATCGTCTCGGCGACGAATGGAAGCTGCTGGCCCTGTACATGGATATCCAGCGCGCACGCTTCGGCGCCGGCCTCGACGCGGAAGTGAAGAGCGATGCCGCGCTGGACGATCTGCGCATTCCATTCCTGCTGCTGCAGCCGCTGGTGGAGAACGCGATCGAGCATGGCGGGCAGGGCGATCATCGGCGGGTGCGCGTGGAGGCCTTGCGCGAATCGGATCGCCTGACCGTGCTGGTGCGCGACGGCGGCGGTGGCGTGGCGCGGGCTGGCCACGGCATCGGGCTCGGGAACGTCGGCGCACGCCTGCGTCATCTCTACGGCGATGAGGCGGGCGTCAAGCTGGAGGCGATGCCGGAAGGCGGCAGCATGGTTACGGTATGGCTGCCGGCGCGGCGCTGGGAGGCGGCATGACGCTGCGTGCGGTGGTGGTCGACGACGAGGCGCCGGCACGGGCGAAGCTGCGGCGCTATCTGGCCGAAGCCGAGGGTGTGCAGTGGGTCGGCGAGGCGGGCGATGGACGCGAGGCGGTGCGCCTGATCCAGCGCGAACGGCCCGACGTGGTGTTTCTCGATATCAGCATGCCGGGCATGGATGGCTTCGCCGTGCTGCAGGCGCTGGGCGAACCCTTGCCGGCGGAGATCGTGTTCGTCACCGCGCATGACGACCAGGCCGTACGCGCGTTCGAAGTGCACGCGTTCGATTATCTGCTCAAGCCGGTGGGTCCGGAACGTTTTCAGGCGGCGATCCGCCGCCTGCGTGACAAGGTGGCGCCGGCGTTGAGCGTCGGCGCGCGTGTCGACGGCCTGCTGGAGAGCGCGCCGCCGCCGGCGCGCTATCTGGAGCGGCTGCTGCTTCCCATCGGCGAGGCGGCCGAGCTGGTGCCGGTGGACCGCATCGATCGCATCGAAGCGGACCGCAACTATCTGCAGGTCTTCGTCGAAGGCGCGCCGCGGCGTCTGCGCGGCACGCTCGATGCGATGCAGGCGCGGCTGCATCCGTCGCGCTTCGTGCGGGTGAATCGCTCCACCGTCGTACAGCTCGACGCCATCCGCGAAGTGCAGCCGTGGCCGGAAGGCGAGAAGCGGCTGCTGCTGCGCGATGGCGCGCGGGTGACCTGGACGCGGCGGTACCTGGAGCAGTTGCCGCCGGGCGTGTCGCTGTAGCGCGATTGCCGGCCGCTTTACTTGACCGCCGCCGGCATCCGCCAATCGGGACAGTTCGGATAGTGCCTGGCCTTCGGCTTGGAGGACGAGCCGAGGACTTCGCGCGGGGTGGGGCAGTTCGGCCTTTGCGACGGATCGCGGCCGGTGGCCTGCGTTCCATGGTCTTGAGGCAGCGCGGTCGAAGGATGCTGTCCGGGCTGGTCGAAGGTGAAGGTCGGGGTATCCCGCTTCGTGTTCTGTCCTGCCGGACTCTGCGGGGCCGAGGCCTGACCATCGCCGGCTCTTGGAGCGGTGCCCGGCGCCTGCGGCCGAAGCCGAAGATCCAGCTTCGCCGGCGCGTCTGCGCGAGGCGTGGTCTGCGCCGCGACCCAGGGAGCGATCAGCAGGGCAGCCGTTGCCGCAAGCGCTATCGGGCCGCTGCAATGAGCACGACGGCGGTTCTCGATCCGGTGTCCACGCATGTGATCTCTCCGCTCAAGCGATTGGCGTGGCCGGACTCGGCCACTAAGCGGTGACGATGACCGGGCAGGATTGTGAAATACCCCAGCCCATATGGGAGTGCTCCGATGCTGTAGCCCGAACCGCGGATTCGTCCCCGGGACGGCCGCCTTCGTCCCAGCTCGTCCCCCTCCGTCCCATCCGCCCGCGCAGACTTTCTCCACCCAATGGAGACCGTCATGCCCAAGAAATCCATCGTTCTCGCCAGCCTCGCCACCACGGCCATCGCCGCCGCCGCCGGGGCTTATGGCACCTCGCAGCTCAGCGAGATCCTGCCGGTGGCTGCCGGCGTCGCCGCCCACCATGTCTGCTCGATGACCTTCATCGGCGGCCAGGATCCGGCGCAGACCTTCGATCAGCTGGTCTTGCCGGTGCTCGGCGATTTCGGCCGCCTGCTCAAGGTGCACGTCTCGCGTGACATCCGCAGCGTGGAGGTGTCCAGCTCGCTGCGCGAACTGGCGCGCGCCCAGTACACGCCCGGCTACGGCTGCCGCCTGGTGCTGCCGGGCAATCAGCCGCTGCCGGCGGTGGCCGCGGCGCCGATCGCGCCGGCGGCGGACGGCTTCGCGCCGAAGCAGCGCGTCGCCTCGACCAAGCCTGCGGTCATCGCGGCATTGGATAACGTATTCGCCGAACATGCGGGCCAGCCGGTCAAGCACGTCAAGGCGGTGGTGATCGTGAAGGATGGCCAGGTGGTCGCCGAGCGCTATGCCGACGGTGTCGACGAGCACTCGCCGCTGCTTAGCTTCTCGGTGGCCAAGTCGTTCACCAACGCGTTGTTCGGCATCCTCGTGCGCGAGGGCAAGCTGCGCGTGGACGAACCCTTGAATGCGCCGGAGTGGAAGGACAAGCATGACCCGCGCCGCGCCATCACGCTGGAAGACCTGATGCGCATGCGCAGCGGCCTGGCGGCGGAAGAAGCGGAGTCCGCCGAAAGCCCGGTGGCGAAGATGGAATTCCTGCACGGCGACATGGCCGCCTTCGCCGCCGCGCAGCCGGCGAAGGAGCCGCCGGGCCGGACCTTCGAATACACCTCGGCCGATACCGTGCTGCTCGCGCGCAAGCTCGGCGGCGTGGTGGGCGGCGGCGCGGCGGGCATGCGCGAATTCGCACGCCGCGAGCTGTTCGCGCCACTGGGCATGGGCGACGTGACGATGGAGTTCGACGGCGCCGGCACCTTCATCGGCTCCACCTACGTGTACGCCAGCGCCCGCGACTACGCACGCCTGGGCTGGCTGTATCTGCGCGACGGCATCGCGCCGGACGGCAAGCGCCTGTTGCCGGAAGGCTGGATGGACTGGTCGCGCCGCTCCACCTTGAACTCACCCTACGGCGCCGGCTTCTGGACCAACGACGGCCGCAGCAAGGAGGCGAAGTGGCGCATCGAGGCCGGCTATCCGCAGGAGGGCTTCTATGCCAGCGGCACCATGGGCCAGCGCATCTACGTGATTCCCTCGGCGCACCTGGTGATCACGCGCTTCGGCTATTCGGCGCCGCCGAGCTATGGCATCGAAGACGATCTGGCGCTGATCAAGGCATCGATCGACGCGTATCGCTGAGCGGCGCCTGGCGCGAGGCGAGCAGCACATACTCGCCGTCGCTGCCCTGGCCCTGGCCGATCCCGGCGAAATCCAGCTTGCGATAGAACGCCAGCGCCGCCTCGTTGCGGCGCAGGCATTTGAGCTGCAGGGCTTGCTCCGGCCAGCCCAGCGCCTGCAGCAGGGCCTGCCCGATGCCTTGCCGCTGCCAGGCGGCATCGATGTACAGATGGTGGACGAAGCGCTCCGGCTCCCACAGCGCGACGAAACCGGCGATGCGCCCGTCCGCCGCTGTCGCCACCAGTACCCGCTCGCCGCGCGTCTGGCCGTCGTAGTCATCCAGCTGGAAGCTGTCCGGAGCGAGCCAGGTGAAGCTTGCTCTGCGCGCTTGCAGAAACAGCTCGCGCAGGGCGGGGCGGTCGTCGTCGGTGGCCGGGCGGATATGAGTTGTCACGTGATGGTTGGCTCCAGGGGCTTCGCATTCTAGGCCGCGGATGCGCCGGTTGTCTGGGGGCGAGTTGGAATTTGTATCGTGGCAAGATTTTCCGGCGCACTGCTCGATTTAGATATTCACCATTCCCATTGTGTTTTTTCACGGGACGTGCGCGCGCTCACCGTGCCGAAAACCCCCGCGTGATTGCAATCACGCCCGTGCCAATGCCCGCGCAACTCGCGCTTGCCGTTGTGCTACTTAAGCCGCCGCTGAGGAAGTGTCGACCGCGTTCTACAGGGGACGCGCCGCGGGCCCGCAAAGGCTTGCGTCGGCAGCGCGATAACGCGGTGCCCGGGTGGTGCCGTCCATGATGAAGCCGTGCCTTGGGGTTGGCCCGAAATGACCAGCCCTGGCGTGCTTCGTCCCACGTTCTACCGGCGGCGGATCCAGGAGCATGCCCGAGATGCACGAGACGAAGGGGAACGCCGGGGCGATGCTCCAGGCGAGAAAGCACGAACTGGCGCTGTCGATCGCGGTGGCCCTGAGCAGCGCGATGCTGCCCGCGCAGGCCGCCGCCACCGTGTACGTGCAGCCGATCACCGGCGTCGCCGGCAATGACGCGCCCGGTGGCACCGGTGGCTACAACCCCGGCTACGCGGTCGCCAGCAATGGCACGATCACGACCTACACGCTGGCCAAGGGCGATGCCATCAACGTCGAGTCGGCCAACACCCAGGTGGTGGGGGTCGGCATCACCTCGGCGTCGATGTCCAGCGTGATCGATGCCACGGCGGGTGGCGTTTCCATCACCGCCACCCGCGATGTGCCGGCCACGGGTACCACCGGCGGCAGCGCGGTCGGCATCTATGCTTCCAGTCCGCAGTCCAGCCCCACCTCGGTCACCGTCAACGGGCCGATCAGCGTCAACGCGGTCGACAAGAACACCCGCAACGGCGGCAATATCTACGGCAATGCCTATTCGCTGTGGGCGGACGACTTCGGCAGCATCACCATCAACGGCGACACCACGCTGAAGGCGTCGACGGTGGGCTACGGGCGGGTCATCTATATGACCGGCAACGGCAGCCGCATCACCATCAACGGCAACCTCACCGCCGAGTCGGACAGCAACAACACCAACTACGCCATCATGGGCGACGGCCGCAGCATTCTGCGCGTCAGCGGCAATGTCGACCTGACCGCGAGCGGCGTGTATCCCTCGGACAACGTCAACGGCATCTGGAACCCCAGCGTGTCCACGCGTACCGAGATCGGCGGCAACCTCAAGCTGTACGCCATCGCGCGCGGCTCGACGGTGATGGGTATCCGCAACAACGGCTATATCGGCGTGGGCGGCGCCACCACCATCACGGCGCTGGGCAACCGCACCGCATTCGGCGTCAATGCCGGGCATCGCCTGTCCAAGACCGAGTTCTTCGGCGACGCCACCATCACCGTACAGGGCGGACCGAACCGCTTCGGCGATACCGTCGGCGCGTACAACTTCGGCGGCAATGGCGGCAACGGCTTCATGCGTTTCGACGGCAACCTGACCGTCACCGCCACCAACGGCACCTTCGAGGGCGACTCGGATGTGCTTGGCGTCGATAACAATGGCCGCATGACGCTGGCCGGCGCGGGCACCATCACGCGCCTGCAGCCGACCGGCACGCAAGGCACGCATGCGGCGTACGGCATCCGCAACGGCATGTCGTTCACCGCGGCGAGCGATGTCGATATCACGGTGTCGGAGAAGGCCGGCGCCACCTATGGCGTGCTCAATTACGCCGCGGCGGATTTCAACGGCGCGCTGTCCATCGCCAAGGCGGCCGGATCGACCGCGGCCAGCCACTATGGCGTGGTCACGCGGCCCGGCGCAGCCTCGTCGGCGACCACCAATATCAACCAGGGCGGCGGCCATGCGGTCACCATCCAGGGCGATGTGCTGACCGCGGCGAACAGCGCCGGTTATGCCGGCACGCTCAATCTCAAGCTCGATACCGCCGGCTCCTGGCTCAACGGCCTGGTGCTCGCCGATACCGATGGCAGCGTCGGCGCGGCCAACCTGGTGGTGAATAACGGCGCGCGCTGGATCGCCGCCGGCGGTGCCGCGATGGCCACCGACTTCGGCAGCGGCAGCCTCGGCATCGGCAACGGCAGCGCGATCGATCTGGCGGCGAGCTGGGGCAGCTTCGCGCCGGGCAGCGTGCCGGCGTACAGCCTGCGCACGCTCAACATCGGCAGCGGCGCGGCCAACGGTGCGTCGGTGAGCCTGGCCGATGGCGCGGCATTCACGCTGCTGAGCGATGTGCGCAACGGCAAGGCGGACCAGGTGGTGTTCGGCGGCGGCGTCGGCTCGTTCAGCGCGCAGGGCACGCAGCACGTGCGCATCGCCTACGATCCGGCGCTGGACGATACGTCGTGGATCAATGCCACCACCTTGCGGCAAGGCACCTCGATCGCCGCCGCCAGTCCGATCGTGATCGTCGATGCCAGCGCGGCGGCGAACGGCACGGCCAGCTTCGCGGCGGCCTCGGGCCTGGCGGGGCAGTGGAGCGGCACCTACCAGAATGCGCTGGTGCGTTTCAGCTATACGCCGCAGGTGAGCCTGAGCGCGGACCGCCGGCAGATCCTGCTGAGCGGGATCGATATCGCGGGGGATGGCACGAGCGCGCCACCGGCTGGCGGAACGCCGAGCACCGGCTCGGGTTCGAGTGGCGGCACGGGTAATGGCGGCACCTCCGGTACAGGCAGCACGGGCAGCACCGGCAACACCGGCAACACGGCGGGATCGGGCAGCACCACGGCGACGCCGCCGAGCACCGGCACGCCGCCCGCATCGAGCAATCCCACGCCGCCATCCGGCGCGGTCGCCACCGATACGACCGCCGGCCAGGTTGCCATCACGCCATCCACCGGCATCCTGGTCGCCGGCGATGCCGCCATCGCGCTGTCCAATCTCTGGCAGCTCGACGAGCGCGCGGTCTCCCGCCGCAGCGAGGCCTCGCGCCTGGACGATGCGCCGGCCGGCTCGGCCTTCTGGGCGGATACCGACAGCAATCGGCTCAAGGGCGATGGCGCCGAGGGCCGCGCCTATCGCCAGAACGCCACCCAGCTGAGCGCCGGCGCCGAATGGCGCACGGACGCCGACCAGGGGCGCAGCGCGATCGGCGTCGTGTACACCCATGCGCAATCGCGCGCCGACGTGCAGAACGGCACGGTCGATCTGCGCGGCGATTCGGTCGGCATCTACGGCACCTGGAATGCTGCCGATGGCCTGTTCGCCGATGCAGTGGCGCGCACCGGCCGCCTGAGCGACAGCTACACCGCACGCGATGCCTTCGGCGTCACCTCCGGCCGCTATCACGCACGCGCTTCCAGCGTGTCGGTGCGCGCGGGACGACGTTTCCGCGGCGAGCATGGCGGCTATATCGAGCCGCAGCTGCAGGCGGCCTACGGTGCGGTGGGATCGTTCGCTTACACGGCCAGCAACCGCGTGCGCATCGATGCGGACCGTAACCACACCTTTCTGTCGCGTGCCGGCGTGCTGTTCGGCCAGAGCTTTTTCCTGGGACCGACCCTGACCGGCGATGCCTATGCGCGCGTGTCGGTGGTGCATACGGTGGGCGATCGTCCGGACCTGAGCGCCTCGCTCGATGGCGGCAGCTTGCCGCTGGTCTTGCCGGCGCGGCATGCCACCACCCGTGAGTTGGCGGTCGGCGGGCGCGTTGCATTCGGCCTGAAGTGGAGTGCGTACGCGGAAGCGGGGCATGCGTCCAGGACCGACGCGCTGGCCGGCGGCTGGGGCGCGTCGGCGGGTTTCCGCGCGAGTTTCTAGTGTGCTTGTCGGCGTGGCGTGCGCATGGCATCGTGCGCGCCGCGAGGCCGCCGGCCTGCAAGGGAATGCACGATGAGACTTTCATACAAGCAGGATGCTTTCGATGCGCCGCGCCTGGCCGCCTGGGTCGATGCGCTGCACAGCCAGGGCCAGGATGTCCAGGCCGAATGGAGCCGGGATGGACAGCCGGCGCCGCAGGAGCAGGCCACCGCTTTCGCGTTGCGCCTGGGCGGGCGCAAGGTGTTCGAGCAGTTGCGCCGGGCCTGCACGTTCTATCTGGCCGACGCGGAAAGCTCCGCGCAGCACCCGGTGCTGGCCTCGGCGCGCACCGCGGGGGTGTTCGTGCCGCCGCGTTTCGGCAGCGCCTTCGTCTGCCTCGGCATTTACGCCTTGGCGCAGGCGTGGGCGCTGGCGGTCTTTCCGGAAGCCTTCCTGCGCCTGCTGGTGCCCAGCTATGCCTTCCTCGGCGTGGGGCACTACCTGTGGTTCTCGCGCTGCGACAAGGGACAGGCCGAACCGCGCCTGCCGCCACTGCTGATGGTCATGCCGGCGATCATCCTCAGCGCGCCGTCGTCGCTGCTGAATATCCCGGTATTCGGCAAGTACAACCATCTGTACTGGTGGAGGCGGGCAGGGCAGCCGGCGGTGGCTGGTATCGCGCGCAAGCAGGGCGCCGCCGCTTGACGCTTCGCGCCGCGCTGATCGGGTTCGGCATCGCGGTGATCGCCGTTCCCGCCATCGCGGCAAGCGATGGGCTGGATGGCTGCTGGCGCGGCGAGCGCACCGTGCTGCATTTCCAGGACGGCTCGACCAGCCAGACCCAGACCCGCTGCGTGACGCGCTACGGGCAGCAGCGCTTTATCAGCGTCTGCGCCGACCCGAAGGGCATCCAGCCCGAGGCGCGCATGCAGGGGCGGTATGAGCAGATCGGCGACGGTGTCTATGTGTCCGTGCTGACCCGCCACAGCATGCTGCCCGCGATGGTCGGCAAGCGCAGCACCACGCATTTCCATATCGCCGGCGAACGGCTGGTCACCACGGCCTATCCGCCGCGCATGCAGGGCAGCATGAAGCAGGTGGCCGCGGTGGAATCGACCTCGGTGCGCATGCGCGATGAGGGCGGCGCGCTGCGCTGTCCGCCGTTGCCGGAGCGCTGAACGCGTGCGCGGCGTTCAGTCCTTGCGCATGCCGCAGCTGGCGATCTGGCGCTCGGGTGCATCGGAATCCTTCCAGCCCGGCTGATCGCGGCGCGCATAGGCTTCCAGCGAGGGATAGCCGTTCACCGTCCACGACCATTCGCTGTAATAGGCGATCTCCACCACTTTGAAGCGGCAGGCCTTGGCCTTGCCGGACAGCTCCAGCGCCACACGCGGGCGCGCGCCGTCCTGCTGTGCGATGCGGCGATAGCGCGTCGGCGCGCAGCGGAAAAAGCTGGCATTCCATTCCAGCGTGCGCTCGCGCAGAAACAGCCCGCCGAAGCAGGCACGCCCCTGGCCGTGATAGACGCCGATGAAGGGATCGGACGCGGCGAGGGCACCGCCGCTGCCCAGCAACAGCGCGAGCGAGGCAAGCAGCGGACGCGTCACGGATAACCCCGCGTGTCGTCCACCTTGACGATCTTCCAGCGCGTGCCGTCCTTGCGCAGGAACACCACCACGCTCACCCGCTGCACCGAGCCGAAGCTCACCGGCACCAGCGCGACATCGCCCAGCAGTACCGCCGGGTGCGTTTCGATATGCGCGCCCCAGTCGGCTTCGTCGTAGTCCTGCACCTTGAGGAAGTAATCCGCATCGCCCGGCAGTTCGTTGCGGCGATAAGCCGCGCGCAAGCCGTCCACGGTCGCCGCGGCGACATAGTCGCCGATGCCCTGGTCGAGCAGTGGATAGACCCCGGCCGCATCCTTGCCGATGTACCAGGCATAGAACGCCTTCGCCACGCCTTCCGGCGCGCTCGCTTCGCGCGCATGCGCGGCGCAGGCCAGCGCAAGAGCGCACAGCAGCAGAAGGAAGGCGAGGAAGGAGCGCCGTGCCGGCGCGTTGCGGTTGGTGCCTGCGTCCATGCGGTCAGCCTCGGGAGTCGTTGATTTCTACCGTGTCACGGCGCTGCGGAGATTGCGCAGTAATCGTTTACCTGTCAATCTGGAAAAGCTGTGTGATGCACTCGTGTCTACCCCGGGTCATGCATCCAC
>Ga0207695_10011798_pt1 | contig 10543 bp, 5 predicted proteins | sample KBSC54metaG_FD_184354 | JGI IMG/M metagenome (GOLD analysis project Ga0207695, IMG submission 184354) | Corn rhizosphere microbial communities from Kellogg Biological Station, Michigan, USA - KBS C5-4 metaG (SPAdes) (version 2) | ecosystem: Host-associated > Plants > Roots > Rhizosphere > Soil... | reverse complement strand
CCGATGCGCTCGAGGTTGCGCCGAAACCGCATGCGGTCCTTCTGTATCTCTTCGTCCCGGATCTCACTGATCCAGTCACACAGGAGGGAGTACTGTTCGCTTAAGTTGACGACCATATGTGTTGGGTATTTTGGACGGCAAACCTACGATAAAAATGGCAGTTGGCCGCGGGGGAGTGGGGGGCACTGCGGGGGAGTGGGGCGCCGCGGGGGAGTGGGGGCAGGACATGAGGTTGGGTAGGCGAAGTGGGAGGATTGGGAGGATTGGGAGGCAGGGGGTCAGGCTTCCCGTCCGAAGGTGAGTTCGATCGTAGTGCCGGGGCGGCGGGAGACGGTGATCTCCCCTTCGAGCTGGATGGCCAGGGTGCGGATGAGGGGGAGGCCCATGGAGGAGCTGTTCCCGATGTCGACTTCGGCGGGTAGGCCGACACCGTTGTCGCTGACAGTGAGGCGGATGGCCTGGCCTTCCTGCTGCCGGAGGGTTATGGTGATGCAGGCGTCGATGTAGTCGCCGGGGAAGGCATATTTAATGGCGTTGCTGATGGCCTCGTTAAGGATGAGCCCGACGGGGACGCTCTGCGAGACGTCCAGCCTTATCGACGCCACGTCCAATCTGAACTGGATGTGCTGTCCCATCCGGCGGCTTTCATCGAGGTAACCCACCAGCTCGGTCACGTAGTCAGCCATATTGATCATGGTCATATCGCCCTGGTCCTGGTAGAGCTGCTGATGGATCAGGGATATGGTATAGATCCGGGTGGAGATATCGCCAAAGGCGCTGAGGGCGAGCTCGTCCTTGAGGTGGGCGGTCTGCATCTTGAGGAGGCTGATGATGATCTGGAGGTTGTTCCGGACGCGGTGGTGGACCTCACGCATGAGCCACTCCTTTTCCTCGAGCAGCCGCTGCTGCCGGACGTTCAGCTGGTGGAGGCGGCAGTTGCTGTCGTCGATCTCTTTCTGGCGTATCTGCAGGAGACGATTGCTGCGCTGTTTGGTACGATAACGGCTGTAGACGAGAGCGAGTAGCAGGATGAGAAGTATAGCGCCAGTGCCGAAGGCGTTGCGGAGGATATTGTTCTGGCGGAGGGTGGCCTGCTGGAGAAGGGCCTGGTCATTGAGGCGCTGGAGGTCGCGGTCTTTTTTCTCGGTGGCGTACCGGAGAGTAAGTTCCTCGATCTGCTGGTTGCGGGTATCATCGAAAATAGAGTCGTTGAGCATCCGGAAGACCTGAAGGTGATGGATAGCCGATATGTAGTTGCCGGTTGCAGAATCCAGCTGGTATAGGAGGTAGTGGGTATCCTCGAGCATGGCTATTGGCATTTCGGCCTTGCCGGAGTCTGCGGCGATGGCTGAGAGCCAGCCCCTGGCCTTTTCGTATTGCCCAATGCGGGTATAGACCTTTCCAAGATAGAACGAGGACTGCATCTGCTGCTGGTGGCCCCGGTGCTGCGCCACCTCCCAGCTCCTGAGGTAACAGCGTTCGGCGTTGTCGTACTGGCCAAGCGCGAAGTAGCACTCGCCGATGGATTCGGAGATCTGCTCTTTATAGACGCCGTCCTGCCAGAGGCTGCTGTTGATTGTATTGTGGAGGAAGGAGAGGGCGATATGGGGTTCGTTGAGGGCGAGATAACAGTTGGTGATAGTCGCGAGCAGACGGACATCGGGCTCCAGGCCGGCATCGCGGACAATTGCAACGGATCTTTGCAGATAGGTGAGCGCGAGGGTTGGATCGTGAAGGTCGTAGTAGATGATCCCCGTAGTGAGGTAGGCCCGGGTGATGGCTGCGAGGTCGGTGCCGGACCTGTGTTCCTCGATATTGTGCACGGCCGGCAGCGCGTAGCGAAGCGCTTTTTGGAGGGCCCCCCGATTGAGATACCACCGGGCGACGGTGCCGTACAGGTCAATATCCGGTGTGGCGGCGGTGCTGTCAAGGGATAGCGCGAGCGCGAACTCTGTCGCGGCGGGTTGCTGCCAGTGATGGTAGGCGTTGTTCTGCGCCTCGTCGGAGAGGACATCCACCATGGTGGAACGGATGGTGTTGAGGAGGGCCGTCGAGTCGATCCGACCACTCTCTTTTACCCATCTTGTGCGCAGCGCCTGCAGGTCGGCGACGAGGGCTGCGTCCTGCCAGAGCTGGATGGTCATCCAATCGAAGAGGGGGTTGAGGTTGGTGGGGGTGAGCCAGGCCGGTGAGGGCGGAGTTGAAGTATACAGATGTCTGTTGCAATAGTCGATGACGGCGCATTTTACCAGGACTTGAAGCTGGTTGACCAGTGTGGAATTTTTGTTGAGGGCGAGGACCTGCCTGATAAAGAGATGAACGGTGTCCATGCGACCCTGGGTGCGGTCGGGGGGATTGAGCAGGTCGGCGACGGCGCGCATGAGGACGTGGATGCGTGTTGTGTCGCTGAGGGTTGGGAAGAGACGGAGCAGGCCGGCGTGGTCTTCAGCATCGACGAGGGTCCAGCCGATATAGTAGTCGGCGAGCTCGGCGCCTTTTTGGTCGCCGGTTCGGATGCAGAGGGCCCTGGCCTTGCGGAGGAGGAGCAGGGCGCTGTCCATATCTGAGGGTTCGGCGCCGCTCTTTTCCAGATAGAAGTCGCCGAGGTTTGTGAGCAGGCGGATGCGGGCCGTGTCTGTATTAGCCACGGCAAGATGGCGCAGGAGGGGGGCTGGATCGTATTGGTTCGACTGGGCAGTACAGACCCCGCACGATAGCATCACCAGCCAGAGGGTAAGATGGGCGGATCTGTTCATTTTGATTAAAGTTGGTGTTTATGGGGGAATTGGAGATGTGGGGGTGCGGGTATCTGATGTATATATTATCGTATTTTTGTCCACTATGGTCTATAGAGTAATTGGTCTTATGAGCGGGAGCTCGCTCGATGGTCTGGATATTGTTTATTCCCACTTGCAGGAGAAGGCGTCGACGGTGAAGGGGCCCAGGAGCTGGGAGTACACCCTGGTGCATACTGCCTGTTATCCCTATGCGGAGGAGTGGAGGCAGCGGCTGGCGGCGGCGCCGGGGCTGTCTGCGATTGAGTTTCAGCTGTTGCATGTGGAGTATGGGCATTATCTGGGTGAGCAGGTGTTGAAGTTCATTGAGGAGTTCGGGCTGCACTATCAGGTGCAGTTGGTTGTTAGTCATGGGCATACGGCGTTTCATGTGCCGGTGGGGGGTGGGACGGCGCAGCCTGGGAAGATAGCGCGGGTTGGGATGACGGCGCAGCTAGGGGATGGTGCGGCGCTGGCGGCTGTGACGGGGATCAATGTTGTCAGCGATTTGAGGTCTATGGATGTGGCATTGGGGGGACAGGGGGCGCCGATCGTGCCGATTGGGGAGCTTTTGCTGCTGCCGGGTTATGATTTTTATTTGAATTTGGGGGGAATAGCGAATTTATCGAGGCATGGCGGGGGACCGACAGGTGGAGGGATGGGTGAGGCCGGTGGCGCGGGGGCTGGCGATGGAGGGTTTGTAGCGTTTGACGTCTGTCCGGCTAACCGGGTGCTGAACAGCCTTGCGGCGGAGATTGGTCTGGCCTATGATGCCGATGGAGCGATAGCCGCGACGGGGAGTGTCGATGCCAGGCTGTTGGAGGCGTTGGATGGGTTGCCCTATTACAGCCAGCCTTATCCGAAATCGCTGGCCAATGAATTTGGTACGGAGACTGTCCTTCCGATGATCAAGGCTGCGGGTCTGCCGACGGCGGATGCGTTGAGGACGTGTGTTGCGCATATTGTACAGCAGGTGACTATGGCCGTTAGATCATTTGAGGTTGAGACGCCGGCGAGGCTGCTTGTTACGGGTGGTGGGGCGCATAATCAGTTCCTGATCGACCGGCTCAGGGTGGAACTCATAGGAATTGGGGTGGAGGTTGTTGTCCCGGAGCCACAGCTGGTGGACTTTAAGGAGGCCCTGGTTATGGCGCTTATCGGTGTGTTGAGATGGAGGGAAGAAAAAAATGTGCTGGCCTCGGTGACCGGGGCCAGCAGGGATAATATTGGAGGCGCCGTTTGGATTGGGCAGGCCTGATGGGGCGGCGCGCCGCCGGGGGGTGTGGGGTGGGCTGCCGCGGGTGGATTGTGGGACGGCCGCGCCGCTGGGGGTGTGGGACCGCCGAGTCGCCGGAGGGTGTGGGACTGCCGAGTGGCCGGGGGGTGTGGGACCGCCGCGCTGCCGGGATCTTATTTAAAAAACTCCATTAGCGCTGACTGGACCTGGGCTGTCTGCTCTTCGACGATCCAGTGACCCGCGTCCTTGATCTTTACTTCTTTTACGTTGGTGGCCACTTTTCGGCCGATGTCACCGAGGAAGCCGCCGGTGGAATGGTCGCCGCCTACTGTCATGATGGGCATGGTCAACTTATGTTGCAACAGGACCGCATTGTCCTTTTCGTCCTGCTTGAACGCCCCGAACCAATGGAAGGAACCGGTTGCCGCGCCGGGGACAGAATAGGCCCGGATATATTCTGCGGTCTCCGCTGCCGTGAAAGCGTTTTTGCGGTATCCCACCATCGGCCAGAAATTGGTCAGGAATACGTCCATCTTCCCCTTCACGATCTCGCCGGAAGGCTCCCAGCCAAAGAAACCCCACCACCAGGCCTTCGCCCAGTACGAGCTCCACGAGGGGTCTACGCCGGGGATCAGTGCATCGAGGAAGGCCAGCTTTTTCACTGCCCCCGGATGTTTTGCCGCATAGGCATAGACGACCATCATTCCAATATCATGACCCGCGAGATTGATGGAATTATAGCCCAACTGTTTGGTCAGTTGATAGATGTCCTCCGCCATCGTGACTTTATCATAGCCCCCGGCCGGTTTGCCGGACTCGCCGACGCCGCGAAGGTCGGGCGCGATGACCGTAAAACGTTTAGACAGCTCGGGCATCATCCGGCTCCACATATACCAGTTGTCGCCAAAACCGTGGACGAGGACCAGGGGCTCGCCTTTGCCGCCGATAACATAGTGGATGTCGACGCCATTGACTTTGGCTATGACGCTTTTGAAGTTGGTGGGGGGAGCGGCCGGCTGATGGGATGGTTGCGCCGAGGCGGAGATCGCAACTGCGACAATGACGAGTACAAGGGAGAAGTGTTTCATGTTCTTTTGATTATGATAACAAAAATACCCGGCACTGTGGCAGGGGTCAATGTCCGGATGGTGGTAATCGCTGTCTAAATGGTGGATGGTGGATGGTGGATGGTGGATGTGGATGGTGGATGATGGATGGTGGATGATGGATGGTGGATGGTGGATGGTGGATGTTGGACGTGGCTGGTGGATCGTGGATCGCGGATGATTTGATGGGGTAGTAGACTGGCGCGAGGCCGGGTGGGGGTATGTGTTTTTGGGTTTGGTTTTGGGGAGTTGGTTGTTTGCTCTGTATTGACTGATTTTGGTGAGAATGAGGGTGGAAAATGGTCAATGGGGGATTGGGGGGGCTGGTGAGACCCGGGACCCGGAGGGGCGGGCGCCGCGGACTGTTGTGTTGTGGTCTATCGCGGCGCCCGAGTTAGTGTCTTATGTATCTATTGAATAACAAACTCCCATGCTCTGATGCTCTTGCCAGCGCCGGATGTTATTGACAGCTGGTATGTTCCTCTTGCGAGGCCGGTGGTTGGGATCGTTGTGCTCAAATAGCCAGTGGCGCTTTCCGCAACTTGTTGTTTGATCACGCGGCCGGTCATGTCGTAGATCTGCAGCCTTACCCGCCCTGCTTCAGGCAGCATGCCCTCCACCGTCAGGAGCTGCTGAGCCTGTACCGGGTTGGGATAGAGGTTCAGCGGTTGGTTCTGTGCCATCGCCGCTACCGTTGCACCCGCTGTCAGCCGGCCCGGGCTCGATGTCACGCCCGATACGACAACGGTGTCGTTGGCGCTGATGGTGGCTGTGTTGTTGTCAGTTGTCTGGATGGTAAAGATATATGTGCCGTTGGCCAGGCCGGTGACGGTGGTGATGAGCGAATCGGGATGGGTGATGGTGGCGGTGGATGGTCCGCTCAGCTGGGTCCAGTGATATTTGACGATGGTATAACCATAGTTAGGATGTCCGGCGGCGGTCAGAAGACTGGGGGTAGCGGTGGCCGTCAGCGAGGCACTTGAAATATGGATGGTCTGCTGCGCAGGGGCCGTGAGGGTATAGGGTGTGAAGGAATAGTAGATGACATCGGCTGGCGTTAGGGCCAGCGGGGTACGCAGGGAAGGGGTAAGGATGTCCAGCGCGTTGGGATATTCAGCTTCGTTATTGTTGTAGGCGCCGTCGCCGCCGACGAAGGACTTGTTGCGGCCCCAGAAGTACAGGGAATCATTCTGGTCGAGGGCGTAGTGGTAGAAGGCGAAGGAGATGCCGGTGAATAGTTTTTTGAACTTTGTACCGGCGGCCACGTGGACGGGTGCGGGGGTCATGAGGCCATATTTATTCCAGCTCCAGCCGTAGGGAGATGCATAGAGCTCTGCATGGTTCACGAGCTCCTGCCCGTTGCCGATCTCGCCCTCTGCGTTGTCGCCGATGCCGTAGAGGTCGCCGAGGCTGTCGATGTAGTGAATGACGTTGGAGTTGGCGGTGATCTCTTTGATGGGGGAGGACATGCTCCAGGCCGTCCTTAGCGCTACCGGCGCGGACATGGTGCCCGGAGAGGATGCGCCGTAGTAGGTGTTTTCGAGCCCGAAGCCATAGGGCCATCCCATATGACTGGAGCTGCCGGCGTCGGGGACTACCACAATATTGAAGTCGAGGTGGCCGGCGGCAATATCGGAGGCGGCGCCGGGCAGGGTTACTTTTGTGTAGTTGCTGTCACCCATGGACCACGCATAGACGTCGCCGTTGGTAGCAAGGGCGAGGAGCGTATTGCCTGGCGCGAGCTTGGTGAATTGAACACCGGACGGCGCGTGCAGCCGGACGGGACGATTGATATTGACGCCGGAGGAGCTGTAGAAGTGATAGTCGTCACCGCCCCAGTACCAGATGCTGCCGTCGCTGCGGATGGATAAGTACGTAAAGAAATAGCCGTAGATCGATTTGTTGCCGTTGAACGGCGCGCCGGTGGTATCGGTATCCCAGCGGGTGCTGGTGGTGTTGTCCTGGTTGAGCCAGACATAACCCGAGTCGTCGAGGATGGTGAGGAGCTTGAAGCCGCTGGTGGCTATATCCACTGCTTTGCGGCCATTGATGGGAAGGGGGTCGAACTCGTTCTGATTGGCGTCCTGGTTCCAGACGAGTGCGCGCGCAGTGCTGTCGGAATAGAGGTAGGCGTCGCGATATTCTGTGCAGGCGACCTTGCGGACGACGTTGCCTGTGGCGACGCTGGATGTCACAATGGTGTCGTTGGCGCTGATGGTGGCTGTGTTGTTGTCAGTTGTCTGGATGGTAAAGATATAGGTGCCGTTAGCCAGGCCGGTGACGGTGGTGTTGAGCGAATCGGGGTGGGTGATGGTGGCGGTGGATGGTCCGCTCAGCTGGGTCCAGTGATATTTGACGATGGTATAGCCATAGTTGGGATGTCCGGCGGCGGTCAGAAGACTGGGGGTAGCGGTGGCCGTCAGCGAGGTGGCTGAAGTGCTGATGGTCTGCTGCGCGGGGGTTGTGAGGGTATAGGGTGTGAACGAATAATAGATGAACTTGTCGGGAGTTAGGGCCAGCGGGGTGCGCAGGGAAGGGGACAGGATATCCAGCGCGTTGGGATAGTCGGCTTCGTTGTTGTTGTATGCGCCGTCGCCGCCCACGAGGGACTTGTTGCGGCCCCAGAAATACAGGGAATCGTGCTGGTCGAGGGCGTAGTGATAGTAGGCCAAGGAGGCGCCGGTGAATATTTTTTTGAATTTTGTACCGGGGGCCACCTGAACGGGTGCGGGGGTCATGAGGCCATACTTACTCCAATTCCAGCCGTAGGGGTAGCCGTAGAGTTCCGCATGGTTCAAGAGCTCCTGCCCGTTGCCGATCTCGCCTTGTGCGTTGTCGCCGATGCCGTAGAGATTGCCGAGGCTGTCGATGTAGTGAATGGTGTTGGGGTTGGCGTTGATCTCTTTGATGGGGGAGGACATGTTCCAGACCGTCTTTAACGCTACCGGTGCGGACAGGGTGCCCGGAGTGGGTGCGCCGTAGTAGGTGTTTTCGTCTCCGAAGCCATAGGGCCATCCCATATGGCTGGTGCTGCCGGCGTCGGGGACCACCGCAATATTGAAGTCGAGGTTGCTGCCGGCGGCAATGTCGGAAGCGGGACCGGGCAGGGTTACCTTTGTGTAGTTGCTGTCGCCCGCGGACCACGCGTAGACGTCGCCGTTGGAGGCAAGGGCCAGCAGCGTATTGCCCGGGGAGAGCTTAGTGAACTGAACGCCGGACGGCGCGTGCAGCCGGACGGGACGATTGATATTGACGCCGGAGGTACTGTAGAATTGATAGTCGTCACCGCCCCAGTACCAGATACTGCCGTCGCTGCGGATGGACATATATGTAGAGAAATAGCCGTAGATCGACTTGTTGCCGTTGAACGGCGCACTGGTGGTGTCGGTGTCCCAGCGGGTGCTGGTGAGGTCCTGGTTGAGCCAGACAAAGCCGGAGTCGTCGAGGATGGTGATGACGTTGAGGCCGGTGGCTACGTCCACTGCTTTACGGCCATTGATGGGAAGGGGGTCGAATTCGTTCTGATTATTGTATGGGCTCCAGACGATGCCGCGGACGGTGCTGTCGGAATAGAGGTAGGCGTCACGATATTCCGTACAGGCGACTTTGCGGACGACGATTGGCTGGGATTGTGCTGATAGGAAAGTAAAAAGAATGCAGGAGAGGATAAGGAAAGGGTGTAGCGATTTCATCGATAGGAAATGATAAGGTTTAAAAATGGTTGGATGGAAGCGCGTCAAAGATATTCAAAAATATGAGATTTGGACTGCGGGTTTAGTGCAGCGCCGCGCCGCGGAGCGGCGCCGACATTGGTCCCGCTGGATACGCGAGCTCTGGGCTACTCAGCCGTGGGGTTGGGACCCCGACCTGGGGTTGATGATAAAGACCGGGTGCTTCTTCATTATTGTATTTGTGCTTTGAGGCTCAGATCCATGCCTACCGCATGGTGTATAATGGAGCCTACAGAAATGTAGTCTACACCGGTGCGGGCATAGTCTACTATATTGTCCAGGTTAATGCCGCCGGAAGATTCGGTTTCATATTTGCCAGCTATCAAAGCCAGGGCTTCTTCCGTTTGCCCTGGCGTGTAGTTATCCAGCATGATACGGTGCACATTGCCTACTGCCAGTACGCGTTTTACATCTTCTATACTGCGTGTTTCTATCTCTATCTGCAGATTCAGGCTGTTCGCTTTCAGGTAGGCATTTGTCTGCTCTATCGCTTTCTCTATGCCGCCGCAAAAGTCTATGTGGTTATCTTTCAGCATCACCATATCGTACAGGCCCATACGGTTTTTAACGCCGCCGCCGATATGTACAGCTTCTTTCTCAAAAGCGCGGAACAGTGGCGTGGTCTTTCGGGTGTCTAAGATGCGGGCTGGATAGCCTTTTATCTTTTGCACATATTGATTTGTTAGCGTAGCTATGCCGCTCATGCGCTGCATGCAGTTCAGTACCAGGCGCTCTGCTTTTAGTATGGTATGCACCCTGGCGCTTACCTCAAAGGCTGTCTCTCCTTTCTGTACCGTATCACCATCTTTTTTGAATAGTGTAAACTTTGCCTCAGGTTCCAGAAAATAGAATATATCCCGGGCCAGTTCTATACCAGCCAGTATGCCATTCTCTTTTACTTTCAACACCGATCTGCCCTTTGCATCCGCAGGTATAGAGGCAAGGGTAGAGAAGTCGCCCGCACCTACATCTTCCTGAAAGGCTGCTTCTATGAATTGTTGTGTGGTCATATTCGTTTTTTCAGATTGCAAAACTACCAAATTCTAATTAGCCAGTGCAGCTGCATCCTGGTTGCAACGTTTATGGATCTGCGATCAGCAAGAAAGAATCATTAAAAATTGGACGAACCATAGAATGGAACGGCAGGGCGTGCTGGGTGGGTATGTGTTTTTAGGTTTGGTCTTGGGGAGCTGGTTGTTTGCTCTGTATTGACTGATTTTGGAGAGGTTGGGGGGTGGAAAATGGTCAATGGGGGATTGGGAGGTTTTGGGTGATGAATAGGATTGTTGGTGGACGAGGGGGGTGAGTGGTGGAGTGGGGGGATGTATTGTGGACGAGGGGATGAGTGGTGGAGTGGGGAGATTTATTGTGGACGAGGGGGATGAGTGGTGGAGTGGGGAGATGTATTGTGGACGAGGGGGGTGAGTAGTGGGGTGGGGGGATGTATGGTGGACGAGGGGGTGAGTGGTGGGGTGGGGACCGCCCGGGAGGCTGGCGTGCCGGGATAGGGACAGCCAGGGGACTGGTGCGCTGGTGGAGTTGGACCAATAGACTTGTTGCCGCTGAACGGAGCGTCCTTTAGTTTAGCGGAACGATAAAGTAGGTCTTTGAAATAACGGCAAAAGGAATAGATACATTTGAAAAAGAAGAGAGGTGCACTAACGGAGCGTCTGGAATTAGCAGTTCCAAGTTGCG
>Ga0207695_10011793_pt1 | contig 10549 bp, 11 predicted proteins | sample KBSC54metaG_FD_184354 | JGI IMG/M metagenome (GOLD analysis project Ga0207695, IMG submission 184354) | Corn rhizosphere microbial communities from Kellogg Biological Station, Michigan, USA - KBS C5-4 metaG (SPAdes) (version 2) | ecosystem: Host-associated > Plants > Roots > Rhizosphere > Soil... | reverse complement strand
GATCGCAAGGCCGGCGACGGTCCACTCCGACCCGGCCACCTGCAGGTCGAGCAGCCCGAACGCCACGCCGGCCGTGAGCGCCGCCTGCACCGCCGCGACCACGCCGAAGGCGATCCCGTACCCGCCCAGCAGGTCGAGCTTTGAGAGCGGCATCGACATCAGCCGCTCGAGCGTCCCGGTCGTACGTTCGCGCAGCATGGTGATCGCGGTGACCAGGAACATGCTGATGAACGGGAAGATCCCGAGCAGCGGCGCGCCGATGCGCTGGAACACGAGCGGCTGGCCGTCGAGGACGTAGTACAGCAGCACCTCGAGCAGGCAGGGGACGAGGAGCAGCATCGCGATCGTGCGCGGGTCGCGGCGCAGCTGCAGCATCACCCGGGCCGCCGTCGCGAGCGTGATCCGGGGGCTCATCGCACCGCCTCCGTCTCCCAGCGCTCGATGGTGCGCACGAACGCCTCGCCGAGGTCGTCCTCGCCGGTCTCGCCGCGCAGCTCCTCCGGTGTCTGCGCCGCCAGGATGTGGCCGTCGCGCATCAGCAGCAGGTGGCTGCAGCGGTCGGCCTCGTCCATCACGTGGCTCGACACGAGCAGCGTCGTCCCCGCCTCGGCCAGGCCGGCGAACGTCTCCCACAGGTCACGCCGGAGCAGCGGGTCGAGGCCGACGGTGGGCTCGTCGAGCACGAGCAGCGGCGGCTCGTTCAGGAGCGCCGTCGCGAGCGACACCCGAGCCCGCTGGCCGCCGGAGAGCGACCCCACCACGCGGCCGGCGAACGCGTCCATGCCGACGGTCGCGATGACGGCGTCGACGCGCTCCGGCGGCGTGCCGAGCACCGCGGCGAAGTAGCGCAGGTTCTCGCGCACCGACAGGTCGCCGTAGACGGACGGGGCCTGCGTGACGTAGCCGACCCGCGCCCGCAGCGACCGCGACCCGGCCGGCTCGCCGAGCACGGTCACCGTGCCGGAGGCGACGATCTGCACGCCGACGATCGCGCGCATGAGCGTCGACTTGCCACAGCCGCTCGGCCCGAGCAGGCCGGTCACCGTCCCCGCGAGCACCTCGAGGCTGATCCCGTGGAGCACGTCGACGCCGCCCCGGCGCACGAGCAGGTCGCGGACGGCGATGGCGGGCTCGGCGGCCACGGCCCAATGCTAGAACCCCGACCCATGAGCCGGACCGCCGCCGCGCGGCGCGACCTCGCCCGCATCGTGGGCGACGACGCCGTCCAGGTCCCTGTCGCCGACCGGTCGCTCCTGCGCGACATGACCGAGACGCGCGGGCTCGCCGGCGACGCGCTCGGCGCGGTGTTCCCGGGGTCGACCGAGGAGGTCGCGGCCGTCGTGCGCTGGTGCGCACAGGCGGGCGTGCCCTTCGTCCCCCGTGGTGGCGGGACCGGGTACGCGGGCGGCGCGATGCCCGACGCCGGGTCGCTGGTCATCGCCCTCGCCAGGATGACGCGCGTGCGGGAGGCGGTGCCGCAGGCCTGGCGGATGACGGTCGAGGCGGGCCTGACGACCCGCGCGCTGCACCAGGCCGCTGCCGGCGAGGGCCTGTGGTTTGCGCCCAACCCCGGCGCGGCCGAGCAGTCGCAGCTGGGCGGGAACATCGCCACGAACGCGGGCGGGCCACGGTCGTTCCGGCACGGGACGGTGCGGTCGTTCGTCACCGGGATCGAGCTCGTGCTGTCCTCGGGCGAGGTGCTCGTCGCCGGCGGTGCCGCCCGCAAGAACGTCGAGACGCTCGACCTGACCGGGCTCGCGGTCGGCTCTGAGGGCACCCTCGGCGTGATCACGGCGGCGTGGCTGCGGCTGCTGCCCAGGCCGGAGGTGATCCTGCCGGCGATCGCCCTCTACCCCGATCGCCGCGCCGGCGTCGCCGGGCTCGAGTCGGTCATGGCCTGCGGGTGCGTGCCGACGGCGCTCGAGTTCGTCGACGAGCGGGCGTTCGCCGCGGCGGCCGCCACGTATCCGCGCGACGCCGCGGCCGGATCGTTCGCCGTCATCACGGAGTCGGCCGGCCCGGCCGCGATCGCGCGGGCCGAGCGGGACATCCTCGTCGAGGCGCTCGCGCCCGGTGCGACGGCGGTCGACGCGCCCGACTCGCCCGGGGAGCAGCGCGCGCTCGAGTCGTGGCGCGACGGCGTCTCGCCGGCGGTGGTCGCCGTGCGCGGCGGCAAGGTCTCGGAGGACTTCGCCGTGCCGTTCGACCGGCTGGGCGAGGCCCTCGACATGCTCGAGCGGATCGGCCGCGAGCACGGTGCCGAGGTGGCGTGCTGGGGGCACGCCGGCGATGGGAACGTGCACGCCTCGGTGCTCGTCGACCGCGCCGACCGGGCCGCGCTGCGAGAGGCCGAGACCGTCGCGGACGCCTTCCACGCGGTGCCGCGGGCGCTCGGCGGATCGCTCGCGGCCGAGCACGGGATCGGCGTCGTCAAGCTCGCGGCGGCCGCGGAGCTCGCACCGGAGCTGCTCCGTGCGCAGCGCGCCGTGGCGGATGCGCTCGACCCGGCCCGGCTCGCCAATCCCGGGCGCAAGATCCCGCCCGCATGATCATCTAGAGTCTCGACCGTGTTGATCACGACCACGAACGACCTCCCCGGCTACGAGGTGGAGGAGGTGCTCGGCGAGGTGTTCGGCCTGACCGTGCGGTCGCGCAACGTCGGCTCCCAGATCGGCGCCGGCCTCAAGTCGCTCGTCGGCGGCGAGCTGAAGGGCATGACGAAGGCGCTCGCCGACAGCCGCGAGCAGGTGATCGAGCGGCTGACCGAGGAGGCGCAGAAGCGCGGCGGGAACGCCGTCCTCGCGATGCGCTTCGACACGTCCGAGATGGGCGGGACGTGGACCGAGATCTGCGCGTACGGCACCGCCGTGCGCGTCCGCAAGACTTGACGTGGGGGAACCCAGGGTTCCCCCACGGGCCCCCTCCTTCACCGGTGTGGCGGATTGCTGGTGGCGCTCCGGCGAGAGCGCGGTCTCGCCTCCGCTGCGGGAGGCGCCGGTCTGGCCGAGCACCGGTCACGACGTCTCGGGTTGCAGGAACCGAACAGGGGCGAGCGGTCGGCGTTCTTACTTGGCGCCGCGCCGGGAGGCCCGGCGCAGGTCGCGCTCGATGCAGTAGGCAGTGAACTGGGCGTGGCGGGTCAGGTACACCGCCAGCTCGAGCATTCCGAACGCGACCCATTCATGGAAGAAGCGCTCGTCGACCGCGTTACGGGGGACGCCTGGAGCAGGGGAATCCATGTGGCACCTCACCGGGGGGGAGAGGGGGTTTTCCGAAAAGCTCTCTCATCTAGCCGCAGCCCGGTGGTGGGCGATTCCCCCGTTCGGGTCATTTGTTAAATTTGCAAGAAGAAAGGCTCACATGGATGTATGTGCAAGAACCTCCACCCGTCCAATTGGCACTCGCGGCGGATGTCAATTGGGAGGGGTGCGGCCGGCGTCGCGCGCGGCCGAATCGCCGCGCCAGAAGGGGTCTGACCCCGTTTGACGGGTCCGGCTACGCCGGGCGCTCGGGGTGGCGCGGGAGCCCGTCGTCGGGGATGTCCTCCCAGGCGGCGGCGTACGCGCAGAACTGGCGCAGCGACGGGCGGATGCCGGGATCTCCGTCGAACGCCCCGAGGCGGACGCTCATGATGTCCGGATCGTCGGGGCTGCGGCTCCAGAGGGCCGATCCGCACGCTCCGCAGAACAGCTTGGGGAAGCCGTCGGGCGGCGCGTACGTGCGGATCAGCTCCTCGCCCCGGGTCACGGTCAGCGAACCGGGCTGGATCCGGGCCTGCGCCGACGCCGCCGTGCCCGTTCGGCGCTGGCAGCGTGTGCAATGGCAGTAGGTCGCGACGACGAGCGGCGCGTCGACCCGGAAGCGGACGCCCCCGCACAGGCAACCACCGGTGAGGGGCGGGTCCGCCATCGCTAAAACTGGTCCGGCGTGTCGAGCGGGCGCCGGAAGGCGATCCGCGGCTCGCTGGTCACGCCGGCCTCCTGCATCAGCTGCGGGATCTCCGGGCTCGCGTTGAAGAAGGTGTGGCACCCCTCCTCGGACTCCCACTCGTCGAACACGGCGATCGTGCCGCCGTCGGCGCTCGCGAAGAACCGTCCCTCGTCCGACATGACCTCGGCCAGGCGGCTCGGGGCACCCTCCACCTGCAGCATCATGAACACGCTCATTCGGGTCTCCTGGGTCGGATGCGACAACGCTACATCGGGAGCGCATTCGCCGCCCTACCCCGGTCCGGTTCGGACCGGGCCGGCTCTGGTGATCCCGCTCTCATACGCGAAGATCACCGCCTGGATGCGGTCGCGCAGGCCGAGCTTGCCGAGGATGCGCTTGACGTGCGTCTTCACGGTCGACTCCTCGATGACGAGCGCCGCGGCGATCTCGCCGTTCGAGAGCCCGCGGGCGACCAGGCCGAGCACCTCGCGCTCACGCGGCGTGAGGTGGGCCACGGCGCTGCCCGCGACCCGCGGCGCCGGCTGGCGGGCCAGCCGCTCGAGCACGATCCGCGTCACCGACGGCGACAGCAGGGAGTCGCCGGCGGCGACCGTGTGGATCGCGGCGAGCAGCTCCTCCGGGCTCGTCCGCTTGAGCAGGAAGCCGGACGCGCCGGCGCTGAGCGCGCCGAAGATGTAGTCGTCCTGCTCGAAGGTGGTCAGGATCACGACCTTCACGTCGGGGGACGTCGCGAGCACCTCGCGGGTGGCGGCGATCCCGTCGAGGTCGGGCATGCGCACGTCCATCAGCACCAGGTCGGGCCGCAGCGCCGCGACGCGGGCCACCGCCGCCCGCCCCGTCGCGGCCTCGCCCACGACCTCGATGCCGGCGTCGCTCGAGAGCACGGCGCGCAGGCCGGCGCGCATCAGCTGGTCGTCGTCGACCAGGAGCACGCGGACGGCCGGCCGCCTCACCGGCCCTCCTCCGCGACGGCGTACGGCAGGCTGGCGCGGACGCGGAAGCGCCCGTCCCGGCGCTCGACGTCGAGGCTGCCGCCCAGGAGCGCCGCCCGCTCGCGCATGCCGAGGATGCCGTGGCCGCCGTCGATCGGGGCCGGGGCGGCTGCGGGCGCGACCGGGTTCGCGACGTCGAGCCCGAGCCGCGCCTCGCCGTAGTCGATCGCCACCGCGGCGTCGCCGCCGCCGTGGCGGGCGGCGTTCGTGAGCGACTCCTGCAGGATCCGGTACGCCGCCTGGTCGAGGCTCGGCGGGAGCGGCCGCGGGACGCCCTCGACGCGGACGTCGACCGCGACCCCGGCCGCGCGGTGCCGCTCGACGAGCGTGTCGAGCGCGCCGAGCCCGGTCGGCGGCTCCACCGCCTCGTCGGCCGCGTCCTCGCGCAGTCCGCGCACGAGCTGGTCGATCTCGCCGATCGTCTCGCGGGCGACGTCCTCGATCGTCGTGAGCGCCGAGCGGGCCGCCTCGGGGTCGCGCTCCTGGAGCAGCCGGGCCGCGCCCGCCTGCACCAGGATCACGTTGATCGCGTGGGCGGCCGAGTCGTGCAGATCGCGGGCGATCCGGGTGCGCTCCTCCGCGGCCGCCAGGCGGCGCTCGCGGGCGGTGTCTCGCTCCGCCCGCGCGGCTCGCTCCGCCAGGTCGGCCCGGCGCCGGCGGCGCCCGCGCAGGCCGTCGCCGAGGCCCCACGCCACGCCCCAGACGACGACGCCGAAGAGGATCGGCGTCGCCGGGAACCCGTCTTCCGCGATCGCCGTCGCGCCCAGATGGACGGCGAACATGCCGAAGACGACGGCCGCCGTGCGGCCGATGCGAAGACGGGTGCGGTCGTCGCTCGCGACGTAGAAGAGTGCGACCGTCGGACCGAACGGCGGCCCGGCCTGGTAGCCCAGGGCGTTGATCGCGGCGCTGGCAGCCGCGGTGAGGGCGAAGACGCCCAGCGGCGAGCGCCGGTGGTAGACGAGCGGGAGGGTGGCGACTGCCGCCAGCGCGACGCCGGGGAGGTCGATCGCGCGGGTCGAGCCGTGACCGTGGGCGAGCAGGCCCAGGGTGAGCGCGAACGCGACCAGCGCGACGACCACGTCGCGAGGCGTCCGGGGGCGCGTATCCGAGGCCTGCATCCCACCTCCGAGGGTAACGCCCGCCGGGGCCTTTCGAGTCGCACCGCAGGAGGATCCTCGTCCCCCCGCGGGAGGAGGACAATGTTCCTTCCGCGGGGCGTTTCGGCGTGGGCGGGCCGTTCCTAGGGTGAAGAGCATGATCACCATCACCCGATTCGCACTCCGGCACCGCCGCCTGGTCGCCCTCGCATGGCTGGCCGTGGCCGTCGCCGGCATCCTCTCGACCGGCCCCGCGACGAGGGCGCTGAGCGACCAGTACTCGGTGCCCGGACGCGAGGGCTACGTCACGAACACCGCGATCACGCGGATGTTCGGAAACGGCGGCGACGGCGCCCCGCTCGTCGCCGTCGTCACCCTGCCCCCGGGCGCGAACGTCGGCTCGGCGCAGGTGCGATCCGGCCTTGCCGGCGTCGGCCGGCGCATCGCCGCGGCCGTACCGCACGCCCGGATCGCCTCGTACGCCTCGACCGGCAACCGCGCGTTCGTGTCCCGCGACGGGCGGACGACGTTCGTCCTCGCCTATCCGCCGCCCACGCCGGGCAGCTTCGGCCAGAACGCGCAGGCTGTCTCCGCGGCCAGGGCTGCGCTCCACGGCGCAACGGTTGCCGGGGCGCCGGTGCACCTCACCGGTCTGAACGCGCTCTCTGCCTCCGGCCAGAAGGGCGGTGGCCCCGGCCTGCTGGCCGAGTCGCTGGTCGGCGGGCTCGGCGCCCTGCTCGTGCTCGCATTCGTGTTCGCGTCGCTGATGGCGTTCGTGCCCCTGCTCGTCGCCGTCATCTCGATCCTGGCGAGCTTCCTGCTCGTGTGGGCGCTCACGTCGGTGACGCAGGTGTCGGGCATCGTCGGCTTCCTGATCGCCCTCGTCGGCCTGGGGATCGCCATCGACTACTCGCTGCTCATCGTCGTGCGCTGGCGCGAGGCCCGCGCCCACGGGTACGCCGGCGACGACGCCGTCGTGCACGCCATGGCGACGGCCGGCCGCGCGGTGGTCTTCAGCGGCACGACGGTCGCGATCGGGCTCCTCGCCCTGGTCGCGCTGCCCGTGCCGTTCCTGCGCAGCGTCGGCTACGGCGGCATGGTCATCCCGCTCGTCAGCCTCGCCGTCGTGACGACGCTCCTGCCCGTGATCCTGTCGAAGATGGGCGGGCGGCTCGACTGGCCGCACCTGCGCACCGACGACCGCGCCAGCCGCTCGTGGACGCGCTGGGGCGCGCTGGTCGTGCGCCACCGGGTCGTCGCGGCAGCCGCCGCGACGGTCGTGCTCGGCGGGCTCGTCTTTGCCGCGACGACCATCAACCTGGGGTCGGCGGACGGCAGCCCCGACACGATCAGCCAGTCGGGCGACGCCCACCGGGGGCTCACGGCGCTCGAGCGCTCCGGCATCGGCTCGGGCGCGCTCACGCCGATCGAGATCGTCGCCGGGCGCGGCCAGACGGCCCGCCTGGCCGCCGCCCTCGAGCACGTCGAGGGCGTCCAGGGCGCGGTCGCGCCCGCCGCGGCGGAGTGGAGGCGCGGCTCGACGGGCCTGGTCGACGTCCTCGCCCACTCCGACGCGAGCGCCACCGTCGACCGCGTTCGCGCCGTCGCGCACGGCGCGGGCGACGCCCGCATCGGCGGGATCGTGGCCCAGAACAGCGACTTCATCTCGGCGGTCTACGGGAGCTTCCCGGCGATGGCGGCGTTGATCGTCGCTCTGACCTTCCTGCTCCTGGCGCGCGCGTTCCGGTCGGTGCTGCTGCCGGTCAAGGCGCTCGTCCTGAACATCCTGAGCGTCGGGGCCGCCTGGGGCGTCGTGACGCTCGTCTGGCAGCACGGCTTCGGCTCGGACGCGCTCTGGGGCATCCCCGCGTCCGGCTCGATCCCGTCGTGGCTGCCGCTCATGATGTTCGCGTTCCTGTTCGGGCTCTCGATGGACTACGAGGTGTTCATCCTGGCCCGGATGCGCGAGGAGTACGACGCCACAGGCTCGACCGACACCGCGGTCGTCGAGGGCATCGGCCGCACCGGCCGCCTGGTGACGAGCGCGGCGCTGATCCTGTTCCTCGGCTTCGTCGCCATGGCCTCCGCGCCGGACACGAGCGTGAAGATGATCGCCACCGGCCTGGGCGCCGGGATCCTGATCGACGCCACCCTGATCCGGGCGCTGCTCGTGCCCGCGGCCGTGTCGCTCTTCGGCCGCTGGAACTGGTGGCTGCCGCGCCCGCTCGCCCGGATCCTGCGGGCATCCCCGGGACGAGCCTGACCGTCACCTGCAACCGACCACGAGGAGAACCGCATGACCCTGTTTCTTTCCACCGGCTGGCACCATCACGGCTGGTTCCTGCTGTGGCCGCTGATCCCGCTCTTCTGGATCGGCGTCCTGATCCTCTTCGCCCGCTTCGTGGTGTGGCGGGGCCGGCCCGGCCCGTGGGGCCGCCGCTACGCCGGCCCCGACCCGCACACGATCCTGGCGGAGCGCTACGCGAGGGGCGAGATCGGCCTCGACGAGTACCGCGAGCGGCGGGCGAACCTGGACTCGTGACACGCCGCCGCCGGCCGCCGCGCGAACGTGCGCGGCGGCCGGCGGCGCGCGTCGGATCGGCCGCGCGGGGCGGCGCAACGGCGCGTCGATCGGCGCGTTCGCACGGCCGGGATTAATTCGTGACAACGGATACGAGTTAATGATAGGGTCGCTGTTGCCTGTAGTCCGCTTGTCCCAAAAGGAGGACACAATGACACGGCAGGGTCACGGACCTCGGCGGGTGCTGGCGCTCGCCCTACTCGTCTCCGGGGTTGTCGTCGGGGTTGCGCCCTTCGGCGCCTCGCCGGCGATCGGAGCGGTGTCCTGTACGTACACCAGTGGCACGCGAACGGCCGCCATCACGATGGGCGCCGGGAACTCGGCGACGATCGTTCTCTCGGGAACGGCGCTCGACGTCAACGGCACGCAGTGTCAGACGGCGACGGTGACGAACACGGATACCGTGAACGTCACCGGGAGCACCGGCTCCGAAAGCGTGACGATCGACCTCGGCGGCGGCGCGTTTACGAACGCCGGCGGAGACATCGCGTTCAACCTCGCGATGAGCACGAACGGGCCCGCGGGTGACACGTTCACGATCGACGGAGCCCCGACGGCCGACGACATCGTCTTCGGCGCGAGCGGCGTCGACCTGACGAACGACGGCAGCGTCGACGTCACGACCACCGGGACCGAGAACTTCGCGGTCAACGCCGGCACCGGCGACGACACGGTGTCGGGCGCGGGCAGCGGCGCGACGGGCGCGGCGTTTGCGACGGCCCTCTCGATGAACGGTGGGGCGGGAGACGACACGCTCACCGGCGGGGACGGCCCCGACACCTTCGTCGGGGGTGCCGGCAACGACACCATCGCCGGCGGGAACGGGTCGGACACCGCCGACTACAGCGCATCCGAGGCGGGCGTGAACGTCGACCTGACCGCGGGTACCGCGAGCGACGGTGAGGGCGGAAGCGACACGCTGGCGAGCATTCAGATCGTGCTCGGCTCGAGCTTCCACGACGTCCTCCACGGCGGGGCGTCCGGCGGCGACACGCTGCTGGGCGACGGCGGCAACGACCTGCTCGTGAGCGGCGGTGCCACCGACGTGATGGACGGCAACGCCGGGATCAACACCACGAGCTACGTCGACGCGGGCGCGGCCGTCACCGTCAATCTGGCCACCGGGAGCGGGACGGGCTCGGGCAGCGGCGCCGACACGGTGCTGAACATCCAGCGGATCACGGGCTCCGCGTTCAGCGACACGCTGACCGGCGACTCGGAGAACAATCGCATCACCGGTCTCGCCGGCAACGACACGGAATCGGGCGGCCTCGGAAACGACACGTTTGCGATGGGCGCCGCACCCGATGGGGCCGATGTGATCTCCGGAGGCCCCGGAGTCGACACCGTGCTGTACAGCTCGCGAACGGGCGTCGTCAACGTCAACCTGACCGGCGTGACCAGCACGAACGGCGCGGTCGGCGAGGGTGACACCATCAACGGCGACGTCGAGAACGCCGGCGGCGGGTCCGGGCGCGACACCCTCGTCGGGAACGCCGGCAACAACACGCTGACGGGCGCCCGCGGCGCGGACGTCCTGCGCGGTCTCGCCGGCAACGACAGGCTCCTCGCCGGCCGCGGCGCGGACTTCCTGGCCGGCGGAGCGGGGAACGACCTCATGAACGGCGGGCTGGGGAACGACACCTGCCGCGACCGGCTCGGTGTCAACACGCGGATCAGCTGCTAGCACGACTTCGGCGGCTGGTGGGCAGCCGCCGAGACCGGCCCGGCCCCGATCACGGGGGCCGGGCCGGCCCATGGGGCGAACAGGACGCGGCGCCGTCGCGCCGATCGGCGTGAGCGGAGAGGGAGGGATTCGAACCCTCGCTGGAGGTTTACCCCCCAGACCCACTTAGCAGGCGGGCGCCTTCAGCCACTCGGCCACCTCTCCCGGATGCGAGGCGGGTGCACGGACGGCGCCCAAC
>Ga0207695_10011792_pt1 | contig 10549 bp, 9 predicted proteins | sample KBSC54metaG_FD_184354 | JGI IMG/M metagenome (GOLD analysis project Ga0207695, IMG submission 184354) | Corn rhizosphere microbial communities from Kellogg Biological Station, Michigan, USA - KBS C5-4 metaG (SPAdes) (version 2) | ecosystem: Host-associated > Plants > Roots > Rhizosphere > Soil... | reverse complement strand
GATACAGTAATGAATCAGCTCGGCGTGATGTTCGGCGATCGTCTCAAACCCGAGGTCGCCGACGCTATGTGATGTAAATGGCTCCGCTGTTTACACAGTTTGCGTTACAGCCTCTTGGTAAGTCATTGATATTACTCGTTAAAAATTGGGCTTTTGCGTGTCACGCAAGCCGACCTTCGGTCGGCGGAGCGATTTCACCAGCAGCGCAGGCGAATGCACAACTTATCCGCTGGATAAGCCGTAAGCAAGCCTGCGCCAATGGTGAACCACTCCGCGGGCTGGATTGCCCGCCCACATTTTGGGATACACGTTGTCGCCTAAGTCACTGAAATATCGGGCGGTAGCGGAAGGGGCCGGATGAACCAGCCCCACAGTCGGATTTCAACGATGCGAGCGCTTTTGAAGAGGCTGCGCCGGCGGCTTGGTTGCACCGCGCGCCGCCGGTCCGATGCCGCTAATCGGGGATGCCACTACGGCGTGAAGTTCCAATGTATTCACATTCAGGGCAGTGGCCGCAATCTCGCCAGCCTCATTGATCCCGGCTGGGAACAGCAGATACCAGGGCGAGTCCGCCGGAAGCAGCATATTGATGTCGAGCGGTGGTTTGTCTGCGCTTTCCCAAATGAGAAGTGTCTGGTTAAAACTCGAATCGACAGTGAATCCAACAATCTGGCCCCGGTTGTTGATGTTGTTGCAACACGGAGCCACAGTCTGCACGGCATTCGGGAGGAAAGTGGTCAGATCGCGCAGCAAACCCGCGTTCCACTGAAAGGCATGAATGGTGCCATCCAACATAACCGAGTTGATGGTCACCTGACCTAGATTATTGATGCCGACCGCGACGTTGTTGCCGGCACCACCGTGCGGCATGCCAAGATCGTGGGGCAGTCCGCCCGCGTCCCACAACACCGCATGCGGGGCGCTTGGGCCTCCCGGAACAAATGGAGGCAGCAGCACATTCGAGCACAGTCCCGATATACCCACTGCTTGGCCCACATCGTTGTTAGTGAAGGCGAACGAGACTTCGTCATTCGGCAGAGGAGCCAGGCGGGTGGGAACGCCGCCCGGTGACCACTTCACAGCTTCAAATAGGCGGACTTGAAAAGGCGTCGCACATTCGTGACCCTCAGCGACAGTAGCGCCAGTTTCTGAAGTCCCGACCACTTCCCCCCTGCTGTTCGTAAAAAATGCCACGCTGTTGTTACCGCCCGGGAGTTTAGGGAGAACCGTGAGCGCCCCGTTTCTCCAGACGGCTGCGACGCATTGCCGGTGATTACCGAATTCACAGAAATCTTCCCCGTTCGGATCGAGTGTCGGCGTTTCAGTAAGCAGCGCGACGGTCCCGTCGGCGCTGGTCGCCGACCCCTCGCTGTTGAGGCCGGGGGGACCAACGGGGATCGGTTTCCCGCCATACCAAACAAAGGCGGTTTGCGCGATGAAATCGTTCTGGCCAGTGGTGTTCGCTCCACCGGTTACGATTCCCGAATTGTTGTTGGAGTACGCAAAACTGTTGGACCCACCCAGGGTTCCGATGTCCGTCACGGTGTAACGGGCGGCAGGTTTCTGGCCTTGCGCGTGAATCGCCGCCGTGTTTGCCACAAGCGACAGTAAGCCGAGCGATGTGCAGAGCGATTTGAAGTTCATATTGTGTCCTTTTCCGTTGGTTTGTCCTTCAGCGCGCGAGCCAGCAATGAATCCAGGCAAAGCAGCGACGACCCGTCGGCACCTTCGACGCAATGCATACCTGCCGAATTGAGCCATTGCGCTAACTCGGGCGCATGCCCGGCCGTGAGACCGGCAATGTCCAGTAGCAGCATCTCGACCTGGGCTGCGCATACAGGGCACCACGCCTTTGTTGAGCTGGCACTTCGCAGAATCAACAAAGACTTCGTTTCGATTGTGATCGTCGTTTCCCTTGCCATGAATTCGGCTTGCAGCCGGTTCGCACGAAAGCTACGCCCAAAGCTTGCCCGATCTTCACCTTGTAAGTCCTTCGGAATTGGATTGGAAGTTCTTGGATATTCTTGCAATCAGCTAAGTGACAGAGAACACAGAGCTCAGAGCGAAAATCGCAAATCGGCGGCATACTAATAACTCGCCATGTCTGCTGTCGAAGGCCGCACGGAGAAACAGATTTACGAGTTCGGTCCCTTTCGGCTGGACAGCGAAAAGCAAACCCTGGTTCGCGATGGCGAGCCCGTGGCCATTCATCCTAAAGGCTTCCAACTGCTGCTGACACTGGTTCGCCACGGAAGCGAGACCGTCTCAAAAGACGAACTCATGAAATCCGTCTGGCCGGATACGTTTGTAGAAGAAACCAACCTCACGCGCAACATTTTTTCGCTGCGGAAAGCTTTGGGGGAGACCGAGCAGAACCGGTACATCGTAACGGCGCCGGGGCGGGGCTACCGGTTTGCGGAAAACGTGCGCGTGGTGCCTGAAGCGGACCTCAGCATTATCGCGGTAAGCCAGTCGAGGGTGCAGGTTCAGATCAAGGAAACAATCCCGCGGGCTCGGATCGCGATCGGGTTGCTTATTCTGCTCGGTATCGCAGCCGTAGCGGTGAGGTTGCTTTCGCGGCCAAAGCGGGCTCTCACCGAAAAAGACAGAGTTGTGCTTGCCGAGTTTGCCAATTCCACAGGCGATCCGATCTTCGATGGAACACTCCGGCAAGGGATGGAGGTGGAACTGAAGCAGTCCCCGTTTCTAAGCCTGGTGCCGGAGCAGCGCATTCGGCGAACGTTATCTCTGATGGGCCAGCCGGCGGAGGCCCGGTTAGGCGGGGAGACAGCCCGGGAAGTCTGTGAACGCACCGGCGCAGCCGCGACGATAGAGGGCTCGATTGCCATGCTCGGCTCTGACTACGTGGTAGGGTTGCGGGCGAAGAATTGCCACACGGGCGGCGTGCTCGACGAAGAACAGGAGCAGGTGCGTCGGAAAGAGGACGTGCTGAGAGCGCTGAGCACAATGGCGAGAAGGTTTAGGAGCCGGATTGGCGAATCGCTTGCGACTGTTGAGAAGTACTCGACTCCACTGGCCGAGGCAACCACGCCGTCGCTGGAGGCGCTTAAAGCGTACAGTGCCGGATTGCAGGTTCATGCCCTGCACGGCGCGTCGGCAGCCCTGCCGATATTGCGACGCGCGACGGACATTGACCCGCAATTCGCGCTGGCGCATGCCTTGGCAGGCCGGCTGTATGCGGACCTCGATCAACTTGGTCTGGCGGCGGCGAGCATTAGCCAGGCCTGGCAATTGCGCGGGCGTGCAAGCGACCGTGAACGGTTCTTTATTGCCGTTAACTACGATGTCCTGGTGACAGGAAATATGGAAGCAGCGCAAGCGACAGCCGAGGCTTGGGCGCGTGCGTATCCCCGAGAGGCAAGTCCACACCATGTACTGTCCGGGGTAATTCATAAGAGAGCGGGCCGGTACGAGGCCGCGCTCGCCGAAGCGCGGAAATCGATCGAACTGGACCCTGACTTCTGGGTTGGGTATTACAATCTGGGCGTGCTGAATGTGTATCTCGGGCGGATGGAGTACGGCGAAAGCGCTCTGCGCACGGCATCTCTTCGTGGCCTCAACGCCGATGAGTTCATTATGCTCGCGTTTGACATCGCTTTTCTCAAGGGGGACAAGATTGGCCTGGAGCAGCAGGCAATTCGTGCGCGGGCGCGCTCGGGAGGTGAGAACTGGATGTCCGCGCGAGAAGCGTTCGTGGCCGCCTACTCCGGTCATTTGCTGGATGCGCGAACAATTTCACGCCGTGCCGTGCTTCAGGCGCAACAGGCGGGCCAGCCGGAACGGGCATCTCTGTGGGAGGCCGGAGCCGCTGTCCGCGAAGCATTATTCGGGAATAAGGAAATGGCAGCGGAATGGGCACTCTCGGCGCTCAAGCTTTCCCACACTCGCGAGGTCTTATACGGCGCCGGGTTAGCGTTCGCTCTCTCAGGCGATTCTTCCCGCGCACAGGCGCTCGCCGGCGAGATGGAGACGGGATTTCCCGAGGATTCGTCCGTACGGTTCAGTTACGCTCCCACCATTCGCGCTGCGATTGCGCTCAACCGGGCAGAGCCCGAACGCGCGGTGGAACTGCTTCAGGTTGCGGTTCCTCATGAGTTGGGCATTCGGTTCAGCGCTATCTCGGGCCTGTTCGGCGCGCTATACCCGGTGTATGTTCGGGGGCAGGCATATCTTGCGGCGAATAAACCAACGGAAGCCGCAGCCGAGTTTCGTAAAATTCCCGATCATCGCGGGATCGTCGCAGATGACCCTATTGGCGCGCTCTCGCATCTGGAACTCGGCAGGGCGTATGCAATGGCGGGAGATACGGTGAAGGCCCGGTCCGCTTACCAGGATTTTCTCAATATCTGGAAAGACGCCGATGAGAACATTCCCGTCCTGAAGCAGGCAAGAAGCGAGTACGCAGGATTGAAGTGAGCACACGTCACGTGCGGGGCGAGAACGGAAGCACAGCGCGCTTGCTGTCCGGGTTACCAGAGTGGTGCTTGAGAGACAAGGCTAGCAGATTCGTCAGGCGTGTATATGCGGGAGAATCAATACATAACGCGACTGCTAAATTAGCCCATGCCCCATCAACGCCGACAAGCCGCACCTGTGGAAGGCTGACACCCGCGCTTCGGTTGACCAGTTCAATCGTTGGTTCATGAAGTTCGCGCCCAAGGCCTACCGCGATAGCCGCAAGGAGACCATTGGGAGCGTCGAGAAAGGACTCAAACTCACCAAGGACCTTACAATCCTCACATCCGAGGTGATCAGAGCGAACCCCGGTATTCTTCCGACCTTGCGCATATGCACTTGTCCGCCACTGGCGCGTGATCGCCTAATCGGCCTCGCTGATTCATCCAAGAATTTTGTGGGTTGCCTTGAAGGGGGAAAACTCCCACAGCTGATATCGCCGGAGTCGCTTCAAGAACACCTGAGCAAAATTACCCGAATCCTCTCGCAAATGCTTGACGTGGATCTTTTTCCGTGGTTGGAGGAGAAGCGACGCCCGAGAAAAGAGGAGCGCTACAAATAATCGCGGATAGGCTCTGCGGAGCCGTGGCTGAGCCAATTGTGCGAAACGCGCAGGAGAAGCGTCAACTTGCGCTCATTGAAAAGTTCCTGATGGAGCGCCGTTACAAGCTGAAGGCACCGAATGCAGCCACGCCGCTTGATCAGATGGAGCCCGGCACATTTTCCTTTCGGCTCAACGTACTAGTGAAGCCCTCGAAAACAGAAGCGAAGACTGTCAAAATCCCCATCGACGCAGTGATACAGCCGAAGAGGGCCAAACTACCGCATCTGCCGGTGCTCATCGAGGCGAAGTCAGCGGGAGATTTCACGAACGTGAACAAACGCCGCAAGGAAGAAGCCATCAAAATCAACTATCTTAGAGCCACACACGGCGGGCAGGTGGTATTTGTGCTGTTTCTCTGTGGTTATTTCGATGCGGCGTACCTTGGTTACGAAGCCGCTGAAGGAATCGACTGGATATGGGAGCATCGTACCGAGGATCTCACCCAGCTCGGGCTTTAAGGAATTCTATGGGAACTATCGCGTCACACAGCCCGGAGGACCGCCGCCAACAGGAGCAGGGGCGCCTCGACAGCATGAAGACCGCCCCTGAGCGCAACAAATGGGGCCAATTTGCAACGCCGCCAGCACTGGCGTTTAGTCTTGCCCGGTATGCGCATACGCTCATGCGAAAGGCACCGGTGCGTTTTCTTGACCCGGCCATCGGTACCGGGTCATTTTATTCGGCAGCATTACAGGCGTTCGGTGAAAATCACATGGCCGGTGCAACGGGCATCGAATTGGACCCGCTTTTTGCGCAAGCTGCCACAACATTGTGGCAACGGCAGGGACTTCACGTCATTAGCGGGGATTTCACCAAACAGCCCCCGCCTCAGGAGCGCTTCAATCTGGTCCTCACGAATCCGCCCTATGTACGCCATCATCATCTCGATGCAGAAGAAAAGGATCGGCTCAAAGCGCGACTCGCACAATCGTTACACCTCGACATAAGTGGGCTTGCAGGGCTCTATTGCTATTTTCTGCTGTTATGTCACGACTGGATGGAAGAGCAGGGGCTTGCCATCTGGCTTATCCCCTCGGAATTCATGGACGTGAATTATGGTGCCACTTTGCGGCGGTATCTCGCGGAAGACGTGACGCTGCTGCACATTCACCGCTTTTGCCCCACTGACGTGCAATTCACCGACGCCTTGGTATCCTCCGCCGTCGTGGTGTTCCGAAAAGCCCGGCCCGTGGCAGGCCATGCTGTGCGGTTCTCGTTTGCAGGTTCAATTGAACACCCGCATTCAGAAGCGGAGGTTCCACTTGAAAGCTTGCGCCGGTCCCGCAAATGGACGCAGTTTCCGGCCAACACCACTGTAAGGGAAACGAGCGAGCTGAAACTGGGGGATATCTTTGCAATCAAGCGCGGCCTTGCGACCGGCTCGAACAGCTTTTTTATTCTTACGGAGGAAACCATTAAACACTGGCTCATTCCGCTCCAATTCCTGAAGCCCGTACTTCCAGGCCCGCGTCACGTACCCGGGGAAATCGTGGAAGCTCTGCCAAACGGCGGACCCGATGTATCGCCGCGTCTTTATCTGCTTGATTGCAGTGAGCCAGAAGAGCACATCAAAGCTAGATGGCCCCGCTTCTATGAGTACCTCCAAACCGGCAAGGCGCAGAACGTTCACGAGGCGTACCTCTCCAGCCATCGCGTTCCGTGGTACTCGCAGGAAAAGCGCCCGCCCGCGCCATTCCTCTGTACCTACATGGGCCGCTTCCGCAATGGAAAGCATCCTTTCCGGTTCATCTGGAACCGTTCTCAGGCGACTGCCCACAATGTATATCTGATGCTTTATCCGACCGGTCCCTTGCGCGCTGCACTGAAGCAACGTCCTGAGTTGCACGGAGATGTATTTGAGGCCCTTCAACGAATCACTCCAGGACAACTTGTGTCGGAGGGGAGAGTGTACGGCGGAGGGCTGCACAAAGTCGAACCCAGGGAACTGGCTCAAATTCCCGCGCGTTTGGTGCTGGATGCGGTACGCGAGCAGGTTCGTATCGCCGAGCAGATGCCAATGCTCTTTACCTGAAATGGGCTTTCACAAGTTCTGAACAACTTGCGAAAGATTGGCGACTAAAGTCTAATGCCTATGGACGAGGGGTACTCAAAACAGAGGCACGTATTTGTATTGGGCGGAACTCAAACACGGTGGAAGGGCGCGCGGTATCTCTGTTTACGTTTACGCCGGGTGCAAAACCAGCAAGACTTTCGGTTTTTCCGAATACGTAGTCAGATGTCGTTGCGGCCGAGGAAAGAGGCACTCGTCCGTGCAGGGGGCTTAAGAACCGAAGCAAGAAAGCCTGACCGCAGCCCACTGCCGAGTCGAGCACCTTCGTTACGATCCGCGGAGACGGCATCATCATGCGATGGATGCGCAGCCGGAACGGTGTTCAATTGCCGCGGCTTCTAAATTGCGATCGAAGCGCAGGTGACGATCGCGGCGTGCCTTTCGGTGCGCGTTTGCTGCTTGAGTAGAGAGCCGGTCTGCTCATGAACGGTACTATGCCACAAAATAAGTTGGCATTGACCGGGCGGTTCCTCTGCCGCTGATAAAATCTCGGATTGGAAAAGAGAGTCGCGGTATTCGGGGCGTACGGTCAGCTTGGGGTTGAGTTGTGCGCGGAGTTGACTCGCCGGGGTTATCGGGTTGGCGCGTTCGGGCGGGCGAAGCTCGATATCACGAATGGGGAATTGGTAGAGAAGGCGATTGCAGAACTGGATCCGTTCGCTGTATTCAACGCCGCCGCGTACAACATGGTGGACGTTGCGGAGCGGGAGCCAATCGCCGCTTACGAAACGAATGCGCTGGCGGTGCGGAATTTGGCGCTCGCGTGCAGACAGAACGATGCGCGGTTGGTGCATTTCTCTACCGATTATGTCTTCGACGGCAGGCTCGGGCGAGCATACACGGAACAGGATAAAGTGCATCCGCTCGGGGCCTATGCCGTGTCGAAACTTGCGGGCGAACTTTACGCGCAGGCGTATCTGGACCGAGCCATAATAGTCCGCACATCCGGCGTCTTTGGCGTGGGCGCGTTGAAAACAGCGCGCGGGAATTTTCCGGAGACGATGTTGCGGCTGGCGAGGGAAGGGAAGCCGATTCGGGTGGTTGCCGATCACACGGCATCGCCAACGTTCGCGCCGGCGCTGGCGAGCCGGTCAGTGGACCTGTTCGAGAAAAGCCTGCTGGATGCGCGCGTCAGTGGCGTATTCCATCTGGGCGGCGAGCAGGCGATTTCGTGGTTCGAATACGCGCAGTTGCTTTTTGAAAAGGCCGGGATTGTGGTTAAAGTGCAGGCGACGAATGACAGGGAGTATCGCACGGCGGCGCAGAGGCCGAAGTTTTCGGCGCTCGAGAATGCGCGCAGCAGAGAGTTTGGAATTGCTCCGATGCCGGCGCTAAGCGAGGCGGTGGAATCGTATCTGGCGGGGCGGAAATAGAGCGGGTCAGCGGGCGGCCAGGGCTGTAATGGCATCGCCTGTCAGGCGAAAAGTGGTCCATTCGTCCATGGGGATGGCGCCCAGCTTCTTGTAGAACCCGATGGACGGTTCGTTCCAATCGAGAACCGACCATTCCATGCGACCGCAGTTTCTTTCGATGGCGATGCGGGCGAGTTCTTTCAGGAGTGCGAGCCCGAGCCCATTGCCCCGGGCTTCCGGCTTGACGAACAGGTCTTCGAGATAGATGCCCGGCTTCGCGAGAAACGTGGAGTAATTCTGGAAGAAAAGCGCAAAGCCCTCACAGGTTTCCACATGGCTTCCGTCGGCCGAGTAGGCAAGCAGAATTTCAGCGGCGGGTCGCGGTCCGAAGAGGGTTCGGCGGAGTTCTTCTTCGGTCGCCGTTACAGCGTGCGAAAGTTTTTCATAGGCGGCGAGCCCGCGAATCATTTCCAGAATGACCGAAGCGTCCGATTCAGTGGCGCGGGTGATACGAATGGTGGCCATCCGTTAATTAGCAGTGGGCATGGCGTAATAACCCTTGCGCACCTGGACTTTCAGGTCTTTGGTTTTGGCGTGCAGGTCGACTTTCCGGTACGAGCCGTCTTTCTTTGAATTCGTGGGGGTGTAACCGATGAGGTATTGGGTGCGCATCTCATCCTGAATCTGCTGGAAGATATTGTCGGGGCTATTCTTGCGATCGACCTCAAACATATGGCCGCCTGTTTCTTCCGACATGTGCCGCAGGACGCCTGACCCGCTATAGCCCATTCCGAAGGAGCCATAAGCCTGGCGATCCACGTAGAGAATGCTGTAGATAATGGCGTCGGACTTCTGGGCGGCTTCAATGGCAGCTTTTTCGGTGAGCGTGCTGCCCTGGTCGTCGCCGTCGGTTATTAAGATGATCGCTTTGCGGCCGACTTCTTTCGAGAGCATGTCGTTGGCGGCGAGGTAGACGGCGTCATAAAGGACGGTTCCGCGCTGATGGGACATGGTTGGGACTGGCCCCGGATGAATTCCGCCGACACCGGCGTTCAGGCGGAGGCGGCGAAGGCCATCCTGAAGCAGGCGGGGGGAACCTGTGACGTCCTGAAGAAGTTCGGAATCGGCGCCGAAGCTGATGAGGAAACCGACGTCCTTGGTTTTGAGAACGGAAGAGAAGAAGGCGGAGGCGGCGCGGCGCTCGACTTCGATTAGATTCTGCTGGCTGCCGGAGACGTCGACCAGGAGGCCGATGGTGAGGGGAATTCCGGTTTCGCGACTGAAGTACCTGATGTTTTGTTGCTTGCCGTCTTCGGCGAGTTCGAAGTCGGATTTTTCGAGGTTGTTGATCAGCCCGTTCTGCTTGTTCCGGACAGCGCAGTAGAGGCTCACCACGTCAACATCGACCTTGATGGGATCGCCGATATCTTCCTCTTTTGCATCTTTTGCGGCAGGCGACGGGGGCGGCTGCTGGGCTGGCGCGTGGGGCATCAGCAAGGCGAGCGCGAACAGGGCCGCGAATGGAGCGATGACAAGATTTTTCATACAATCAAATACATAGAATCAAATAAGCGCGGTTTCGTAAATCGTGACGCGCCCGGAACGGAACCTGTTTCATGCGTACCGCTATTAAGCATCTCAAAAAAGACCCGGTGATGGCGAAAATCATTGAGGGGACAGGCCCTTACCGCATGGTTTACGGAGAGCCGCAGTTTGAGAATCTGGTGCGCTCCATTGTTTCTCAGCAGTTAAGCGGCAAGGTTGCACGTGTGATTTTTGCCCGATTGCACGAGGCTGTGGGTGAGCCGGAACTCACACCGGCAGGCGTCTTGCGATTGAGACCGGAGCGGATGCGGAAACTTGGCCTCTCGGCTGGAAAGACCCTGTACATCCGGGAGCTGGCGAAGCATACGAAGCGGGGGACGGTGGTGTTCGAGCAGCTGCCGGAACTGGCGGACGCCGATGTGATTGAGCACCTGACCCAGGTAAAGGGAATTGGCGTGTGGACGGCACAGATGTTTCTGATGTTCTCCCTGAGGAGGCCCG
>Ga0207695_10011785_pt1 | contig 10554 bp, 7 predicted proteins | sample KBSC54metaG_FD_184354 | JGI IMG/M metagenome (GOLD analysis project Ga0207695, IMG submission 184354) | Corn rhizosphere microbial communities from Kellogg Biological Station, Michigan, USA - KBS C5-4 metaG (SPAdes) (version 2) | ecosystem: Host-associated > Plants > Roots > Rhizosphere > Soil... | reverse complement strand
CCCATGTCGCCGACCAAGCTCTGATAGCCCATCGGCATCTTCGCAATGTCGTCGTGGATAGCGGCCAAACGTGCGGCGGCTTCGATGCGAAGTGGACTCGATTCCGCATCGAAGCAAGCGATGTTGTCGGCGATGGAGCCGGCGAACAGTTGATCGTCCTGCATAACGGCGCCGACCTGATTTCGATAACGGCCAAGCCCCAGCCGGCGAATGTCGATACCGCCGTAAAGAACTTCGCCTTCCTCGGGTTCCAACAGGCCCAGGACGATCTTGGCCAGCGTGGTTTTGCCGCAACCCGAGGGTCCAATGAGGGCCACCGATTCGCCGGCTGGAATCGTGAGGGAGCAATTCTTGAGAATCCAAGGCTCCCCGTCGGCATAGCGGAAACTGACGTTGCGCACTTCGATTTCGGCTTCCGGCAGCGGCGCATCCCATGCCGATTCAACATGCCGTTCGGGAGCGGTCAGCGCAATGTCTGCCACGCGCTCGGCGTGCAGGCGTAACATGCGGAACTGGATGCCTTTGTCTATCAGATCGGCCGCACGGCTGACGAACTGGTCGGCATATGCCGCAAACGCCACCAGCATGCCCGCGGTGAAGGTGCCGTCCAGCACCAGCACGGCGGCCAGCCAGATCAGAGCCACCTTCGCGATGCCGAAAACCAATTGGTTGCCGCTGGTGAACGCGATGTTGAGCCGCTGCATCGCGATGTTGCGATTGACCGTTTCGACCACCGCGTTGGCGTAGCGGGCGGTGCGCGGCTGCTGCTGATTGAAGAGCTTCAGTGTTTGCGCGCCGCGGATAGCCTCCAGTAGCTCCGTTTGCTGGCGCGCGGCGTACACGATTTGGTCTTCCTGAGCGCGGCGCAGCGGCTGATAGGTGAACCACCGCAGCATCGCGTACAGCGCGAACGCCGCGATCACTATCAAAGTCAGTTTGACGCTGTACAGCGCCAGCACGACCAACGTCAACGTGGCCATGATGCCGTCCAGGATTGTGGCGACGAAGCCGGTGGTCAGCGTCTGCTGGATCGTCTGCATCGATCCGAAGCGCGAGACCACGTCGCCCACGTGGCGTTTTTCGTACCAATCCAGCGGCAGCTTCAGGAGGTGCGCGAACACGTTGGTGACCCACTGCACGTTCAGCATCGCGCCCAGCCAGGTGATGGTCCATGCGCGCACCGCTGAAACCGCGGCTTGAAACACCGCAACCAGAAGAAAACCGATCCCCAGCAGCATCAACAGGCTTTTGTCCGCCGAGACCAGCACTTGGTCCAGTACCCACTGCAGGTAGAACGGCCCAACCAATGCGAATACTTCCAACGTCAATGCCAGCACAAAGATTTGCGCGAGCGCGCCGGGCAGGCCTTTGACCTTGCCGGTGAGCGCGCGCAGCGAAATGGATTCGCGCGCCTTGATCGGCTTGAAGTCGGTACGCGGCGCGCATTCCAGCGCCACGCCGGTAAAGTGCTTCGAGATCTCGGCGTTCGAGAGTTTCAGCACGCCGCGTGCCGGGTCGTGGATGACCGCGTCGTGAGCAGTCGCCCGCTTCAGCACCACGAAGTGGTTCAAATCCCAGTGCAGCATGCACGGTGCCTTGAGTTCCGGCAGTTCGTGCAATTCCAAACGCAGCGGTCGCGTCTCGAAACCAAGTTGACCTGCCATTTCCATCACGCGTGCGAGATTGGCGCCTTTCAGCGAGGTCGAGTGCCGTCGGCGCAGCGACGGCAGATCCACGTCGTGCCCGTGGTAACACGCGATCATCGCCAGCGATGCAAGACCGCATTCGGCGGCTTCGGTTTGCAGGATGACCGGAAGCTTGCGCCGCCAGCCCCACTGCAGGCCACCGAGCAAACCGCCGTCGATGGCCGCACCGTCGCTCATCCGTGATGCGCTCCGTGGGCCGCGAGCTGTTGCCGCAGGCCATACAGCGGCTCGAACACCCACTGCCACAGGGTGCGACGGTCCAGCAAAAGGTCCGCGTTCAACGCCATGCCGGGCTTCAGCGCCTTGGCCTTGCCATAGGCGCTGATGGTCTGGCGATCCAACGAGACCAGCACCCGGTACAGCGGCGTCGTGACCTTCTGGCCCAGCAGGGTTGCGGCCTCCGCGGGGCTGAGCGCGCTGCGCGAGATCTGCACGACTTGGCCGTACTGTTGGCCGAACTTCTGGTATGGGTAAGCCTGATAGCGCAGCACGACTGGCGTACCGTCGTGCACGAAGCCGATCGCGTTGCTTGGCACCAGCAACTGCGCTTCCAGCTCGGAACCATGCGGCAGGATGGACAACAGCGGCTGGCCTGAAGCAACGTTCTGTCCGGGCTTCACCAGCAATGTCGAAATGACGCCCGCGCGCGGGGCGCGCAGTACGGTGCCGCCCGCGGCCTCGCTTTGGGCCAGCTGTGCAGCGAGTTGCGCCAATTGGCCGCGCAATTGGTTGGCTTTGGCTGCCGTGTCCAATGGAAGCTGTGTCAACTGCGCTCGCAGCGAACTCAACTGCTGGTCGGCATCCAGCCGCTGGCGTTCCAGTGTCTTGACCTGGGCCTGTTGGGTCAGGGCCTGCGATTGATACGCGTTGAATTGCGCAATGGAAATCACGCCCTTCTCGAGCACGGGCTTGATTTTCGCGGCGAAGCTGGTGGCGGTCGCCGCCTGCTCGCGCTGCAAGGCCAGTTGGTCGCCGATCTGACGCACCTGTGCTCGTAGCAGCCCTATCCGGGTGCGCAAATCCCTGGTTTGTTCCTTGGCTTGTGGCTGGAGGTTGGCGAGCGTGGTTCGGACTTGGGCCTGCTGAGCGCGCAACTGCGCACTGACCACGGCGTGGGTGTTACCCATGCTGGCGCTGACCAGATCGGCCGAGATTTCGACCAGCGGTTGGCCAGCCTTGACCCGATCGCCCTCGTGCACCAGCGCTCGGTTGATGGTTCCGGTGGTCCGGGCGGACAGCGTGAGCATGCCCGCGCTGGGCTGGAGTTGCCCTGTCACCTCGGCGCGACGCGTGTAGTGTCCGAAGATCAGGAACAGGACAATCGCCGCGGCGAGACTCGCCGCCAGCAACGCCCACCACACGAAGGCGAGCGGGGTCGCAAGGTTGATTGCGCCCATCCATTGGCCGCGCTGCGCTTGCAGTACTTCACCCCGAAACAAATCCCCCATCCCCTGTTCGGCTCCCTGTGACTCCCCAACCCTCAAAGGTGTAGCAGCCGAACCTTTCAATCACCTTTCGTGCTCATAACTTTTTGCGCTGATGCGCACAAATTGTCATAGAGCAGGACAGAACATCAGCGCGAACGATCACCGTATCGCCGGACGCCCCGCGGGCCGGTTGTCGCAAGCGTCGAGACAGCGCGGCGTATCCTGCCAAGATGCAAGCCACGCCGCTCGCGCGCATCAAGGGTCGCGGCGCCGCCTCCAACCCGGAGGGGCGTTTCGAAAGCGTGCGCCACCACGCCGAAGACGACGGCTGGCAGAGCGCATTGCTGGACGAGGCCGCGCCACGTCCGCGCACGGAGGTCACCGAAGAACGCGCGCGCAGCGTGATCACCCGCAACGATTCGCCCGACATCGTTTTCGAGCAAGCGATGAACCCGTATCGCGGTTGCGAGCACGGATGCATCTACTGCTTCGCGCGGCCATCGCACGGTTATCTCAACTTGTCGCCGGGGCTGGATTTCGAAACGAAGATCCGCGCCAAGTCCAATCTCGCCGAAGTGCTGCGCGCGGAGTTGTCGAGGCACGGATACGTGCCGAGGCCCATCAACATCGGCAGCAATACCGACCCGTACCAGCCGATCGAGAAGAAGTGGCGGCTGACGCGCGCCGCGTTGGAGGTGCTGGCTGAGTGCCAGCACCCTTGCACCATCGTCACCAAGAACGCGCTGGTGGAACGCGACCTCGACTTGCTTGCGCCCATGGCGCGCGCGAAACTGGTGCACGTGTTCGTGTCGGTGAATTCACTCGACAACCACCTGGCGTCGAAACTGGAACCGCGCGCGTCGGCGCCCCACCGCCGCCTGCAGGCGATCCATGCATTGACCGACGCGGGCGTGCCGGCCGGTGTGCTGGTGGCGCCGATCATCCCGGCCCTGAATGATCGCGACATGGAAGCGGTGCTGGAACGCGCCGCCGAGGCCGGCGCCAGCATGGCCGGCTACACGGTGCTGCGCCTGCCGTGGGAATTGAAGGCATTGTTCCGCGAATGGCTTGCAATCCACGTGCCGCAACGCGCCGAACACGTGATGAGCCTGGTGCAGGAAGGCATTGTTCCGCGAATGGCTTGCAATCCACGTGCCGCAACGCGCCGAACACGTGATGAGCCTGGTGCAGCAGATGAACGGCGGCCGCGATTACGATTCCGACTTTCGCACCCGCATGCGCGGGCAGGGCCCGTTCGCCGAACTGCTGCACCGGCGTTTTGAAGTGGCGGCTCGGAGACACGGGTTCGCCCGCGCCCGCACGCTGCAGTTGGACGTGTCCCGCTTCCTTGCGCCGCGGTCGGCAAGCCCGCAGGGCGAACTGTTCTGAGCGACGTTCACGCCATCTTCGCGGTGACACTGGACGATAGCGTGATCCACCCTCAGGAGGCGCCCCATGTCGTTCGCGCTTTATCTAGTCGGCACGCTCGTCGTGATCATCGGCCTCGGCTACGGCGCGTGGCTCGCCCACGTGCCGACGCAATGGATCGTGGTAGGTGCGGTGGTAATCCTCGGCCTCGGCATCCTCACGGGTGTATCCCGCACCCGCCGGAAGGATCCGCCTGCCGCCTGAATGCGCGGGCAGGTGGCAGGCCGGCGAAGAGGGCGCACCATGCGCCCGGGCGGGCCTTGATGGCTGCGCCACAGCCTGCCGGAGATCGGCGCCGACGCAGTTTCAGCGCGTCCCGGCACGCGTCAGGTATTTGCCGAACCAGTCCAGCGATCGACGCATGATGTCTTCCTGATTTTTCGGTTGGGCGATGTGGTGGCCCTCGTTCGCGTACACCACCAGCGTGGTCGGCACCCCCAGCGTTTTCAGCGCGTGCCAGTATTCGAACGATTGCGGCGCGGGACATTCCTCGTCGCGCTCGCCCACCACGATCAACGCCGGCGTCTTGGTGCGCTTGATGAAATTGATCGCCGAACTTTTCGCGTACGCGGCGGGATCGGCGTAAAGCGATGCGCCGAAGAACGGAATCATCCACTGGTCGATCTGGTTCTGGCCGTAATAGCTCTGCCAGTCCGACAGGCCCGCACCGGCCACCACCGCCTTGAAGCGGTTCGTGCGGGTCGGCGCGAACATGCTCATGAAGCCGCCATAACTCCAGCCGGTCAGGCCCAACCGGCTGTCGTCAACCGGCAACATCTTCTCGACCTTGTCCACGCCCGCGAGGATGTCGTCGAGATCGCCGTAGCCCATCTGGTTGCGGATGGCCTGCGTGAATTGCTCGCCTTCGCCGAGGCTGCCGCGCGGATTGGGCATCAGCACGAAATAGCCGAATTCGGAATACGCGCTGGCGTTGTTGCTCCAGCTCGGCAGGTTGGCCCACGAGGGGCCGCCGTGCACGTACACAATCATCGGGTACTGCTTGTGCGCGTCGTAGTCGGCCGGGTACATCAACCAGCCTTGCACCTGCGTGCCGCCGCTGTGCCATTCCACCGATTCGGCCTTGCCCCAGTCGTGCGAAAGGCCGGCATTGATCGAAGTGATCGCCGGTGGCGGCGCGGTGGTGAGCTGGCCCGCGTGCACCTCGGGTGGATGTTCGAACGACTGGGCCGCGTAGGCGATCCGCCGTGGCGATTTGTCAGACAGCGAAACGGAAAGCGCGGCGCGCCCGTCGCCCAACTCGCCGGGCGCGGTGAACCACGTGCGGGTCTGGCGGGCATGGTTGCCGGACAAGGTGTATTCGGTGACCTGCACTTTCCCCTTGGCAATCTGGTTCACCAGCAGCGAGCGGGCATCGAGGAACGTGAACCACGACGGTGTCACCTTCGCACCTTCGGTCAGGTTCACGGGCGCGCCACCCGAGGTTGGCACGCTGTAGATGTCGCCGCCGGTCGCGCCGCGATCGCTCATCAGGCCGCCGATGAACAGGATGCGCGCGTCATCGAGTGACCAGCGTGGCAGTGCGATCTGCAAGCCGTGCAGCGAACCCTTCACCGCGCCGGGATCGACGAGCTCGCGCGGCGCCGCGCCTGCTTTCGCCTCCTGCACATACAGTTTGGCCGTCCACCAGTTGTTGTCACCGGGCGGCGGTGCGGCTGTGTAGGCAATCCGATTGCCGGTGGACGAGGTGCGGAATTCGTACACGTACAATCCGTCGGGTGTCAGCAGCTCCGGCTTGCCACCTGATGCATCGATGCTGGCGACGTGTTGCACCTGCACGTCGGTTTCGCCGATTACGCCCACGCGCGGATTGCCGGAGGCGGTCGCAGCCGGCAGTCGCGTGGCGCCCGGCACGAACAGGAACGCGATGCGCTTGCCGTCGCGGCTCCATTGCATGCCTTCAGCGAAACCGCCGATGTCGGTGAGCTTGCTCGGCGGCTTGCCGGCATTCACGTTGATCAGCCAGATCGCGCCCTGGATGGGCTTGGTGTTGGACGGGTCGATGCTGCAGCGGGTCAGCACCGCCAGCATGTTCCAGCGCGGTGCCCAGCGCAGGTCCTCTTCACGGCAGCCGCCGGGAATCGATACGGCGTGCGCGTTCTGCCCGTTCCACGAGCCCAGCATCAACTCGGTCTGCTCGTCGTGCGCTACCACCCACGCCAGATGCTGGCCGTCGTGGGAAAGGGCCACGGCCGGGATCTGCTTGACCTTCGCGCGCTGCGCGAGGATGTGTTCGATGCGCGCGTTCTCGGACGCGTTGGCCGACGCAGGCGGCGCCTTGGCCAAGGCCGAAGGCGCGCAAGCGGCGATGAAGAACGCGGCGAGCAGCCACAGACCGGGTCGAGGGGACTTCATCGCGCACCTCCAGGACGAGACGATCCCGCGAACCTACACCCGGTTATCCGGCGAGCCAAGTGCCGGCAGGCACGATCCGGGCGAAGACAACGACGCGGTCGCGCGCGAAGCGAGCTATTTCAGGACGGTCTGCCTCGCCGCGATCACCGACGCGGCCTTCGCGGACACGTGCGCCGATGAAGCTTCCATCCTGTCGCTGGGCGCAGACGGATTGACTTCCGTTGCAGAAGCGTTGCGAGTCGTCTCCCTCGCCTTCAGCAATTCCTGCATTTGCGACTTCAAGGCTTCCAACTGGACGGTGTGCCTGTGCAGGGCGGCCATGATTGCCCAAAGCGAGATGCACAGCACGATGAGCAGGATGCCGATGTCAGTGATTGTCACGGTCGTTACCTCGCGGCCCGGGATTACCCGCGGCGGATGCGGCAGGCCGGGCGAGCAAGCCAGGACTTTCCCCAGGCAACTCCCCGTCCCACGTTGCCCAGCATACAAGCAATATCCGTGCCGCGCAGGCACGCAGCTCACGCTTGGCGCGACGTGCAAAAACCAGCGCTCCGACGGGCACGCGAACCCGACCGCACGCCGCACTGCGATGAAAGCGCAGCGATCCTCTCCCATTCAGCCTGGATAATCACTCCAATAAAAACATCCACGTGCCACGTACATTCACAGCGCATTCAAATATATAAATATCGGCATTCATATGCATTAAAGAAAAATCATTGAATTATTCAGCGCGTGTTTTATGCGGTCTTCCATACTGGCCACCCCGCCAGCCGAGACGTACAAGGATGATATCTGCGGCACATACGGTTCTATCGGCATGCTTTGTATCGATCGGGGCCTCCGCACTTGGATTGTGCGTACTGGTTCCCATCAGCAAGCCGGTGGGCTTGCTCGATCACCCGGACAAGCGGAAGCGACATGCTTTCGCGACGCCCTTGGTCGGCGGTCTCGCGATCTTCATTGGCATGCTGGCCGGGTGGTTGTGGCTTGGCCAGCGCTTCCTGGGACCCGCACAGCGGTTCGACGATATCGTGTTGGCCAGCGCATGCGTACTGGTTGCGCTTGGTGCGCTTGATGACCGCTACCAGCTGCGCGTGAGCGTACGCGTGGTCGTGCAAGTGGTGGCGATCCTGACGGTGATTGCCACGACGGGCACCTACGTGCACTCGCTTGGCGTGTTGCATGGCTACGAATTGAAACTCGGCTGGCTCGGCATTCCGTTCACCGTGCTCGCGGTGATCGGGTTGATCAACGCGTTCAATCTGATGGACGGCATTGACGGCTTGGCGGGTTGTCTCGCGCTGGTCAGCACCGGGGCGATCGCGTTGCTGATGGCGCCCGACATGCCCGCGCCGCTCACCGTGATTGTGCTGTTGCTCGCCGCGGCGCTGTATCCGTTCCTGATGGCGAATCTGGGCCTGCTGGGCAAGAAGGCCAAGGTGTTCCTCGGCGACTCGGGCAGCGTGGTGCTGGGCTACGTGATCGCATGGACCTTGATCGCGTTGAGCCAGAGCACGCCGCGCCACATTTCACCCGGCCTGGTGCTGTGGTGCGTGGCGCTGCCGGTCATGGACACGCTGGCCGTGATTTACCGTCGCTTGAAACGTGGCGTGTCGCCGTTCACGCCCGACCGCACGCACATTCATCACCTGCTGATGAATGCAGGTTTGGGTCCGCGCCGCACGCTCGTGTACCTCGTCGGCTTTTCCATCGTGCTGCCGTTCGGGGGGGTGGTCATCCATGCGGAACTCGGCGCCGTCGCGAATCTCGTGGCGTTCGTGGTCGTAGCGGCCATATACGGGGCATTCACCACGCATCTCGAACGCACACAGGCGGCGCTGATTCGATCGGCGGATGCGTCGGCGCGACGCGTTTCCGGCAACGCCGCTTCGCAACCGGTCATCCGCTTTCGCCCGAAATCTCACGGGCAGTCTTTGAGGAATCGGCGCAACTAGACCGGCAGCACCGCATAAGTTCCGCGAGAGTTGGCGCGTCGCGCAGCGAATTATCCAGCAGCTGTCAAATGATGGCCTCGACGGCGCGAGGGAGCGTCCAGCACCTCACCGTAGGTTTCCAGCGTGCGGCGGATCACGATGCGCTCGTCGAACTTTGCCAAGGCCTTTGCGCGCGCCGCCCAGCCCAGCTTCCGTGCCAGTTCCGGTGCATCCAGCAGGCGCACGATGGCCGCGCACAAGGCTTCGGCATCGCGCGGCGGCACGATCAACCCGTCGACGCCATCGACGACGACATCGCGGCAACCCGGCATGTCCGTGGTGATCAATGGTGTCGCGCAGGCGGCGGCTTCGATCAGCGATTTCGGCAAACCTTCGCGGTAATAGCTCGGCAACACGAAAATGTCGGTGGACGCGAACAACGCCGGCATGTCATCGACGTGGCCGATCCACTCGACGAGACCGTCATCGACCCAGCCGCGCACGCTGGCTTCCGGGACTGCCGCGGGATTGCCGGGGTCGGAAGCGCCAGCCAGCAGGAATCGCACCCGCCGGCCTTGCGCGCGCAACGTGCGCGACGCCTGCACGTATTCCTTGACGCCCTTTTCCCACAACAGCCGCGCCGCGAGCAGCACGCGTGGCGGATCATTGGATGCGCGCGTTTGCGGCACGAACCGGTTGCAGTCCACGCCGGAACCCGCGATCACGCGCACGCGGGCATCTTCGATCAAGCGATGGTCGAGGAACATCCGCGCGTCGTCGTGGTTCTGCAGGATCAATCGCGAACGCCGGCCGCGCAACGCGAACCGCATCAGTGCGCGGACAAGCGGCCGCAGCAGGCGCGCGCGCCGATCGTTGCTGGCGAACACGTAGCCCAGGCCGGCGACCGCGTTGATGCGCGCCGGTACCCCGGTCAGCATCGCGGCGATCGAACCGTACACGGCACACTTGATGGTGAAGTTGTGCACCAGCGCCGGTTGTTCGCGCCGGAACAAGGCAACCAGTTCGGCGAGCGCGCGCAGCTCGCGCAGCGGGTTCAGGCTGCGGCGGTCCATCGCCGGCAACGGTTCCCAGCGCAGGCCGAGTTCGCGGAAGCGCGCACCGTATTCGCCGGGCGGTGAAATCAGCAGCACCTCGTGCCCGGCCGTCTGCACCGCCCGCGCCAGCGATCGCCGGAAGTTGTAGAGATACCAGTCTTGGACATGCGGTCCCCCGGTGGGGTTACTTCCTACAACTCCTCTCCACGCGATGCACCGCATCCGTGAACTGGTTGAAGTCGGACGTCACCGGGCCGCGCGCGTACGGGCCGTCGGTTTGCCACGCGCTGCCATGTCCGTAGATCCAGACGTACTGGCTGGTCGCCGCGTAGGCTGCCTTCAGGCGCCCCTCGAATTTCGCCGGCTTCTCGCGCTCGGATTTGTCGGTCTTGGTCGGGCCAAGCGGCCACAGACCCGGTGCGCCGGTGAGATGCATCGACTCGGCACTCTTGCCCATCAATCGGGCGTAGTCGCCTTCGGTGCGTTCCACCGAAGGTTGCATTCCTTGGGCGTAACGGCTGTAGGTCTGTTCCATGCCGATCGCGACATGGCTCCAACCCACGGACAACAGCCCCTTCACGAACGGCACGGCCTGCGCATAACGGTCGTAGCGCGGTACCTTGCGGCC
>Ga0207695_10011779_pt1 | contig 10562 bp, 9 predicted proteins | sample KBSC54metaG_FD_184354 | JGI IMG/M metagenome (GOLD analysis project Ga0207695, IMG submission 184354) | Corn rhizosphere microbial communities from Kellogg Biological Station, Michigan, USA - KBS C5-4 metaG (SPAdes) (version 2) | ecosystem: Host-associated > Plants > Roots > Rhizosphere > Soil... | reverse complement strand
GGCGCGACGTCGCACCCACCCTCGCGCGCACCTTCACGGTCGTCTGCGCTGATCTTCGCGGATACGGGCGGAGCAGTTGTCCGCGATCCGCAGCGGACCATGCGCCGTATGCGAAGCGAGCCATGGCGCACGACATGGTGACCGTCATGGAGCGACTCGGGTTTTCGCGCTTCGGCGTCGCCGGGCACGACCGCGGAGGGCGCGTCGCGTATCGCATGGCGCTCGATCATCCGGATCGCGTGCACCGCGTCGCCGTCCTCGACATCCTGCCGACGTCGACGGTATGGGACCGCGCCGATGCGCGCCTTGCGTTAGGCTACTGGCCTTGGTCGCTTCTGGCTCAGCCAGAGCCGCTTCCGGAACGCATTCTTGCCGCAGCGTCAGACGCCATCGTCGATAACGCTCTCGCCGAATGGGGTTCTCGCGCGGCCGTGTTCACCGCGGACGTGCGCGCGGCGTACGCCGACAGTCTGAGAGATCCGAAACACGCTCACGCGGTTTGCGAGGAGTATCGTGCGGCGGCGACGCTCGATCGCAAACACGACGCGGCGGATCGCGAGCAAGGTCGTCGCATCGTCTGCCCACTCCTTGCGCTGTGGAGCGCTCACGGCGCGCTCGAGACCTGGTATCGAGGTGCGGGAGGGCCGCTGGCGCTGTGGCGCGCGTGGGCGAGTGACGTCGAAGGTGTACCGTTGGATGCGGGTCATTTTTTCCCGGAGGAAGCTCCGGAGCAAACGGCCGACGCATTGAGCCGCTTCTTTGACTCTCATCCGACTCATGCAAACGCATAGCGTTAGGCAACAACCCTCACCCACCCCCTACCTCGGCGCTGCGCGACGCGCCGGACACAAACTACCGCGCTGAGCTCGGTACGATTCACTCGCGCAGAATCCCATCGCGGCGGACTTGATCGACGAGTACCATCTGTAAATCTGGCCGACCATGGTCGGCGCGGGTCGACGCCTATTTCCCGACCTCGAGGCCTACAAATCGCTCTGGCGCGTGGACGTGCGGAGCTACGATACTGGCGTAGTGTTTCTCGTCTACGAAGCGCTGCGTCGCTAGCCACCGACCAGCAAACGCTGCGAGATTCACGGTTGTGCTGCACGTCATTCTCGTTCGACACGGTGATGCTCTTCGCGGATCCAGCGATGGGTCGGCGCCGCCGCCCGATCACGGCCTGACATCGGTTGGTCGAGAGCAGGCACGGGCGACGGCGCGGTACCTGGACACCACGGGTCGTCTGGATCGCTGTCGCACGCTCATCTCGAGTCCGGCACCGCGTGCGCTCGAGACGGCAGACATTCTCGCGGCGACGTACTCGGGAGCGCGTGACATCGACGCTAAGTTCAGCGAACTTGGTGAGCTTCCCGATGGTGCCACCGAAGATCTGACGGCCGGCCTCAGGCGTGCACGCGAATCCCTCGATGTTCTCGCGCGTCAGCACGACGGCTGCACGGTGATCGTCGTGACGCACTCGGGATTCATCATGGCGTCCGTGCGCGCGCTCTTTGCGATTCCCACGCCGGGCACGGGTGCGCGGCTCGAGCCGGCCTGCGCGTCATGCACAGAATGGAGTCACGATGGTGGTAGCTGGCGCCTCGACTGCTACAACGTCAATCCGGCGCCGAGCGGAGACTGACGTTAGGCAACAATCGTCCCGTAGGAGATCGTATGGCCAAACAGAAAGCAGCAGCAACGCGTGCCAAGAAATCCGTCAAGGACACGAGCACGAGCGGCAACGCGTCGAAGCGATTCACCGCTGAAGAGCGCGACGCGATGCGCGACCGCGTGAAGGAGCTCAAGAACGCGAGCGCAGGAAAAGCGGACGATGAAAGCGACGTGCTCGCGAAGATCGCCGAGATGACGCCGCCTGATCGCGCCATGGCAGAGCGGCTGCATGCCATCATCAAGGCGAGCGCACCCGGTCTCACGCCGAGGCTCTGGTACGGCATGCCTGCGTACGCCAAGGATGGGAACGTCGTGTGCTTCTTCCAAACCGCACAAAAGTTCAAGTCGCGATACGCCACGCTCGGCTTCAGCGACAAGGCGGCGCTCGACGAAGGCAACATGTGGCCCACCGGCTTCGCGCTCACGCAGTTGAATGCCGCCGACGAGACACGGATTATCGCGCTCGTGAAGAAGGCTGTGCGCTGACGTTAGGCCGCGCGCGACCGTGCCTTCAGCCGGGAACTCGACTATGGTGAGACAGGTTTTGTTCGTTCAGGGCGGCGGCGAAGACGTCCATGACGCGTGGGACGCCAAACTCGTCGACAGCCTTCGGCGCGAGGTCGGCCCCGGATACGAGATCCGGTATCCGCGTATGCCGAACGAGGCCGACCCGGCGTTTGCGACCTGGCGAGCCGCGCTCGAAACGGAGCTCGACTCACTGCGGGATGGAGCAATTGTCGTTGGCCACTCCATCGGCGGAACGGTGCTGATCAACGCGCTCGCCGAGCGCACGCCTAACGTCGGGCTCGGGGCGATCATCTTGATCGCGACCCCGTTCATCGGCCCGGGAGGATGGCCGAGCGATGACATCGAGCCGCGGCCGGACCTCGGCGCGCGTTTGCCGCCTGGCGTCCCGGTCGCGCTGTATCATGGCGAAAAGGATGACACCGTGCCCATCGCGCACGTCGAGTTGTACGCCCGGGCGATTCCGCGCGCCCGCGTGCATCGCCTGGCGGGTCGCGACCATCAATTGGACAACAACCTCACAGAGGTCGCGATAGAGATTCGCGGGCTCGAGTGGCCGTCAGGTGTACGCGCTCGACGGTGACTGCATCGCTGCGTCGTGCAGCGCGTGATCGACCGTAAACGATGCGGCCGGAGGTAGCACCCGATAACACGGCGGTGCGCGTCGCTCTGTGGCGCGCGCTGCATCTCGAAGCCGATGCGCCGCCGCACGTGTTCGTCGACACAATCGGACTGAAGATCGCCGCGCCGGAGGAGGGATGGCGCAGCCGTGCGGACATGAGTCCGTTCACGCGACCATTCCGCGCCTCCATCGTGGCGCGCGCACGATTCATCGAAGATCTCGTCGTCGACCAGGTTGCTCGAGGCGTCGATCAGTACGTCATCCTCGGGGCAGGGTTGGACACGTTCGTCCAACGCCGACCCGACCTCGCAGCTCGCCTAACCGTATTCGAGATCGACCAGCCCGGACCGCAGGCATGGAAACGACAGCGTCTCGCCGACCTTGGACTCGGCGTCCCGTCGTCTTTGCGCCTGGTCCCTGTCGACTTCGAGGCGGGTGATACGTGGTGGGGGCGGCTGTCGGTGTCGGGCTTCGATGCCACTCGACCGGCGGTCGTCGCATCCATCGGTGTCAGCATGTACCTGACGCGGGAGGCCATTGTGACAACGCTGCGCCAGGTTGCCGCGCTCGCGCACGGATCGACGCTTGCGATGTCGTTCATGCTGCCGATCGAGATGGCGGACGCCGAGGTGCGTCTCGCGATCGAGCGAGCGGCTGCCGGAGCGCTGGCTAATGGCACGCCGTTCATCAGCTTCTTCATGCCGGAAGAGATGCTGGCACTGGCGAGAGATGCCGGCCTCCGCGACGTTCGTCACATATCGGCCGCGATGCTTGCCCAACGATATTTCTCCGGTCGCACGGATGGACTTCGCCCGCCGAACAACTCGGAAGAACTGCTGGTGGCGACTACCTGAATCATCTGGCCGCACATGCCCAGGATCGAGTTGACTACCACGATTGCCGCTCCTCTCGATCGTTGCTTCGATCTCTCACGCAGCATTGACCTCCATCAGCGATCCCTCGACTCGAGAGGCGAGCGTGTGGTGGCTGGTGTGACGGCGGGCTTGATTGGCCTCGGTGAGACTGTGACGTGGGAGGCGAGGCACTTCGGCGTGCGGCAGCGGTTGACGACTCGAATCACTGCGCTTAGCCGGCCGGGCCACTTTCGCGACTCCATGGTCACCGGTGCGTTTCGGCGGTTCGACCACGATCACTGGTTCGACCTGGGCGACGGTGGCCAGACCGTGATGCGCGACGTGTTCGATTTCGACGCGCCGCTCGGCCTGCTCGGTCGGCTCGCCGAGATAGCGTTCCTAACGCACTACATGCGGCGGTTGCTTGCCGACCGGAACGCGGTCATCAAACGTGTAGCCGAGTCCGACGAGTGGCACGCATATTTGACAGTATGACCGACAGCGCAGGCTCGGAGCGCACTGTCACAGTGTATCTCGCCCGAACCGAGCGCGCCTGTCTAACCCCGAAGTCCTCTGATTGAGAATCGCTCTATACTCTCTATACTATAGTAGGAGCTTACGGTGTCTATTCGGCGAGCCGGCGCCGCGGGTTAGGCGCAATGTTTCCCTTTCCTATGCGACCGTCAGTTCCACCGTGCCGCTCGTTAGGCCATCGGCCGCCGCGGTCACGCGCGCCGCTCCCCGCTCGGTTCCGGCCTGCACGATCGCGCAACAGAGCCCATTGAACGCGCTGCGCGTGTTGCCCTTGTCGCTCTCGTGCGAGCTGGGATCGCCGTTGCCTATGCCAATGAGCGACGCCGGGCCGTTGATCGCGAAGGTCACGCGGTCTCCGGCAATCGGTACGGTTCGCCCCTGGGCGTCCACGATGCGTGCCGCGATCACCGCCACGTCGGTGCCGTCCGCCGTTAGGCGAGCGCGATCGGCGTCGAGCACCACCGCCGCCGGCGGGCCGGTGGTCTCACGGCGCGCCGTGAGCACGACGCGGGTCCCGCGAGAGGCGCGCGCCTCGAGGACTCCCGGCACGTACGGCACCTGCCAGGCGACGTGCCCGTTAGGCGGTACGGTCTGCGCACTCGCGCGTACGGGGTTCCCGTTCAGGTACAGCTCCACGCGCTCGAGATTCGTGTGGCACCATACCTCGATCGGCTGCCCCTCGCGCCCCGCCCAGTTCCAGTGCGGAAACACGTGCAGCACCGGCTCCGTGCTCCAGCGTGCTTTGTAGTAGTAGTAGTTGTCCTTCGGGAAGCCGCACGTATCCATGATGCCGAAGTGGGAGCTGATGCACGGCCACGCGTACGGCGTGGGCTCGCCACGATAGTCGAAGCCCGTCCACACGAATCCGCCCGACGCCCACGGCCGGGCCACGTACGCCTTCCACCACGCCTCGGCCGTCGACGCCCACGGCGGTGCATTGCGGTCGTACGCCGATACGTAGCCGCGCGCGGCGTCGTTGGCGTAAATGCCGCGCGTCGACACCGTGCTCGCCACTTCGGTGCCCACCGCAGGCTGATGGGGAAACGCCCGGCGAAAATCGTCCATCCGGCTCCCGATGTGGTAGTTGAAGCCCTGCACGTCGACCACGGTCGAGAATCCTTTGCCCCAGTCACCGTCCATCGCGGCTGTCACCGGACGGGTCGGGTCCAACTGCCTAACGACGCGCTTCATGGCCGTCATCATGCGCGCGCCGCGCTCGTTCCCTTGCTCGGAGCCTTCCTCGTTGGCGAGCGACCATGCGAACACACACGGGTGGTTGCGATCGCGCCGCACCATGCGCGTGAGCTGGCTCAGTGCTTCCGCATCGGCGCCGAACGTGCGCGTCTCGTCGAGCACCAGCATGCCGAGCCGGTCGCACGCGTCCAACAGCTCCGGCGCCGGCGGATTGTGCGACGTGCGGTACGCGTTGGCGCCCATCGCCTTGAGCCGCTCGATACGGTACGCGTGCAGCCGGTCCGGCAGCGCGGAGCCGACGCCCGCGTGGTCCTGATGATTGCACGTGCCGCGGATCTCGACGTGCTCGCCATTGAGCAAGAGACCACGGTCGGGGTCGAAGCGGATGGTGCGTATGCCTAACGAAGTCTCCGTCCGGTCCACCTCGCCTCGCTCGGCGACCACGCGCGTGACGAGCGTGTAGAGATGTGGCGTGTCGACCGACCACAATGCGGGCGAGTCGATCCGGAGCTGCTGATCGACGTCGACCGACTCGGCGGCTTCGATTCTCAGCGGCTCCGACTGCGCGGACTGCACGATGCGGCCGTCAGCGTCGGTGATCTGAAGGTGGACGCGGCACCGCGCTTCGGCGTCGCCGTCGTTTTCCACCGTCGTCGTGACGCGAGCCACGGCGGCGCGCTTCGCGTCGTCCACCGTGCAGCGCACGAACGTGCCCCCGCGCGCCACGCGCAGCGGCGCGGTCTTGACGACCCACACGTGTCGGTAGATGCCGGCGCCCTCGTAGAACCAACCTTCGTGCTCCGTCGCGTCCACGCGGACCACGAGCACGTTGTCGCCGCCGTAATTGAGCCCCGGCGTGACGTCCACGGCGAACGGCGCGTAGCCGCTCAGGTTCTGCGCCACCAGATGACCGTTGAGCGCCACCATGCAATCGCGAAACACGCCATCGAACTCGAGCGAGATGCGCCGGCCGAGATCCATGGCGGGAACGGTGAACGATTTGCGATACCAGCCGATGCTGGTGCCGGGGTACGCCCGCCCGAGGGGCCTGAAGCCGTAGCTCGTTAGGCCGTGATCGTCGACGAACGGCAACTCCACGGCCCAGTCGTGCGGCAGGTCGAGGCGGCGCCAGCCAGCGACATCGAAGTCCGCCTTCGACATCGGCCCGAACAGCTCTCCGGACTTGGCGAACTCCTCATCGGCGCCGTAGCCGAAGTCGAGCGCGGAGTCGCTCGCGTGCCCCAGGTGGAAGCGCCAGTCTGTGTCGAAGCGGACGCGCTCCCGGCTTCCGGCCGCAGCGACCGGCGCGTCCAGGGCGTGATGCTCGGCGAAGTGCGGCTGTTCGACCGCGGCGCCGGCGGCGCTGTCGGCGGCTGCGCGGAGCGTGTCGAGCGACGCGGGAATACTCGCGAGTCCGAGTACGGATGCGGCGCTGGCGAGCAACGCCTCGCGGCGGGAGATGTTGGAATCGGACATGGGTGCTGGTTCGATGCTCGCAGCGTTAGGGAGCGATCCACGCTATCGCGTCCGCGGCTATGGCGCCAGGGCTCTTCCGCGCGTCTCGGGCAGCAGAAACGCGGCGATGCCCATGAGACTGTACGCGATCACCGCAAAGAGCGCGATCGCGTGCGACAGCGGCATGGTCGCCGAGATGTAGCCGACTAACGCTGGAAAGGTGGCGCCGATGCCGCGCCCGAAATTGTACGCGAACCCCATCGCCGAGCCCCGCACGCGCGTCGGGAAGAGCTCGGCGAAGAACGCGCCGACGCCGGCGAAGTATCCCGATACCACAAACCCGAGCGGGAAGCCGAGGACCCAGAGCATTTCGTTAGTCAGCGGCGCGCGGGTATAGATGAGCGTCATGATGACCGCACCGACCGAGAACAGCAGAAAGAGCGGGCGCCGTCCAATGCGATCGGCGAGCCAGGCGCCGGTGAGGTAGCCTGTGAATGCCCCGGTGACCAGGAACGCGAGATAGCCCGTCGAATGGACAATCGACAGGTGTCGCTCCGATTGCAGAAACACGGGAAGCCACGTGTTGATGGCGTAGTACCCGCCCTGCGCACCCGTTCCGAGCAACGCGGCGAGCACGGTGGTCCTGAGCAGATCGGGCTTGAAGATCTCCCACATCGAGCCCATTGACTTCGTCCTCGCTTGCGCGGCGAGCGGCGGCTCTTCGATGAAACGCCTAACGAACAACACGTACAGCGCTGGTAGGAAGCCGAGCGCGAACATCCAGCGCCAGGCTTGTCGGTCGGGGACTAACGAATAAACGATCGCCTGCAGCACGACCGCGCTGCCCCAACCAACCGCCCAACCCGATTGCACGCAGCCGACGGCGCGGCCGCGGTAGCGCGGTCGAATCGTCTCGCTCATCAATGCCGCGGCGGCGGTCCACTCGCCGCCGAATCCGAATCCGAGCAGCGCTCGACTGAGCGCGAGCTGCGTGAAGCTCTGCGAGACGGCCGAGAGCAGGCTGAACAGGGCGAACCACAGGACCGTGATCTGCACGGCACGCACGCGCCCGACGTGATCGGACACCCAGCCCGCCAGCCAGCCGCCGATCGCCGAGCACACCAGCGTCGCGCTGACGGTGAGGCCGGCCGGCCCGCGATCCACGTGCCAGATCGCGATCACGGTGCCTAACACAAGCGTGTAGATGGTAAAGTCGAGACCGTCGAGCGCATAGCCGAGCGCGCACGCGAGCATGGTGCGGCGCTCGGTCGGCGTCATGCCGTTGTAGAACGCAACCATCCCCGAGTCGTCGGTCTCGGCGGCGCTGGGCGGCGGAACGCCGGCCTCGGTGAGCTCGGTCATTGGCAAGAACGTACGGCGCGCGTCCGGTTCGCGCCATCGCCATGCGTCTGGCGCGCGGTTCGGGCGGAGTCCAGCTTTGTGGCACCACGACCCGGCCATCCGGCGATGCGCATCATCTCTTTCGCGACCAAAGAATCGGAATGGAAGGCTCCCAGGCTGGGAATCATTCTGGACACCGATGGTCGGGACATCGGCGAGCGGCTCGATTGCGAGAAGATCTTCGCTCCCGCCGAACGTCCGGCGAATCCGCTGGCGTGGTTCGACATGGACGAGCGCTGGTTTCAAACCGCGCGCGACACCGCGGTGCGACTCGAGCGTGATGCGAGCGCGCTCGCGGCGGCGCGAGACAAGGGATGGCTGGTGCCGAGCCGCGACGCGTACTGGTTCGCGCCGGTTCCGCGTCCGGGGAAGATCGTGTGCATCGGCATGAACTACCGCGACCATGCTCAGGAGATCGGACTCGGCGTGCCTAACGCACCGACTATTTTCTCGAAGTTCTCGAGCTGTGTGATCGCGCCGGGAGAGCCGGTCATCATTCCTGCGGGGAGCACGCAGGTCGACTACGAAGCCGAGCTCGCGGTGGTGATCGGCCGGCGCGCGACACGGGTGCCGAGCGAACGCGCGTACGACTGCGTGCTCGGATACACCGCGTTCAACGATGTCACGGCGCGCGACTTTCAGTTCGGCGACTTGCAGTGGCAGCGCGGCAAATCCTGCGACACGTTTGCGCCGATGGGGCAGGCGATCGTGACGACAGACGAGATTCCCGATCCGCATGCGCTGCGCATCACGCTCAGACTCAACGGCGCGGTGATGCAGGATTCGAATACGAGCCAGCTGATTTTTCGCGTTCCGGAGCTCATCGAGTTCATCACGCGGAGTATCACACTCGAGCCCGGCGACGTGATCGCAACGGGGACGCCGGCCGGCGTCGGGTTCGCGCGCAAGCCGCCGGTGTTTCTCAAGCCCGGCGATGTGATGGAGGTGGGCATCGAGCGCATCGGTGAATTGGGCAACCCGGTCGTGGCGGCCTAGAAGGACTAACGGAACATGACCGCACCCGTTGTCGGCACCTGGCGGCTCGTGTCGTACGTGTCGCTCGATTCGTCCGGAGCTGCGCTGCTCCGTCAGCGGATACGCGGTTCGCTCGCATCGACCGGCGACACAGTTTGGTCCCTCCAGCCGCTCCATCGCGCGTGCACGGCGGGAGCCTTCGTCGCCGCGATGATCCGATCCACGTTGGGCGGGCGAATGCCTCCCGCCGCGATCACCTCGATGCGCCTGGCCGCGCGTTTCCTCGAGCGAGTCGACGCATGCCTCGAAAAGGGTGCCGATCATTGGCAACGGATGGCGCGAGGCCGCGGAACTGGGTGGGGAGACGCTGCTACTGTCGAGCATGGATTTGCGCGGAATATCGATTCACCGTATTGTGTCGCGCACGGATAGACCGCGCCAGGCCGCGGAGTGCCGGACGACGAAAGACGATGTCGTACGTCGCAACGGCTTGCCCTCGCACGGAGGAGAAAATCCCATGGTTAGGCGCATCGTCGGACTCACGGCGGCACTGATTCTCGGGCTGTCGCTCCCCTCGAACGCACAGACGGCCGCGTCGCCGCGCTCCGAGGTGATGGCCGTGGTGCGGCAATTCGTCGACGCCTTCAACAAGGGCGACGTGAACGCGATGTCGGCCACGTGTGCGAACGAAGTAGCCATCATCGATGAGTTCCCGCCGCACGAATGGCATGGCGCCGGAGCATGCGCCCAATGGGCACATGCGTTCGATACCGACGCCAAACAAAACGGCATTACCGACCCGGTGGTCACGCTCGGCAAACCCACGCACGTCGACGTCACCGGAGATCAAGCCTACATCGTCGAGCCCGCCGACTATGCGTACAAGGCGAAAGGGAAACCCGTGAAAGAAGTCGGCTCGATCATCACGCTGGCGCTGCACCGCGAGGCGACTGGCTGGCGGATCACGGGGTGGGCGTGGGCGAAACACTAGTAGACGGCCTCTGCGTTAGGGATAGCAGGAAATGGCCGCGGTAGAGGTGTCAGTGCTTAGCGTCTTCGCCCGGTGAGAGTCGCGCCCAGGGGACACAGGAGGAAAACGCAACGGCTCAAAAGGATAACGAAAGTGAAACCACGGATAACGAAAGTGATCGGTCGACGCGGTGGGGAGTACGGGCGCCAATGGTTGGTCAGGTCTTGTGTTTGTTAACATCAAAACACCTCCCCCATCCGTTCGGCAACGCACTTCCCTCCGCGCAGAACGATCACTTTCGGTATCCCGTGTTTCACTTTCGTTATCCCTTCAAGCCTCTGCCGAAGTCACTGTCTCTCCC
>Ga0207695_10011777_pt1 | contig 10565 bp, 5 predicted proteins | sample KBSC54metaG_FD_184354 | JGI IMG/M metagenome (GOLD analysis project Ga0207695, IMG submission 184354) | Corn rhizosphere microbial communities from Kellogg Biological Station, Michigan, USA - KBS C5-4 metaG (SPAdes) (version 2) | ecosystem: Host-associated > Plants > Roots > Rhizosphere > Soil... | reverse complement strand
TCCTTGGCGTTGCGGAAGCCCGCTTCGCCTTCGACCACCACGTCCTTCACGTCTTTGGTATAGAGGTCGCGGATGACCCGCTTGATCAGATCGCCTTCTTCATAGACGCAGGCGGGCGCGTTGGAGGACAGGGTCCTTTCCCGGATCGTGTCCCAAAGCCGCATCAGATATTCATAGTCGCGGCGGATCTCCAGCTTGGTGCGGTTCTCGCCTGCGGTGCGGATGATAAGTCCCATGCCGTCGGGCAGTTCCAGGCCCTGCGCCGCGGATTTGAGGCGCTTGCGGTCGGCGGCGTTGGTGATCTTGCGGGAAATGCCGCCGCCGCGCGGCGTGTTGGGCATCAGGACGCAATAGCGGCCCGCCAGCGACAGATAAGTGGTGAGCGCGGCACCCTTGTTGCCCCGCTCTTCCTTGACCACCTGCACCAGGATGATCTGGCGGCGCTTGATGACTTCTTGAATTTTGTAATGGCGGCGCCGCATCCATTTCTGGGGCGGGCGCTGCATCTGCAGCTTCTTCTCGCCGCCTTCGCCTGCTTCACCGTCCGTGGCTTCGCCGGATTCGCCTTCCACCGGCTCGATGGCGCCTTCGTTCTCTTCGGTGGCTTCGGCGGCTGCGATGTCCCCATCGGGCGCGCCTTCCGCCGTTACGGGCTCGATCTCGCCTTCATTCTCCTCGGCGGCTTCGGCCTCCACGACCTGCTGGTCATGGCCGTAATCGGCTTCGGCGGCATGGGCGGCTTCGGATTTGGTGGGGGCTTCGTCTTCATCTTCGTCTGTATCGTGTTCAACCGCGGCACCGCCGTGATTGACGAACACATCGGCGTGGTCGTCATCTTCGCTATGGGCGGCGTCTTCCGCTGCCTCGCGCGCGGCGTCATCGGCATCCGGCTCGCTCTCGCGGGGTATTTCGATGCTGGCAGCGTCGAGGGGGACGGGGGCGGTATCGTCGCCGTCTTCGGCAGTCTCCTCGCTGGCGTCTTCTTCTTCGTCGTCCTCGGCTTCGGATTTTGCGCCCGAACCCATATCGAAGCTTTCGATGTCATCTTCCTGGCGGCGGCGGGCTTCGGCTTCCTGTTCGGCCAGCAGCGCTTGGCGGTCCGCGACCGGGATCTGGTAATAATCGGGATGAATTTCCGAGAAGGCGAGGAAGCCCTGGCGATTGCCGCCATATTCCACGAATGCCGCTTGGAGCGAGGGCTCCACGCGCGTCACCTTGGCGAGATAGATATTGCCTTTAAGAGGCCGCTTGCTGGCGGCCTCGAAATCAAATTCCTCGACCTTGGATCCGTCGAGTACCACCACGCGGGTTTCTTCCGGGTGGTTGGCGTCTATAAGCATGCGCTTGGACATGAATGTCTCCGAGGCCTGCGCGCGCTTGCCGATCGCGTGACAGCGCGAATGCGGGGGCGGCGGGCCATATTGTTAGGGGCAAGCGGCCGCCGGAGCCCAGCGGCAAGGCCGCGGAGCAGATCGGGTTGGGTCGCAAATTGCCGGTCATGAATAACACTTAAATTCGGGCCGCCCGAAGGCGGAGAGGCGCTGCTATCTGCAATGGAGGGCTTCCTGCACCGTCTCGGGAGAGATATCTGGGGAGACGGCGGGGCATCCGGACCACTGCATCTTCCGGCAATCGCCGGGGCAGAGCAGCATAGGAATCACTTGTAGGGGGCAGGGTGCCTCCCGGCAAGGGTTTGTACGGGGTCAAGCTGGGGCCGTGAGGCTAACGAAACGTAAAGATTTTCGGGTGATTTTAGTGCTCCGCACCCGGTAGAGGCTGAAAATTGTTTCGAATCATGGCCATAGCGGTCGCTTTGACAGGCTTCAGTCTGAGCAGGATGGCTGCTGCCCAGCCGGTCGACGATCCGATCGCCCGGGTTTTGCGTCAGGACCAGACCGCGCCGGGCGCGCCCCCCTCCGCCACCCATCTGCCGGTCGCCCCCGCCAAGGCGCCTCCGCCTAAAGGCGCAGGGCCGTCGCCTGGCAGCAATTCGGGCGGCAATCCTCCGGTCGTGCTCAGCGCCCGCATCGGCGAGCATGACGACCGCACCCGTTTTGTGATCGAGCTCAGCGATCCGGTGAATCTGCGCACCTTCACGCTGACCAACCCGGACCGCGTGGTGTTGGACATGCCGGAAGTATCGTGGCGCCTGAATGCGCCACCGCGTCCCTCTGGTCTGGGTTCCGTGAAATCCTATCGCTATGGCGTGTTCCGCAAGGGCTATTCGCGCATGGTGATCGATCTTGGCAGGCCGGTGACGGTGTCTGATCCACTGGTGATCCCGCCCTCCAACGGTTTCGGCTACCGGGTGGTGATCGATCTCTTCCCCACCCAGCGCACCAAATTCAACACCGAAGCCGGATGGCCCGCCGATCTCAAGGCACGGGAAACCGATGCCGAGCGGCTCAGAACAATGATCGCCGAGGCGCCGCGCCCATCCGGACGCCGGGTGATTGTGATCGATCCGGGGCATGGGGGCCTGGATTCCGGCGCCAACGGCGTCAACGATCTGTTGGAAAAGGACTTGGTGCTGGCCGAAGGCCTCAAGCTGGCCAAGGCGCTCAAGGCCCTGGGTTATGTCGTGCACATGACGCGCGACAGCGACGCCTTCGTTCCTTTGCCGGAACGGGTGGCGATCGCGCGTAAGCTCAAGGCCGATCTTATGATTTCGCTGCACGCCGATTCCAATCCGGATTCGGATGTGAGCGGGCTTTCCATCTACACACTGAATGATGGCCGTTCCGACCGCGAAGCCGTCGCGTTGGCGAAACGCGAAAACCAGTCCGACATCATCGCGGGCGTGGATCTGTCCAACGCCAATAGCCCTGTCGCGCCCATCCTGATCGATCTGGCGCAGCGCGACACCATGAACCGTTCCTCGCGCTTTGCAGAAACCGCGCTGGGCCGCTTGCAGGGCGTCACGGATATCCTGGCCCGCAGTCCCCACCGTTCCGCCAGTCTCGCAGTATTGGTGGCACCCGATGTGCCATCCGTCCTGATCGAATTGGGCTATCTCTCCAACCGGTCGGATGCCGCGCAGATGAACACGGATCCCTGGCGCGAAAAGGTGGCGCGCAGCATTGCCAATGCCGTAGATCGCCATTTCAACACGGGGTTGGCGGGAACTCCGCCGTAAACTTCATGAAAAATCGGACGGGAAATGCGCCTCTTTTCAACCCGAAAGGGGTACTATAAGTGAGCCCAACGCAACGAGGCGCCCAAAGATCGATGGGAAGCTCAATGGTTCGCCGTTTTCTTGTCTATGCCGGTCTTGGTGTCGCCGCGCTTGCCGTGTTGGGTGTGCTGGCAGTCGTCTTCTACATCTATAACGTGACGCGCGATCTGCCGAGCGTCGAAGCGCTGAAGAATTACAGCCCGCCGGTCACCACGCGCGTCTATGCCGGCAATGGCACGGTGTTGGGCGAATATGCCCGCGAGTCCCGTATTTTCGTGCCGTCTTCCTTCATTCCCAAGCTGGTGGCCCAGGCCTTCACCAGCGCCGAAGACCGCAATTTCTACAGCCATCCCGGCATCGATCCGTCCGGCATTCTGCGCGCGGCGCTGAAGGATGTTGGCCTGGTGCTGGAGGGCAGGCGCCCGCAAGGTGCTTCCACCATCACCCAACAAGTGGCGCGCAACTTCCTTCTCAATTCGGACGTGAAATTCAGCCGCAAGATTCGCGAAGCGATCCTGGCCATCCGCATCGACGCGACCTATCCCAAGTCCAAGGTCCTGGAGCTGTATCTCAACGAAATCTATCTGGGCGAGCATAGCTATGGCGTGGGCGCCGCGGCGCTGAATTATTTCGGAAAATCGTTGGACGATCTGGACATCTCCGAGGTGGCGTTCCTGGCGGCGCTTCCCAAGGGGCCTGCCAATTATGATCCGCGCTTCAACCATGCCGCGGCGGTCGATCGTCGCAATTGGGTGATCGGCCAGATGGCCGAGAACAACTACATCACGGATGCGCAAGCCGCGGCTGCCAAAGCCGAACCGCTGGTGGCGCAGATGCGTGCCCTGGGCAGCCAGGCCGCGGACGTGGATTATTATGTCGAGGAAGTCCGCCGCCAGCTTTATTCCAAATATGGCGAGAAGGCGCTTTACGACGGCGGCCTGCAGGTGCGGGCTTCGCTGGACACAAGGTTGCAGAATTACGCCGTCAGCGCGTTGCGCTCCGGCCTGGTGCGCTACGATCGGCGCCATGGCTGGCGCGGCGCCAAGACAAATATCGACATCAACGGCGATTGGCGCGCCAAGCTGAAGAAGTTACCCAACCAGTCTGGTGTCGAAACCTGGAAACTGTCGGTTGCGCTTGGCTTCGACCAGAAGGTAATCAAGATCGGTTTCGCCGATGGCACCACCGGCACCATTCCGTATGACAATTACAAATGGGCCCGGCGCGAGCTGAAGAATGCCAACGTCGGCGCGGCGCCGCAGAAGCCGCAGGACGTCGCCAAGCCCGGCGACGCTTTGTATGTCGAACCCGAAGGCAAAACGGGTGAATATGGCTTGCGCCAGATCCCGGAAATCAACGGCGCGATCGTGGCGATGGATCCGCATACCGGCCGGGTGTTGGCCTTGTCGGGCGGTTTTTCCTATGCCTCGTCGCAGTTCGACCGTGCGATGCAGGCGATGCGCCAACCGGGCTCTTCCTTCAAGCCTTTCGTTTATGCCGCCGCGCTGGACAATGGCTACACGCCGGTCTCCAAAGTGCTCGATGCGCCCTTCGTGATGGATATGGGTCCAGGTCAGGGCCTGTGGCAGCCGGACAATTTCGAGCATGATTTCCTGGGCGACACGACGTTGCGCCGCGGTCTCGAACTATCGCGCAACGTGATGACGGTGCGACTGGCCTATACGCTGGGCATGGACAAGGTCGTGCCTTATCCCATTCATTTCGGCGTTTACGACAAGCTGCCGCCACTCCTGGCCAATTCGCTGGGCGCTTATGAGACGACATTGCTGCGGCTGGTCACTGGCTATTCGGAATTCGTCAATGGCGGCAAAAAGATTCAACCCTCGCTGATCGACCGCATTCAGGACCGCAACGGCAAGACCATCTGGCGCCATGATGGGCGCAACTGCGAAGGCTGTGCCAGCAGCGATTGGAGTGGCCAGCAGGAACCGCTTCTGGCCGACACCCGTGAGCAAATCATCGATCCGCGCACGGCTTATCAAATCACCTCCATGCTGGAAGGCGTGGTCCAGCGCGGCACCGGTGTTTCCGTGCGAGCGGTGGGCAAGCCGTTGGCGGGCAAGACCGGAACTTCGTCCGAAGCGCGCGATACATGGTTCATCGGCTTCTCGCCCGATCTGGCGGCCGGCGTTTTTGTGGGCTTCGACAATCCGCGCACCTTGGGTGGACATGAACAGGGCGCTACCGCGGCCGCACCGATCTTCCGCGACTTCATGAAGGGCGCGTTGGCCGATGCGCCGTCCACGCCGTTCCGTGTCGCTCCGGGCATCGAAGAAATTCCCATCGACTGGAAGAGCGGCAATCTGGATGAGCCGGGCACACCGGGCGCGATCACGGAAGCCTTCAAGGCCGGCACCGCACCCGGCGAAGCGAATGCCGCTTCGCTGGCAACGGTCACGGCGGGCGATGTCGGTGGCGTACCTCTCAGCGGTACGCCCGGTCAGCCCGGACCGTCACGCGGCACTGCCGGTGACATCGGTGAGGGCACCGGAGGGCTTTATTGAAGTTAGGCATGGCTCTCATCGTGGAGCCTCCACGCCTCGAGAAATGGCTGCGCCGCGCCCGCGCAATCCTGACAGCCTTTCAACGCGATCTGCGCGATGCGGAACCCGGGCAAATCCTGCTCTGCGCCGTCATGGGCTGCCTTATCGGGGCGGTGGTGGATCTGCTGCGCGAAGGCGTGGCCTGGCTGCATGTTTTCGACTTCGGAATTCCTGCCGATCATTATCTGAGTGAAGGGATTGGTGTGTCGCCCGCGCGCTTGCTGTTCGTGCCGTTGCTAGGCGGACTGGTTCTGGGATTGGCGGCGAGGGCGGTACGCGCCAAACGCCTGAATGAAATCGTGGACCCGATCGAAGCCAATGCGCTGCATGGCGGCCGCATGAGTCTCAGGGATTCGCTCTGGCTTACATTCACCACCGTGATTTCCAACGGCGCCGGAGCCTCACTGGGCATGGAAGCCGGTTACAGCCAGTTGGGCGCCGGGCTTTATTCCTGGCTGGGGCGCTGGTTCCGCCTGCGCCGTGCCGATCTGCGCGTCTTTGTGACCGCTGGCGCGGGCGCGGCGATTGCCGCCGCCTTCAATGCGCCGCTGGCAGGCGCTTTCTATGGCTATGAGTTGATCCTGGGCAGCTACACCACCAAGGCGCTGGCACCTGTCGTGGTGGCAAGTGTCTGCGCCGCGCTGACCCAGCGCGCCATGTCGCATATGAAGGCGCTGTTCGATGTGACGGGAAATTTCAACGTCACGTCGGCCAGCTATGTCCTGTTCGCGGTGCTGGGCGTGGGTGCGGCGGCTGTCGCAGTGGCGGCGATGCAGGCCGTCACTTGGACCGAGCGGGGCTTGCGCGCATCGGGGCTGCCGGACTGGCTTCGGCCCGCACTGGGTGGCGCCATGCTGTCGGCGCTGGCGCTGATCGCCCCTCAGGTCCTTGGCAGTGGCCATGGCGCGGTCCAGTTTCATTTCGACATCCGCTGGACATTCTGGGCCCTGGTGGCGTTGCTCGCCATGAAGCTGGTGGCGTCGGCGATTTCGGTGGGTTCGGGGTTCCGCGGCGGGTTGTTCAGTTCGGCGCTTTTCCTGGGCACATTATTTGGCGCCATTTTCGCGCAAGGCGCAGCCTATTTCTCGCCGGGCCTGGAAGCGCAACACAATGCCTTCATGCTGGCGGGCATGGGTGCGGTGGCTGCCGCCATTATCGGCGCGCCGCTCACCATGGTTTTTCTGGTGCTGGAAGCGACGGGCGATTTCCAAGTTGCGATCGGGGTTGTGATCGCAGTCACCGTGGCGTCCACCATTGTGCGCATCCTGTTCGGCTATTCCTTCGCCACTTGGCGGTTCCATTTGCGGGGTCTTTCGATCCGCGGCGCCCATGACGTGGGCTGGATCAGTGACATGAGCGTCAGCCGGCTGATGCGTAACGATGCCAAGACCGTGCCGGAAAATCTTGGCCTCAGGGCGCTGAGGGCCGCCTATCCGGTGGGCGGTGCCAAGCGCCTCTATGTGGTGGACGGCTCGGGCCATTATATCGGCAGCATCGAGACCGCCGATCTGCACGATGTGGAGATCGATGACGCCTTGGATGGAGCGGTGGCGGGCGATCTGGCCGAGGGGCCGGACCAGTTCCTGTTGCCGTCGGAAAATATCCGCAGTGCCCTGGCCCGTTTCGACACGCTGCAGATCGAAACCTTGCCGGTGCTGCTTTCAAGCACGCAGCGGACGGTGGTCGGTTACATGACCGAGGCCTATGCACTGAAGCGCTATTCCGCCGAACTGGAACGGATGCGGTCGGCGGAATTGGGCCAGCGCGACCTCTTTTCGATCGGCCCATTGCCCAACAGCAAGTCACCTGGGCATTGATTTAGGTCTTTACGGCCGTCAGGGCGCGCCCTATATCCCGCTTATGCGCCCCGAGACCGAACGCAGCATCGAAGACATCCAGCAGGCCATCGCCCTGCTGAGGAGGCATCTTTGACTGGGATAAATCGCTGCGCCGCCTGGACGAACTGAACGCCCGCGCCGAAGACCCCAGCCTGTGGAATGATCCGACCAACGCGCAGAAACTGATGCGCGAGCGGCAGAAGCTCGATACCGCGTTATCGGCGGTCCGCCAGGTGCAAAATGAACTGGCGGATGCAACCGGCTTGATTGAAATGGCGGAAGCCGAAGGCGACGCGGCCATGGTGGCGGATGCCGAAGGTGCCGTCGTCACCTTGCAGAAGCGCGCCGAGCAGCTCAGGCTGCAATCGATGCTGTCCGGCGAAGCAGACGGCAATGATAGCTATCTGGAAATTCACGCGGGCGCGGGCGGCACGGAGAGCCAGGATTGGGCTTCGATGCTGTTTCGCATGTATATGCGCTGGGCGGAGCGGCACGGGTACAAGCTGCAGCTGATCGAGGAAAGCGAAGGCGAGGGGGCGGGGTTGAAATCGGCCACCCTGCTGGTCAAGGGCGAGAATGCCTATGGCTGGTTGAAAACAGAAGCCGGCGTGCACCGGCTGGTGCGCATTTCGCCTTTCGATTCCAACGCAAGGCGGCATACGTCATTTTCGTCCGTCACGGTCTATCCCGTCATCGACCAGTCGATCGAAATCGACATCCCGGAAAAGGATGTCCGCATCGACGTCTATCGCGCCAGCGGTGCCGGCGGCCAGCACGTCAACAAGACCGAAAGCGCGGTCCGCATCACCCATCTTCCCACCGGCATTGCAGTGGCGAGCCAGTCCGAGCGCAGCCAGCATCAGAACCGGGCAATCTGCTGGGACATGCTGAAGTCACGGCTTTATGAAATCGAGCTGGAAAAGAAAAAGGCCGAGACCGGTGCCTTTGTCGGCGAGAAGTCCGAAATCGGCTGGGGCCATCAGATCCGCTCCTATGTGCTGCAGCCGTATCAGCTGGTGAAGGATCTGCGCACGGGCGTGGAAAGTCGCACGCCGCAAGACGTTCTGGACGGCGATCTCGATCCCTTCATGGCCGCGGCGCTGGCGCAGGAAGTGGGCGGCAAGCCCAAGGAAAAAATCGAAGATCTGGAATAGGCTTAGGTGCCGGTCGTTTGCAAAGGTGTCAGGCTGGTTCGCCCTGTCTGAACCGGCTGCAGAACGGTCTGCTGGGTTTCTCTGTCCCCCAGAGGATTGTCGGAATGTTTGCAATTGCCTTCGAAGAAGGCACCCGCTTCGACGGCGAAGGCTTCCGCCACGATGTCGCCTTCGACATGGCTGGTGGCGCATAGAAGCGCCTTGCGGGCATGGATGCGTCCGATGACGCGGCCCCGGATCGTGACATCCTCGGCCCAGATCTGGCCATGAACTTCGGCGCGCTCGCCGATCACCAGGCTGGAACTGCGAACATCGCCTTCCAGAATACCGTCGATCTGCATGTCGCCGCTGGTGTTGAGTGTCCCGGTAACGGTCAGATCGGCGCTCACGATCGATGGCACCGAACCTGTGCGTGTCGCCGTGCGCTTGGGCGGGACCGGTGCCGGGCCGATATTCAGCGGCATCGCGACGTCGCCTTTATCTTTGCTAGAGAACATGCCGGCCGGCCTCTATGAAATTGACGGGATTGCGAACCTTGTCTTCGTACCAGACCTCGTAATGGACATGTGGTCCGGTGCTGCGGCCGGTGGAACCCAATCGCCCGATCGCAGCGTCTTTCTCGACCTTCATTCCGGCACGTACTGTGATCGTGGAAAGGTGACCATATCGTGTATGGATGCCCATTCCGTGATCGATTTCGATCATATTGCCATAGCCACCGCGGCTGCCGACGAAGGTTACGGTTCCCGGTGCGGTAGCCCGGACTTGCGCGCCCCAGGGGCCGGCAAAGTCTATCCCGGAATGAAACGCATAGCGGCGGGTGAAGGGATCCACCCGCGCACCAAAGCCGCTGGTCGGTTCGACACCGGCGCCGCTGACCGGAACCGCCAGCGGGATGTGACTCATTTCAAACGACAGATCGCTTAGCTGCCCCAATACGGCGCTGGCGCGCAGATAGGTCGTGTTAAAAGCCGGATCCTTGATGCCGTTGACCTGAACGCGGTCCAGTGGAATTTCGGGGCCGCCAACGCCCTCGCTGTCTGCAATCTTGTGCTGGAACTGATCGGGATTGATGCCGGTGCGGCGAACAATTTCACGCAGTGCCACCATATCGTTCGACAAGACCTGGTGTGTCTTGTCCATCAACTGGCTTTCGGACTTTCCCATTCCTGCCACCCGCGCGGTCTGTTCGGCCAATGTGCGCAAGCCTGGATGCTGGGCGTAGATCGCGGAAAGCGTGGCCGTGTCGCGGGGTGTGCGCGTGAAGATCGCGGCCGCCATCTTGCGTAAATTCGCGAACGTGCCATTCAAAAAACTGCCGCGAACAGGCTTGGCGGTGCGCGGTTGCGGCGCGGCAGGGCCGGGAAGAACCGACAGCGTGCTGCCGCCGTCGGAATCGATGCCACCTTGAAGCGGCGCCCCCACATCCAGACTGTCGCTGGCTGGCCCATCATTGGACGGTCCGGTGAAGGCCGGGATATTTGGCATTGCCGGCGCCATGGCGTTGTGGCCGATTGACGCTTCGATTTGCGCCTTGCGGTTGAGAAAATTGGCAATGGTGTTCTGCTTGGTCTGAAGCTCGTCGGTGGTGGCTTTGAATTTGTCCTCCGCACCGACCAGGGCACCGTTCAGTTCGTCATAGGAAATCTGCAGATCGGCAAGGCGGTTTTCGTAAGCCGCCTGCATTTCCTGAAAGCGGTGATCTTTGGCGGTAATGATCCGGTCCTTGAAGATCACATTGACGGTGGCGAACGCTACCCAGCCCAGGAAGATCAGAGTCAGCCCCGCCAAGGTTGCCTGAAGCGAAGGTCCGAAGGTGAAGAACTGCACGCGC
>Ga0207695_10011776_pt1 | contig 10566 bp, 11 predicted proteins | sample KBSC54metaG_FD_184354 | JGI IMG/M metagenome (GOLD analysis project Ga0207695, IMG submission 184354) | Corn rhizosphere microbial communities from Kellogg Biological Station, Michigan, USA - KBS C5-4 metaG (SPAdes) (version 2) | ecosystem: Host-associated > Plants > Roots > Rhizosphere > Soil... | reverse complement strand
GGAGGCGGCGACCACACTGCTGATCTTCGCCCTCCTGCCACTGGCGCTGGCGCCGGCGCTCGCCCTGCTGCCGCTCGTCGGGTTGATGCTGAACGGCACCTCGTCGGTGCTCTACGGCACCATCCCCGAGTTCGTGAGTCCGGAGAAGCGCACGCACGGCTTCGCCGTGTTCTACACCGGCGGCTCGATCGCAGGCGCGGCAGGCCCGTTCCTGTTCGGGCTGCTGGGCGACGCCATCGGCCTCGTGCCGACGATGGGCGTCGTGGCCTGCGTGGCGCTGATCACCGTGCCGATGGTCCTGGCGCTGCGGCCGGCCTTCAAGTCGGGTTAGCCGCGTCTCCTCGCGCGAAGTGCGCCATCTGGTCGGCGTGTGCCTTGGTGAAGGCCGGACGGGCCGTGGCGCGCGCGACGTAGGCGCGGCAGGCCGGATAGTCCGCCAACCCTTCGAAGCGATCAACCACCCGGAGCACGTCGGCCATCAGGATGTCGGCGACCGAGAAGGTGCCGGCCAGCCATTCGCCCTTGGCCAGCACCGGCTCCATACGCTGCAGCCGGAGGGTGACGAAGCTGTCGAACCACTTCCCTTCCGGCGTGTCGCCCTTCATCCGCATGAATTTGAACATCGTCCACGGCAGGCTCGCCATCTCGACCGAGTTGAGCGCCGCGAACATCCACTCGACGGACTCGCTGCGGCGGCGCGCGTCGGTGGGCATCAGCTTTGCGCTCAGCCCGCCCAGATGCAGCAGGATCGCGCCGGTCTCGAAGATCGACTGGTCGCCGTCGGTCAGCCACGGCACCTGGCCGAATGGCTGGTGGGCGAAGTGCTCGGCGCCACGATCGCGAAATGGCACGCTCTCGACGCGATACGGCAATTCCGCCTCCTCCAGCGCCCAGCGGAGGCGAAGGTCGCGCACGACGCCGCGCACCATCTTGGGCACCCAGTCGAAGGTGGTGAGGACGAGGTCGGTCATGCGCCGTTCCATACCGGGCCCATCGGCTTCAGCCGGATGCCCTTGCGCAGGTGTTTGTACGGCATCTCGACCGGATCGGTGATGTGCGCGCCGGGCGACTGCACGACCAGGATCGTCTCGGCGATCGGTTGGAAGTCGGCGCGGAAATGCACGGTCGACTTCAGGCCGAGGATCGGGACTTGGGAGGGCTCGACGCCGACGGCGCGGAACATCTCCTGGTCCGCGGCCTGCACGCGCTTGCAGGCGAGCACGGCGGACGCGCCGCTCGCCTCGTCGGTGACCAGCGCCATCGGGCCGATCTGGAACTTCGCGCCGCCATAGAATGGGCCGGTGCCGGTGAAGATGCCGTCGCTCAGCTTGACCACGCGCCAGTCGGCCATGAGCGGCTTCTCGCCGGCATAGCCCACCGCCGCGCCGATGCCGCGATGCATGACATTGCCCTCGCCGGTCTCGACAGCGGCCTGCGCCGCTTCGGGGTCGACGATCATGCCGATTACCGCGCCCTTGGCCTTGTGGCGCATCATGGCGGCCAGCAGGCCTACCGTGTCCGACGTGCCGCCGGCGCCGGGATTGTCCTGCACGTCGGCCAGCACGATCGGCTTCTTCGCCTTCTTGGCGAGCTCGAGCGCGCGCAGCACGGCAGCGTCGGGATCGAGCAGCTCGCCGTCGAACGACTTCTCCTGCGCCTTCACGGCGGCTGCCAGCTTGTCGGCGGCGGCCTCGACGGCTTCCCTGTCGTGACCGTAGACCACGAGCGCGGGGCCACACTGTGCGATGTCGGCCGGCGGGAAGCCCGGCGTGTGCGTGACGCTCACGATGCCCTGGTTGTGGCTCTTCTCGCCGGCTTCCAGTTCGCCCACGAGATCGAAGATGCTCTTGGCGGGCTCGATGAAGGTGCATTGCCAGACCAGCGGGATCAGGAAGTCGAGCTGGCGATAGGCGCGATAGACCGGCCGCTTGTCCTTCAGCAATTTGTCGAGCAGCTCGACCGCGCGTTTACCCGTCACGGCCATGTCGATGTGCGGATAGGTTCGATAGCCGACCAACGCGGTGGCCAGCCTGGCCATGCCGGGCGTCAAATTCGCGTGATAGTCGAGACTGGCCACGATCGGCAGATCGTTGCCGACGATGCCGCGGATGCGGTGCAGCAATTCGCCCTCACCGTCCTCGGTGTTCTCCGCCACCATGGCGCCATGCAGGTCGAGATAGATCGCATCGAACGGCCCGTGCTTGCGGATATCCTCGTCGAACAGCTTCCACATGCGCTCATAGGCGTCCTCGGTGACGTAGGACGCCGGCGCCGCCGCCGCCCACGCCAAGGGGACGATCTCATGGCCGAGCTCGGCCAGGCGCTTCACGGCGCCGGCGATCGGAATGTTGAAGCCCTCGACGCCGGCGATCATCTCGGGCCCGCGCAGCAGCGGCGGCCAGGCATCGGCGCGCTCGAACTCACTCCAGGTCGCCTGCTGCGGTGCAAACGTGTTTGTTTCGTGCTGAAATCCGCCCACCGCGATACGCGCCATCGATCGTCCCCTGCTTCACAAGTCGAACCGGCACGACCATATCACTGTCATGCGCAGAATCCTGCCCTTCCTGATGCTGGCCGGCGTGGCCGCCTGTTCGTTCCCCCAGACGCGTTGGGAAAAAGACGGCGTCACCGACCAGGCCGCGGCTGCCGATCTCGTCGCCTGCCGCCATGCCGCGTCTCAGGAGGCGTTTGCCACCTACCCGTACCCCTACGGCTCGCCGTTCTTCGGCTACCGCCGCTGGCCTTATTGGGAGGACAATCGCTTCTATGCCGAAAGCCGCCTCACGAGCTTCTGCATGCGCAGCAAGGGCTACGCGCTGGTGACGGTGAAGCCGCCGCAGGCTTCGGTACCGACCGCGCCGCCACCAGCTCCGACGGCAGTCGACAAATAGTTATTTTTTCGTCGCATCCTCGATCGCGCGCAGCAGCACTGGCCAGTATTCCTTGCCGTGCCCCAGTTCGGCGGCGCGCTCCATCAGCTCGCGCGCCACGTCGGCGCCCAGAGCGGGCACGCCGGCTTCCTCGGCCATCTGGATGGCGTAGCCCAGATCCTTGAGCGCGTACTCGGTCGAGAAGGCGCGCTCGGGGAAGACGCCCGGCAGCATCGCCTTCATGCCGTGGTTGCGCAGCGCGAAGGAATCGGCCGAGCCCTTGGTCAGCGTGTCGTACAGCACCTTGCCGTCGACGCCGTGCGCGCGCGCGATGCTCAGCCCCTCGGCCAGCGCCACGACGGTCTGGAACAGGATCATGTTGTTCAGGATCTTCACCGCCTGGCCCGCGCCCGCCTCACCGCAGTGCGTGACCTCGCTGGCCATGCAGCGCAGCAGCGGCTCGATCCGTCCGAAAGTGGCGTCGGTCGCGCCGACCATGATGGACAGCGTGCCATCGATCGCGGCTTGCCGCGTGCGCGCCACGGGCGCGTCGGCGAACGCCGTCGCCTTGCCTTCGAACTCGGCATAGAGACGGCGCGCCAGCGACACCGGCGCGGTGCTGCAGTCGATCACCGTCCAGCCGAGCGTGGCCTTCGACACCAGGCCACTCGCGCCGAAGCACACCTGCTCGACCTCCTTGCCGCCGGGCAGCGACAGCAGGATGGTCGTGCAGCTCGCCGTGATCTCGTCGATCGACGCCGCTTTCACGCCGTCGGCGGCCAGACGCTTCAGCGGCGCCTCGTCGCGATCGGCGGCCAGCACCGTCCTGCCGCTCTTCTTCGCCAGGTTGCGGCACATCGGCTCTCCCATGGTGCCGACGCCGATGAATCCGATCTTGTCCGTCATGTCTCGCCTGCTTTCCCTTGATTGCGGCCGACTTTAGCAGCCACGACGGCGTCGTCGACGCTGAAGCTGATGCGCGCGGCGAGGTCGGCGGCGCCGGCCCGTTCGACAAGATCGCGCACGCTGTCGCGTACCCGGGCGAGCTGGACCCTGACGCCCTGGGTCTTCATCCGCAGGTCGAACTCGAGCAGGGCATCGAGCGCGCTGGTGTCGAGGTCGAAGGTCTCCTCGAGGCTCACCACCGCCAGGCGGACGGCGGGCTCGGCCGCCAGCTTCTGCGAAATCTGCGTCAGGATCGCTTCGGCGTTGGCGAAGAACAGCGGCTCGGCCGGACGCCAGATGGCCACGCCCTCGGGCAACCTCGCATCGGGATGGCGCGCCACCTCGACATAGTCGTGGCTGTCGCCCAGGCGTCCCAGCCGCACGATCCGCGGCGTTGCCATGCGATGAAGCAGCACCAGCAGCGACAGGCCGATCGACAGCACCATGCCGTCGACCACGCCGAGGGCCGGCACGGCGGCCGCGGCGACGGTCGCCACATAGGCATCGCGCCGAAGTCTCCACAGCCGCACCAGCGGCGCCGGGTCCAGCGCATGCGTGAGCGCCGCAACCACGACGGCCGCGAGCACCGGCTCGGGCAGTTTCGCCACCAGCGGCGCACCCACGACCACGAGGACCGCCAGACCGAACGCGCCGACGACGGCCGTCCATCGTGTCGCGGCCCCGGAGGCCTCGCTGGCCACGCCGGCGGAAAACCCCGCGCCGACCGGCATGCCCTGTACGAGGGCCGCTCCCAGGTTGGCCAAGCCGAAGGCCGCCAGCTCGCGGTTGGGCTCGACGCGCTCGCCGTTGCGCAAGGCCAGCGTGCGTACCGTGCCCCAGCTCTCGGCGAACAGGACGAGCACCAGCGGCAGGACCAGCTCGGTGAGATGCTTCAGGACTTCCCATTTGAGAGGCGGCAGCATCGTGGGCATCGCCAGCAGGTCGATGCGCCCGATCACGGCCACGCCATGCTCGGACAATCCGAGCGCCTCCGACGCCGCGATCCCGCCGGCCAGCACGAGGAAGGCCCCCGGCACGGCGGGCAGCCGCCGCAGCGCGAGCAGCGCGGCCAGCGCCACGAGGCCGGTGATCACGCTTTCGCCGTGCCAGCGCGGAATGCTGGCCACGATCAGGTAGACGAGATGGAAGATGTCGGCGGCTTGCAGATCTATGCCGGCCATCACCGGAACCTGGCGCAGGATGATGGTGACGGCCAGGCCGAAGGCGAAGCCGCGCAGCACCGGCCGCGAGACGAAGCCCGACAGAGCGCCGAGGCCGAAGAAGGCGGCCGCCAGAAAACACAGGCTGACCGTGCCGACCGCGATCGTCGCCAGCGCCAGCTTGGCCGCGGCGTCCCCCGGCACGACGACCAGCACCGCGCCCAGGATCGCGGCCGACGACGACGTCGGGGCCACGACCGCGAAGCGGCTGCGGCCGACCAGCGCGTAAAGCAGCGCCCCGGCGATGGCCGCCAGCACCGCGCGCTGCGGCGGCAGGCCGGCGATGCCCGAATAGGCCACGGCCTCGGGCAGCATCAGGCCCGCGATGCAGACGCCGGCGATGAGATCGGCGCGCCGCGGGACATTCATCGGCCGAAGCCTAGTCGACGATGAAGAGCTTGGCGCCGCCGTCGGTGCGCGAGCGGTGGGCGAGCGCGTTGTCGGCGACCTGGTAGCTCTGGCCGGGCTTCAGCACGACGGTGCGGCCGTCGGCCAGTTCGGTGTGAAGCTCTCCCTCGAGCACCAGCAGCACATGGCCCTTCTGGCACCAGTGGTCGGCGAGATAGCCCGGCGTGTATTCGACCATGCGCACGCGGATGTTGTTGAAGTTGCGCGTCCGCCAATAGGCCTTGCCGGTCTCGCCCGGGTGCTCGGTGCGCTCCACGTCGCCCCAGTCGGTGGTGCCGAACGGTATCTCGAACATCAGCATCGCTTCACTCCAGCATCGCCAGGGCGCGGCCCAGGCTCTCGGGGCCACGATAGAGCATCGCGCGCCAGCCGCACATGCGGGCGCCATCGACATTTTCCGCGCTGTCGTCGACGAACAGGATCGACTGCGCCGCCGTCACGCCCATGCGCGCCTGGGCGGTGGTGAAGAACACCCGGTCGGGTTTGCACACGCCCAAGGCAGCCGAATAGACGATCTCGTCGAAGTGCGCGCCCAGCCCCGCGTGATCGCGCAGGTAGGCCGCGCGATGGTGCTCCTGGTTGGTCGCCGCAAAGACCTTTCCGCCGGTGCGCTCCCGCCAGGCGTCGGCCTCGGCCAGCACGGCGCGGTCGATCACGGCATCCTTCTCGAACCAGTAGGCCACGAAGTCCTCGATGCGGTCCGCCTGCCCCTTCGGCTCGAAATAGGTGTGCAGCGCGACGTAGAGGTCGAGCCGGCCGCGAACCACCTCCGGCCAATGCTCGCGGAAGAACCCTCGCTGGATCTCGCCGTAGTCGAGACCGAGGTCCGCCTTCAGGGCGGCGTGCCACGGGGCGGGCCCGGACACGACGACGCCGTCGATGTCGAGAACGAGGACAGGGCTGGAACTCATGCCCGCGCATGCTACAGCAAAAAACCATGGAACTGGTCGTGCCTTCTCTCACCCATCTCGACGCCTATGCAGACGCGCTGCGCCGTGGATTCTGGTCGGACAACACGCGGCGCGAGGCCTCGACGCGCGAGGAACTCGAGCGCATCGCCACCAATCCCGCGGGCTTCGTGGCCAGCCTCGACGATCCGCAGGCCAAAGGCGGCCCGATCGTCCTGGCCGACGGCTCGACCGTGCCGCGCCTGCCGGGTTACCGCCGCTGGATCTGGGACGACGGGTTCTGCGGCAATGTGAACTTCCGCTGGCAGCCCGGTACCTCGGCCCTGCCCGCGCATGTGCTGGGTCACGTCGGCTATGGCGTGGTGACCTGGAAACAGTGCCGCGGCTACGCCACCCGCGCGCTTGCGCTGCAACTTCCAGCCTGCAAGCGCGAGGGGTTGACGCACGTCGAGCTGACGACCGACCCGGACAATCTGCCCTCGCAGAAGGTGATCACCGCCAATGGCGGCGTCCTGGTCGAGCGCTTCCGCGCGGATCGGCACGGCAAGGAACAGCTGCGCTGGCGGATAATTCTGTAGGACTCGCAGGAGCGCGCCACCGATGATCAGTCCGGCACGCCGCCCGCCCTCATCACCGTCTCGGCCATGTCGGCCAGCATCGCCAGCCCGCGGGCCTTGAGGGCACGCGAAGAGTCGCCCTCGCCGATCTGGCGTTCGAGCAGCAGGGTGATGAAGCCGTGCACGGTGGCCCAGGCGAAGTCGGACATCCGGACCTTCACCTCTTTGGACGCGCGCGGCAGGGCGGCCTCGACAGCGGCGAAGTGCATCTCGCGGGTGGCCTTGGCTGCGGCGGCCAGCGCCGGCGTCTCGAAGCGGTCGGTCTCGCGGTGGAACATCAGCCGGAACAGCAGCGGATGGGCGGCGGCAAAGGCCATGTAGCCCACGCCCTGTCCCACCAGCCGCGCCGCCGGATCGTCGCCCGCGCGCTTGGCCTCGCGGGCCATCGTCGCCGTGAGCTCACCGAAGCCCTGGACTGCGATCTCGGCCAGCAGGTCGTCGACCGACTTGAAATGATGGGCGGGTGCGGCGTGCGAGACCTCCGCCCGGCGGGCGCACTCCCGCAGGGTGAAGCCGGTCAGCCCCTTTTCCTCGAGCAGGCTGCGCCCGGCGGCAATCAGGGCCTCGCGCAGGTCGCCATGATGATAAGCCATGTTGAGAGCCTCGACTCTTCCAGCGTCAAGATTAAGGCGGCCAGAAGTTGATGCTGTCAAATTAAGCATTATCCCCACAAAGACGCGATACGGTGCAGCATGTCCTCACCCTTGACCAATCCCGAACGCCGCGACCTCGCGGCCATCGCCGCCACCATGATCCCGGCCGACAAAGCCCTCGGCATGCCCGCAGCCGATGATCCCGCCATCCTGGCCGATATCGAGCGCTCGATCGGCCGCGATCTCGCCGCCGTCCGCGAGACCCTCGCGGCCATCGCGGCCGCGGCCAACGGCAAATTCGCCACCCTCGACATCGACCGCCGCGAGGCCCTGGTCGCCGAGCGTCTGGCTGCCGGCGGTTGGCCTGCATGGCTGTTCGGCAGGCTGGTGCTGGCCGCCTATTATCGCGACGACCGCGTCCTGCGGGCGCTGGGCCACGAGGCGCGCGCGCCCTTCCCCAAGGGCTACGTCCTGGAACAGGGCGACTGGTCCCTGCTCGACCCGGTGCGCGACCGGGCGCCGCTGTGGCGCGACGATCGTAAGGGAACCCGTTGACATGGCCGGCCCCGACACGGTCCCGCACGAAAAGGTCGACGTCCTCATCATCGGCTCGGGCGCCTCGGGTGCGGCGGTGGCCTGGAGCCTGGCCGAGACCAGGATGCGCATCCTCTGCCTCGAGCAAGGCGACTGGATGCAGTCGAGCCAGTTCCCCAGCACCGGCCGCGACTGGGAGGCCCGGCGCCACGGCGGCGACTTCGATATCCTGCCCAACCGGCGCGGCCGCGACACCGACTATCCGGTGAACGACGACAACTCGATCATGAAGGTCGCCAACTTCAACGGCGTCGGCGGCGGCACGGTGATCTACACCGCGCACTTCCCGCGCCTGCATCCGTCGGACTTCAAGGTGAAGTCGATGGACGGCGTGGCTGACGACTGGCCGATCGACTACTGGACGCTCGAGAAGTTCTACGAGGAGAACGACCGCATGATGGGCGTGTCGGGCCTCGCGGGTGATCCCGGCGAGCCGGCGCGCCATCCGCCGATGCCACCCATGCCGATGGGCAAGACCGGCACGCTCTACGCGCAGGCGGTGAACAAGCTCGGCTGGCACTGGTGGCCGTCGGACGTCGCCATCGCCTCCACCGAGTACGAGGGCCGCGGCGCCTGCATCAACCTCGGCCACTGCACACCGGGCTGCGCCCAGGGCGCCAAGGCCAGCACCGACATCACCTACTGGCCGCTGGCTCTGCGCGCCGGCGTCGAGCTGCGCACGCGCTGCCGGGTGCGCGAGATCACGACCGACGACACCGGCATGGCGACCGGCGCGATCTACTACGACGCCGACGGCAAGGAACAGTTCCAGCCGGCCGAGGTGGTGATCCTGGCCTGCAATGGCGTGGGCACGCCGCGCCTGCTGCTGAACTCGGCGTCGGCGAAATTCCCCGACGGCCTCGCCAACTCCTCGGGGCTCGTCGGCAAGAACCTGATGCTGCATCCGTGGCCCATGGTCTGGGGCTATGTCGCCCAGACGCTCGACGGTGGCCGCGGGCCGATCACCAGCCTGTGGAGCAAGCAGTTCTACGAGACCGATCCAAAGCGCGACTTCGTGCGCGGCTATAACCTGCAGTTCGACCGCGGCACCGGCCCGGTCTCGCAGGCCCTTGGCAGCACGGCGGCGGGCCAGCTCCCGTGGGGCCGCAACCATCACACGACCTTCCGCGAGTTGGTCGACCACCGGGTCGGCATCGGCGTGGCCTGCGACGACCTGCCGGAGGAGCACAACCGCGTGACGCTCGATCCCCACCTGAAGGACAGCAACGGCATCCCCGCGCCGAAGATCGACTACACGCCAAGCGAGAACACGCGGCGCATGATGGAGCACGGCATCGCCCGCGCCGAGGACATCCTGAAAGCCGCCGGCGCCACCCGCATCACCTGCTCGCGCGAGGTGCTCAACTATCCCGGCCACCTGCTGGGTACCGCGCGCATGGGCACCGATCCCGCACGCTCGGTGGTGAACGAATGGGGCCGCAGCCACGACGTGAAGAACCTGTTCATCGTCGACGGCAGCGTGTTCGTGACCGGCGGCGGCCTCAACCCGACGTCGACGATCCAGGCGACGGCACTGTATATCGCCGATCAGATGAAGCAGCGGTTGGCGACGCTGTTTGATTGATACAGTTCGCGCCACACCGCCGGCGGTTCCGCGCCTTCAGGCTTTTGCGTATTCCAGGCGGAAGCCGTTGTCCCAGCGCTTGATATGGCCGACCGAGGGCGACGGGAAGTGCATCGTGCAGCACAACGTGTCGGTGTCGCAGTAGCGCTCGAGGAAACTCCGGCGCGTCCGGACAGCCTGGTCGCGGTCGGTGTCGACGCGCATGACCAATTCGGGATAACGGGCCTGGATCGGCGAGTGGATCAGATCGCCGGTGAACACCGCGGCGTCGCCGCCCTTGCCGGCGCAGACTGCGAAATGGTCGGGCGTGTGGCCCGGGGTCGGGCTCAATCGGATATGGTCGTTGAGCGCATGATCGCTGCCGACCAATTCGGCCCGGTTGGCCTCGATGATCGGCAGCACACTCTCGGTGATCTGGTCGAGCGGAGTCTTCTTATGGATCTCGCTCCAATAGGTGTATTCCTTTTTTGAAAACAGATAGCGCGCCTTCGGAAAAGTCGGGACCCAGCGGCCATTCTCCAGCCGCGTGTTCCAGCCGACGTGATCGCCGTGCAGATGCGTGCACATCACGAAATCGATGTCCTCGACCCCGAGGCCGGCCACCTTCAACGCCTTCATCCAGCTGGGATCGGTCTTCTTGTTCCAGGTCGGCCGATTCGGGAAGTTCTTGTCGTTGCCGATGCAGCTATCGACCAGGATGTTATGGTGCGGTGTCTTGACGACATACGACTGGAAGCACAACACGACATTCCCGCTCGCGCCGTCATAGCCGCCGGGCGCCAGCCATGCGAGATTCTCGTCGAGAGTTTCTTTTGACAATGTCGGC